>ERZ1034363.1141-NODE-1141-length-15865-cov-7.168546_pt1 | contig 15865 bp, 15 predicted proteins | sample MGYA00520616_ERZ1034363 | MGnify/ENA primary metagenome ERZ1034363 (study PRJEB33736, sample SAMEA104284506) | Azolla filiculoides | biome: Urban; feature: Water surface; material: Ditch water | place: Netherlands | collected 2015-10-28 | depth 0-0.1 m ...
CGAGCAGTGCCGTTAAAAGTACTAATGGAGTTAGTTGGGCACAGACAAGCACAAACAACGATGCGCTATATTGATGTTACTAGTGATATGAAACGTGCTGCTGTAGAGTTGGTTTAATAAAATGCAGACTTTATTGATTTAGTTTGCGAACACAAAAGAACGGCGAACATTGCGAACACAGCGAGCAGTAAAAAGTCTGCACTTATATAAACCTACGTTTTAACGAAGCTTTTTTACTTTGTTAACGGGTTGAAAATGATTACGCTGCAACTCAATATTAGCTTTAGATAATGCATTCTGTCCGTTATCTTTAGCTTCAAAATAAGTATCCAAAAACACTTTAGCTGCTTTAACCTCACGCTCATTAAGCAGCTTATCAAAGTCTTCTACTGCATTAAGCTTCATTTCACTTAATATAGCCTTTAATACATCAATACGTATATCACGCATTGTTTTATATTCACTCTTCGCTAGTGCGTTATTTTTGCGCAATTTTAAATGCTCTTCCCAAGCATTCTTTATTTGTTGCTGCTGTTGTTTAGTTAGCAACGTGTTTAATTCTCTTATTGCAACTTCTACACCATTTTCAAGCTGCTCAATACGCTCGCGTAATCTATCTAGCTTGTGAATGTTGTTTATTTTCGGCATAGCAGCTAGCTCAATTAGCTATCTTATTTGCTTCAGTTTGTACGTGTAGAAAAATCTAAATTACTTAATTTAGCCGCCGCAGAATTGGTTTATTTTTTTCATAACTATCCCCTTATGATTCTTTATGGCTTACACACTGTATTAATATAATGAAATCAGTAAAACCAAGCATTGTTTTATTAGATGTGCTGATGCCTATAAGAGATGGATTTAAAACTTTAGAAATTATTGAAAGTTATATTGTAAGAAGAATGGTTTGCAATAAACCAACTAATGCTTTAAATAAAGTTTTTGCATCTTTATTTAGTGATATTTTAGATATAACAAATTTTAATTTTGAAAATTTTAGTAAATATTTTTCAACACTTTTGTTTTCTAATCTATAGTCAACATATCCAGATACATCAACACCCTTGATTGCATCTTCTAAATTTTGAGCATTTGCAGCTGAAGTCATACCTGTTACTGCTACTGCAGCGATTAAACTCATTTTGATCATTTTTGTCATATTTGTTCCTTGTTTAAAATTTCGAAATTTAACAATTGTGAGCTCTAGGATGCACAAAACCCACCTAGCACAATGTTGTAAAACAATCTTACATACACTAAACTTAAAGATATATTAAATTTTATAAATATTACAGAGGTGAAACCTTTATTAAGGAAAGAAACAACTTTTGTATATGTTTTAATGATGGGTTTTTAAAATGTGAAATTTATAAATCCCTAAAATAAGGCTTCTACTAAAATATAAATATTATGTGAGCTTATGTGAAAAAAATGTGAAGTTGTGTAACAAAAAGTTGAAATTTGATAATTTTAGTGAGATTTTCAAGCCAAATGGATAGATTGCATTTGGCTCGTTATTGGAAAAAGATTGATTTGAATTAAGATTCTAAAGAAACTACACAATCTTCAAATAAATATTTGTGTTCTTTTGGAAGGTTTTCAAAAACCATATTTGCTAAATCTCTGATCTCCCATAAAGCTGATTTGCTTGAACGAAGTGCAATGAAGTTTTGAAGACTTCTAGCGTTTATTGTCCAAGTTAACTCTGTTTTGTAGCTTTCTGGCAAACAATATTTTGCTTTATCGTTTGCTACACCATCAATAAGCATAAGTCTTAAATTTTCTAAAGCAACTATTGAAGCGAAGTCTACACCTAAAACATCTGTCCATACCAAATACTTCTCAGCTCTTTTCATATGTTTGTCGCTATACACTTCTTCTTTATTTGTGTATTTTGTTTTTAGTTCAACCATGCTTGCTCCATCTGTGAAGCTCTGCTCATCTTTTAATTCTTTTAGAGTGTATCTTGTAGATTTTACAGATAAGCTTGCCATTCTGTGACGAGCTAATTCTTGAAGAAGTGCTCGACTTATCCCGCTTATATAAAATGTATAAGACAGGTGTTCTAAAGTTGAAGCGTGTTTATGTTTATTTCCAACTCTATCTATTAGTTCGCAATCTTTTTCTCCACCATTATCACTTTTATCATGACTATCCCAGCATGTTCTTATAGCTCTTGCACATACATTTAGGCTTGTGTGTTGTAATAATTCCGCTTTCATATTAGCTCCTATTGTTTGTTGTCAATTTTTTTAATTGTGGGATTGTATCAAATCTGAGTTGTAACTCTCGAATAAATGCTAATTATATATAATGACGTACAATCTTGATTTATTGTTCATTTGTAGGTTTTACTTCAATGTCCCAAATAACAGATACACCATACTCATGGTCTAAACAGATATATTTAAAGTATTCAGTTTTTGTTTTGTAGCTAAAAAGTCTCACGATAACATCTTTTTTTGCTAATAAATCTCTAACTTCGTTTGGCCCTATTCCTCTTTTTCCCCATTTTAAAAGTGAATTGCCCCATATTCTAAAATTACAAGATGATTCTGGTGTGAGTTCAAACATCTCTCCATCTTCAGTTTTCCATGAAGCATTTGAACATGTATAAACTTTTGCATTTTTGCCTTGAACTTTTTTGGTTTCATAGTTTATGATGCCATTTTCGCAATAAGGACATTTTCCTATGTAGCCCATGTTTTAAGCCAAAACCTCTAAAGCTTTTGCAACACAAGCTTCTAGTGAAACATCATCTGAAAGAATAGGTTTAATATGTGGTGGGAAATATTTGGCTGTTGTGTTTCCTATTGCTATAGCTTTAAAACTATCATCCCATAAATTATTGTTCAAAAAACATTTTATAGTTGATGGGGCTGAAAATATTATTATTGAGCCTTTTGGAAGTGGTTCGATATTTTCGTAATCTTTGCAAATAGTTTCGTAAACTACAAGTTCATGGCATTCAATAGTGTCTTTGGAATTCGTCTTTAAAATAGATACTAGATTTGAAACAACTTCTTTGCCTCTTATATATAGTAGTTTTTGTATCTTTTTTGACTCATGATTTTTGCCTCTATTTTGAAATAACTCTACAAGTTCATGTGCAAAATCATCACCATGTTTTTTTGTCCCAACGAATTTTAGGTTGCCTCCTATCTCGTTTACTACATCACCAGTTCTTTGTGCTATAGCGTATGCAGGTATATTTTTCCACGAGTCGTTGCATTTATTAATTCCCAAAACAGCATTTTTTGAAGTAAAAATAATTCCATCGTAATCATTTAGTAATAGATTTTGTTCGATAAAAGATATTGTAAAAATTTGTAGATTTTTTGCTCCGACCACTTGTTTGTCGCCTAAAACATAAATATTTTTTTCGGTTTGTATTTGTGAAGCCATGATTTATTGTATAGGATTTACAATTTTATTTGGTTTAAATTTGGTACAATTTTTTAAATTGCAAAAAAGAAAATAAGGAAATTGGAATGAAATTTACAGCTCCATTGAAATCAAACAGTAAAAAAATAATGCTTCTTGGAAGTGGTGAACTTGGAAAAGAAGTTGTTATTGAAGCTCAAAGATTGGGAATAGAAACTGTTGCTGTTGATAGCTACGCGAACGCACCAGCACATTTGGTTGCAAATCGAAGCTATGTTATAAATATGAAAAATCAAGATGAACTTTTGGATGTTATTAGAAGAGAAAAACCTGATTTTATTTTGCCTGAGGTTGAAGCTATAAGTATAGCGGCTCTTTTTCAAGCAGAAAAAGAAGGTTTTCATGTGATTCCAAATGCTGAAGCTGTAAATAAAACAATGAACAGAAAAAATATTCGAGTTTTTGCTTGTGAGGAATTGAAACTTTCAGCATCAAAATATGAATTCGTTACAACTTATGAAGGTCTTCAAAGTGCTGCAAATAAAATGGGATTTCCTTGCGTTATAAAGCCTGTTATGAGTAGTAGTGGACATGGACAAAGTGTTGCTAGAAGTGCTGATGATTTGCCTAAATCTTGGGAATTGGCAAAAGAAGCTCGAGGTGATGCTAGCGAACTTATTGTTGAAGAATTTATAACGTTTGACTATGAAATAACACTTTTAACTGTTAGAAATGAAACAGGAACAGTTTTCTGTGAGCCTATTGGTCATATTCAAAAAGATGGTGATTATATTTTCTCATGGCAACCAATGGAGATGAGCGAAATTGCAAAAGCAAAATCAATCGAAATCGCTCAAAAGATAACTGATGGACTTGGCGGTAGAGGTTTGTTTGGTGTTGAACTTTTTGTAAAAGGTGATGATGTTTACTTTAGTGAAGTTAGTCCACGTCCACACGATACTGGAATGGTTACTTTAATAACACAATCTCAAAGTGAATTTGCACTTCATGTAAGAGCTGTTTTAGGACTTCCACTTGACTTTATAACTTATGGAGCTGGAGCTAGTGCGGCTTATAAATCTACAACTGATACTTTTACTCCTGAACTTTTGGTTGGAAGTGAATTATTTACAAAAAATTCTTTCGTAAGAGTATTTGGAAAACCACAAAGTCATATTGGACGAAGAATGGCTGTTGCGCTTACGTTTGACGCAAAGAGTAGTGAAGTAGCTCTAGAAAATGCAAAAGCACTGATAGGAAAAATTAGCGAATAATTTGCTTCAGTGTTTAATTTTGGCTTTTTTGATACAATCTTTACCAAATAATCCGAACCAATAAAGGGAAAATAGTGTTTTATGTCTTCATTTATCTATTCTTAGAAATTACAGTTTCTGTATATTTTGCCTCTATGCTTGGGGGATTTTATACATTTTTAGAGGTTATCGGATCGGCATTTATTGGGATGTTTTTACTTAAAAACTTCAAATACTCACTTATGTTAAATATTCAGAGTTTAACAAAAGGGGAGATAAATCAAGCTGACTTTGTTAAGCAAAATGTTGGAAATGCACTCGGTGCTTTTTTGCTTATAATGCCTGGATTTTTAACAGATATCATGGGAGTTTTGCTTCAATTTGGATTGATATCAAATCTTCTTACTAAGATTTTTAAATTTAAACCAACTGCAACAAATAAAACAAAAGAAGATGAGTTTTTCCAACAATTTGGAAATTTTGAAGAAACAAACTTTAACTACAAAAACAAAAGGAGATATGAAAATGATGAAATCATTGATGTTGAAATTATTGACGATAGCCGGTCTATCGATTCTAATAAGCGCTAACTTATTTGGTGCTGATGATATTGCAAAAAAACTAACTTCTTATGAAAAACAAAGAATAAGTGCAAATCCACAAGTTCAGCTAAAAAGTTTACAATTAGCATTTGTTAAAAATTTAGATGATGGGTGGAAAGGTTATTTGTTTAAACTTTCTGTTGTTTTACAAGGAAAAACAATAAACACAACAGACATTATTTTTTCAAATGGAAAACAAGTTACGGCTGATCTTCGAAAAGTGACTGGATTTGATTATAAAAGATTTATGCACCCAACGCTTAGTGCAAAATATTATGATAAAAAAAGACTTATTGCAGGAAACGCAAATGCTAAACACAAATTAGTAGTTTTTAGTGATCCACTTTGTCCAAACTGTACGGCTGAAGTTCCTGATATTATTAAGGATGTAAAAGCAAATCCTAAATTATTTTCACTTTACTATTTTGCATTCCCGCTTGATATGCATCCAACTGCAAAAGCACTTTCAAAAGCCGCAATGATTGCTGAAAATTTAGGGCAAAAAGATGTAACTTATAGACTATATACAGCAGATTTTGAAAAGTTTTTCAATCCTTATGAGCTTAAAGATGAGAAAAAAGCCATTGACGTTTTCAATAAAATATTTAAAACGAATATCCAATTAGCTGATGTCAATAATACAAAAATAACTATTGAACTAGCAGAAGATATGAAAATGTCTGAAGAAGCATTTATTGGCGGTACACCTACAATATTTTTTGATGGCGAAGTTGATGTTATGAGAAACAAATACAAAGAAAAAATAAAATAATAAGAGGGATAATGAAGAAGATTATAATAGCAACTAGAAGAAGTGATTTGGCACTTTGGCAAGCTTATAATATCAAGGCGAAGATAGAAGCTGGCTATCCTGAAATAGAAGTTGAGCTAAATCTTATTGTTTCAAATGGAGATAAAGTTTTAGATAAACCACTCGCTTTAATTGGTGGAAAAGGACACTTTACAAAAGAACTTGAAGATGAAATGCTAGCTGGAAATGCACATATGGCTGTTCATAGTTTAAAAGATGTTCCGACATTTATCCCAGATGGCTTAGAACTTGTTGCGATTACCGAAAGACAAGATCAAAGTGATGTTTTTTTATCTCATAAATACAAAAATCTTGAAGAATTACCTCAAGGTGCTGTTGTAGGAACTACTAGTCTTAGAAGAAGAATGCAACTTCTGAAAATAAGACCAGATTTACAAGTTAAAGATTTAAGGGGAAATGTTAACACAAGACTTAGAAAGTTAAGTGAAGGGGAATATGATGGAATCATTTTGGCATATATTGGACTTCATAGACTTGATCTTTTAAAAGATATCCCTTTTGTTGAAAAACTTCCTTTGGCACTCATGATACCGCCAATGGGACAAGCTGCACTTGGAATTGAAATAGTTTGTAACGATCCAAAAATAAGAGAAATAGCTATGACATTAAATCATGAGCCAACATTTATTGCTACTAAAGTTGAAAGAGACTTTATTGCTATTATTGGTGCTGGCTGTTCTGCCCCTGTAGCTTGTAATGCAACTATTAGTGAAGAAACTATCACTTTGCAAACAATGATTGGTTATCCAAACGGGACAAATATTATCGCAAAAACATTATCTGTCGATATTAGTGAATATGCTACTTTGGGTCAAAAGATGGCTGATTTGATGATCGCTGATGGTGTTTTGGATATCTTAAGGGATGCTCCAAATCTAGCATTTAAAGAGACAAGACCTGATCGAATCTGATACGCACTAAGGAACAAAATGCAATATACTAAAAATTTTTACCAAATAAAATCAAACGACGAGATATTTGCCAAGATACAAAAAGAAAGAGAATACATTGGGTATTATAATCTTCCATATCAAGATACGACAGAAATAAAAGAATTTGCAAAAACTGTTAAACAAAAAGATATTGTTGTTTTGGGTATTGGAGGAAGTAGCCTTGGGACTTATGCGATTCATAAATTTTTGCAACACAAAGAAAATGATAAAAAACTACATTTTTTAGAGTCAACAGACCCGATTGAAATCACATATAAAATAAGCAAAATAGATCTTCAGGATGCTCTTTTTATTATTATAAGCAAATCTGGTACTACAATAGAAACTATTAGTATTTTAAAATATTTGCATACGCTTACTGATATAACCAATAAAAATTGTGTAGTAGTAACCGAAAATGATAGTAAATTAAATGAATATGCTGTTAAAAATAATATGAAAACATTTGAGATTCCAAAAGATGTTGGCGGAAGATTTTCTGTGTTTAGTGCAGTTGGACTTTTGCCACTAGCCATTATGGGACTTGATATTGACAATATTTTAAATGGTTGTAAAGAGGTTTCAAATAGCTATTTTGCACAAAAAGGTTTTTACGAAGAGATCATGCAAAAAGCTAGATTTATGGTTGAAAACAAAAATCGTTTCAATATAAATGTAATTTTTTCATATTCTTCTTTGCTTGAAGGATTTAACAAATGGTACATCCAACTTTGGGGTGAAAGTTTGGGTAAAAAGAATATAAATGGAACAAAGCAAGCACTAACACCTATTGGACTTTTAGGCCCAATAGATCAGCATAGCTTTTTGCAACTTATTGTTGAGGGTAAACGAGACAAGACGGTGACGTTTATCAAAGTTAATGATTTTCAAACAGATATCACGATACCAGATATCTCACTTTATGGATTAGAAGAACTTGACTATATAAATAATCTACCATTTAAAGAACTTATAAACAAACAAGCAGATGCTACTATTGAGGCTATCGAATCACTTAGAGATATTCCTTGCGATGTTATAACTATTGAGAGGGTTGATGAGTACAATCTTGCGAAACTGATGTTTAGCTATCAACTTTTAACTTCAGTTATTGGTAAATTTGTTCAAATAAATACATACGATCAACCAGGAGTTGAAGCTGGGAAAATTATTTTAAAAGACAAATTGCAAGGGAATTTATGAAAATCATAAAAGAAACAAATCAAGACAAAGTGCCAACATCAATCAATAAAATTATATTATTGATCGTAATTGCATTTGTTTTTAGTGTTGCCACTAGAATGGTTTGGGTGTACGAATTCAAAGGTGTAGAGCAATTTAAATTTAACAACGAACTAATGATAAACACAAATGATGGATATTATTATGCTGAAGGTGCACGAGACAGGATAGCTGGAACGCACCAAGAAAATGACCTTTCCCCAATAGATTCTTCGGCATCTATTTTGGCAGCAGGGGTTGCAAAAATAACACCTTTTAGTATTGAAACTATTCTTTTGTATCTGCCAGCAATTTTCGGATCACTTTTAGTAATACCGCTTATTTTGATAGGACACAGTATTAACCGAATAGAAGTGGGATTTATAGCAGCTCTTGTTGGAAGTATTGCACACAGTTATTATAATAGAACTATGGTTGGATATTATGATACTGATCTTTTAAATATTGTTTTTCCAACTATTTTGATGTGGTCATTAGCGTGGGCTTTAAAAACAAAAGAAGATAAATATATCCTTTTGATGGCCGTAGATATAATCGCTTATCGTTGGTGGTATGCTCAAAGTTATAGCTTGGAATTTGCATTTTTTGGCCTGATTCTTATTTATGCTATTTATGAATATGTGAAAAAAGAAGATTATAAATTTACAATGATTTTGCTTACATTTATGATGTTTTCAATCTCTGGACTCGACATTTTATATAGAATTCTGATTATTATTTTAATGTTTACACTATTGCATTATAAAAAAGAGATATTTCAAAAATATATGATTTATTTCTTCTTGGCTTCTGTGATTACTTTTTTTGCATCTGGAATCTTTGATCTTATCTGGGGAAGACTAGAGTCTTACGTATTTGATGGGGCTTCAAATTTAAATAAAGGCGAACTAAATCTTCATTTTTACACAGTTGTACAAACGATAAGAGAAGCCGGAAGTATCTCTTTTGTGACATTTGGCGAACGAATTAGTGGAAGTGTTTTTGCATTTTTACTTTCATTTGGTGGATATATTTGGCTTTGTAAAAAACATCCGATTATGCTTTTGGGACTTCCGTTAGTGGGACTTGGCTTTTTGGCTCTTTCAAGTGGACTCAGATTTACGATTTATGCTGTTCCTGTAATGGCTCTTGGAATAGCATTTTTGATATCTGAACTTTCTAGAAAAGTTTCGAAACAAAGAATAATGCAAACAATAGTTGCATCTGTGCTTACAGTTTTGGTTCTTTTGCCAAATATTAATCACGCTATGGAATACAAAGTTCCCCCTGTTTTTACAAAAGATGAAGTTATTGTTTTGGATCAATTGAGATCTATTGCAAACCGTGAAGATTATGTTGTTTCTTGGTGGGATTATGGGTATCCTATACGATATTATGCAGATGTAAAAACTTTAATTGATGGTGGTAAGCATACTGGTGAAGTAAACTTTCCAACTAGTTTTGCACTAACTAATCCTCAAGATGTAGCCGCTAAAATGCTTCGTCTTGATGTTGAATATACTGAAAAAAAGTTTGCACTTGAAAAGGCCATAAAAGATGCAAAAGATAGTGGAAAAGCAAGAAATAAAACTCAAGATGAGATAGATCTAAAAAGAACAAATATAGCAAGTATGACTATTGATAATGGCTTTAAGGATACAAATGATTTCTTGACAGCTCTTAGTAGTGATATAAAAATGCTTCCAAAAACAAGAGATATTTATATTCACATGCCAAGTAATATGATGGGAATCTATCCAACGATTAAACTTTTTTCTGGAATTAATTTGATGGATGGAAGTATGAATGCAAATCCATTCTTTTTTACAACATCTACTTTTAGTGAAAATAACGAATTTATAGAACTTGGAGATGGTTTAAGATTATCAAAAAGTGATGGAATTTTGAAAGTTGGTGAAAACTCTGTTAAGATAAAAAGATTTGTAAAAACAGAATATGACATAGAAGGAAAGTTGAAAGTTTCAACTCAAGATATGGCTTTCGATGGTTCTTTGAGTGTTATTTATATGACTAATTATAAACAATTTTTAGTTGTAGATGAGGCAACATTTAGCTCAACATATTTTAAATTGTTTGTTCTTGAAGATTATGATAAAAAGTTTTTTGAGCCAACTATTTTAACACCGCTTGTAAAAGTATATAAGTTAAAAATTTAAGAAAATAAAATAAAGGTATAAATATGGTTTTGATGATTGATAATTATGATAGCTTTACATACAACATTGTTCAGTACTGTTTAGAGCTTGGTGCTGATTTGAAAATAATACGAAATGATGAGATGAGTATAGAGGAAATAAAAGCCCTAAATCCATCAAAAATAATAATTTCTCCAGGACCAGCTACACCAAACGAAGCAGGTATATGTCTAGAAGCTATAAAAGTTTTTGGTGAAACAATTCCTGTTCTGGGTATTTGTCTTGGACATCAAGCTATTGCTCAAGTTTATGGTGGGGAAGTTATAAAAGCACCAAAAATGATGCATGGTAAAACATCAAGAATTCAAGTTCTTACTGATGATTTAATGTTTAATGGATTGCCACGAGAGTTAACAGAGACAAGATATCACTCATTAACTGTAAACCAAAAAAACCTTCCAGATAATATTATTGTTACATCAAAATCTTTAGATGATGACGAGATAATGTCTCTTAGAATTAAAGATAAAAATGTTTATGGTGTGCAATTTCATCCTGAATCGATCATGAGCGAATATGGTCATGAAATGCTCGATAATTTTCTTAAGCTATAGGTTTTAGAAATCTTTTTGTGCGTAATTAAAATATGAATCAAATACTAAATAGGTACAATTTTACATTTGTTGGACTCTTATTATTTCATGTATTAGTGCTTATTTTTCTGGCAAATGACTTGAGTATTGCTAGTAATGAGATTCATGTTTTTCATGAAAACAAAGGGATAATAGGATTTTTAACTAATCTTTTTCCAAATTTATTTGCTACAACGATTATTTTTATCAAACTACCATTTATTTTGTTATACGCAATGAGTGCTATTGTTCTTTATTTATTGACTGAGAATTATTTCAAATATCAATATGATAGAGTATTTGCTGTTAGTATATTTATGCTTTTGCCTGGTGTTAATAGCGCGGCACTTCTTATGAATGAATCAATCATTGTTATTTTTTGCACCTTATTTTATTTGTACCTTTATAAGCTAAGCGGTAAAGAAAATTACTTTTTATTATTCTTATTTTTGTTTATTGATAACTCTTTTGCAATTTTATATTTAGCGCTTTTCTTTTATTCAATAAAAAAACAAAATAATTTCCTTTTGTTTTTTTCATTGCTTTTCTTTGGATTGTCGATGAGTTTTTATGGTTTTGATATGGGTGGACGTCCAAGAGGTTATTTTGTAGATACATTCGCCATTTATGCTTCAGTCTTTTCTCCTCTGTTATTTTTATACTTTTTTTACGCAATCTATCGATTTGGAATTAAATTTGAAAGGGATATGTATTGGTATCTCTCAATGACAGCTTTAGCCTTTTCTCTTGTAATTTCACTGAGACAAAAAGTTTACATAGAAGATTTTGCACCATTTATAGTAATTGCTATTCCTGTTATGGTTAAATTGTTTTTACATAGTGTTAGAGTTAGGATCAAAGAGCATAAAGGAAATTATTTATTTTTTGCTTACTTGGTAATGTCTGTTTTGATCTTAAATTTTGTTGTATTTGTATTTAATAAATCATTATATTTGGTTATTGAAAATCCAAAAAAACACTTTGCATACGATTATCACATTGCTAAAGAGTTGTCAGAAGAACTCAAAAAGTTAAATATTAAAAGTGTAAATGCTGAAAGCAATGAGCTTCAAGAACGCCTTGAATTTTATGGTATCACAAAAAGTAACGGACCAAAATTAATCAAAGGTCAGCTCCAAGACATAAATTATGACATTTCAATAGAATATTTCAATAAAACTGTTGAAAAATATGATTTAGTCAAAAACTAGTTGTTACAAAACTAAACAAAGGATAATTTATCTTGATCTCGTGTGTAACTTTTTGCGCTAACTAACTTAAGAAAAGCTACAATTGAGAAATTAAAATTCTAAAAAGGGGAAAGTATGGCACAAAAAGCGATACGAGAATATGATGGTAAGGCATTATTTTCTAAACAATGGGAAAATTATTTCAGCGGATTTAATTATGGATTTAAATCTGTAATAGTAACAAGTGGTGCAGAACTACTTGAAATCGCAAATAAAAGTGGTTTCGAATGGCTAAAAAAAGAAGCACTTGTAGCAAAACCAGATATGTTATTTGGAAAAAGAGGTAAAAATGACCTTGTATTATTTAGGGACAAAAAACCTGGAGATGTAACTCTTGAAGTTGCTGCCAAATGGATTGATGCAAAATGTTCAGCTAATACAACACTTTTAAGTGGACAAAGCGGTGTTTTAACTCATTTTATAGTTGAGCCATTTACTCCTCATACACAAGACCAAGAATACTATATCAGTGCAACAACTGTTGGTGAAGACGATGTTCTTTATATGTCAGCTGAAGGTGGTGTTGAAGTTGAAGAAAATTGGGACAAAGTTATCGAAGTAGCAATTCCAATCACTATGAGTGATGCTGACATGGAAGCTAAAATTAGAGCAAACATCCCTTCTGATATCCCAGCTGTAAACAAAGAAGGATTCGCAACTTTTGCTATATCGTTCTTTAAATTTTACAGAGACATGAATTTTGCATATCTTGAAATTAATCCAATCGTAATGTTACCAAACAATGACATGGCAATACTTGACCTTGTTGCAAGACTTGATGATACTGCTGGATTTATGATGGCTAATACTTGGGGAGAGATTGAATACCCAACAGCATTTGGAATGGAAGATCAAACTCCTGAAGAAAAAGCTATTGCGTTAGCAGACAGTAAATCTGGAGCTTCTCTTAAACTTACTATCTTAAATCCACTTGGAAGAATCTGGACAATGGTAGCAGGTGGTGGAGCATCAGTTGTTTACGCTGATACTATCGCAGACTTTGCAGAAGCTAATGGTGGAAGTGTAAGTGATTTAGCTAACTACGGTGAATATAGTGGTGGACCAACAACTGGTGAAACTAAATTTTATGCTGATACTGTAATTGATCTTATGACTAGACATCAAGATGAATTAGGTAGGGATAAAATTCTAATTATTGGTGGAGCTATTGCTAACTTTACAGATGTTGCAAAAACTTTTACAGGTATTATTCAATCATTTGAAGAAAATGCCGAAAAAATGAAAGCACACAATACTAAAATATACGTAAGAAGAGGCGGACCAAACTACGAAAAAGGACTTAAAGATATTAAAGAAGCAAGCGATAGATTGGGACTTTATATTGAAGTTTATGGACCAGAAACACACGTAACTGACATTGTCAGAATGGCATTAGAGAAGTAGGGAGAAACCATGGAAAAATTATACACAAACGAAACACAAGCTATATTTTGGAATAACAATGCAAGCGCAATTCAGAGAATGTTGGATTATGATTACACAATCAACAGAAAAACTCCATCGGTTGCGGCAATTGTAGCTCCAACAGCTGAGTCTAAATTTCAAAAATTCTTCTGGGGTCCAGATGAAATTATGATCAATCTTTATAAAAATACAGCAGCTGCTAAAAAAGCATATCCAAATGCTGATGTTTTATTAAATTTTGCATCTTTTAGAACTGCTTACGATGTGACAATTGAAGCATTAGAATTAGGTGGATTTAGTTCAATTATGGTTACTGCTGAAGGTATTCCTGAAAGACTTGCAAGAGTTATGAATCAAGCTGCTAGAGACAAAAATGTAACAGTTATTGGACCTGCAACAGTTGGTGCAATAGCACCAGGTGGATTTAAAATCGCGAATATTGGTGGAACAATCGAAAATATTATCCAGTCAAAACTACATAGATGCGGAAGTTGTGGACTTGTAACTAGAAGTGGTGGATTATTTAATGAACTTTCTAACATTATTTCTATTAATGCAGATGGTATCGCTGAAGGTGTTGCTATTGGTGGAGATAGATTTGTTGGAAGTGTATTTATCGACAATATGCTTAGAATGGAAAAAAATCCAGATGTAAAATATATGGTACTTTTAGGTGAAGTTGGTGGAACTGAAGAGTATAAAGTTATCGAAGCAGTTAAAAATGGTCTTATCAAAAAACCAATTATTGCTTGGTGTATAGGAACTATTGCTAAACATTTTAGTACTGGTGTACAATTTGGTCATGCTGGAGCTTCTGCAAATGCTGACGCTGAAACTGCTGTTTATAAAAATCAAGCAATGGCTGACGCTGGATTCTATGTTCCAACTTCATTCAATGAATTACCAAATAAAATCGCAGAAGTTTATGGAAAATTAAAAGCTGAGGGAATCATCGGTGAAATTGCTGAGCCAACTCTTAGAAATGTTCCAAAAGTAAGAAGAAGCAAAGAGTTTATTTGTACAATTAGTGATGATAGAGGTGACGAAGCTACTTATGCTGGATTCCCAATTAGCTCAGTTGCAACACCTGATACTGGAAAAGGAATCGGCGATGTTATTTCACTTCTTTGGTTTAAAAAACAATATCCAAAATGGGCAACTGAATTTATCGAAACAGTTATCAAAACAGTTGCAGATCACGGTCCAGCAGTAAGTGGAGCACATAATGCTAAAGTAACAGCAAGAGCTGGAAAATCAGTTGTTGAATCTTTAGTTACAGGACTTTTAACAATCGGACCAAGATTCGGTGGAGCAATTGATGGTGCTGCAGAGCATTTTAAATATGCAAATGACAATAATTTAACACCAGCAGAATTCTTAAATCATATGAAAAAATTAGGAATTCCAATCCCAGGAATTGGTCACAGAATCAAATCTTTAAGAAATCCAGACTTAAGAGTTGTTGGACTTAAAAAATTTGCTGCTGAACATTTCCCAGCAACACCATTATTAGATTATGCATTAACTGTTGAGCAATTAACTACAAGTAAAAAAGACAATCTAATTCTAAATGTTGATGGAACTATCGGAATCTTAATGGTTGATATGTGGAGAGCTTTAGGATATTCTGAAGAAGAAATAAATGAGTTTATATCTTCAGGTACACTAAATGCATTCTTTATTGCAGGAAGAACTATTGGATTTATCGGTCATGTACTTGATGAAAAAAGACTTGCTATGCCTATGTATAGACATCCAATGGATGATATTTTATATCAAGTTGATATGGCTGAAGAGATCGAATAATATATCTTTATACCTTTTGTTTAAAAGCCACTCTTTTTTTGGGTGGCTTTTTTTATTATTGAAACAAAAAGCACTTACAAACAATAATATTTATTCTAAATGTTAAATAAAACGATAATCAACAAAGATCTATTAAAATATAATCATGTAAATATATTCAATACATAAAAAAAGATATTTGTTTGAAAACTACACCACAGATTATGTAAATAATTTGAAAATAATCAAATTAAAGAAATTAAACTTGATCAAAATACCCTATATAAGCAGAGTTAGAAGCAAATAATTTTAGATATTAAGAATTCCCAAATTCCCCCTCCACATTAAGCAACCTCTAAGCAACTACCCATTATAATTCCCGTCCTTAAACACAAG
>ERZ1034363.1143-NODE-1143-length-15843-cov-6.751491_pt1 | contig 15843 bp, 18 predicted proteins | sample MGYA00520616_ERZ1034363 | MGnify/ENA primary metagenome ERZ1034363 (study PRJEB33736, sample SAMEA104284506) | Azolla filiculoides | biome: Urban; feature: Water surface; material: Ditch water | place: Netherlands | collected 2015-10-28 | depth 0-0.1 m ...
TCTTTTCGAATAAAGGCAGCTCATTATCAGAAGATATTGATAGAATTTCAAACGTTTTACTCACCAGATTGAACAGTTCAGAAGAGGTACCCCATGGCCATCAACTCCACATCACGTTTTATGGGGCTTTTTGCTGGGCTCACGCTCGTCGCGATGAGTTTGACAGGATGTGCTCCGGCGTCGACAGCCGATCCAGAAGCAACACCTTCAGTCGTTCGAGAAGCAGCAATCTCCTGCCCTGAGCAAAATTCTGTCGATCATTACATCGAAATCAGAAATAACCTCAATGTTGACATTAAGTTCTTTTCTGAACTCAGCTCTGGCTGCAGAAACTGGTCGGGAGTGAGCAATCCCACCACATACAACGGGACTGTCGTTCCCTCAGGCGGCAGTACTGGTCTTCTTCGGCTCGAACATTCAGGGGATGCTAGGTGGAGCACAACATTCATGTTGATGACGGGCAACATCATCACAACTATCAATCTGGAATATTATAAAAAATCTGGATGTTCAGATCAGGGCAAAATTTGCCACTACTATCTCAGACTGTGGAACGGTAGCAGTTGGTCAGGCGGTTATGCCTCTGTGACGCTCAACGATATTGATGGCTCCGGTTCAGGCGGAATAGTGTCATTTGATGCCTTCAGGACCTTAACTTTCACCTGTAAAGATAAGAGTGCATGCCCCAGCTCTTAGCCTTGAGCAGGGAACCAGGTGCATCAACGACCCGCTTGCATCTCACCGAACAATCTTCAGAAAAAGAGAATGCGAATGAACAAAACAGTTAAGTTAAGCGCCATCGCCGCACTAGTCATTGGACTGTCAGGAGCTTTGACGGGCTGCGCTCCGACGTCAACGACAACGGACCCCGCAGCGAGTAGTTCAGCTGTTCGTGAAGCGGCCATCGTCTGCCCTGAAAGAACTCCCTCTGATCGAGATTTCATTATGATCAACAACAACCTCAATGTTGACATTAAGTTCTTTTCCGAACTTGGTTCTGGCGGTTGCGACGACTGGTCAGGCGGCAGCAACCCCACCGCATATAACGGCCAAGTAATTCCCACCGGAGGGAAAACCGGCTCTCTTCGCCTGGAGCGCAGGGGCATTGCTTCCTGGACCACCACGTTCATGTTAATGACCGGCAACGTCATCAAAACAGTCAGCCTCAAATTTGAACAGCCACCTTGCCCCTCTGAAACTGTATGTGATTTCAACCTCTACATGCTTGTCGGAAACCAATGGAAAACGAGCGGCTCAGTGACTCTGAACGACATCGACGGTTCAGGTTCCGGAGGAACTGTCTCACTCAATTCCAGAACCCTTACTTTCACCTGTAAAGATAAGAGTCAATGCCCTAGCTCTTAATCCTGAGCTGAAATCTAGGAGCATTAACAGCTCCCTTGCACGTTGATAATCAATCTTCCGAAATAGAGAATGCGAATGAACAAAACATTGTCCTTAAGTGTCATCGCAGCCGTCGTCATTGGCCTGTCCGGATGTGCTTCTTCAGCTGCACCAACACAAGCAGCATCGCCTGAGGCCTCTTCTACCCCTTACGGGACAGCAATTTCAGCACAGCCGCTCTTGGATAAGGCAGAAACGACCATCTTGGGTCAGCCGTTGGTCTATCCCACTGAATTGCCTGCGCAGTTGTCTTCCAGCATCATCACTATTCCTCCTGGAGTGGAAACTGGCCTACACAAGCACGATGCTCCCATGTATGCCTACGTGCTCGAGGGCACCCTCACCGTCACGTATGACGGCGGCGTAATCAAGACCTACAAGCCAGGTGATGCACTCATCGAAGCCGTGGGAACTCCGCACAACGGCGTCAATGCAGGAACAACTCCCGTGAAAGTTCTCGTTGTGAACGTGGGCGCAGAGTCTGTAGCTAACACCGTCCCCCTGCCCTAGTACGTGACCTCCCCGCTCCACAGAAAAGAGTGATCTAAGAATGGATATCGCCGTCATTGGAGCTGCAGGGTCAGTAGGCCGAGCAGTATGCATGCAACTGCTCGCCACCGGTGCAGTAGGCCCTGGAGAACGCCTGCAACTCGTCGGTCGCAAGGGCGGGTCAAGCGAATCCGGCGTTTTTGGTTTGCGGATCGATCTCCTGGATGCATACGGAGTGCGATCGCCTGAAATTCAGGCCGTGATCAACCCCGAAGAGATCGACGCCGACATTGTCATCATGGTCGCGGGTGAAACAGCTTCAGTAGACCCTCACTCCCCCGCATCACGCGAAGCTGTAGCCAAAAAGAACCTTCCTATTTTTGAGTACTACGCAGATGTCCTCGACAGAGTTGGCGCGAAAGACGAACTCGTTATTGTGCAATCCAACCCCGTCGAATTAGCAGTCAAGGTCTTTGCTGAAAAGTTAGGCCGGCACCGCGTAGTCGGTGCTGGCGCATATAACGACACCCTTCGTTTTCGCCGGGAATTGCTCTCAGGGCTCGACACCGCTGGTACACACCCTGTTGTGATGGGATACATGTTGGGTGAGCACGGAGCACACGCTGTCCCCATCTGGTCGAGCGTGAATGCTGGTGGTCTAGTACCGGGTGTGTGGGATGCCCATATTGCCCGCACACGATCCAATCTGACAATTGAAGAACTCCCCCTCGTCGTTGCACAGGCACGGGACACACTGGCAGAACTTCTTGCCGGTAATCAGGCCCAAGAAGCCACAGATTATGTCGAGGCCCTTCCAGCAGACGTTCGATCCTTGGTCAAGCCCTGGTTTGCGCACTGGACAGGCAGGACCAGTACCGCAACAGCACACTCGGTAGTAAACCTGGTGAGTGCGTTGCAAGAAGGTCACCGAATCGTTCTGCCGTTGCAAGTGCAACTCACCACGCAGGAATGGCCAGGGGTGGAGACCGTGATGGGGGTTCCGGTCGACATCGATGCCACCGGATGGCACAGTGTGGTTCCCCTGACCATTACTACTGAAGAACATGAAGCACTACTGGCAGCTGGCCGCGCAATCAGTGACCAGCTTTCCACCTACTAAGGAACCTTTTTGTTCTCAATTCTGTTGAAGGGATAATTTCAACAGCTATAAAAACGTTTGATTTATACTGAGAGAGTTACCCTCAGCGATTGAGCAATTGATGAACAGAAGAAATACAGCACGCCCCGGAAACATTAAATTGTCTCGATTACTGCGCTTCCTCGCGCTTGTCGTCGGCTCTGTTCTGTTCATGAGCACCTTGTCTGCGTGCAGCGGACCTGCTGCTTCTACCCTGACCGTGCCTGCACTCTGGGCAGATCAAACCGGTGGCACCAGCGGCATGGAATATGCGACAGTGTCTACTGTCCCCAGCGATGTTCCAGGCTTTACCGTCGATCTCGAAAAAACAGCGAGCAAGGGTGGCGGAGCTTCTTGGCTCGCAGCATCAGCATCTGCTGCGGTCGTGGGCATTCTCTATACCGGAACTAATCCCTCACACATTGACATCAGCTTCGACATCACCGATGCCATTGATGGACCCTCAGCCGGTGGAATACTCGCCGTTGGAGTCTTGGCAAGTATCAATCACACGTCGTTGAAGCCTCACATCACGATGACCGGGACGCTTTCCCCCGATGGCACCATCGGCCCCGTGGGCGCTGTTGGCCTCAAGATGGATGCCGCACTCGAGAATGGGTTCACCACCGTTGTCGTGCCGGAAGATATTCAGTACGTCATTGATACATCAACCGAAGAAATGGTTCCAACAACGGAGTATGCCCAGAAGCTGGGCCTCGACGTGAAATTCGTCACACATGTGACACAGGCTTATGAGATTTTCACCGATGAGCCGCTCATGAAGGCAGACAAAACAGTCCCTTCTGCCTCCCCTAGCGCCTCCGAGTTGGAAGCCGAAGAACAGGTAGCACGCGAAATAGTTGCTGAGGCGGCACAACTGCTCACCCAGGTGTATGTCAAACCCAATTCAAACCTGACACGGCTCATTAACGCAGCGCAAGATGCTCTCGAACAAAAAGATTTCTCACTGGCATACGGACTAGGTGCAGAGCTACTGCTTCGAACTGCTCGGTTGCAAGGACAGCAAATAACTGCGCAAGAAGTAAGCGAAACTGGCCTTGAGGCGGCGGTAGCTAACCTCATCGTCAAGATAGACGCAGAGCTAGCTCACACCAGCGACCTCACGACGAGCGTGCTGAGTGATTTATCCGACTTTTCTGCCTCTGAACAATTTGCTCTCCCCTTGGTCTTGAGCAATGAGGTCTATGCCCATTCCGTTTTGCGTTCAATGAAGGATCAACTCCAAGCGCTGGACCCAACAGATCCTTTCTCAGGTGAAACACTGACAGTCGCCAGTGGTGTTGTATTTGAGCAAATAGCAAATATGGAATCGCTCTCGCTGTACGAGATGAAGGTTATTCGCTCACTGCCTGCAGATTCTGTCTCGTTTACTACTGAGCCAGCGGAATACCTCTCGGGCTATACAGACTTCTTAGTTCATGCGGGCAACGCAAACGTCTCCTACCTGGAAGATGTGTTTGGAACGTCCATTTCAGATTTTGAAATGGAGGGCATCAATAGCAATTTGCCCACCATTGAGTTGCTCAAAAAGGACGTTTCCGAGATTTCTTCTGAAATCCAAAAACCTGAGGTAGAACTCACTCAATTCGCCACTGCGATGACCTACTTCGTTGTCTCTTCTGCCGGGGTAGCCGGATACCAAACTCTTGGCGCCGCTGCTGTGAACTATGTCAGCACTGAAGTTGAAGAAGAACATGCGTACCTCAGCGATGCCGTAGCGGAAAGCAATTCAGTAAATCAAAGCTTCGCTGATCTCATTGACCAAGCTGGTTTACAACCAGGCTTCGCATTGTGGTCGGCAGGGTGGGCAACCTCCATGTTCACCGTGCTGAAAGAAAACGATCATGAATCAGAGGGAGCGACCCTCGCCTTGAATCAGCTGTGGTACGACCTCGTCAACGTCATGGCTCTTCATTCCTATTCGCTCTCTCCAACGGCACCAGCAAAGTAACGTCGGGGCAATAGTTCCCTATAATTAGTTAAACGTTTCTTTATTGCATTCATCCAGAAATATGCGTGCTCTCTACATCCCGTCGCTCTGAACTGAATACCTGGTTATTAATGTCTTTCTCACCTTCTCGTCTTGCTTTCAGTGTCAAGAAAATCCTCGGCGTGGGCGCTGTTGTGGCTTCCACCTCGATGATGTTGGCTTCGTGTTCAAGCACTCCCCCCGCATCACTTGCGGTTGAGGCATTTAACGCCCCTTTAATGGGGACGACAGCAACTGCTCAAGCAACTCGCTTTCCTGAATTGTCAGAAGTTCTTTGCTCAGATGACTCGTGTTCCGAAGGTCTCTTTGAGTCAGCTTCCAGCGGCGGTGTTGAATATTCAACCCGCCAGATTATGCGTGATGCTAGCTACACCCAGGTTCCAGAATTTAGACAGGGCGTTCTTGCCAGCTGGAGCGACGCGAGTGTCGCTGAGGGTGCTTATGCAAGTGCAAGCTTCACCATTGCAGAATATGCAGCAGGCACCAATCTGGAGACAGTAATTACTGAGATTTCAGACATGGTCGGAATCTCATTGACAAAAACTGAAGTTGATTCAGTGACTGTGTGGTCCGGAGAAGCTTCTGATGAAAGCGACGACGAGAACATCTACTCTGGAACAAACTTCAAAGCTGTCTACGCCATTCAAGACAACTCAATCATTCGTGCGACGTGCCAGTTTGACGCTGTAGCGGCAAAGACAACGAAATGTGCTCTGGGAAACATGACCAAGATGGTCGTTGGAATATCGAAAAAGAGCCCCTCGACAGTTCTCCCCGAAGAAGAGAAAATCACTAGCGCTCTTCCCTCTCACTACCCCGCAGATATGCGACCTCTCGTCGTGATCAGCGTCCCTAGCCAGGCAGCTTGGGGAGAAAGAGTTTCTTCTGACGATCCCCTCTACCCTGAGCTAGCTAATTCCTCCACGGCAATGACGCAATTCACCCTCAGCGGATCTCCCCGAATGCGCATCAAGGCAAATTTCACTGACATTGAAGCGTCACAGAATCTGACGGATTTCGTTGAAGACGGATGCCACCCCACTGATACCCGTGACTGTGTCAGCGAAGAGCTGCCCGGCTCCCTGGCCATTCAAAAGACGTACTTCGACAAGGGAACAGACTTTGCCAACGCCCAAGTTTCCATTATTGGTGCAGGAAACGGACGACTTCTTGAGATGTTCTGCCAGAAGCGAGTTCCTGTTGCAGGTCAGCTCACTGAGCAAGATCGCGTGTTGTGCACAGAAACAGCTACCGAATTATTCGCAATGACGCTTTCACCATCGAAATAGTGTCCGCTACGACCCAGAAAGTCCTTTTTCAATGAGTGCTCTCTCGACAATCAAAATACTTGGTATTGGCGGTCTGGTTGCCGCCGTCTGTTCACTAACAGGCTGCAACGTAGCTCCAACCAACGAGACAAGATCCGCGGGCCCTGGTGTGGAGGACATAGCCGCTATCGGTGACCAATGGCTCATTGAACGAGGCGTCAAACTCTGTTTTGCGAACAAGTCCGGTTATCAACAGATTGAAGTGAAGTTTCCGCAAGATTCTGTATACCAATCTTTCGAACCCATCGGCACCGGTGCAGTTTCAGTGCCTCGAAATTCTCAAGTTTGCGGCTTGAACTACAAAACCGTTTACGGCGACAACGACATTAGCGCGACGAGTGAGCTCAAGCTGTATCCCGAAATGGCAAATTTCACACCCCTCACTATCGCTACCTATTACGAGAATTCTCGATTTAGATATAAAGCAACAATGGGTGGAGCTTCCAGCGGCGAACTCATAATGAAAAATGTTCGTTATCTTCAGTCAGGTGACTATCGCCTTGACATCAAATGGGATTACGCCACAACTGTAAAACCTGCTGGAAAAGAATATATGTTGATGGCGTTCACTGTGACTGTGTATTGATTACAGTCGTTTATCACGAATGATTTAATGCATTCGGGTTGAGGAATACAGATTCATTTCCCAACGAGACGTGACAGTTACTGGAGCCTCTGCAATTCCCTCGACGACATCAATGAGGGCGTTGATTGTTCCCACAATCATGTCTTCTGGGTGATAAACCGTTGAAGAAATGCCTAGCTCTTTGTTTCGATCGTCGTTATATGCCGAAGCCGCAATCAGTTGAACATCTTCAGGAACTGACTTACCCGCTGACCGAACAATGTTGAGAACAGTCTCTCCTTCTTCATAGAAGGAATAAATAGCGTCGCAACCTTGGTTGAGCAAGAAAGTTACTTGCTCCTCTATGTCGCTCCGATCGTGCTTTCCGCGTGCAACAACCGGCGTGAGTCCTCGTTGTTCACACCAGGAAATATAGGTGTGCTCAGGCAGTTCGTTGGAGGCCAAACCCAAGGGCTCGGTCAATAACCCTGGCTTGTGTGCTCCTGAGGCCACTAACGCATCGAACGCAGCAATAGTCATTCCTCGATAACCCGAATCAAGGTGTACGGACACGCGTGAATCATCGGGACGCTCGTTTGTCAGGATGGGTATTCCCAACTTGGTAGCTGCATCGAGATCTGGATCTTCATTCCGCGAATCCGACAAGATCAAGCCGTCAATTCCGAAAGACCTAATCAAATCGCTATCGGCAGGGATAGCAATAATGGCGTAATTCCTCAGCCCCGCCACCTGGACGCTCTCAAAGAGGAGCCGCCCGGTCATTTCGGCCCATTGCTGTGCCCATTCAGGATCATGGCTCTCACCCAAGATGAAACCCAGTGTTTTACTATTTCCCGAACGCAACATGGAAGCTTTGCGGTTGGGTACATAACCCAGTTCGCTCGCTACCTTGCGAACGTGTTCTTGAGTTTTCTCTGGAAAATTACCTTTGCCGTTGAGAACGAGAGAGACAGTAGCAAGCGAAACCTGGGCAGCCGCTGCTACATCTTTGATTCCCACTGGTTTTGGGCGAATATTTTCGGGCACAATCACTCAATTCTTATGAAGTAAAAAAGCATTTATATTTTACCTATTTCACAAAATCTAGTGCACGTCTCCTCGCTACAGGAGCAAATCAACTTTTATATCTCGATTTCTTTTATCAAAAAATCTCACTGAGGAGAGAGAGTTGAAAAGAAGTACTCACTATTCAGGAATAATGTAGCTGAAAACGTTTAACTTGCATAGATGATTGTGGCATTTTTCGTCACATCACTCACCTGGAACACTGATGCGCTTGTGCGCGTGAATGAAGCTATTGACAGTTCAGACACCGCATGAGCACACCTAACCGAGTGGGTTGCGAATAAACGTATTTCCAGAGGAACTGCTGTGAATTGACAAAAATTCCTCCTTCTATTCGCACCCGAACAGTTATCATCAAAGCAACACCATCTAGTGCCACATAGGAGTGGATATGAGTAAGTACGTTGTAACGAACCCTGCAACCGGAGAAGCTGGCGCACCATTTGCCCAGACCACCGATGCCCAAATCTCTGCAGCCATCGAAGCTGCTCACACGACTCACCAGGGATGGTCCAAGACCACCACTGTCGCAGAGCGTTCAGAACTCATTGAGAAGGTTGCACAGCTCCACCGTGACCGTCGTGAAATGCTCGCAGAGACCATCGTTCGTGAGATGGGTAAGCCTTATGAGCAGGCACTCGGTGAAGTCGACTTCACTGCTGACATCTACTCTTTCTATGCCACCAACGGCGAGAAGTTCCTTGCCGACGAGGCAATCCCTGAGTTCGAAGGTGAAGGCGAAGCCTTCATCCGTCGTTCTTCTTTGGGCGTACTCCTGGGCATCATGCCCTGGAACTTCCCCTACTACCAGGTGGCCCGCTTCGCTGGCCCCAACCTGGTGTTGGGCAACACCATCCTGCTCAAGCACGCATCACAGTGCCCTGAGTCGGCAGCTGCCATGGAGAAGATCTTCAACGATGCTGGCTTCCCTGCAGGTGCGTACCAAAACCTCTACGCAGACTCGAAGCAGATTGAGGGCGTCATCGCAGACCCTCGCGTTCAGGGTGTTTCTTTGACTGGTTCCGAGCGTGCTGGTGCTGCTGTGGCTGAAACCGCAGGTCGTCACCTCAAGAAGGTTGTTCTTGAGCTCGGCGGTTCAGACCCCTTCATCCTGTTGAGCACCGACGACATGGATGCCACTGTTGAGGCAGCTATCGCAGGCCGTAACGACAACAACGCCCAGGCCTGCAACGCAGCCAAGCGTTTTGTCGTCATCGAGAGCCTCTACGCAGAGTTCTTGGAGAAGTTCACCGCCAAGATGCTTGAGATGACTCCGTCGAACCCCATGGACGAGGACACCTACCTTGGTCCTCTCTCATCTGCAGGCGCAGCGGACGGTCTTGAAGAGCAGGTTTCTCGCGCCGTCAAGCAGGGTGCAACTCTGCACGCACGCGGTGACCGCAGTGGCACCTACTTCTCTGGCGTGGTTCTCACTGATGTGAAGCCAGGCATGGACGCTCACCACGAAGAGTTCTTTGGCCCTGTGGCCATTGTGTACTCCGTCAAGGATGAGGCAGCGGCTGTTGAGCTCGCAAACGACACTCCTTTCGGCTTGGGTTCTTACCTGTTCTCCACCGACAAGGCACAGGTCATGCGCGTAGCAAACCAGATCGAAGCTGGCATGGTTTATGTCAACGGCGTTGGCCTGGACAGCCCCGAGCTTCCTTTCGGCGGCATCAAGCGCTCCGGCTTTGGCCGTGAACTTGGCCGCTTTGGTATCGAAGAATTCGTCAACCGGAAGCTCATCCGCATTCTGAAGTAATTCAGATCACAGCTACACAAGATTCCCTGGCCAGATACGGCCAGGGAATCTTTGTCTGTGGGCACGCCTAGAATTGAGGCATGGGAACACCGAATGAGTACATGGTCTGGATCGACTGCGAAATGACCGGTCTCAACCTCGATGTTGATGAGCTTGTTGAAGTAGCCGTGATCATCACGGACTCCGAGCTTAAGGCAGTTCACGAAGGTTTCGACATCGTGATCAAACCCAGCCAGGCGGCTCTGGAGAACATGGGTGAGTTCGTCACCAACATGCACACCAGTTCAGGCTTGATTGAGGAAATCCCCAATGGTGTCTCCCTCGAGGAAGCTGAAGCTCAGGTCCTGGCCTACATCAACGAGCATGTCCCAGAAGGGCAGAAGCCTCCGATGTGTGGCAACTCCATTGGCACAGACCGGGCTTTTGTTGTGCGCTACATGCCGCTTGTCGATGCACGCCTGCACTACCGAAACATTGATGTCTCTTCGTTGAAGGAACTGGCTCGCCGCTGGTATCCCCGCGTCTACTTCAACTCCCCCAGCAAGGACGGCGGTCACCGCGCCCTTGCTGACATCCAAGAGTCAATCCGTGAGCTTGATTACTACCGCCAGGCACTGCTCGTAGCTGAACCAGGACCCAACAGCGAAGAGGCAGCACAGATCTCTGCAGAGATTGTCACCAAGCACTCTTCCTAAGCTTCTTTCTTCAGTTTTTGCCTCCGGGTGAAACGTGTAAGATTATTGAGTTGCCGATTCGTCGGAAGCACAACATGGTGGGTATAGCTCAGTTGGTAGAGCGCCTGATTGTGGTTCAGGAGGTCGCGGGATCGATGCCCGTTACTCACCCCAAAGAAATGAAAGCCCGGAGCTCAAAAGCTCCGGGCTTTTGTTCTTTCTGCAGCTCTACCTCTTCTCCCCCTGAGGAGAAAAAGCCCCTCGGTGACAGGGTGTTTCCCTTGTATAGTTAGGGAAGATTTGCACCAAGGGGGCACCACACGTGGCATTCAATCCTGTCGACAGAGATGACACCGCAGATAACGGTGACCACCTCGATCAACTTCTGCGCGGATTCCAATCCCGCAATGGTTCTCGCTCAGACCCCAACTATGTTCTTGAGCCCGTGGATTTCTCCACCAGTATCCCTGAGCGCTTCGTCAAGATTCTTCGTGGTTCTTCTCTCGATTCTCTCGAAGAAGATGAATTCGTCGACGAAGAAGTAGTCGAGGCGGCTGAACCAGAAACGAACTCCGGGCTGATTCTCTTGGCCGAGAACTACGACAAGAATTCTCAGAAGTCATTGGCCAGAGGACGCATCTTTGGCGTTGTGGCACTCGTTGTTCTGTTTGTTTCATCCATTGTGTTCTCCGCCCTAGCTGGCAACATCTGGCTCGGACTTGCCGCGGTACTCCTCGCGGCCGTTTTTGTTGTGCTGAGTCGCACCTCAACATCACGAGGTCAGGAAATCAAACACATTGCCGAAGCCCTGATTCAACCTGAAGAAAAGTCGTAGCCTGACGTTTAAACAAAGAAGCCCGGAGCTCATGCTCCGGGCTTTCCTGTTTGTTTGAGGGGAACGTTTACTCGTTCTCGTCTTCTGAAGTGAAAGTGTCGCTTGCAGGTGCGTTGAAGGTGTAACGAACGTGAAGCTTGCCAGCAACCTCACGGGTGTCCACTGCGAAGTAACGGAAGATGGACTCGATTCCGTCAACGAGAGCAACTTCGCTGAGCTTCTCATCGTGGGTGCCACGAACGAGGACGCGCTCTTCAGCGGTTCCTGCAAGAGGACCGTCAATGAACTCAGCGGTGAAATAGACGTCGGTGTGATCTGGTGTAGTCATACTTCTAGGCTACTCGCTCGCAGAGACTTCCAGCGTCGATAAGGCCTGTGGGTTGTGGAGAGAAACAAAGTTCTCAAACTGGGCATCCCATTCGGTCCAGTGTTCAGCAAAGTTCTCCCCCACCCGAGACAGAGCACGTTCTCTGCGAAGTTCGGTGTCAGCATCAAGCCAGATACGAACCTGAGACAAGGATTCACTTCCGGCAGAAAGTGAACCACACCCTTCTATCAGGAGCGGTTCACGGGCATCAACAGAGTGCCACTCGGCGAAAGCTGCAGTTGCCCAGTCATATCGCTGCCAGTGAGTGTCGGCACCATTACCGCGCTCGCGAAGCATCGCAAACGCAGTGGCTGCGCCATCTGCCAAGCCATCCCACCCTGGATAGAGATCATCCATGTGCACAACCTGAAGTTTCACTGCCGAGTTCCAATGCTGTTCTATCTCTGCAGCCAAAGTGGTTTTCCCCGAACCACTCGGGCCGTCAATGAGGAAGGTCGGAGCTGGTGCGCGGCGGTCATGCTTGACCGTCTCGTCATAGGACAGAGCACGTTCATGAATATGTTGAAGGATGTGGGAGAGATCAGGAGATAACAAAATTCCACGCTCCCGTCATCACTGCCATCACGACAGCAATTATTGCAATTGCTGCGGCCCCCACTACAAACCAGGCGTCTCGGGAGGTAAACATAGCTACGCGAGCCCAGGTTCGTTGAACTGGCGCATCAAAAGCACGAGCTTCCATGGCGGTTGCCAACAAACTTCCTCTGCGCACCGCAATGGTGAGCAAAGCCATTGCTTGAGTGCCTAATCGAACGAGCGAGGCAACTGGGCCTCCCCCATCTGCAACACCACGGGCACGACGCGCCAAACGAAGCATCTGCCAATCCTGTCGCATTAATCCCAACATGCGAATTGCTGCAAGTGCACCGATCACGAAGCGGGCAGGGAGCTTCCACAGTTGAGCAAGACCGTCAGCAAGATCAGTGGGGTCTGTGGTTGCAAAGAGAACCACCGCAGGCAGCGCAACAGCCAGTATTCGCAGGGTTATCGTGACGGCGAGAGCCACTTCACCTTTCGTGATGTTCCATGGCCCCAGTGAGGCAACGACATCGCCTTCATCTCGTCCATACAGCAGTCCCGCTAATCCCGCGAAGGGTGCAGCGATCAACAAGGGCGTCACAATCTTCAGCAATCTTCGTGCGGGCACACCTGCCCAGGGCAGCAGTGCCAGCTCGAAGATGAGTGCAACGAGTGCAGATACTGGGTCAAGTGACAGCAGGAGCACAATGCCAAGAATTCCGGCAGCACACAGCTTTGCGAGTGGGCTTATGGTGTTCATCTTTCACCGCCCAACTTAATGACTGTGTCGGCAAGAGTACGAACAAATGCTTCATCGTGGGTAATGGCCACAATGGCGTGACCTTCGGCACGCAATTCACTGAGCAAAGAAACCATCTCAGCCCACGTCACTGCGTCTTGACCAAATGTGGGCTCATCCAGGATGAGTAACTGTGGCTTTGTTGCGAGCGCAGTTCCCACAGACAGCCTGCGTTGCTGACCACCGGAGAGAGTGAAGGGGTGGGCAGATGCCAGGTCCTTCAAGTGCAGTCGTTCCAGCAGCTCGTCGACACGTGTTTCTATTTCATCCGGCGACAATCCCAGAGCACGAGGTCCTGCTGCAAGTTCGGAACGAACGGTGGCGGAAATGAATTGTTGTTCTGGAGCTTGAAAGACACTTCCTACCCGCGTGAGCAATTCTTTTGAACGCCACTTGAGCGGATTGGAATACTTCGCGGCTCCCTGTAATTCAGGTGAAGCGATGACTGCACCGCGTTGGGCTGGCATGAGTCCCCCGAGCGTCAACGCTAAAGCGGTTTTTCCCACACCGTTTGGCCCAGTAATTACCATAATCTCTCCCGCACGAACGCTGAGGTTGATCTCAGGACTGAGCACGGGACAATCTGGATAACCAGCACGCAGTTTTTCAGCGGAGAGGAGAACCGTCGTTCCTTGGTGCCTGGAAGCTTCAGGAAGCTTCTTGTGTGGAAGCCACACTCCGGCAGCCTCAAGCACCACGGCAGTTTCAGCCGGAAGTGCCTGAGGAGAACCGTCCCAGATCACACCTTCGGAGCCGAGAACGATAATTCGGGTGGCAAAATCCCACCAGAGTTCGACGCGGTGCTCAACCATGACAATGGTGGCTCCCGTGGCATCAGCTACAGTGCTGACCGCCAGCTTGAGAGCAATAGCTCCAGCCGGGTCAAGATTTGCTGTGGGCTCATCTAAGGCAATGATTTCAGGCTTCATGGCCAAGACCCCAGCAAGAGCTAAACGTTGCTTCTGACCGCCAGAGAGAGCTGATGTGGAGTGATTGAGAGGGACGTTCAACCCCACTAAGGAAAGAGCTTGTTCTACACGGTGCCAGATCTCCTCGCGAGGAACTCCGAGGTTTTCGCAGCCAAAGGCAACGTCATCTCCCACACGCTCGAGAATGACTTGGTTCTCAGGATCTTGCAGGACGAGTCCGACAGTGCCCCTTGCTTTTTCTGGGGTAGCGCCGTCAATATGCAGCGAACCGGCCTGAGTTCCTTCGTCCTCTCCCAGCACACCAGCAAGGGCTCTGAGCAGTGTGCTTTTCCCCACACCGGAGGCACCGAGCAGAAGTACTCGCTCACCTTGCGAGACCTCAAAAGAAATGTTGCTCAACGCAGGAGCAGGGCGGGCAGCAAACTGCCAACCCCACTCGTGCGCTGAAAGAGTTGCCACTTAGTTCTGGCGTCCCGCAGCGAATCTGCTCAACGCACCTGCACGGGCGAGCCCGCGCACAATGAACCAGGGCACGAGACCGCCCAGAACGGCACCTGAAATGACGCCACAGATGACATAGACAGTCTGGAAACCAGCGTCAACGCCGGGGTACCAGACGACCAAGTCATTGATACTCATGGCCACACCAGCACCCGCACCAGCAAGAACAGCGGTGAAGATGTTCCAATTGGCATAGAGGAAGAGGGCGAAGACCAACTCAGCGCCGAGACCCTGAATCAGTCCAGACATGAGTGTTCCAAAGCCCCACTGACTGCCGATTAAGGCAGAGACCGTGGCAGCAATCAGCTCTGTATAGATGGCAGCACCGGGCTTACGCACGATGAGTCCACCCAGGACAGCAGCAAACAGCCAGCCCCCGCCCAGCAGGGCGGTCAGGCCTGGCGTTGCTGACAGAGCTGCAGAGAGTGGCCCATATGCCAATCCCCATGCCCAGAAGATGATTCCAGAAGCGACTCCGATCACGCTTGCCACGACAATGTCGACGGTGCGCCAGCGGAACTTGTTTACAGTTGTTGCGTGCACTTTCGTGCCCCTTTCAGTAGAAATGAGGGCACGGGATTATTCGTGAGAATGCCTCCCTGCGCTGGCATGATCCAGATCAGGTTCGACGGTCGGAAGTTACGAAACTTCCCTCTCAGCCCGGTGTACCGGACTCCCGTGTGGGCTCTATCTTACGCAGTAAGGAGGCTGGACGGACACTAGCAGGGCCAAACTTGTGATCAACCTGGTCAATCACAATCTCAGCGTCTTTCCACGGGTCAACATCGTCTTCCCACAATGACAATTGCTGTCCGCCTGCTTCAACAAGTCCCGCAGCACGAACGCCGATCAATCGCACAGCACGACCACCAATGCGGAGATCATCTAAGAGTTCACAGACAATCTTGTGAATCTCTCGGCCCACACTCGTGGCTTCAGGAAGCGTTCGGGAGCGGGTCAAGGATTCAAAGTCAGAAAAGGTGACCTTGAGCCCAATTGTTCGCGCTTCAATCTGCGCTTTGCGCAGTTGTGCGCCAACATGGTCAGCCTGGAACAACAGCGTAGCTTTGAGTTTCTCGAGGTCTGTCACATCCTCATTGAAGGTGTGTTCCTTACCGATTGACTTATCTACCCGCTCGGTAGTGACGGGGCGATTGTCACGAGCCCAGGACAAGGCATAGAGATGAGCCCCCGCAGCTTGCCCGAGTGCAGAAATCAAACTTTGCTCGGGCGAGTGGGCAACGTCTGCAACTGTGTGAAGTCCTCGCTTGTGAAGAATCTCCGCAGTCTTCTTCCCCACACCCCAGAGTGCATCGATGGGAAGTGGGTGCAGGAAGTTCAAAGTGTCCTCTTCAGGAATCACCAGCAGACCATTGGGCTTGGACTTGGTTGACGCGAGCTTGGCCACAAACTTG
>ERZ1034363.1145-NODE-1145-length-15808-cov-15.256945_pt1 | contig 15808 bp, 12 predicted proteins | sample MGYA00520616_ERZ1034363 | MGnify/ENA primary metagenome ERZ1034363 (study PRJEB33736, sample SAMEA104284506) | Azolla filiculoides | biome: Urban; feature: Water surface; material: Ditch water | place: Netherlands | collected 2015-10-28 | depth 0-0.1 m ...
AAAATAGTTTTGAACCTTCTGGTTAAAATTGGGTTGCAAAGGTAAGCTTTGTCTGTTTAATATTTCAACACTATTCAAATATTCTTTCAATTCCTTAGAAAGCGGAGTAGTGGTACCGTTATAGTTTTTGTCATTAGTTTTAGATTGACGTTTGGTATCTTCACCTTGTTGTTGAATTGCTTTCTCTAATTTCAAAAGTTCATGTTTTAAATTAAGCATCTTTTGTAAAGTTTCATTTTTAAAACCTTTATTGATAAGTTGCTTTTCTAATTCTTTCATCTGATTAAGAACATTCTGCCCTTGACCGGTCATGCCTTCTTTTTCCAATGCTTTTTGTAAAGCATCACGCAATTGTCTTTGCTCTTTAAGAATCTCTAATACTTTTCCCGCATTACCTTCTGATCCGTTTTCTCCCTCTTGAGAACCTTCTCCAGATTCTCCTTTACCATCCTTGCCTTTTTGTTTTCCTTCGCCGGGTTTTTCACCAGGTTTTTCTCCTGGCTTCATGCCCTCTTTCATTTTTTCACCTAACCCATCTTGCTTTTTAATAATATCTGGTAATTGCATTCCAGAGCCTTGACCTTTTCCAGGTTTTGGTTTTCCTTGACCTTGACCTTGCATTTCCATGCTCATTTGACTTTGTACATTACTCAAGAAATCCGCCAAACGGTTAGCAGAAGTTAAAACATATTGTTGATGAGAGGCGCCTTTAGCAATATTATTGTCAGCAAGTGTTTCTAAACTCTTGTCTAAATTGTAATGTATTTCTCCAACTTCTTTAAGAATTGTCTCAGTGATTTGAGGATTGCGCATTGAAACAGCAAACAAACTATCATCGACATGTTTGAATTGCAACTTCAAATCTTGTTGTCTTTTTAAAACTTTATTTAATTCTAAAGAACGTGTTTGCGTTGCATTAGTAGTTTTAATCAGTGATTCTTCATCAAATGAAAAAGCTAATAAATTATCAAGAATTTGACGAAGTAATTTTGCATCTTCAGCCATCTCTTTCATATCACCAGCAGACATAGAAGCGGACATTTTTTGACCCATTTCTTTCATCTTTTTAGATGCTGTTTTCTGCTTAGGTTTGGCTTTTTGCTGATTTTGTTTTTGTAATTCGTTAGAAGCTTTTTCTAAATCCTTTTTAATATCTTCTTGTTCATTCTTATCATTAGGAATATCCATAGGAGATTTTAAATCCTTATTTTCTTTATCTAATTCTTGCAATTCTTCTTGAATAGCATCAAACTCTTTATTTATTTCTTCCTGATTTTTTTCTGTGTTTTCCTTTGAATCTTCAGAAAGTTTATCTTGCTTTTCAGAAAGTTTATCTAATTTGTCAGCAATTTGCTCTGCTTTTTTCTCTACATAGAAACGCTTTGTCAACTCAACTAGCTGTTCTAAATTTTGCTTTTGATTTTTAGCATTTTGTTTCAATTTATCCGCTTTGTCAAAAAGTTCTTCTTTCTCTAACTTTTTAGAAAGCTCTTCCAATTCTTTTAACATCTTTTCGTTTTTCTCAGATTGTTTTTCGGCTTCTTCTAATCTTCGTAGTAATTCTTCTTTGTCCTTATCTTGCGATTTTGGATTGAATTCTTCCAAATTCTCGGTTAACTTTTTAGTAAATTCTTTCATCATTTCGTCTTGTTGTTTTTGACGATTGATGAAGTCTTCCACTTTCTTTTGATCTTTGAAATCTAATGTCGATTTCTCTTTATTCATTTTTTGGATTTTATCCAATTCTGAAATTTGCTTCTCTTGATTTTGAAGCGATTTTTCTAAACTGTTGATATTTTCATTCTGCTCTTGCAGTTGTTTGTCTTCTTTTTGCTCTTCAGTAAGTTCATAATGAAGAAAAACAGAAGATTTTGTGCTTTTATAATTATTAACTACGTCATTATCAAATACTTCAAAGTAATATTCGTAATTTACACCTTCCTCAATCGATAAACCATTAGGAAACGAATAAATAAATTGGTCTACCGCTTGTTTGTTAATCGCTAAATTCGCTTTTCGAACTGCATTTGGATTTCCTTTCGGATAAAAAACAACTTGTAATTTTGATAAACCATGATCATCGGCAACTTGACCAATCATCATTTTTGATTTTAACTTTAAGGAATCAGGCGCAATTTGAACCGAGATTGTTGGATATTGATCTTTAATGGTTGCGATTTGATACGACAATTTTTCAAACTCGTTGATATTTCTGTTTGAAGTAATTATTTCATAACTTAAATTATCGGTGATTCTTCTTGAAAGCGAAAAGTTGTTTTCTTTAATAGCGAAAACACTCACTTGATTGTTCGATTTGAAACTCACTTTATCCGTAGCCAAAGCATTAATTCTCCAATTCACAACTGTTCCTTCTGGAACCACAGCATTACCCGTTCCTTGAATCACTTCCGATTTTTTACCTAAATAAGAAGGATATTGCAACACCATTTCAAAATTGGCAATCGTAGGAACATCCACAACATTAATTTGATACTCTTTCGAATTTAATCCATTCGCTAAAAGCGAGAAAGTAACGTCTTTTGATAATTTTGAAAACGTATATTCGAAAACTCCTGGCTTTGTACTTTGTAGAAAATATTCTTCGTCACCAATTTGAATAGCAATATTTTCAGGCATCACTTTCCCTTGCGTTTTTACTTGTAGGACGAAATCGGAATTCTGTTGAGCTGTTAATGATTTATTCAACACCACAAATTCAAATGGTGCTGGTGGAGCAAATTTCGTCTCATAATTCACCACACGAGTAAAACTTTTCGAAATGATTTCGGAATTTCCGGTAACGAAAAACAGTATCAATAATAAAATTGGAACAATCGCATAAGGCAAAAACTTTTTGTTCTTGGCAAAATTCACAGCATTCGAAAATGGAATCGGTTGTAACGAAGCTCCTTTTTGTTCGATAGAAGCTGCTAATAATTCTGAAGTTTGGCTTTGATTCGCCAATTGTAGAAAATTCAACAACTTGTCTTGTACTTCCGAAAAGTGATTACCAATGATTTCTGAAGCTTGTTCGTAATTAATTCCTTGTTGCAGTTTGAATAATTTGAACAACGGGAAAGCGATGAATCGAATCAATAAAAAAGATTCTACTCCGATGAACAGCCAAAACAAAATAGTTCTTCCTGATGTGGATAACCATAAAAAGTATTCAATCAATAAAGTAAAAATGAAATACAACAAGCCTAATCCGATAAAAAGAATGACTCCTTTTATCAGTTCATTGGTGTAAAACTTCTTGATAAACCCTTCGAGCTTATCGAAAATAATGTTTTTTGCTTCCAAAATTGTTGATATATTGTTTATAACCGATAAAAATACAACATCTTCCTAGAATTGTCAATAGGTTTTTAGGGAATAGTGGAAAAAAAGAAGGTGTTGAAAATAAAAAAGCCCAGTCTAAACTGGGCAAACATATTTTTTTATAGTGCAGCAATAAAGCAATTAAATCTTTAAAGGGGCACTTAGAGGGAGCAAATATACAAAATATAAAGCAAATTACAAATTTATAAACTAAAATCTGTTTTGCTTTGAATTATTGATTTAACTTTTTCATTTTCAAAATATCTTTTTAAAATAATATTCAATTGATTTTCAAAATCATTTTTTCTATTTTCTGAAATTGATTCTAATAAAAAAGAAATTACTTTACAAGCAGCATCAAGAGAATGGGTGTTTCGACTTGAATAGCTGATTTGATGTGTTTTTGAAAAACCTCTTCCGAGATTTAAGTCATAGAGAACACCACCATGAGCACAAATATTTCTAAGAAAAATAATGTTTTTCATAAAATTAATAAACTTATCAACATCATACATTTGATAGCACTTTGATATTCTCTCTTTAATATCAGCATCATTCAAACTATCATAAATTTTAAAAACTGTTCCAAAAGTAAAATATTCAACTGTTTTCCAAGCAGGTGCATATTTATCATTAATATATTTTTTATGATGATTCTTTATAACATTAATTTTTTTAAAATCTTCATTATAATGATTATCAAAATTTGAAATAAATTCATGACTTATAACTTTCGGATTAACAAACCAAGTAGGTGAATTTTTATGTTTATTAGATACATAATAAACAACCTTTGTTCTAAAATTAATTTCTATTCGTGTAAGATACTGAATTAGTAAAAATCTTAATTCTGAATCAAAATTATATAAATCTGAAATATCTTTAAAGGTAATGTTGTCAATAAACTTTTCCTTCTTAGAATTATAAAAATGGTGCCAATAAAAACCAAGTCTGTAATAGCCTATATCTAAAAGTATCTCTTTAGCTTTATCTACATCGTCTATAATTAACCCTCTGTTTTGTAATAATGCAATTTGTTCATTAATATTTGTAGCAATATTTCCCATTAAAATTAAATTTGAAAACATAAAATTAAATATAAAAAGATTGTAATCGTATCTTTGTATAAATTTTTTACAAAATGTCAAAACAAGTTCGTGTGCGTTTTGCACCAAGTCCAACCGGACCCTTGCATATTGGTGGTGTTCGTACCGCTTTATTCAATTATTTATTTGCCAAAAAACATGGCGGTACTTTCTATTTACGAATTGAGGATACCGATCAAACACGTTTTGTTCCAGGAGCAGAAGCTTATATTTTTGAAGCTTTAGAATGGTTAGGAATTGCGCCAGATGAAACTGTAGGAAAGAATGAAAAATTTGGACCGTATCGTCAAAGCGAACGTAAAGCAATGTACCAACAGTATGCAGACCAGTTGATTAATTCAGGTTGGGCGTATTATGCTTTTGATACAGCAGAAAGTTTAGATGCGATGCGAAAAGAAGCTGAAGCAAATGGAAAAACATTCATTTACAATCATTCGGTAAGAGAGCAATTAGATAACTCGTTGACGGTTTCACGTGAAAAAGTGGAAGAAAGAATTGCAAATGGTGAACACTATGTTATCCGTTTTAAAACGCCTGTGAATGAAATTTTAGAATTAAAAGATATCATTCGTGGCGACATTAAATTTGATACGAATTTATTAGATGATAAGGTTTTATTCAAGTCAGATGGAATGCCAACGTACCATTTAGCGAATATAGTAGATGACCATTTGATGGAAACTTCACATGTCATTCGTGGTGAAGAATGGTTACCAAGTTTACCTTTACATCATTTATTATACAAAGCTTTTGGTTGGAACGCACCAGAATTTGCACATTTACCATTGATTTTAAAACCAATAGGAAACGGAAAATTATCAAAACGTGATGGTGATAAAATGGGATTCCCAGTATTTCCTTTAGAATGGAAAACAGAAGAAGGAACTTCATCAGGATATAGAGAAAACGGATTTTTCCCTGAAGCGGTGATCAACTTTTTAGCATTATTAGGTTGGAATGATGGAACCGAACAAGAGATTTTCTCATTAGAAGAATTGGTACAAAAATTTGATTTAAACCGAATTCACAAAGCAGGAGCGAAGTTTGATCCTGAGAAAAATAAGTGGTTCAATCATCAGTATTTACAAAAGCAATCAGATGAAAGCTTAGCAGAAAGTTTTAAAGTGATTTTAGATAAAAAAGGAATCTCGACATCACTTGATTTAACAAAAGTAGTTTCTTTAATTAAAGAAAGAGCGCATTTTGTAAACGAGTTTTGGGATTTAGCCGATTATTTCTTTGAAGCTCCAACTTCATACGACGAAAAAGCAGCTAAAAACTGGAAAGAAGAAACACCGGGTTTAATGCAACAAGTGATTTCAGAATTGAACAAAATTGAAGATTTTACTTCAGTTAACATCGAAACCTTATTAAAAGAATGGATGACAGCAAACGAAATAGGAATGGGGAAAGTAATGCAACCGTTGCGATTGAGTTTAGTAGGTGCTTTAAAAGGCCCACATTTGTTTGACATCATCGAAATGATAGGAAAAGCAGAAACGGTGAAAAGAATTGAAAAAGCGATTGCTAGTTTATAAAAGAAAAGCCCTGAGTTATCAGGGCTTTTTTGTTACTTTATTTTACAATAATACGTTGAAACTTCACCTCCTACAATATCATCTGTTTTAGTAATTAAAATAAAATCATAAGAAATTTTATTATATGTACCCTTTTTATCAATTATTTGTAATTTATACTCTCTATTTTCATATTGGTAAGTAATCAAACCTTCTTTGTCTTTTCGTGTTTGTGCATCCAAAAGAAATTGATCACAGTCTAATATAAGTGAACTATCTTTAATTATAAACGTTCCTTTAAAAGGATAATCTGTATCTAGTCCTTGTCCTTTATAATGAGTTGCTAAAACAGTGAATTCTTGAGAAAAACAATTTGCAAAACTCAAAAATAGAATTGATAATAAAAAAAATTTTAATTTCATATAATTAAATATTTATTGACATTGTTGAAAAAGTGGATTATTAAAAAACAAATTTAGATTCTCATAGTTTTCATTTTTACTAACCTCATTTGGTTTTCTCATCTTTTGAACAAACTTAGATTTAAAAGTTATCACTGAATTATTATACTTATATCTATCCAATCTTCTGATTAATTCTTCGCAATTACCAAAATATTCTCTTATTTTTGAATCTACTCTAGCTCTATTCTCAAGTTCTTCATTTTTATATTTATAACTTTTCAAAGATAAATCCTCAATTATTTTTCCATTACTATCAATAATATATGAAAAACAATTAATCTTTGATTTTTGTAAACTAATTAATCTGAATCCGTTATGTTCAATTAATGTAAAAAATGGTAAATCTTTATCAACATATTCTAAATCAAATTTGAATGTGTTAACTTTATAACTTCCATATGATGCTTCTTTAATATCAAGAAGGTCAATAGTTCCTTTTTTACCGTTAATAGTATAAAAAATAGTTGTCGTTAGTTTAGTTGTATTTTCACTACCAACAGAAGTCATCTGTGAAGAACCTGCATCAATTATAATTTTATTTCCCTTCTTATCAATAATATACTCATTTTGTGAATACAATTGAATGCCAAAAAAAAGAAATAAAGTAATTAAAAACTTAAGTTTTTTCATAAATAATAATTTAGTTGTTAAACAAGAAAGCTTAAATATTTTATATTTAAGCTTTCAATTTTTATTTTTTTAAGTATTTACAAATATATCGTAATCTGACCACTAATCAAACCAATATTTCCTTTCATTTTTTCACCAAGTAATTCTACTTTGTCGTTGTTTTTTAGATTTCCAAAGAAATTCGTTAAACCATATTGATAGCCAATTCTTGCTCTAACGTTTTTGATTCCGCCATTGATTCCTACGTAGAAATTGGCGTTAATTTTTGAAACATCTACAATGTCTTTAGCTATTAAACCTGGCTGGTCTAGTAATAAATTGTTTTCATCATCTTTGTCAATAGTTAGCTTACCATTAATTTGTAAAACGGGACCAAATTCTAAATTCAAATGGTCTTCAATAGCTACATAACTAGGCACAATATAAATTTGAACTGCCGACATTTTGTACATTGTTTTACCTTGCAACAATCCGTTTTGAGATGGAATTGAGAAATTACTATCGGTAAAAAACATACCAAAACTCATTTGCCAATTGTTGTAATAGTTTCCTCTAACACTCAATCCGCCAATCCATCCAGCTTCTGGAGTCACAGAAAAATTATCGGTATATATACTCATTTGGGTTAAACCCGCCCCAATTCCTATTCGGTTACTGTCTTTATGTCCGCGTTGTGCTAGGGAAACACTTGAAATCATCACAAACAAAACAACTAATTTCTTCATTACTATAAATTTAGGCGCCAAAAGTAAACTTAATAATTTGTATTCTGTAACTTTTTACTTAAAAAAGCGTATAACTACAAATCTAAAAACTATAAATTATGGAGTTTATTATGTTTCCAATTTTATTTATTGGAGTAATTGTTCTTTTTTCTTCTTTCTTTACTGTAAAACAGCAAACATCGGTTGTTATTGAACGTTTTGGAAAGTTCATGAGTATTAGAAACTCGGGTTTACAGCTTAAAATCCCTATCATAGATAGAATTGCCGGAAGAGTAAATCTTAGAATTCAACAACTTGATGTTATTATCGAAACAAAAACCAAAGACAATGTGTTTGTAAAAATGAAAGTTTCGGTACAATTTAAAGTCATTCAAGAAAAAGTATATGAAGCTTTTTATAAATTAGAATATCCACATGATCAAATTACAGCCTATGTGTTTGACGTAGTGCGTGCCGAAGTTCCTAAATTAAAATTAGATGATGTTTTTGAGCGTAAAGATGATATTGCAATTGCGGTTAAACGTGAATTAAATGAAGCAATGATGGCGTATGGTTATGACATTATCAATACTTTAGTAACTGATATTGACCCAGATATTCAAGTAAAAAATGCAATGAATAGAATTAATGCTGCAGACCGAGAAAAAACAGCAGCAGAGTTTGAATCTGAAGCACAACGTATTAGAATTGTAGCAAAAGCAAAAGCAGAAGCAGAAAGCAAACGTTTACAAGGTCAAGGTATTGCAGATCAACGTAGAGAAATTGCTCGTGGACTGGTAGAAAGTGTTGAAGTATTAAATAATGTAGGAATTAATTCTCAAGAAGCTTCGGCATTGATTGTAGTTACACAACATTATGACACCTTACAAGCAATTGGTGCTGATACAAATAGTAATTTAATTTTATTACCAAATTCACCACAAGCTGGAAGTGATATGTTGAACAATATGGTAGCTAGTTTTACGGCAAGTAACCAAATAGGTGAAACCATGAAAAATCAACCAAAACGTTCTAAGAAAAAAGATGATCATACATCAACAGATTATAATCCATCAGATACTTCCAATGAAGTTTCTTAATTTGATTAAAACCTATTTTTAAAACCATCAATTTTTAATTGGTGGTTTTTTTATAACCAAATGTTATAATTTTATAAATTCAGTGATACTTTTATAAAAGTAATTACAAGAAGAGAAAATCAGAATAAAATTACCTCAATTTTAGGTAAAAATTAAAATAAAGCGATTTCAGCCGCTTTCACAACTAAAGATGTAAAAACACTTTACCTAAAAAAAATATTTTCTTACAAATTAATTATGAAAGTTACTTTTTAAAGTTTTTAATTATTTAAAATTAAATTTTGATAGTTTTTTCTAATAATAACAAAAAAAGATTAAAAATTAAAACTCCATTGATGTTATTTATTTTAACCAAATAGAAATAAAAAAACCTGCAAAGAAAATTTTGCAGGTTTAAATTATTTAAAAAATCTCGACTTCGCTAGATTTGGCAAAAAAATAGAAAATTTTATTGTTCAGAAATTTTTGCCCAAGTATCTCTAAGTCCAACTGTTTTGTTGAAAACTAATTTTTCAGCTGTTGAATCTCTATCTACACAAAAATAGCCTAAACGTTGAAATTGAAAATGATCTAATTCTTTTGAAGTAACTAAACTTGGTTCTACATAACCTGTAATTACTTTTAATGAATTTGGATTAATAAATTCTTTAAAATCAACTTCTTTGTCTTTATCTGGACTTTCATTAGTGAATAATCTGTCATACACACGAACTTCTGCTTCTTTTGCATGAGGAATCGAAACCCAATGAATTGTTCCTTTTACTTTTCTTTGACTCGCTTCGGTTCCACTTCCTGATTTAGAATCTACGTCGTAAGTAGCGTGAATTTCGGTAATATTTCCGCTTTCATCTTTTATAACAGACTCACCTTTAATGATATAGGCATTTTTTAAACGAACTTCAGTTCCTAATGTCAAACGGAAAAATTTCTTATGTGCTTCTTCTTGAAAATCTTCTCTTTCGATATACAATTCTTTAGAAAATGGCACTTTTCTGTACGTCATTACCTCTTCTTCCGGATTATTTTCAGCTTCTAACCATTCTTCTTGACCTTCTGGATAATTCGTGATTACTAATTTTACAGGATCTAAAACCGCCATTACACGAGGTGCAACTTTGTTCAAATCTTCACGAACACAGAATTCTAAAAGCGAAACATCAATCAAATTATCGCGTTTTGCAATTCCGATTGTGTTAGCAAAATTTACGATAGAATTAGGTGTATAACCGCGTCTTCTCATACCAGAAATCGTTGACATTCTTGGGTCATCCCAACCTGTAACATGCTTTTCTTCAACTAATTGTAATAATTTACGTTTAGAAACTACGGTATGCGATAGATTTCTACGCGCAAATTCTCTTTGCTTTGGTCGCACTTTAGTTTCATCATAAATTTGATTCAAAAACCAATCATATAATTCACGGTGAGGCAAGAATTCTAACGTACAAAACGAGTGCGAAATTTGCTCTAAATAATCACTTTCACCATGAGCCCAATCGTACATTGGATAAATACACCAATCATTTCCTGTTCTGTGGTGATGTGCGTGCATGATACGGTAAATAATAGGATCACGCATCAACATATTGTTGGCACCCATTGAAATTTTAGCACGTAAAACGTGAGTTCCTTTTTCAAATTCTCCGTTTTTCATACGTGTAAATAAATCTAAATTCTCTTCGATAGAACGATTTCTGTACGGAGAATCGGTTCCTGGTTGCGTTGGAGTTCCTTTTTGTTGCGCCATTTCTTCCGAAGTTTGGCTATCTACATACGCTTTATCTTTTTTGATTAATTCCACTGCCCAATCATACAATTGTTGGAAATAATCTGAAGCATAACATTCTTTATCCCATTTAAAACCTAGCCATTCTACATCGCGCTTGATAGCATCAACATATTCTTGCTCTTCTTTAGATGGATTCGTATCGTCGAAACGAAGGTTTACCGGCGCTTTATAATCGATTCCTAAACCAAAATTTAAACAAATAGCACTAGCATGACCTACGTGTAAATACCCATTTGGCTCTGGTGGAAAACGAAAACGTAATTTATCTTTTGACAAACCATTTTTTAAATCTTCTTCAATGATTTGTTCTATAAAATTCAATGATTTTTCTTCTGTTGACATAGTATCAAAAATTTATGCAAAGATATATAAACTTTCATGGTTTAATACCTTAAAAATGGCTAAAAATTGGTAAATTTGGTATATAATAAAAGAAAAAATGGGAACAATTAAATTACAAAATATCCGAACATTCTCTTACCATGGTTGTTTGATTGAGGAAGGAAAAATTGGATCAGATTATAGTGTAGATTTGGAAATAAAAACAGATTTACGCAAATCGTCTCAAACCGACGAATTAGCCGATACCGTTGATTATGTATTATTAAACAAAATTGTGGTAGAAGAAATGGCAATTCGTTCTAAATTATTAGAGCATGTTGCCCAACGTATAATCACTAGATGCTTTTCTGAAATTCCAGCAGTTTCTAGAATAAAATTAGCGGTTTCTAAATTGAATCCTCCAATTGGTGGTGATGTAGAAGCTGTTACAATAGAAATGGAAGAGTTTAGAAATTAAAAAAGAGCTTTTAAAGCTCTTTTTTTTATTCTAATCTATACTTTCTTCCTTTATATAAATTGCTCGACGCTACTATATGAGCCAAAGCATCTTTTGCTAATTCTTTATCCAATGGAGTTGGAATTAATTCGGTATCACTTTTTACTTTAAATTGTAATGGCTTTGCATTTGGATTCATAATAATGACATCATTTTCAACACGAAAAGCATATGTTTCATGAAACAACATTATTGTTCTTCCTTTTATTCCTTTTGGCAATTTTATTAAATTTCTACCAGGCATTGTTGAATTTGTGGTAATTCCTGATAATGCCAAAACGGTTGAAGGAATATCCATTTGGCTTGCTAAATTATCGTAAGTTGTTCCTTTTTTAACATTAGGAGCAATAATTAAGGCTGGAATATGAAACTTATTAATTGGAACTAAATTTTTTCCGTAAGTTCTAGTATTATGATCAGCGATTACAACAAAAATTGTGTTTTGAAAATAAGCTTCTTTTTTAGCTAATTCAAAGAATTTACCAATTGAAAAATCGGCATATTTCATGGCGTTATTTACAGTATTTTTAGGTTTTTCATACAATTCTATTCTTCCTTCTGGAAATTCAAAAGGCTCATGATTTGAAGTAGAAAACATCAAAGAAAAGAATGGTTTTTTACCCAAAGATTTAAAATAATCGTTTGCTTTAACCGCTAAATCTTCATCGGAATAGCCCCAAGTTCCTTTCATGGCATATTTTTTTCCATCTTTATCGAAATCGGTTTCATCAATAATATTTTTAAAACCATTTCCATTGAAAAAAGAAGCCATATTATCAAAATTTGCCATACCACCATATATAAAACTGGTATCATAATTTTGTTTTCCGAAAACTTCAGCTAATGTAAAAAACCCTTGTTGCGAACCACTTAATTTTACCACACTCTCAGAAGGATTCGGTAAAAAACCAGACGTTACTTGTTCAATTCCTCTTACGCTTCGTGTTCCAGTACAATATAAATTGGTGAATAATAAACCTTCTTTTGATAATTTATCCAATTCAGGTGTTAAGGGTAAACCGTTTAAACAACCAACATATTCAGCTCCTAAACTTTCTTGTAAAAAAATAACAACATTATATTTTGGTTGTATAGTATCTGGTTTTACATGATGCAAAAAAGGTATTTCTGGATTGATAAATTCAGTTACATCCATGTATTTTTTTACACGAGTATAAGCTTCTAATTCATCCATTTTACCATATTTTTTAACATCACCTTCATTCTTAATTGAATATGCAGCAAATGCAACTGTATAAAGCGAATTTAATCCTAATGAGTTCGTCATTTGATCTGAACAAAATATGGCATTACTAGCGTTTATTGGACGTTTAGAGGTTAAACTTCCTCTAGCCCCAAAAAATAAAAAGAAAGCAACTACAGGAAATAAAAGTAACCTTGTTTTATATACACTATCAAGCGGATAAAATATTTTTTTACCATGTTTAAAAGCAAAAAATAAAGCAACACAAAGTAAAATAGTAGTGATAATTAAAGAAGGTAAATAACTTTTAAATAATGTTCCAACAACTTCTTTAGGATAAATTAAATAATCTAAAAACAAGCGATTTGGACGTGTGTCGTATTGATTAATAAAATCTAATGTTGATAATTCCATCAAGAGAAATAAAAACAAGAAGAAAATAAAGTAAAAATTAAAAAACTTTTTAATGTACTTTAAAACCGAATCTGGAAGTAATGATAATAAAACAGTGGGTAAAAATGCGATGTAACTCATAAGAATTAAATCGAAGCGAAGACCAATTAAAAATAATTGTCCATAATTTTGATTCTCTACGACGCGTTCTTTAAAGACAAAAAACAAAAGAATTCTGCTAATAGTGGTTATACATAAACCGATTAAGAAAAAACTAAATATGGGTTTTAAGTAACGTAAATTCTTCATAATTAATCAACTATTTGTTTTGCACAAAATTAAACTTTAAAACTAAATATTTGTACTTAATAAATGCTTAATATTTTTGGAAAAGAGGAAATAAAATGTAAATTTGCAGTCCGTTCAAACAATGGCGTCGTGGCCGAGCGGCTAGGCAGCGGTCTGCAAAACCGTCTACCCCGGTTCGAATCCGGGCGATGCCTCTAAAACCTTCTAAGAAATTAGGAGGTTTTTTTATTGAATTATTTGAAAAATAATTGGTTTTATTGATTTATGTAAACCATCTCCAAACATATAGTTTGTTTTTATATCTCTAATCAAGATATAATCATCTTTCTTAACTTTTTTTAATAATTCTAAAATATCATCAGATATAATATTACCATCAATTATTATAGTATCAAGTCTTGATATTTTTATTGAAAATTGGGTTACTTCATATTTTACATCAAATAGTAAATCAATGTATTTAATACCAATTTTAGCCTCTTTCATTTCTTCTAAAGTAAAAATTAAATTTCCTTTAGTACTATATTCTCCGTTTAAAGTTCCGATTGGAGTAGGCAATCCTTTAATTCTAAAAACATGTTCTTCAACAACTTTTGAACCATCGAAGTTTTCTATTTCAACAAATACTTTTGTTTCATTACCAGAGCCTGGACGAAGAACATAACTTCCATCTTCATTTTTTGAAACGCCATTACCAGAAAAAACATATGATTTAGCGTTGTTAACAGCTATTGAAATAGGATTCGAAACACCACGATAAACCACGTTCATTTTATCTAAAGCAACTACGCTTTTTGTAGCTGGAATAGTATCTTGAGCAAAAGAACTAAAAGTTACAAAAAATAGAAATATCAAAAAATTTCTCATTTATCTCGTTTCTTCGATTTTATCGACTACTTTTTCTTTAAATCCTGGGAAAATTCCTTGTAGTAAAAAGAACACACCAAAGATGATTAATATAAAACTAATCACTCTTTTAATTTTATAAATATTTACAGGAGTAAGTCGGTGTTTTAATTGTTTTGCTAAAATAATTTTTACTACATCTATCGCTAAGTAAAAAAACAAAGTAGCTGTAAAAAAAGTAAAAACTCTAGATGGAATCATTTGCAATCTTGGTCCTTGAGTAATGATAACCATCATCCAAAAACCTAATATTCCGATGTTAATTACATTTAAGAAAAAACCTTTAAAAAATAATCCTAAATAGTTGTTTTTTGGAATATCGTCAATGTCTTTTTCTTCGTCAATTACAAATTTCTTCTTTAATTGGGTATATGAAATCAAACCATAAACCGACATAATTAATCCGCCAATAATATATAAATTAGGATTATCTTTAAACTGCGCTAAGATTTGATTAGAAGCAAAATAAGCAATTAAAATAAAAATAATATCACTAAAAATAATTCCACAATCTAAAGTAAAAGCGGCTTTAAATCCTTTGGTAATACTGGTTTCTAATAAAACGAAAAAACCAGGTCCAATAGAAATTGCGAGTAAAAAACCCCAAGGAATAGCAGCTAATATATCTTGTATTATCAAGTGTTCAGTGTTCAGTTATTAGTATTCAGTGCATTTAATAAAATACGAATTTACAAAAAAATCTGCCAACTAAAACTAATGATTGAATACAAACTTACTTCGCTTGTTCAATTGTTCCTCCAGCTATTTTCTTTTCGTTGATTTGTTTTGGTTTCCCATAAATAGTGATTTCTCCACCAGCTCTTGTTTTAGCATCCACTAAATCAGTAGCATATACATCAGCCATTCCACCAGCGTTTACAGTAACTACAGTTTGTTCTGTTTTGCAATCTTGACCGTCATATTTTCCACCTGAATTCGATAAAATATCTTGGTTTTTAACAGTTCCTTTTGTAGTTACAATACTTCCTTGCGAAACACGAACTTGTAATCTATCTGCCTGTAAATTAGTTAGTTTAATTTCAGAACCTTCTTTACAAATAATATCAAAATTTATTGCTGAAATTTCATCTTTTGAAGCAATTCTACTTCCTTCATTTGCTTCTACAGCGTCTAATTTTTTGTAATAAACGGTAGCAGAAACATCGTCACCACTTAACATTTTAGTTAAAGGCATTCTTATTTTTAATTCACCACTTTTATTAATTACTTCTACTTCTTGAGAATTAGCTCCAGTCAAAATAATTTTATTTTCAGCTGAAGCAACTAAATTGACATCAATTTTATCAAAAGCGGTTACTTTAGTAAAATCACCAACATTTTTTTCGGCTTGTGCAAAAGCTATTGAACTAATTAGTAGTAAACCATAAACTATTTTTTTCATTTTAATATTTTTAAATTCTTATAAAAAAATAATTACTCTCTCTTTCTCAAATAATGAAAATCCAATTGTTTTTTCACTAAATCGGCATTTTTTACTTTAACGTAAATTTCATCTCCTAATTGTAA
>ERZ1034363.1147-NODE-1147-length-15792-cov-11.908686_pt1 | contig 15792 bp, 16 predicted proteins | sample MGYA00520616_ERZ1034363 | MGnify/ENA primary metagenome ERZ1034363 (study PRJEB33736, sample SAMEA104284506) | Azolla filiculoides | biome: Urban; feature: Water surface; material: Ditch water | place: Netherlands | collected 2015-10-28 | depth 0-0.1 m ...
TTAAAACTCTAAAATCCGATCATAATGCTTGTGATGATTTTTAAATTCTTGAATACCTTGCTTAAAAGTAAGGTATTTTGCACCATTTTTATGGTTATGCTTACTGATTAGGTACATATAATGAAAATGACGCGTGAGTTCTTTCCATCCAAATAAGAGCGTATGTTTTGGGTCGTACATATGTGTAGGTTCGCTGATAGCTCCATTGATTTCAACAATTTGGAAGTTTTTTCCTTTTGCTAAATCTTCATACGAATTGTACATGATGTCCATTCGACCAAAATGAAAACCGTCGATTTGATTACAAATTCTATTAAAACTTTCAACCATTCTAGGTGTGATTTCATGACTAGCATCAACAAATTTTGTACCACGGCAATGATTTCCATAAGGAACTAAGTTGATTGTTTCTCTGTCTTTTAAAACCGTATTTAGTTTGTCGTTATATTCTTTTTCAAGTGCTTTAATTTGAAATACATAACGAATATCTTGGTTTAAAAGTTCACGAATGGTGTTTTTTCCGTTTCCGGTTATGATCATGAATTCTTTCGATACTATTCCTGTTATTTTTCCACTTTGATTGGGTAATTTCACATAGAAAAGTCCGATTTCGTTTTCATAGGGAATTAATTCTTGGAATAGAATATTGAATTTTGCTTTTTTATGATATGTTATTAATTCTTCAGTTGTATGTATTTTTTTTACAGCGGTTCCTCTTAAACCAATGTCTGGCTTTGCTATTAAAGGAAAATTAATATTTTCGGAAGTTAATTTTTGTAAAATGGTTTCTAAACTTTCATCAGGAGTTACGATTATTGTTTTTGGATAATATTCTTGTGGAATTAAATCGTAAATTTCTTTTTTTGATTCCATAAAAAAACCTCCATTTTTAATTGTAGGATTTGAAGCATTGAAAAAGAAGAATGATTGTGTACGAATTACATAATACAAATACTGAAAATATACCGGAAAATAAAGTACTTGATAGGGCCAATACTCCCAATGGGTAAGTTTGTGATAGAAGAGTTTAAACTTGGTCATAGCTTTCCATTAAGTCTAAATAAGACATTTGTATTTTGTTTTCAGAAACACAACATTGTGTAATACTGATAGTTTTTAAAAGATTATTTCGGTTGATTTGTAAGCCAAATTCTTCATTTTTAGATTCTGTAAATTGGTGAAAATCTAAAATATCTTGTGCAGTTGGGTTAGTGTTTTTATGCATAAAATTGGCAAACCATTTTGCTCTTTCAATTCTAATTTCTTTTGCATATAGGGTAGAGGAAGACCAAATGTAATGCTCTGAAATAGCTAATTCTTCTTGACTTTTCTTAACTTCATTCCATTGCAATTGAAACAATTTGTTATTTTCAAAGAGTACAATTGTGAAAGGCTCAATATTAGTTAAGTCAATCGTTTTCCAGTGTTCTAAACTGTTGTTTGAGCTTGCTATTTCAAGAACGATTAAGCCTCTACTTTTTCGGTAAAAAGATTTTTTAATGTGTTTTTCTTGGGCTCCATTTAATAGCACTACAATTTTATTTTCAGTTTGTGCTATCCACGTACCACCAGCTTTTTGATCTTTTGGGAAAATGATTTGCTTACCATTTATTTCATAAGATTGCGGTGGAATTGCTTTTTCACGCGCTATTTTTTCATCACGATTGGATGTGATTATGCAGCCATTTGTAGTTGAAATAAAGGTTACAGTACACATTTTTTTCTGTATTCAAGTGTTGATGGAGCTACTCCAAATGAATTTGAAATTTTAATATGCGGAAAATTGTACAGCGCAACTTTTATTAAAGCTTGATGATGAATACTATGCTCTAAATTGTATAATAATTCGCGAAAATAATTTGTAGGGAGCAATTCTTCAACACTAAAACAATTATGCTGCAAAGAAAGTTCCTTGTTTGGTTTGTCAATAGTAGAAAGATGTTTTTCAATGATTGTTATAGCAAAATTGACATCAGATTGAATTTTTATATCTCTATCGCGTTTGTCATAATTTATTATCCCTTGATTATAATTTACAAGCAAACAATCAAATAATTCTATGATATGACGCATGTGTTCGCCAATAGTTGCATGGCTTAACTCAGGATTTTTTTTACAGAATTCTTCGTTCGAAAGTTGTCGAAGTAATTCGATGTTTTCATTTAAATTATCTTTAACAAAACGGACTAGCATATTTACTCGGTTTCAGGAATAAATTTTATAGAAACAGAATTGGTACAATAGCGTTGACCAGTAGTTTCTTCCGGACCGTCATCAAATACATGACCTAAGTGTCCTTCACATTTAGCACACATAACTTCAGTTCTCACCATTCCAAAACTTAAATCTTTTTTATAAATAACAGCACCTTTGATTGCTTCATCAAATGAAGGCCAACCGCAATGTGAATCAAATTTAGTGTCAGAAGTAAATAAATCATTTCCGCAGGCTGCACAAACGTATTTTCCTTTTTCAAAATGATCATAATATTCTCCAGTAAAAGCGCGTTCTGTGCCTTTGTTTCTCAATACTTCATATTCCATTTCCGAAAGTTGGGCTTTCCATTCTGCATCGGTTTTTTTAACAGTTGTATTCATAGCGCTAGTTTTTTCCGAAGTTTCGGGTTTGGTTTGTGATTGACAGGATTGAAACGAAATTACTAAAAGTAATAAAACCAAGTTTTTCATAGTTGACATTTTTTCAAATTTAATGCTTATCATTCAAATAAAATGTTAACTAATTTACAAAATATTCGAATTATGTATTGATTTCTAAATCTTTGATATAATCTTCATTTTCATAGAAAAAGCGTTCGAAAGCATCCATTTTTTCATTAAAAAAATCAAAAACTTCGTTCCAGGTGTTTTTATTATTGATACTAATTCCTGTTTTTTCTACCCAAATGCGACTAATTACTTTTCCGTTTTCTAAATAAAAATTACGTTCAAAAATGGCGTCTTCTAAATAGTCTTCCAAAAGTATAGTCTTCAATGATTCTACCTTTTCATAATATATAATACGTTTATTTTCGTCTTTTGGTTCTATATCTAATAAAACTTGTGCTTTTTTATTATCAACATAAAACTTAAATGTAACATCTTTTATTTTTGTGTTGTATAACAACCATTTACGAGGATATTCGGCAGCAAATGCGATCCAAAAATCTTTTTTAATTTGAAGTGCTTCTTCTTTACTAAACATATTATTTTTTTAGGAAAAGTTATTTTCTTTGAAAATTTAGTTATCTTTAAGATTACTAAAATTTTTTATAGGTATGCTTTTTAACGATTTTATAAAATATATTCCAAAGATAGAAAAAGAAAAATTGCTTTCTACTGATGCGCATGTAAAAATGGCGCCTTTGGAACGTATTTCGTATTTGAAAGAAGAGAATTACTTAGATAAAAACCCAAAAAAAGCAGCAGTATTGATGTTGTTTTATCCTAAAAATGAAATTACGCATTTGGCTTTAATTGTTAGAAATTCTTATCCAGGCGTGCATTCGTCTCAAATAGGATTTCCTGGTGGTAAAGTTGAAGAATCGGATTTAAATTTAGAAGAAACAGCACTAAGAGAAACGCATGAAGAAGTTGGTATTCATCCAGATAAAATAAAAATCATCAAAACATTTAGTGAAATATATATTCCACCAAGCAATTTTTTAGTTGCTCCATTTATGGGAATTTCGCACGAAGAACTAACTTTTGTTCCTGATTTAGATGAAGTTAAGCGAGTACTTGAATTTTCTATTGTAGATTTTTTAGACGAGAAGAGTATCACTAAAGTAAAAATGTCAACTTCCTATGCAACAGATATTGAAGTGCCTGCTTTTATGGTAGATAAATATGTGGTTTGGGGTGCTACTGCAATGATGATGAGCGAGTTAAAAGAAACCATCAAAAATGTTTTGTTGTAAACTCTTTTAAACTCCTCCAAAATTATATTTTCATTATGTGATTTTATTCTTTTTTTCTTTTAAAAATATTCTATTTTACTACATTTGCTTTCTTGTTTTGTTAAAAAAAGGAATTAGTATGGGATTATTTAAGAGAAATCCTTTTGGACATATATTATTTTTAAAAACGTGGTTAATTCGCATTGCGGGATTCTTAACACACAGACGCTATAAAAGTTTTAATAGATTGCATATTGAAGGTTCTGAAATTATTAGAAGTTTGCCTGATACAAATGTGTTGTTTATTTCTAATCATCAAACTTATTTTGCTGATGTTGTAGCAATGTTTCATGTTTTTAATGCTAGTTTGAAAGGAAGAGAAAATAATATTAAGAATGTTTTTTATTTGTGGAATCCAAAACTTAATATGTATTATGTTGCTGCTAAAGAAACGATGCAAGAAGGTTTGTTGCCAAGAATTTTAGCCTATGCAGGTGCAATTACTGTTGAAAGAACTTGGAGAGCAAAAGGAAAAGATGTTACTGAAAAGAAAGAAGTCAATCCAAATGATACTGAAAATATAAAAATTGCGCTACAAGACGGTTGGGTAATTACTTTTCCACAAGGGACAACTCGTTCTTTTAAACCTGTTAGAAAAGGTACTGCACATATTATTTTGCAACACAAGCCTATCGTGGTTCCTATTGTAATTGATGGTTTCCGTCGTTCGTTTGACCGAAAAGGTTTAATGATAAAAAAGAAAGGAATTTTGCAATCGATGGTTATTAAAGAACCTTTGCAAATTGATTATGAAAATGATTCTGTAGATAAAATTGTTGAAATGATTGAATTTGCAATTGAGCAACACCCATCTTTATTAAAAGTTATTCCAGCAGAAGAATTGGAAGAAAAAGAAAAATTAGACAAAGAAAGAATGTGGAAATATTAATAAAAAAGAGGCTATAGCCTCTTTTTTATTATTGAACAGGTTCAACAATGAATCCTTCTTTTCGTAATAATTTAATGACACCTTCTTCACCCGCTAAATGACCTGCACCTACACCAAAAAAAGTTGGAATTTTTGATGCAGTTTCTGAAATGATTGGAATCCAATTTTTATTTCTATTGTTTAATAGAAGATCTTGGTTTTCTGATGAAATTTTATTTTCAGATTCATCCATTGCTTTTAGCATTCCTTCGATGTCTTTGTCTTTGTATATTTCTAAAAGTTTGATAAATTCTTCTTTGTCTTGTTTTAAATCACTTTTGGCTGTTTTTAATAGTTCATCGGCTTGAACTTGATACGGAATAGCATCAAATACTTTCATTTGATCTTTGATGTCTTCCAAACCATAAATTTCTTCACCTTGTTCTTCAGTTACTTTTATCAATTCTGATTCAACAGATTGAAATTTGCAGTCTAGCATTTTGGGTAATAACATACTACTAACCACAAAAGGTTTGAACGTGTCAAACATTTTTGCTGACATATTCATGTGCTTTTTTAGAAATTCGTCTACAATTTTAAAATCTTCGGCACTTAATAATGTAGAAAGTTTTACATCATTATTCATTTTCATGTATTTGAGCATCTGCATTTGCATCGCTTTGTCGTCCATATCAAGCTCTAGATATAGTTGTTTTGTTTCTTGTAATGCTTTGATTGTATTTTCATCTAAACTAGCGTCACAAGTTGCGTGAATGGTTCCAAATATGTATGAAGGTTCTTGCAATCCATTGCCTGAAATTTTCCACAATAAACTTTTTTCTAATTCTTGTGAATTCCCATATAACGAAGTTAAAAGTCCAGCAACTAAAAGTAAATATTTCATTAAAAGTCTATTTTTTGTAATTCGTTAAAGTTTTTTTGTAGTCTTCGCATTAATATTCCGTACAAAATTCTATAGAATAGCCAAATTAGACCTATAAACACTACTATTACAATTATGTACACTAAAATCATTATGCAATAAAATGTATTTAAGGACAAACTTTTAGACATTTTTTCAACCAATTTTTGAATATTTGGGTCATACATAAATTGGAAAATAAAAACCAAAATGAATGAAAAAGCGGTCATTCCTAAGTTGTACCAAACATAATATTTGACTGTTTTTCTAGTTTTTAAAATGCTTTGCATTAATTGCTTTACAGTATCAGTAGTATTGATAGTTTTATAATTTTTAAAAAATAGATAAATAAAGAATAAAATGATACCATAATTAATTACAGAAATTATAGGCATAACGGTGTCTAAATGATATATTTCTAATGTTTTGAAATATTCTTCATCAGCGGTTAAAAACGAAATTCCGCTCCATAGTAAAAGTTCCAAAACACTTATAATCAAAATCCACTTCACAATAGAGGAAGATCTTTTGTGCAGCATACCATAAATTTCTTTTTCGGTAACTTGGTCGAAAGCATTTTCGTTTTTCTTCCAGTCTTTTTTTAATATTTCTAATTCATCCATAATTACGGATTTAATATTTTTTTTAATTTTCCTTTTACACGGTTCATTTTTACCCGTGCATTTACTTCACTAATACCTAATGTTTCAGATATTTCAGTGTAATCTTTGTCTTCTAAATACAAGAAAACGAGCGCTTTTTCAATATCATTTAATTCACTTATAGCGCTGTATAATAATTTTAATTTTTCTTCTTCCTCGAAGTTATAATCGTCTTGTGTTACCTTATGAAAAGTGCTGTCAAACTCAATAGTATCAATGGTTCTTTTCTTTTTTCGATAAAGTGTAATTGCGGTGTTTAAGCCCACTCGGTAGGCCCAAGTTGTAAATTTGGAATCGCCCCTAAAGTTGGGAAAAGCCTTCCATAATTGAATCGTAATTTCCTGAAACAAATCTTTATGCGCGTCAGCATCAGTAGTATATAATCGACAAATCTTGTGAATTATATTCTGATTCTCTTTAAGTTGCTTTACGAAAAGTGCTTCCGATTCTGATTTCATATACAATAAGTAGTCTTTTAGACTAATTTGTTACAAGTTTACTATTTCAAATTTAAATAATCATTAACTATTTTAAAAAACATTCAATTCTTTTTCTTCTTATCTTTGAGGTGATAAATTTATGATGATAAATGAACATTCCACGTAGTAGTTTTCCAAGAATCGTCATCATTGGTGGTGGTTTTGCAGGAATTTCTTTAGCCAAGAAACTTCGCAATAAAAAAGTGCAAGTTGTTTTATTAGACAAACACAATTACCATAATTTTCAACCTTTGATGTATCAGGTTGCAACGGGCGGTTTAGAACCGGATTCTATTGCCTATCCAATTCGAAAAGTGGTACAAGAATTTAGAGATTTTTATTTTCGCTTAGCAGAAGTGCGAGAAATCGATGCTAACAATAATAAAGTAATTGCGGATATTGGTGAACTAAAATATGATTATTTAGTCATTGCCACAGGTTCGAAAACCAATTATTTTGGGAATAAAGAAATCGAGCGCAATAGCATGGCGATGAAAACCATTCCGCAATCGTTAAACATTCGCAGTTTGATTTTAGAGAATTTCGAACAAGCTTTGCTTACCAATGATATCGATGAACGTCATAGTTTGATGAATTTCGTTTTGGTAGGTGGTGGTCCAACAGGAGTGGAGCTGGCGGGAGCTTTAGCCGAAATGAAAAAAGCAATTCTCCCAAAAGATTATCCTGATTTAGATGTTCGAAAAATGGAAATCAATCTCATTCAAAGTGGTGACAGAATTCTGAATACGATGAGCGAAAATGCTTCTGAAAAAGCAGAAAAGTTTCTATTGAATTTAGGAGTTAGCGTATGGAAAAACGTTCGTGTAACAGGTTATGATGGAAAAATAGTTTCTACAAATTCCGATTTGTCTTTTGATTCCGCAACCGTAATTTGGACTGCAGGTGTACAAGGCGCTTTGCCTCACGGATTAAAAGCCGATAGTTTTATCAAAAATGTCGATAGAATAAAGGTTAATCAATTCAATCAAGTAGAAGGTTATACTAATCTATTTGCAATTGGCGATATTGCGGTAATGACTTCTGAAGCATATCCGCAAGGACATCCGATGATGGCGCAACCAGCTATGCAACAAGGACGATTATTAGCTGATAATTTAATCAAAATCATCAATAAAAAAGAACCAAAACCATTCGAATACAAAGACAAAGGCTCGATGGCAACCATAGGACGAAATAAAGCGGTTGTAGATTTACCAAATTACAAATTCAGTGGTGTTTTTGCTTGGTTTGTATGGATGTTTGTGCATTTGTTTTCGCTAATTGGATTCAAGAATAAAGCGGTAGTATTTTTAAATTGGGTATACAATTATATCCGTTTCGACAGAGAAGCACGTTTGATTATGCGTCCGTATAAGAAGAGAAGTAATGTGAGTTTTACGAGTGATGAATTATAAGTATTCAGTGTTCAGTTTTTAGTGTTCAGTTACTGCCAACTTATTACTGAACACTGAACACTTTTTCATATCCAATCGCTAAACCCACAAACTTACTATAGCCTTCCATGCCGTCTTTTTGTTGGTTGGCTTTTAGGAAATTATCGTAGAAATACTCGAAAAAGGTATTGATGGGCGTTTGGTATTCCTTCCAAAAGATTTCGTTTTCCTCAAAGTTTTTCAAAACGCCTTTGTTGATTTTTTTTATGTAAACTTCTGAACTTCCTTCTTGCTTCATTTCCAAATTATGCAACGCATAACGTAAAGCAAAACTATAAGCCGAATATTGGAAATACAAATCCTCATTTTTAGCAGCCGTTACAAATCCGATGAAGTTGCATTCGCTTTCGCTACCAATTCCTGTTTGATGCGCCATTTCGTGGCAAGTGGTTAACGGTGACGTGTATTTCGGTTTCAAATAATTGACTTGTGCTTCATTAGTAAACGGATTCAAATACCCACCAAATCCCATATAACTCAAAGGATAACTAAATAAGGACGATTTGATACTTTTTACTTCGTAACGGAATTCTTTTAAATCGTTAGGAATGTTTTCATAACCTTTCAATGCCAAATTATAAATTTCATCATGCGAATACGGAATCACAACCGCAACCGAATCATTTTTAGTGATTTGGAGCTGCAATGTATTGGTTTTTACCAGCATTTTTTCAATGAAAGCTTCTAATTGATCTACTGAATATTCTTTTTCAATTTGTAATTTTTCATGTAACGGAATACGATAATAGTTCATTCCCCAAAGCAAATGAAAGAAAAAGTAAAACACCGAAACCCAACTCAATATATCTAATCCGTTATTTTTCCATTCTTTAAAAAATCCGATTCGATGTTTCCAAATCCATTGGGATAAGAGTAAAATTAGAATGAAATAAATCACATCGCCAAAAGAAAACGGCAACCAACCCAATGCTTTTCTCGACAAGAAAGCCAATTTCGGATAAAAACCTTTACTATACCAATTTTCAACAAAATCAGGAAATAAACCAATCGTTTTCACTACGATGATTTGAATGACCAAAAATAAAGGAAGGATGAATTTTCTTTTCACAACATATTTTTAAAACGTAAATATAATCACAAATCAATTTGTAAAGAAATTAAACTTTGTAACTTTGTTGCTTAGATACTTAAAAACTACAAAAATATAATGAGCCAAGAAATTAGAAATCTGGAACCAAAGCCACTTTGGAACAAATTTGCCGATTTGAATGCCGTGCCACGTCCGTCTAAAAAAGAAGAGCGTGTGATTGAATTCATGAAAAACTTCGGAACCAGTTTAGGATTAGAAACGTTTGAAGACGAAATCAGAAACGTTATCATCAGAAAACCTGCGACACCAGGAATGGAAAACCGCAAACCAATTGTTTTACAAGGACATTTGGACATGGTACACCAAAAAAATAACGATACCAACTTCGATTTCGATACACAAGGAATCGATATGTATGTGGATGGTGACTGGGTTCGTGCTAAAGGAACTACACTTGGTGCCGACAATGGGCTAGGAGTAGCGATGATTATGGCAATTTTAGAATCTACAGATATCAAACATCCTGCAATTGAGGCTTTGTTTACAATCGATGAAGAAACTGGAATGACAGGCGCTTTAAACTTAAAAGGCGGTGTGTTACAAGGTGAAATTTTATTGAATTTAGATACCGAAGAAGACGATGAAATAGACATCGGTTGTGCAGGTGGAATTGACGTAACGGCTACAAGAGGTTACAACGAAGAAGAAACGCCAGAAGGTTCTGTGGGTTACACGATTACTGTGAAAGGTTTACAAGGAGGACATTCAGGAATGGATATTCATAAAGGTTTAGGAAATGCAAACAAAATTATGAACCGTCTGTTATTTGACGGATTTGAGAATTTTGGATTGCAAATTGCTGAAATTTCAGGAGGAAGTTTGCGTAATGCGATTCCAAGAGAAAGTGTTGCGAAAGTAATTATTGCTGAAATGTATGACGAAGCGTTTGTTTTTGACATGCAAGAAGTAATTGGCGATATCAAAACCGAATTCAAAACGATGGAACCGAATTTAACGATTGAGATTGTTAAAAATGATACAGTTCCTGCTAAAGTAATGGATTTAGGCGTGCAAGAAGGTTTGTTACGAGCGATTTATGCAGCACACAACGGCGTTTACAGAATGTCGGCTGATATGGAAGACTTGGTAGAAACTTCAAATAATATTGCTAGAGTAATTGTAAAAGACGGACAAATTTCGATTCAGAATTTAACGCGTTCTTCTGTGGAAAGTTCTAAAATGGATTTAGCGAATGCTTTACGTTCGGCTTACGAATTATTTGGTTGCGAAGTTGATTTTGCTGGAAGCTATCCAGGTTGGACACCAAATGTAAAATCTGAAATTTTAGACGTTTTGACTTCAATTTACGAAAAACAAAACGGTGAAAAACCAAAAGTTGTTGCTTGTCACGCTGGATTAGAATGTGGTATTTTAGGAACAAATTATCCAAACATGGACATGATTTCTTTTGGACCAACGATTCACGGCGCACACAGCCCAGATGAAAGAGCATCTATTAAATCGTCTCAGAAATTCTGGAAATTTGTTTTGGAAATTTTAGAGAATATTCCGGTGAAGAAATAAGAGAATAGAACATAGAATAAAGAGGAAATCCCGAGTTAGCTCGGGATTTTTTTTGTTTATACTTAAAAAATGGCGAGTAGCCATAAACAGCTTTTTTAACGTTCCGGCGCTTGGCGAGGTTGCGAGCTTCGGAACCGATTATTTTCTGTTAAAGATAAAATTTCTTGCGAAAAGTAAACGTGAATTTACCACAAAATTCGCAATCTTGCCAAACGCCTGTTAGCAGATGTTATTATTTTCGTTTATAACAATTGCTTTGTATTGTTACAATTTCGATATTTTTTTCGCTATATAATTCTTGATTAATTGTATTTTCAGATGGAATAGATTTATCTTGCTTAATATGAAACTTAAAATTTTTATATCCTAATCCTAAATATTCTGAACAGCCTTCTTTAAACCAATACAAAGAATCTTTATGTTTAATGTCTTTTGCTTTTAGAGTTGACAAATCTATGTATTTTCCATCTGTTAAATAACCTTTAAATTCTTTGTTCAGAATGATTTTATAAATTGTGCTATCTGCTAAATGAATTTGAAATATAACGTTTTTGTAAGATGATAAAGTAAAACCGCTTTTATGTTGATAGCCAGGAATTTTTAAGGGTGTAATTCCATTTGGGCATTCATCTAATTCTTTGACTAAAACTGTAGTTATAGGTTCTCCAAAATCTGAAATTTTAGTTTCACACAATTTAATTTTTGATAAATCAGTTAAATCACTTTGTGATAGGATTGTATGATTTATAAGTATAATTAATAAAAAAGTAAATAGTGATTTCATAGTGTTTTTTATAATATCTGCTAACTTGTTTATATGTCTGAAAAAATCAGACTTAGCTACCCAATTTTTGGTGTATATGTCTGACGAATGTCAGTGTTATCTTGTTTCAAAAATAATAAAAAAATCTTACAAATTATCAAGTAAAATTTTAATAATTTGAATGTTTGATAATGCTTTTTACTAATAAACTAAAACAAGTAATATTAATCAACAAAAAAGGCTCACATTTGTGAACCTTTCTATGATTAACTCAAAATAATTAAAACAAGTATCGGAAAAATAATTCCTGCTAGAGCTAGTTTCCAGCCGCGCTGTTTAAAGGTGTATTTGCCGTGAGTGAGCATCATTGTCCCTGTTACGGCAATTAATATTAAAGAAATTCCAAAAATATCAGAGTAGTAAATCCACCAGTTTGAAGTGTTTTTGTGTAACTTCATCGTTTGACTGATAATTGGGGTTTTATTGAAGGCAATAATTTCACCTTTTCCCGTTTTCATATCGATTTCGACATCGTGCTTTTCAAACGAAATTTTAAACGTGCCTTTTTTTACATTGTGACGACGCATTTTATCATCGATGCCCAATTGTTTTCCTAAATTTTCAGCATAAGCTTCAGTAATTTGACTTTCTTCGGGCAATTGTACTTTGATGTTTTTTGTTTCAACTGTGTATTTTTCAGGATGCCAATGTTCTCTGTGATTCATTAAAATGCCTGAAAAGGCAAACGAAATAATTAATCCTACGTAGAAGTAACCAAAATCACGGTGTAGATCTCTAACTAATTTTTGTTGTTTCATGTTTAAAAAATAAAAAGCTAAGGTATGGTTTAAAATTTATATCGCAAAGAGGTCATTATTTGTCTTGGCGCAATTGGATTCACGCTATAATTCTCGTGAACCGTATAATTCAATTCGTTTGTAATATTAGATAATTTACATAGTAATGAAAACTGTTTCCAATTATACCCTAAAGACACATCAATCGTAGTGTAGCCATCTAGAGGAATTTCACGGTCTAAAATGCCATTAGGTTGTGTTGGATCTACTTGATTGTTCCATCCGCCTTTTCGGTTTCCAATATAATTTCCAATAGCTCCAAAAGAAACATCTTTTAATACACCAGACTGTACGGTGTAAAAGAAGCTTAAATTAGCTGTATTTGCTGGTGTTCTCACTAATCGGTCACCTTCAATAAAACTTCCAGTTGCACCTGTGGTTTTGGTATAACGCATATCGTTATAGCTATAACCTGCGATGATGTTTAAAGCTTCTATTGGTTTATAGGTAATATCTACTTCAACTCCTTTACTTGTAGTTTCGCCACTTAGCGATTTTACGTTGGTATTTGTATTTACGTTACCATTGGCATCAAATTCGGCAGTTTGAGCTAAATTGCTGTTTACAATTTGGTATAAAGTTACATTTGTTGTAAGTATTCCATTCCAAAATTCTTTTTTCACACCTACTTCAAATTGGTCAATAATTGAAGGTTTAATTGCTTCGTTGTAAATGGTTACACCGGTATTTGGGGTGAATGAATTAGCATAACTTGCAAAAATTGAAGTGTTTTTTGTAGGTTGGTAAATCAATCCTACTTTAGGAGAAAAAGCTCTGTCGTTACGAATTTTTTCTTCGGTAACTGTATTTGTAGCAATGTTGTTTGTAATTGGTTTTGCTTCTTGATACGAATAACGAATACCAGCTAATACTTTGATTTTTTCTGAGAACGAAATCAAATCTTGTGCATATACACCATAACGATTGGTTTCTGTATTTACAATTCGTGTTACTTCAGAAGCCGGAATTGGACCTTCGTTTGAAGCTGCGTAAGAAGTTGGGTCAAAAATATTAACGGTATCATAAGTAGTTATAGTTGCTCCAGTAGTGCTGTTGTAAAAGCGGAATGTATAAGCATCAGCATACGAATTTTCGGTATCAATTCCAGTAAATAATTGGTGCTTGATTTTCCAAGTTTTAAAGTTGCCTTGTAAACTGATTTGGTTAGCAAAAATTTGTTCCACGGCTTTATTTCTTCCTAAAGGTCGGTTCCAGTTACCATTTGCTGCGGGTTGAATTCGTTCTGTTCCAATAGAAGCTCTTTTGTAATTTTGGAAAGAAGAATTAAAGTTTAATTTCCAATTCGAGTTGAACTGATGGTTTACTAAAATCGAAGCAGTAGCTTGTTTGGTATTTCCGTTTGACCATTTTGCACCTAAATAGGCATTTCTTGGTACGTCAGCAATTTCTTTTCCAATAGAACCCGTTCCGAAGTCAGGTGTCCAATCGTCGCTTAAATAATCACCTTGCAGCGTTATATCGGTTTTGTTGTTTATTTTAAATAAGAAAGAAGGATTTACATAATAACGTTCTTTGGTTACAAAATCTCTAAAACTTTCAGAATTTTCATAGGAACCACTAAAACGATATGCAATAGCGTGGTTTAATGGCCCATAAATATCAATTGAAGGCTTGTAAAAATTGTAACTTCCTGTTTGCATTGTAAATTCGCCTCCTTTTTTAAATGTAGGCATTTTCGTTACCATGTTTAAAATTCCTCCAGGTGCCACATTTCCATATAAAAGTGCTGCACTACCTTTTAAAATTTCTACTTTTTCTAATGAAGCAACTTCGGGAATTGAACCACTATTAAAACGGAAACCATTTTTGAACATATTATTGGAAGACATATCATAACCTCTTGACCAAAATGATTCTTGAGCGCCACCACGAGCCGAACCTACATATACGCCGTTAGCGTTTTTAATAACATCACTTAATCGGATAGACTGTTGTTGAAAAATAATTTCGTTTCCAATAACTTGGATTGCTTGTGGCATATCTAAAGGTTTGATGCCAGCTCTATTAACTGACGATTTACCTTTGTCGTTTTTTCCAAGGATAGCAACTTCTTTTAAGTTTTTTACAGTGTCATTTTCAGTAAAGTAATTTTCAAATTCTTCATTTGTTTTTTCTTGTGAGACTGCTTGAAGCGAAAGCAGTAGGGCTATAGTTTTAAATATGTTTTTACACATCTTATTTAGATTTAATTAAAATAACACCGCAAAAATATATAGAGAAAATGAATCTACAAAACTTATTTAGACTTATTTTAAATAAAAATTTTAAAGTATTGATTTTCAATTGAAAAACTTTTAAACATTTATGCTTTTAAACTTTCAACTAAAATTGTAACTTTGCACTCCAAAATAAAGGACTACTATGTTAGATAGATTACAATATGTAAAGCAACGTTTCGACGAAATTTCAGATTTGATTATTCAACCTGATGTGATAGCCGATCAAAAGCGTTATGTACAATTAAATAAAGAATATAAAGATTTAAAAGCTTTAGTTGATAAAAGAGATGAGTATATCATTTTGGATGGAAACATCAAAGAAGCTAACGAAATTATAGCAGATGGTTCTGATGCCGAAATGGTTGAAATGGCCAAAATGCAATTGGAAGAAGCAAAAGAACGTTTACCGCAATTAGAAGAAGAAATCAAATTTATGTTGATTCCTAAAGACCCTGAAGATGCGAAAAACGTTATGGTGGAAATTCGTGCAGGTACTGGAGGTGATGAGGCCTCAATTTTTGCAGGAGATTTATACCGTATGTACACTAAATATTGCGATTCTAAAGGCTGGAGAACTTCTGTGGTAGATGTAAGTGAAGGAACTTCTGGAGGATTTAAAGAGGTGATTTTTGAGGTAACCGGAGAAGATGTTTACGGTACTTTAAAATTTGAAGCAGGAGTACACCGTGTACAACGTGTTCCTCAAACTGAAACACAAGGTCGTGTTCACACATCGGCAGCTACAGTAATGGTTTTGCCTGAAGCGGAAGAATTTGATGTACAAATAGATATGAATGATGTTCGCATCGATTTTTTCTGTTCATCTGGTCCTGGAGGACAATCGGTAAATACAACAAAATCAGCGGTTCGTATGACACACATTCCAACAGGATTAGTGGCGCAATGTCAGGATGAAAAATCGCAACACAAAAATAAGGATAAAGCGTTAACGGTTTT
>ERZ1034363.1149-NODE-1149-length-15763-cov-3.021484_pt1 | contig 15763 bp, 14 predicted proteins | sample MGYA00520616_ERZ1034363 | MGnify/ENA primary metagenome ERZ1034363 (study PRJEB33736, sample SAMEA104284506) | Azolla filiculoides | biome: Urban; feature: Water surface; material: Ditch water | place: Netherlands | collected 2015-10-28 | depth 0-0.1 m ...
GTGACAGACACTTTCTCAGAGCTTGAGTTGGTGGCCAACAAATAACCTTGGAAGTAATACACCACCTGAGCAACTACACGACCCCAGTTGATGGAGTTGACAGTGCCAATTTGGTGATTCGCTTTAAAGCTATGGTCGTTACTGACTGCCTTGACAATGTCTTGGCAATCATCAAATACACCGGCAACTGCCAAGTTAAAAATATTGGGGTCTTGCAGCGAGTACATTTGGGCAGATTGGAATGCACTCATCTTGCCACGCGGCGAAAGCATAAATACTTTCACGCCCTCTTTGCCTCGCATAGCATATTCAGCTGCACTGCCAGTATCACCAGAGGTCGCGCCCAAAATATTGAGCTTCTGACCTTTTTTCTTTAGAGCGTATTCAAAGAGATTGCCGAGTAACTGCATTGCCATATCTTTAAATGCCAATGTTGGGCCATTGGATAAGCTGAGCAAACCAATACGTGTACCTTGCTCTTCACCCAACCAATGTAATGGCGTGATGTCTTTAGCGTTATCTTCAGCACGACCATTGCAATAGACCTGCTCTGTGTAGGTCTTGCGCAATAAAGCACGCAAGTCGGCTTCAGGGATATCGTCGCAATACAGACTCAAGACTTCATAAGCGAGATCGGCATAAGACAATCCACGCCAAGAATCCAATTGCTCTTTAGTAATCTGCGGATACTCGGTTGGCAAATAGAGGCCGCCATCTGGCGCCAATCCGCCAAGCAGGATTTCTAGAAAGGATTGCTGTGGGCTATTGCCCCGTGTTGATTGGTAACGCATGTATTTGTATTAGGACAGATTTTCTAAACGGATCTTCACCACTTCACCAGCAACAGTTTTCAGATTCTGAATTTCCTGAATCGCTGCCAGCATGTGCTTTTCTTTGGTCTCGTGAGTTAGCGCCACTAAATCAGTTTGGCTTTCACCTTCATCCGCCTCTTTTTGCAAGAGCGCATCAATCGAGATACCGTGAGCTGCCAAAATCTTTGTGATGTCAGCCAATACACCGGCTTGATCTGCCACGCGCAAACGCAGGTAATAACTGGTTGTGATCTCACCCATTGGCAATACGGTGATATCTCTTACTGCATCAGGCTGGAACGCTAAATAAGGAACGCGATTCTCAGGACTTGCCCCTAACAAACGAGTGATATCTACCAAGTCAGCGATCACAGCAGAAGCAGTTGGCTCTGAGCCCGCACCCTTACCGTAGTAAAGCGTAGTACCTACAGCGTCACCAAACACCTGAACGGCATTCATGGCGCCTTCTACGTTTGCGATGAGACGCTTAGTCGGAATCAAGGTTGGGTGCACGCGCAACTCAACACCCGTTGTTGTCTTCTTAGCAATACCCAACAACTTAATGCGATAGCCTAACTGCTCAGCGTATTTAATATCGATGGCATCTAGCTTCGTAATTCCTTCAACATGGGCTTTCTCAAACTGCATTGGAATACCAAATGCAATCGCACTCATGATGGTTGCTTTATGAGCAGCGTCTACACCTTCAATATCAAATGTAGGATCTGCTTCTGCGTAACCTAAACGCTGCGCTTCTTTTAAGACAGTCGCAAAGTCCAAGCCTTTGTCGCGCATCTCAGAAAGAATGAAATTGGTTGTGCCATTGATGATGCCAGCGATCCACTCAATGCGGTTTGCAGTCAAACCTTCGCGAAGCGCTTTGATGATTGGAATACCACCAGCAACAGCCGCTTCAAACGCAACCATGACACCCTTCTCATGGGCAGCCTTAAAAATCTCATTGCCATGTACGGCGATCAAAGCCTTATTGGCCGTCACGACATGTTTACCAGCAGCAATTGCCTCTAGTACCAAGTCTTTAGCAATCCCGTAACCACCGATCAATTCAACAACGATATCAATCTCAGGGTTGTTAATAACAGCGCGAGCATCACTCACCACTTGAGCATGATCTTTCACCAACTCTTTAGCACGCTCTACATTGAGGTCGGCAACAGTATTGATGCGAATGCCACGACCTGCGCGACGCAAAATCTCATCTTGGTTGCGCTCGAGAACAGTAAATACGCCACCACCTACGGTGCCAATGCCTAATAGACCAACTTGAATCGGTTTCATGATGCCTTTGTTGCTGTTGAATTAGCCGCTTTACGACTATGTTTTTGACGATAACGCTCTAGAAAACGTGCAAGGCGACCAATCGCCTCCTTAAGCACATCTTCGTGAGGTAAGAACACTACGCGGAAATGATCCGGCTTGCCCCAGTTAAAACCGGAGCCTTGAACCAATAAAACTTTTTCTTCTTTCAAGAGATCCGCAACAAATTGCTGATCATCTTCGATCGGATACATCTCAGGATCGAGCTTTGGAAATAAGTACAAAGCGGACTTTGGCTTAACGCAAGTCACACCAGGGATTTCTGTAATGAGTTTCCAGGCAAGATCACGCTGCTTAGCTAAGCGACCACCTTCATTTACCAAATCATTAATGCTTTGATAGCCACCTAATGCCGTTTGAATGGCGTACTGGCCTGGCACATTGGCGCACAGGCGCATTGAGGACAGCATGTTGAGGCCCTCAATGTAATCGCGAATCATCTCTTTATCCCCAGAAACCACCATCCAGCCAGCACGGTAGCCGCAAGAGCGATAGTTCTTAGATAAGCCATTGAAGGTGATAGTGACTACATCGGTAGATAAGGATGCCAAAGAGATATGCTTCTCTTTGTCGTACAACATCTTGTCGTAAATCTCGTCAGCAAACAGAATCAAGCCATGCTCACGCGCAATCGAAGTTAACTCAGTCAATACTTCTTTTGAGTAGATTGCACCGGTTGGATTGTTTGGATTGATCACCACAATCGCTTTAGTGCGTGGCGTAATTCGTTTACGTAAATCTGCCAGATCTGGGGCCCACTCCTTAGACTCATCACACAAGTAATGAACTGGAGTACCGCCAGATAGGCTGACAGCAGCCGTCCATAATGGATAGTCAGGAGCTGGCACCAAAACTTCATCGCCGTTGTTCAGCAATGCGTTCATTGCCAAGACGATTAATTCAGAAACGCCATTGCCGGTATAGATGTCATCCAAAGTAACACCCTGGATGCCTTTTTCCTGGCAATACTGCATGATGGCCTTACGAGCCGCAAAGATTCCCTTGGAATCAGAGTACGCTGAGGCATTACCCAAATTGCGAATCATGTCCAACTGAATCTCTTCTGGAGGATCAAAGCCAAAAACACCCACATTGCCGATGTTTAATTTGATGATTTTGTGACCCTCTTCCTCCATGCGCTGAGCGAGCTCCAGCACGGGTCCACGAATGTCGTAACAGACGTGATTGAGTTTTTCGGACTTTAGGATCGGTTTCACAATAAATTAAAGGGTAAGTTCTTGAAATCTAGGAAAAAACAGCTGGCTATAATCCTCATAATTATGACAGAGAGTCCATGTGAAGCTTCAATCTGACCCCCATTCCGGAGCCAATACGATCACCGGTTACGGCGATGGCTACATCGAGATCAATAAGATCCCCTATAGTCACGCGGTTTTATTGAGTTCCGACGGTGAAATCCTCGAATGGGCCATAAAGTCCTTTGAAGACCTGAGTCCAGCAGATTTCACGCAAATGGCCGCTCTTAAGCCTGAATTAATCATTATTGGCACCGGTAAACGCCAGCGCTTTCCAAAGCCTGAGTTACTCAAGACCCTCATAGAGGCCAAGATTGGCTTTGAGGTAATGGATTCTCAAGCGGCTTGTCGTACCTACAACATTCTCGTAGGCGAAGGTCGCCAGGTTCTACTAGCACTCATTGTGGAAGCCGCCTAATGCAATTTGGCCAAATTCGGCAGTCAAGCGCCCTCAACCCAGCGTCTATTTTGATTCTAGTCCTGGTATATGCCTTGTTGTGGTTTGGCACCCTCAACTACCGACACCTGATTCCGTCAGACGAAGGACGTTATGCCGAGATTGCTCGCGAGATGCTCGTTACTGGAGATTGGGTCACCCCTCGCTACAACGGTTACAAGTATTTTGAAAAGCCCCCCTTACAAATTTGGGCCACAGCCACTGCCTTCAATCTTTTTGGCATTGGTGATTGGCAAGCGCGCTTGTGGACTGCGCTCACCGGATTTCTGACGATAGTATTTATTGGCTTTACAGGTGCGCGCGTCTATAGCGCAAGAGCAGGTTGGTTAGCTGCAATCGCCTTAGCATCTAGCCCGATGTGGGTGATGGGTGGACACATCAACTCGCTAGATATGGGATTGTCAGCTTTTTTAGTTGCTGCACTATGCAGTCTTTTGTTGGCGCAAACTTCTCATAACCCAAACGACACTAGAAAGTGGATGTGGGCCTGCTGGGCCTTCATGGCCTTAGCAACATTATCTAAAGGCGTCATCGGAGTTGCCATCCCTGGCATGGTCTTCATTGTTTATTCCATTACTGCATGGGACTGGAAGATTTGGAAGCGCCTACACATCATTAGTGGCACGATTTTATTTTTAGCAATTACTGCGCCATGGTTTGTTCTGGTGGCACAACGCAATCCAGAATTTCTAGAGTTCTTTTTTATTCATGAGCACCTGCAACGTTTTACGCAGAAAGCGCATAGCAGAACGGGTCCAATTTATTACTTCATTCCATTGCTGCTACTGGGCTTTTTGCCATGGATTGCACAGGCTCCTGGAGCCCTTGCTCAGGCTTGGCGGGAACGCAACCGCGAGTTCTCCAGCGGCTGGTTACTGACCTGCTGGTTTGCCGTGATTATGGGCTTCTTTAGCGTATCTCAATCGAAATTACCTGGCTACATCATCCCAGTCTTTCCAGCACTGGCAATGCTTGTTGGTCATCGCTTAGACCGCAATCTGGGTTTTAGCAATTCACTGGGATTACCTTGGAAATTGCAAGCCCTCTTCTTCGCAATCTTGGGCGGCGTTGGCTTTTTCTTTTTAAGTGAAGTTGGCAGGCAAGCAAGGCCAGATGAAATTGAATCCTATGCGCAATACACTTATTGGATCATTGCGGCGCTGGTCGCATTGATTGCATTTAGCCTACTAGCGTTCATTCAAAGCAAGCGCAATGGCTTGAGCAGTATTACCAGTTTTGCTACTGGCTTTTTTCTTTGCGCAATCATCGCAGGCACAGGCCATGAGACTCTGGGTCGCGCAGTCTCGGGCATAGATTTAGTTGAACAAGTTAAAGCGAGCATTCCAGAGAAGGTGAACTTCTATTCAATCAGAATCCTTGATCACACGGTGCCCTTCTATCTCGGTAGAACCATGATCATGGTGGAATCTCCAGATGAACTAGAGTTTGGTGTGAAGCAAGAACCTGAGTTGTGGCCCCCCACTCTCGATGCCTTTATTGAGCGCTGGAAAGAAGATCAAACCGCTTACGCTCTCATGGTTCCAGAGCAATACATCGAATTGCAAAAACTCAATGTCCCAATGCAAGAAGTAGGGAGAGATTCTCGGCGCGTCATTGTTAAACACCCAGAATCACTAAGTAACTCTGCACAATAATTCTTAAGGCTCCCATGTCAGTTACACAAAACTCCCTGCCTTTTATTCCTTTTACGCGCCCACACTTCAATCAAGAAACGATTGATGCGGTTGCAGAGGTATTGCGCTCTGGTTGGGTAACTTCAGGACCGAAGTTGGCAGAATTTGAAACCGCCTTAAGCGAATATTTTGGCGGTCGCCCAGTACGTTGTTTTGCCAACGGCACAGCCACCATGAAAATCGCCTTGCAGGTTGCTGGGATTGGTCCTGGCGATGAAGTCATTACCACCCCGATCTCTTGGGTAGCTACTTCCAATGTCATTCTGAGCGTTGGTGCAACACCCGTATTTGTCGATATCGATCCAACGAGCCGCAACATCGACTTAAACAAAGTGGCTACAGCCATTACACCAAAGACGCGAGCCATCATGCCCGTTTATTTGGCCGGACTTCCAGTCAATATGGATCAACTCTATGACCTCGCCAAACAATACAAACTCCGCGTAATTGAAGATGCTGCCCAAGCATTTGGATCACAGTGGAAAGGCCAAAAAATTGGCAGCATTGGTGATCTAGTGAGTTTTAGCTTTCAGGCAAATAAAAATTTATCGACTGTTGAGGGCGGCTGTCTAGTGCTTAACAATGCAGACGAAGCAAGGCTAGCGGAAAAGTTTCGCCTCCAAGGTCTTACCCGCCAAGGCATGGATGGTATGGATGTAGATGTGTTGGGCGGCAAAGATAATTTGACTGATGTAAATGCAGTTATTGGTTTGCATCAACTCAAACAATTGCCAAGTTTTCAGGCTCGTAGAAGCGCTTTAGCTAGGCAGTACTTTGATGCCATTCGCAGTGAACTGAAATCCGCCGGCTTAGATGAGCTCAAGCTAGAACTCCCCGTGGAGAACTTTAGCGATAGTAACTGGCACATGTTCCAAGTGGTACTTCCACTCGAGCAATTGAGTGTGAATCGTGCGCAGGTGATGACTGAACTCAAAGAATTGGGTATTGGTACAGGCGTTCATTACCCCACCATTACTGGATTCACGCTCTATCAAAACCTGGGTTACAAAGTTGAAGCCACTCCAGTAGCAGAGCGTATTGGCCGCTCTATTTTGACCCTCCCCCTCTTTCCAGGGATGACAGACGAAGATATTGGCCGCATAGCCAGTGCTTTAGTGGGAATTCTGAAGAAACATCACAAAAACTAGTATCGAGAGCGGAATCAGGCAAAATTGCAGCATGACTGCAAATTTAGCTACCCAAGCCTGCAATCCCGTGCTCAGCGTTGTTATTCCGGTTTACAACGAGGAAGATGGCCTTCAAGCCCTCTTTGATCGCCTGTATCCTGCGCTTGATGTGATGTCTAGCAAGCGCAACATTGCTTACGAAGTGGTGTTTGTTAATGATGGCAGCAAAGATCGTTCTGCTGGCATCTTGGCCAAGCAGGTTGAGCTCCGTCCTGATGTGACGCGTGCGGTGTTATTTCATAGTAACTTTGGCCAGCACATGGCGATCATGGCTGGCTTTGAATATTCTCGCGGTGAATACATCATCACCCTGGATGCTGACCTACAAAATCCCCCAGAAGAAATCGACGCCTTGGTAAATGAATTACTCAAAGGTCATGACTACGTTGGCACTATTCGCGCTAATCGTCGCGACAGCTTCTTCAGAAAATTTGCTTCCCGCGCCATGAATCATTTGCGGGAAAAAATTACTCGCATCACGATGACCGACCAAGGTTGCATGTTGCGTGGCTATAGCCGTCGTATTGTTGATCTTGTTCGTCAGTGCGACGAAAGCAACACATTTATTCCAGCGCTAGCTTATACCTTCGCATCGAATCCTACAGAAATCAGCGTCAAACATGAAGAACGTTTTGCTGGTGAATCCAAGTACAGCCTGTATCAACTCATTCGCTTGAACTTTGATTTGGTAACCGGCTTCTCCGTGATGCCTTTGCAGATTTTCTCGATTCTGGGAATGTTGCTGGCAATTGCTGCGGGCAGCCTCTTTATATACCTCTTAGTCCGCCGCTTTGTACTGGGCGCCGAGGTTGAAGGTGTATTTACCTTATTCGCCCTTACCTTCTTCTTGATTGGTGTAATGCTATTTGGCCTTGGTCTACTTGGCGAATACATTGGCCGCATCTACCAACAGGTTCGCGAGCGTCCACGCTATGTTGTGCAAACTGTTTTAGAGAAAAAATAATTGCACGCAGTCGTCTTTGCTTATCACGATGTTGGCGTTAATTGCCTTAAGGCTTTGATCGCTGCGGGCATCCAGATTGATTTGGTGATTACCCACCAAGATGATCCGAATGAGAATGTCTGGTTTGGGAGTGTTGCCAAACTGTGTGAGGATAAAAAAATTCCTTACATCACACCAAACGCCAATCAGTTAATAGATCTCGTGCCGCAGATACAAAAACTGGCGCCCGATTACCTTTTCTCTTTTTACTATCGCCATATGATTCCGGCCGAGCTCTTGGCTTGCGCCAAAATTGCTGCCCTGAATATGCATGGCTCACTCCTACCAAAGTATCGTGGCCGCGCTCCAGTCAATTGGGCCATCCTTCATGGAGAAACCGAAACCGGTGCCACATTACACGTTATGGAAGTCAAACCAGATGCCGGCGATATCGTGGGGCAATCGGCTGTCTCTATTGGTCCCGATGAAACCGCTACTGAAGTCTTTGGCAAAGTTAGTCAGGCGGCTGTTACGGTAATGAACCAGGTCCTCCCGGAGCTTGTACAAGGCCGCATCCCCCGAAAGCCAAATAATCTGGCTCAAGGTAGCTATTTTGGAGGTCGAAAGCCTGCGGATGGGCAAATTCTGTGGCATCAGACGGCTCAGCAGGTGCACAACCTCGTGCGAGCCGTTGCACCCCCTTACCCCGGGGCTTTTACCGACTGGCAAGGTCAGCGCAGAATAGTGGCTCGTTCCAGCCTTAAAGGGCCATTTCCGGGGCAACTAGATCTTCAGGTTCCCGGCATCCAAGTGGTTGATAATCAGGTATTCGGCGTTTGTGGAGACCAAAAAGCAGTAGCGATACTGGACTGGTTCCCAGCAAACAGCTAGCAACAAATGAAATGCAGCACCCTTTAGATTAAAAACGAGGCAGTAAAGATGAAAAAAGTACTCATTCTTGGCGTAAACGGTTTTATTGGCCACCACCTTTCCAAGCGCATCCTAGAGACGACCGATTGGGATGTCTATGGCATGGATATGCAAAACGATCGCCTCGGTGATTTAGTAAATCATCCCCGCATGCATTTCTTCGAGGGCGATATCACGATCAATAAAGAATGGGTCGAATATCACATCCGCAAATGCGATGTCATTCTGCCTTTAGTAGCGATTGCTACCCCAGCAACTTATGTTCAGCAACCGCTGAAAGTATTTGAGCTCGACTTCGAAGCTAACTTACCAATCGTGCGCTCAGCCGTTAAATACAAAAAGCATTTGGTATTTCCATCCACATCGGAAGTCTATGGCATGTGTGAAGATGGTGAATTTGATCCCGCTAAATCGAATATGGTTTACGGTCCAATCAATAAACCACGTTGGATCTACGCTTGCTCTAAGCAATTGATGGATCGCGTAATTTGGGGTTACGGTATGGAAGGCTTACGCTTTACCCTCTTCCGTCCATTTAACTGGATTGGCCCAGGTCTAGATAGCATCTACACACCAAAAGAAGGTTCTTCCCGTGTAGTGACGCAATTCTTAGGTCATATCGTTCGTGGCGAAGCCATTAACGTGGTTGACGGTGGCGCCCAGAAACGTGCCTTTACTTATGTTGATGATGGTATCGATGCCTTAATGCGCATCATCGACAACAAAGATGGTGTTGCTAACGGCAAGATCTACAACATCGGCAATCCAAAGAACAATCACTCTATTCGCGAACTCGCTAATCAGATGCTAGAAATAGCTCGCAGTATTCCAGAGTATGCAAAGACAGCGAATGAAGTAAAGATCGTTGAAACCACTTCCGGCGCTTACTACGGTGAAGGCTACCAAGACGTTCAGAACCGCGTTCCTGCAATTGATAACACGATGAGTGAATTAGGCTGGAAGCCAACTACCAATATGAGCGATGCGCTGAAGAATATCTTCGAAGCCTATCGTGAAGATGTAGAAAAAGCACGTCACTTGGTTGATAACGAATAAGCACAGGGGTTCATGGCTAAGATTGCTCTCAAGGTAGACGTTGACACCTTACGTGGCACCAAAGAAGGCGTACCCAATCTAGCGCGTACGCTTGAGCGTTTTGGCCTCAAAGCCACCTTCCTATTTAGCCTAGGCCCCGACCACACTGGCTGGGCTCTCAAGCGGGTCTTTAAGCCGGGCTTTCTGAAGAAGGTGAGCCGCACTTCTGTTGTGGAGCACTACGGCATTAAAACCCTGCTCTACGGCGTCCTTTTACCTGGGCCTGATATTGGCAAACAAGCCGCCGCTGAAATGCGCGCAATTGATGCAGCCGGCCATGAGACTGGCATTCATACTTGGGATCATGTGGCTTGGCAAGACGCCGTACGCAATCGTGATGCCCAATGGACTAAAGCGCAGATGCAAAAAAGCTGGGATCGTTTTGTGGAGATCTTTGGCCATCCGCCAGTTACTTATGGCGCTGCTGGCTGGCAAATGAATGAGGCGGCATTCGAGCAACTCGATCAATGGGGTATTAAATATTCCTCCGATGGCAGAGCCGAGCCTAACTTAATGCCCTATCGCTTTGACCTACCTTCTGGCAAAGCTAAGCACGTGCAATATCCAACGACCTTGCCCACCTTTGATGAATTGATTGGCATTGATAATGCCGACGAGTTTGGCGCCGTAAAGAAACTCTTGGAAATCACCCAAAGCAATCCAAATGATCAGGTATTTACCTTGCATGCAGAATTAGAAGGTCAAAAGCTGCTTCCCGCCTTTGAGCAATTGCTCGCTGGGTGGCTAAACCAAGGCCACGACCTGGTCACCATGGGCGAACTCCATCAATCCTGGGAAGCCACTAAGCAACTCGATAAAATAGCAGTGCAGCCAGTAACCTGGGGCGAGATCCCCAACCGAAGTGGCGAACTCATTTTGCAAGCAGTTTAATTAGCATCAGAATACGTAATACATAAAGTTAAATTAGAGAGATCATCATGACAGTAGAAATCGGCAAGCCAATGCCCCAGTGCGCAATCCCAGCAACATCGGGATTAACTTTTACGCCGGATTCAGCTAAAGGCAAAAAACTGGTTATCTACTTTTATCCAAAAGATATGACTCCTGGTTGCACCGCTGAGTCTGGTGAATTCAGGGACAATATTGAGGCCTTCACTAAAGCCAATACCTTGATCGTTGGCGTATCTCGAGATAGCCTCAAATCGCACGATAACTTCCGTAGCAAACTTGAGTTGCCATTCGAGCTCGTTGCCGATACAGAAGAAACCCTATGTCAGCTCTTTGGCGTAATGAAGCTCAAGAATATGTATGGCAAGCAGGTACGCGGTGTTGAGCGCAGCACCTTCCTCTTTGACTCCTCAGGCAAGCTCGTAAAAGAGTGGCGCGGCCTAAAGGTTCCGGGACATGTGACAGAGGTATTACAAGCAGCTCAAGACGCTAAATAATTTTTAAATTAATTTAATCCGGGGTACTTGCAAAGCCCAAAATTTGGGGTAAAGTTGTTCTTATGCACCGTAAACGACGGGAAAGTCTAACAATCCGTTTGACTCATCAGCCTGAATATTTAAGAACAGGCTCGGTAAACAACCCCCGCCGTTTTACAGATCGTTTTGCACCCAGTTTCGTTATAAACCGTCAATGCAATCCGCTTGACGGTTTTTTCTTTTAGGAGAGTCTGCATGCCATTGCCCCCAATCCCAACTCAAATTGCTGGCCAAGTCAAAATTAGTAGCAAGGACACTCCCAATTTAAAGAAGCGTCCCGCACCAGCAAAAACTGTTGTGATGGAAAGTCATGCTCCAGATTGGACCTCAGATGCAGAAGAGGATCTATCTGCAGCTGAAGTTGCACTTGAGAAAATTAAAAGCGACCGCCGACCAGTTGCGCCTCGTCATGAGCGCAGCGAGAACAAGTTAGCCAGCGTTCCAGAAAAACCAAAACGAATTATTCGTACTGGGCCTCCAAGCTTATTTGTCTTAGATACCAATGTATTAATGCATGACCCTAGCTCCCTCTTCCGCTTCTCCGAGCATGATCTTTTCTTACCAATGACTACCCTGGAAGAATTGGATAACCACAAGAAGGGTATGACTGAGGTTGCCCGTAACGCCCGTACCGTCAGCCGCTCTTTAGATCAATTGGTTGCAGGCACTAGTGGCACATTGGATGAAGGTATTCCGCTGAATAAACTCGGCAACCAGGATGTCTCTGGCAGACTGTTTTTCCAAACAAAACTGACAACTCAAGAATTACCCGAGGGATTACCTGAGGGCAAAGGTGACAACCTGATCCTCGCAGTTGTGAGTGAGCTCCAAAAGACACGTAAAGACCAAGAAGTAGTTTTGGTATCTAAAGATATCAATATGCGCATTAAGGCCCGCGCTCTTGGTTTGCCTGCTGAAGACTATTTCAATGATCAAGTGCTTGAAGATCGTGACTTAATGTATTCGGGCGTTATGGCATTACCAGCAGACTTTTGGCCAAAGCATGGCAAAGATATGGAAAGCTGGGCTGACGGTAAATCCGGAACAATGTTTTATCGCGTAACCGGACCTTCAGTTCCGAGCATGTTAGTCAACGAGTTTGTCTATCAAGAAAATCCAGATGGCTCCACACCTTTCTACGCTCAGGTAAAAGAAATCAATGGCAAGACTGCCCTCCTCCAAACACTGAGAGACTTCTCTCACCAAAAAAATAATGTGTGGAGCGTCACTGCGCGCAATCGCGAGCAAAACTTTGCCATGAATTTACTGATGAACCCGGATGTGGATTTCATCACCTTATTAGGTCAAGCGGGTACTGGTAAAACCCTGCTGGCCTTAGCCGCCGGCTTGGAGCAAGTGCTTGACAGCAAGCGCTATAACGAAATCATCATTACTCGCGCTACCGTTCCTGTTGGCGAAGATATCGGATTTTTACCAGGCACCGAAGAAGAAAAGATGCAGCCTTGGATGGGTGCATTTGATGACAACTTGGAGGTATTGCAACGCAATGAAGATGGAGGCGCTGGTGAATGGGGTCGCGCTGCCACTCAGGAGCTGATTCGTTCACGCATTAAGGTGAAAAGCATGAACTTCATGCGCGGCAGAACCTTTGTGAGCAAGTTTGTGATTATTGATGAAGCCCAAAACTTAACACCAAAACAAATGAAAACTCTGGTTACTCGTGCGGGCCCAGGAACAAAGATTATCTGCTTGGGTAATATTGCCCAAATCGATACGCCGTACTTAACCGAAGGATCTTCCGGCCTTACTTATGTAGTGGATCGCTTCAAAGGCTGGCGTCATGGCGGACACGTGACTCTTGCTCGTGGTGAGCGTTCACGTCTTGCGGATCATGCTGCTGACGCACTCTAAAGAAACTCTCTCATGCCGCACTCTAATGGGGTGCGGCATTTTTATTTGCATCCTCACAATACTGTCGGGTTGCAGTAGCTTTAGCTCAAAAAATAATACAGCTAAAGTTTCTCAGTTCAAACAAGATACGAGCGTAGGTACAGAGGATATCTCTATTGCAGCAGTTGGTTTGGTGGGCGTGCCTTATCGCTATGGTGGCAACAACCCAAAGGGTGGATTTGATTGCAGCGGGCTCATTGCCTACGTATACAGTAAATCAGCCAATATCAAGCTACCGCGGACTATCCAAGAGATGAGTAATCAAGGTCAAAGCGTAGATAACGGCCCTCCTGCACCAGGGGATCTCGTATTTTTCAATACCACTGGTGCCAAGTATTCACATGCTGGAATTTATGTAGGACAAGGCAGGTTTGTTCATGCCCCAAGCGCTGGAGGAACCGTACGCTTGGAGTACATCACTACACCCTACTGGGCTGCCAGGTTTACTGAGGCCAGAAGGTTGACGCCTTAATTATTAGCCTTTCAGCTGATAGCATTAATACCGTATTCCCAAAACACTAAATTTTGTTTACATTTCGAAATAGAACAATTGGTTCGTTAGATTACTCATTTGGGAGTTGCTGATATGAAGAAAATGATTATTGCATTAAGCATTGCACTCAGTGTTGCAATTCCGTCTGTTGCTTTTGCAGATCAGGCTGCTTGTGAAGCTAAGGCGGTTAGTAAAGATGGTAAGCCGCTGTATGGTGCAGCTAAAGACGCATCCATTAAGAAATGTATGGGTGATGCTAAGCCCAATGATTGCGAGGCTAAAGCTGTCAGCAAAGATGGCAAGCCACTGTATGGCGCTGCTAAAGCCGCATCCATTAAGAAATGTGAAGGCGGAAAGTAAATACCTTTCGCATCAAGTTAAAAAGCCTCGCAATGCGAGGCTTTTTTATTCTTAACTTCTATTGATAGATAGCCGCTAAATTTTTCTTTTCAATTAGAACGGCTCGTATCCACCAGAAGAGTAGCCAACCGATCCCATCGCCAAATTGTCGAACTTGGTATATGGACCCTGCCAACTTAAGCGCACAGTACCAATTGGTCCATTACGCTGCTTACCAATGATGATCTCTGCCATACCCTTATCCGTCGTGGTATCAGGGTGATAGACCTCATCACGATAGATGAACATAATTAAGTCAGCATCTTGCTCGATCGCGCCCGACTCCCGTAAGTCCGACATGATTGGACGTTTGTTCGGGCGTTGCTCAAGACCACGATTTAACTGTGATAAAGCCACCACTGGGCACTGTAATTCTTTTGCAAGGGACTTGAGTGAGCGAGAGATCTCAGAAATCTCTGTTGCACGATTCTCAGAACCAGAGCCACTCATTAATTGCAAGTAATCAATTACAACAAGACCAAGAGTTCCGCCAAAGTTACGGGCAATACGACGAGCGCGTGCACGCAACTCTAAGCTGGAAAGAGCACCAGTCTCATCAATCAAAATTTGAGTATTGCTTAAACGCGCAATTGCATCTGTAACGCGTGGCCACTCATCATCCTGCAACTTGCCAGTACGCATGCGACCTTGGTCAACGCGCCCTACTGAACCCAGCAAACGGGCAGCCAATTGCTCACCTGACATCTCCATAGAGAACACAACAACAGGCAAACCTTCAGCTAATGCGACGTTTTCGGCGATATTTAATGCGAACGCTGTTTTACCCATCGACGGTCTTCCAGCAACAATCACTAAGTCGCCTTTTTGAAGCCCGCTGGTTTGCTTATCCAAATCTATAAAGCCAGTTGCAATGCCGGTGATGTCGCTACCGCCTTGGCGGTTATAGAGCTCATCAATACGAGCTACAACAGCCTTAAGTAGAGGCTCAATCTCGAGGTAATCCGCCTTGCGGCTTCCCTCTTCACCAATTTGCAAAATGCGTGACTCAGCTTCATCCAAAAGTGTTCTAACAGTGCGTCCCTCTGGAACGAATGCTGAATTAACAATGCTGTCTGAAACTTCGATTAAGCGGCGCAGAATACTGCGGTCACGAACAATATCGGCGTAGCCTTTAATATTGGCTGCACTTGGTGTGTTTTGCGCTAATGAATTGAGATAGTCAATGCTGACCAAGTCTCCACCCTGTTCAGACTTCACTGCATCATAGACAGTGATTACATCTGCAGGATGATTGTCGCCAACCAAACGAGCAATGACCTTATAAATCAGAGCGTGTTCAGGGCGATAGAAATCTTTATCGTTTAAAACTCCGCCAAGGTTATCCCATGAGGAGTTATCGATAAGTAGACCGCCGAGCAGTGATTGCTCGGCTTCTACTGAATGCGGTGGAACTTTTAAAGCCTGCACGACTGCATCCCCAGAACCCATCATGCCGGGATTCAGCGTAACGGAACGTGAACGGGATTCAGCCATGAGGCTAGTTTACAGAGTTAAAACTTAAGCTTGCTCGCCAACTACACGAATAGTGATGTCTGCAACTACGTCGGTATGAACAGCAACCGCTACAGGGTGATCACCAACCATTTTCAACGGGCCAGTAGGCATGCGAACAGAAGCTTTTTCAATTACAAAGCCTTTTGCTTTCAAAGCATCAGCGATGTCATGGTTGGTTACAGAACCAAACAAGCGACCGTCAACACCAGCCTTTTGACCGATTTCGAGAACCAAGTCTTTGAGCTTTGCGCCAACCGCTTCAGCAGCAGCCAATTTCTCAGCAGCCAA
>ERZ1034363.1152-NODE-1152-length-15753-cov-2.609977_pt1 | contig 15753 bp, 18 predicted proteins | sample MGYA00520616_ERZ1034363 | MGnify/ENA primary metagenome ERZ1034363 (study PRJEB33736, sample SAMEA104284506) | Azolla filiculoides | biome: Urban; feature: Water surface; material: Ditch water | place: Netherlands | collected 2015-10-28 | depth 0-0.1 m ...
GACAAAAATCCGTATAATGTAGTCAATGTTTACAAAATGCATGAAAATTGCAGTCATTGTGGAACAAAATATAAAATTGAACCATCGTTTTTTTATGGAGCAATGTATGTAAGTTATGCCCTTGGAATTGCATTTGGAGTTGCTGCCTTTATAATTACCTATTTTTTTGTTGGAGAAAAAAGAGGATAAGGTAATCGCGCTATTTCAATTTCGGGTTTGTCTAATTGCAATAAAGCAGCTTTGGCATGGTAAATTTTTCCTGTTGGAGTTTCTTGTACCCCATGATAAATAAGCAACCAGCCAAATTCAGTTTCTATAGGAGGACCACCTGCGCCAATGTAGTTTACTTCAAAGATATCTTTGGGATCAAGTACAATATGTTTGTCAAGATTTCTAAGATAATCTTCCCAAAAAGCTTCGGTTAAATCACTCCAATTTTCAAATTGTACTATTTGAATTCCAGGCCAAATGCGATGCAACAACACAAATTTTCCATTTACTTTTCTTGGAAACAAAACCACATCTTTATCTCTGAGCAAACGAAATTCATCCTCTACTAATCCAATTTGTGCGAAGAGGTTGTAGTATTGGTGGTATTTCGGATTTAGTTTGGCTTCATTACAGCACTTTACATAATTTTCATATTCTTGGTAATTTACATGAGGCGCTATTATTCCGTGTTTTTCAAAATGAATTAAATCTTTTGAAGTCATAAGCGCTCCCATAGCGTTTACACCATCATAAGCGGTATAGGTAATGTAGTATATACCTTCAATTTTTACAATTCGGGCATCTTCTACGCCGTGTTTTTCGTAATCAAATTCACGTTTTATTAATGGTTTTTCTTTCCTTTCAATTACTTTAAGCGGTCCTTCCATTTTTGCATAGCCAATGGTCGAATAATTACCATGCTCTACAGCTCTGTACAAAACGTGTATCGTATTTCCCTCCTGATAAACTCCGGGGTTGAATACGCCATTGTTCTCAAATTCCAAATCAGTAGGACTAAGAACAATGCCTAGTTTCTCTATTGTTATCATAATTTGATTTTTTTACTTAATAGTGAGGTTGAGCGCTTTATTTTTTTTGCTCTTTTAATTTTGCTTTTTCTTGTTTTTTGAAATAGCCTCTAAATAAAAAATTGTGTTTTAGAGCCTCCAAGTCTTCGTTTAAACGGATGCTGGCCGCATTAATGTTGGTGATAGTAGAATCTATTTTCCGAACTAATTTTGGGTCATTAGAAAGGTAATTTATTGCGCCTTTTCCTTCTTTAACATTCAAAATGGTGGTGTTCAGGTTATCAACCACTTTGGTAATCTCAGTACTGGATTGATCTAAATTCGAAACGATTGTTTTTATATTATTGGCTACAGCCGTATCTTTTAAAACACCAATTACATTGTTTTTTTTGTCTAATGAACCGATGAGAGTATTTAATTTGGTCACCGCTTCTGAGGTTTCTTTTCCGGTAATTTTTAAATAGCGCATGGTTTCTTTCAAGTCTTTGGATAAAACCGAATCTTTAATCAGTAAACCAACGGTTCCTTTTCCCTGCGTAATTTCTTTTGTTATTTTGAGTAAATCTATGGTGAGCAATGATGCATTTTTATTGGTAACACCAAGTGTATTGAGCATGTCATCGGTTCGAATACGGCTCATAGATTTAATTTGGTCTCCAGGCTCAACAGGAGTTTGGTCTTCTTTACCGGGCAGAATATTTATAATCATGTTTCCTACCAAACCATCAGAACCTATTATGGCAATTGCATTTTTTTTGATATGTTTAAAAATAGTTTTATCAATAATCATATCAACCTTGATTGTGGTATCATTAATCATTTCGATTGCTCTAACGGTTCCCACATTTATTCCGGAATAACGCACATTATTGCCTAATTGTAATCCGCTTACATTATTGAAAACCGCGCTGAGATGATTGGTTTTTCCAAACATTTTTTGTTTGTCTCCAATAAAATACACGGCCAATATAAAAATCAATATTACAAATAGTCGAAGTCGTATTTTTTGTGAAGCAGTTTTTTCCATTTTTATATTTATTTAAAGAAAGCTTGTACTTTAGGATCTGTTGAGGTTGATAGCTCTTCAAATGTACCTTCGGCATAATTGATGCCATCTACCAATAAAATCATTCGGTTCGAAATCATTCTGGCGCAATCCACATCATGCGTGATAATTATAGCCGAAGTGTTGTATTTTTTTTGAATGGATATCATTAATAATAAAATTTCCTTTGCCGTAATGGGATCCAATCCGGTGGTTGGTTCGTCATAAAGAATAATACTGGGCTGCAGAATTAACGTCCTTGCCAAGGCAATTCTACGTTTCATTCCGCCAGAAAGTTCTTCGGGCATCAGATTAACCGTTTGTGCCAATCCTACATTTTCTAAAGCTTCCATAACCAATGGTGTTGTATCTTTAATAACACCAAACTTTTTGGTATGACGCCGCAACGGAAATTCTAAATTTTCTCTCACCGTCATCGAATCATAAAGCGCGCTTCCTTGAAATAAAAAACCCACTTCGGTTCGAAGTTCATCTAATTGCTCATGATTCAATTCCCTGATATCTTTTCCCATCACGAGTATGGTGCCGCTATCATATTCCTCTAATCCAATTAAACATTTGATCATCACAGATTTTCCGGAACCGGATTTCCCCATGATGACTAAATTTTCCCCTTCATTTAAAACCATATTAAAACCATTCAAAACATGGTTGTCACCATAACTTTTTTTTAAGTCTTTGATTGCTATAATAGGTTTTAGATTAGGTGTTGAATTATTCATAATCAGGGTTATAAATCATAAAAAATATCAGTTACAAAAACAGCGACAAAGTCAATAATAAAGAGTAGCATCGAGGTATAAACCACTGCAGAGTTTGCTGCTAAACCTACGCCGGCAGTACCTTTTTTACAATTGTATCCTTTGAAACAACCTACGAGTCCTATTGCAAAACCAAAAAAGAAAGTCTTAATCGTTGCCGGAATTAAATCACCAAATTCTAAAGCATCAAAAACCTGATTGTAATACAACAGGAAAGAGACATTTCCCTTTAAATTTTCGACCAGAAAGGAACCAAAAATAGCAATACAATCTCCAAAGAAAACCAAAACAGGAAGCATAAACGTTGTTGCCAATATGCGTGTGACTATTAAGTATTTAAAAGGATTTGTACCAGAAACTTCCATGGCATCAATCTGTTCCGTTACTCGCATAGAACCTAATTCAGCCCCAATTCCGGAGCCAATTCGTCCTGCACAAATCAAAGCCGTAATTATAGGTCCGATTTCTCGAATGATCGAAATACTTACCATTGAAGGCATCCAGGAAACTGCACCAAATTCCTGAAGTGTTGGCCGGGATTGCAGTGTAAAAACTAAACCAATAATAAATCCGGTAACCGCAACAAGGAGTAAAGATCGATTCCCCATGTAATAACATTGCCGAAGAAATTCTTTAAATTCAAAAGGACGCTTAAAAACTTCTTTAAAAAATCGGCCTGCAAAGTAGGATAGTTCACCAATTTCGAGTAAAAAAACATTGAATAATTCGACTATTTTAAAAATGCTATTCATGAAAAAGATGAATTAATTTTTAAGAAGAAACGGCTTATCAAATATACAATTATTATGCTGATTATCAGTTATTATATATGTAGTTTGTCTGTTTTATCAGGGTTTTTATCGAAAAAATAAATACCCGTAAAAAAGCTGTAAAAACGAGCTTTTTATAATGCTGTATTTTTATTTTTAAAACAAAGAAAGAGTGCATTATGGGAACTAATTTGTCCTTTTTTGGTTCAGGCTTTTTATCCATTTCTCCATTTCTACGGCCCAAAAAATAATACTTGATACAGCCAAAGTTATCGCTAATTCATAAAGTGTGAGTGGTTGAGTTCTAAAAATAGCGTTACAAAACGGAACATAAATCAGCATTAATTGTAAAGCAACAGTTATAAATAGTGCTCCTAACATGGATTTATTAGAAAATATCCCTGTTTGAAAAATAGATTTCCAGTCTGAACGAATGGCCATAACATGACCCAACTGACTGAAACAAAGTACGGTGAATGCCATTGTTTGCCAATGACCATTTTGAGAATGAATAGCCCATGCTTGTATTCCAAGTGTTACAATTCCCATCAAAAATCCAACCCATAAAATATGAACGGCCATGCCGCCTGCAAATATATTTTCGTTGGGTTTTCTGGGTGGTCTTTTCATGATATCTGCTTCGGCAGGCTCGGAAGCCAAAGCTAATCCTGGTAAACCATCTGTTACCAGATTAATCCAAAGAATGTGTATGGCCAAGAGCGGAATTGGTAATCCAAAAAATGGTGCTAAGAAAATAGCCCATATTTCGCCTGAATTTCCCGTCATGATGTATTTGATGAATTTTAGGATGTTATCAAATATTTTTCGTCCGTGCTTTACGGCAATTACTATCGTGGCAAAATTATCATCAAGCAAAATCATATGAGCCGCTTCTTTTGAAACTTCTGTTCCATTAATTCCCATCGCAATTCCGATATCAGCATTTTTTAGCGCCGGAGCATCGTTTACACCATCGCCGGTCATGGCTACATAATGATTTTTAGACTGTAAGGCGGTAATAATTTTTAATTTTTGTTCCGGATTCACGCGGGCATAAACGCGTACTTTTTCGACAATTTCAATAAATTCTTCCCGAGTTAATCTGGCCATTTCGGCTCCAGTCAATACAAGATCTTCTTCAGAAGTAATGATTGCTAATTTTTCTGCGATAGCTTTAGCCGTCAATTTATGGTCTCCGGTAATCATTATTGGGATAATCCCGGCTTCTTTACATTCTGATACGGCTTGTTTTGCTTCTTCTCTCGGCGGATCAATCATTCCAGCAAAACCGATAAAAGTTAATTCGGATTCGATTTCATTCGGAATTAATTTTTTAGGTAAACCAGGCAGTACTTTTATGGCATATCCCAATACTCGATATCCTTTTTCAGACATTTCATTTGCTTTATGCTCAATTTCAGAAACCTGTGAAGACTGGTTGTCAGCCAATTTGTTTAACAAAATATCAACGGCACCTTTGGTAATTATCAGAATACCATTTTCGGATTGGTGAATTGTCGTCATCATTTTCCTGGTAGAATCAAAAGGTAATTCACCAATTCTAGGGTGGTTTTTTTCTAAATCGGCTCTTTCTAATTTTTCATTGAAAGCAAATTGTGCCAAAGCAATTTCGGTGGAACTGCCTATCCAAGTCCCTTTTTTATCTTTTGAGACATCATTACTCAAAGCCATGGCATGCAATAAGGCGCTGCCTTTTGCAAAATCCGTGAACTGTTTTCCATCCGAAGTTTCATAGAGGGTTTCAACAGTCATTTTATTCAACGTAAGTGTTCCTGTTTTATCAGTGCAAATGTGTGTTACCGAACCTAATGTTTCTACAGCCGGCAGTTTACGAATTAGTGTATTATTTTTGGCTAATCGCTTTGCGCCAAAGGCTAGCGCAATAGTTACCATGGCCGGCAGTGCTTCGGGGATTGCAGCAACGGCAAGTGAAATGGAGGTGATTAACATCGTCAAAGCAGATTCACCACGCAACCAGCCAATCAAGAAAATTGCGGTACATATTATAAGTATCACTACTGATAAACGTTTGCCAAAAGCAGCTAGTCTTTTTTGTAAAGGAGTTGAGGTTTCGTCTGTTTGGCAATTTTGCAATATTTCCTAACTCTGTATCCATTCCTGTTGCCACTACATAAGCAAGTGCGCGACCCGCAGTGACAAAGGTTCCTTTGAATCCCATATTCGAAAAATCTCCAAGGGAATATTCCGCTTCGGGTAAGGTTTCGGTATGTTTTTCTACATTATGAGATTCTCCGGTAAGGGTTGACTCGTCTACTTTTATCTGATGGGTTTCAAAAAAACGAATGTCGGCAGGTATGCTGTTTCCTCCTTTAAGTATAACAACATCTCCTGGAACTAAATCGGAAACCGGAATGTCTATGGGTTTTCCTTCTCGCAAAACACAGGCATGATTTGCAATCATATTCTTCAAAGCTTCCATTGCTTTTTCGGCTCGGTATTCTTGTACGACTCCAACCAAAGCATTTATTAAAACAATGGCAAGAATAATCACGGTGTCTGTTACATCGCCCAATAATCCCGAAATAATTGCTGCTACAATAAGAATGAGAATCATAAAATCCAGTAACTGGCGCAATATCATTTGTAAAATAGATTTCTTTTTTTTGTCCTCTATTTCATTTTTTCCATATTGAATAAGGAGTTGCGAAGCAGTTACAGAATCGATACCTGATGGTTTTGTATTCAATAACTGGGCGATTTCCGATATAGGGATTAAGTGCCAGTTCATGATTTTTATTTTTTATAATTGAATACAATAAATGGAGTAGTAAGAATACTGAATTTTAACTTTCATAAAGTCGCAATCTGTTTTTGACGGCAATTAATTCATTTTGTAAAGCATCTATTTTTTGCAATAGATTAAAAACTACATCTATTCCCTCAATATTAACCGCTAATTCCTGATGCATTCGTATCATTTTTTCTATTTCATATAAGGCATCGGGATGGATATATTGGATTTCTTCAATAATTTGAATTTCTATAAGTCCCATTTCATTTAAATGGCCAAAAAAAGGCATTTCTACTTTATAATAGGTACATAAGGCAGTTACAGGGATGAGGTTTTCGATGTTCATGAGTTTTTTAACTTAGCAAGTTCCGCAAATAATTCTTTTTCTTTTTCGGAGAGGTTGGTTGGGATTTCTATTTGGTAGGTAATATATAAATCGCCAAATTCTCCTTCTTTTTTATAAATGGGAAAGCCTTTTCCTTTTAATTTTACTTTAGTGCCGTTTTGAGTTCCCGGTTTTACGGTTAGTTTTACTTTTCCGTCAAAAGTAGCAGCTGTCACTTCTCCGCCAAGAATGGCACTATACAAATCAATAGGTACAGTACTGTATAAATTGTTTTTATCTCTTTTAAAGTTGGTATGGTTTTCTATCGTGAAAGTGAGGTATAAATCCCCTTTTGGTCCGCCGTTAATTCCTTCACCACCTTGTCCGCTGATTTTTATTTGTTGGCCATTTTCAACTCCGGCTGGAATAGTAAGTCGTATGTTTTTGCCGTTTATTGTTAAGGTTCGTTTGTTTGTGGTGTAAACGTCTTTTAAATCAAGATGCAATTCAGCACTAATATCTTCTCCTTTATATTGCGAAGTTCGGCGACCTCCTCTTGCAGAACCTCCTCCAAACATAGATTCAAAAAAATCTGAATAATCTCCACCACCACCAAATCCTCCAAATCCACCGCCTTGGTTGCTTCTTTGGTATTGCTGTTGCTGTTTCGCACTTTCATATTGTTCCGCATGTTGCCAATTTTCTCCGTATTCATCATATTTTTTTCGATTCTCGGCATGACTCAATACTTCATTCGCTTCGTTGATTTCCTTGAACTTTTTTTCAGCTTCTTTATCGTTCGGATTTAGGTCAGGATGGTATTTTCTGGCCATTTTTCGATACGCTTTTTTTATCTCGGCTTCTGTTGCGGTTTTATCTACTTCTAATATTTTATAATAGTCTATAAATGCCATTTTTACCTTGTTTTTCTGATTTGTGTTTTTACCTCAATAGGAATAAAATCAATCATTCTATGGGATATTTTCCTTATCAAATTTAATCAATTTAAAGTTATAGTTTTGGAATTAAAGCTCTTGTTTTTAAATATTTACAAAAAAAATAAAAGCTAATTCCAGATTTTTTTTAGAAAGAAAATGCTTTACATTGTAATCAAAACGGTTGTTTTGGAAATCAGTATGGTATCTGGTTTTTTTAGTTTCATATCTTGTTTCATTTTCAAATCAATAAGATATGCTTTGTAGCCTATAAACTCTAAATCTTTCGGATTTATTTGCAGTACAAAATCTATTTTCCCCAGCAGATGTTCTAAATAATTGGCCTGATTGATTTCCTTGTATTCCCGATGTTCATCAAAACCAAATTTTTTAATGTAATACATTGCCTGTCTTAATTCATTTCGTTTATGAAACACGACTTGTGGTTTTTCGTTGACTACAATACCTGTAACCGTTTGCCGGTTATTGGGAGTCATGAGTTTTGTTTTATCGGGATTGATTTTCAGGTTTAAATTTTCGATAATTTCAGTTATTTTAGTAAGAAGTTCATTCTCATCAAAATCACCGGAAAAACTCAAATCATCCGCATAACGGGTATATCTTATTTCTCGTTGTTTACAAAAATTGGCTATTTCTGCATCGGCATTTTTAAAAATCAGATTCGAAAGATAAGGACTTGTTGGCGCACCTTGTGGCAAAACTCCTTCTCGGGTGCATAATTTAGAAAGCATTTTTGAAACCAATCTGGAATAGCCCAATCCGATGAAAATTTTCTCAATAGCTTGTATTTTAATCGATGGAAAGAAGTTTTCTAAATCTAATGTAAATACTTTAGGCTGATTTTTATGAAATTTCAGGTTTTCAATAAGGCTTATATTGGGTTTGTATGCTTTCGCAAAAGGACTTACGGGTACTTTATAAAGTATGTTTTTGAGTATCCAAAGTTGTATTTCTTTCAAACTCGGAAGCGGTTCTGAAATCTGGCGTTTCTTTCCGTTTTTTTTTAGAATTTGAAAATCCCGATAAAAAGAGTTTGGATAAAGTATCGCTTTTTTCAAGTATTCTTTTTTGTAACCTACAAGTCCTGATAAGTGGGAGGTATTGTATATAATAGGAACGTGATTAGAAAACAAGACGGCTGCATAATTAAGACAGTGTTTTATAGTCTGTTCTGTATAGCCTAAATTCTGGGCTTCCTTGGTAAAACTGTTTTTGTATTGGGTAAATTCCATAATTTGAATCATTAATGGAGTGGGGAGTTTTAAATCCCGCACTCCAATTAAGAAAGCAGGTTTAAAAGAGTGTAGCTCTGCGGAGCTCTTTTAAATCCTGTGCTTGAAAAAGCGTTCAATTACAGAGCAGTGACTCACGGCTCCGACGCTAGTCGAAACTAACATTTCGTTCTGAATTGACTTAAAAGTACAATTCATTATATTTTGGAATAAAAACTGTTTTTGTTTTCAACTTTCGGATTTTGTGTTCTAAATCCTTTTGAATCCAATCTTCCTTTTTTTTATTTTTTGCTTTGTCAGAGTCCATTTTTTCGGTTTGATTAGAAGTGATTTTGTATAAATTGAAAAGTTATTAACTAATTTATATTCAATATATTAAATGAAAAAATTAACTAAATAAAGTTACGAAAAATAATAATTAAGCCCGTAAAAAAACAAAGTATTTAACATGAATTTTACAGTTGTAAAAATTAGGTTCAATTCTTTTGAATTGTTTATAGCAATACTGATTTGTAGTTGTTAATTATTAAACCTTCTGTAAGGCAAATAAGTCATAATGATTTCTATTGCTCTGGTGCTATAATACGATAATCCGTTTATGATTTTTGAAAATATAGTATCAGTCGTTTTCAATGATTCCGGAGTGATTCTTTGGCATTGCAAAATAATTTCGTTGAGGTGATTTTGATACATTTTTGAAAAAATAGCCGAATCGATTCCAATATTCATTTCAACACTTCCGTAAGAACTCAGATTATTGAGGTTAAAGGAACCAATTGTTGTCCATATCGAATCAACTACCGCTGCTTTTCCGTGTAAAACGGATTGATTCCATTCGTATAATTCAATATTATAGCCCAGAAGTTTGGTGTAAAAATAGCAAGTTGCACGACGGGTCATCGGCAAATCGGAAACGCCGGATAATATTAATCGAATGCGAACTTTATTTTGAGATGCTTTTTTTAAGGCATTGGTCAGTTTTCGACCCGGAAGAAAATAACTGCCTACAATGGTTATTTCTTCTTTGGCATTGCGAATGGATTTTATGTAAGCATTAGAAATTTCGTTTTTTCGATTGAGCCAGTCATTTTGCAAAATCCGAATCAGTGCTTCTTGTTGTGGTTGAAAAGCAGGAAGTATTTTTTTTCTTTGAATTTTCTTTTCTTTACAATAAATCGCTTTACAGAGTTCTTGTAATGGCGCTGCGATTTTTCCGTTGATCTGTACGGCATAATCCAGCCATGGTTTCTCATTTTTGGTTCCGTGGTATTTATCGGCAATGTTAATTCCGCCAATTAAGGCAACTTTTGCATCAGCGACAACTACTTTTTGATGTAGTCTTCGACCAAGATAAAATGAATTTGCCGAAAATAATGGGGAAAAATAGCGAAAGTTGATGCCGCTTTGTTTCAGCTTATTAATTGTTTCTAAAGGAAGTGACAGAGAACCAAAACCATCCAATAAAAGATATATTGTTACTTGGCGATTCGCCGCTTCTTGCAACGCATGGATTATTTTTTTTCCTGTAGCGTCGTTTTCAAAAAGATAAATTTGGATATGAAGTTCTGATTGTGCCTCAGAAATTAGTTGTTCTAAACGAGAAAAATAATCGTCACCACTATGTACCAGTGTTATTTTTTCTGTGGTAGGAAGAGTATTTTTAGAAATTAACATACGCTTTTTTAGTTTTAACCTCTTTGATCAAAATGAACTCTAAAATATTTTCGGTATCCAAAGTTCCTATGACTTTATCATTTTCGGTAACCAGCATTAAAGTTAATTTATTTTCATAGATTTTCTCAAAAATCTTGTTTTAAAACTTCTCTATACGTTATAGTCATTGTTGTGCCATTATTTTGCATGTATAAAATTATTGGACAGTTAACTTTTCCATCGTTTTAATACAGGTAAGCTGTTTATCGCTTTTTGAATGGTGTGTTCATGAAGATCCAACTTTCTCATTTGAGTTTTTACGTTATTTTTCATTTCATCCAAATTCATTTTTGGGTTTTTGAAAACACCATCATCATAACAGAATTTGCAATAGTCATTATTTTTTGAACCATTTTTATCTGTTCCTTTTATTTCTTCTGAGTCAATTGGCATTCCGCAACTTTGACAAATTGTTTCATTTTTCATGGGTTTAGTTTTTAAATAACAAATTGTTTGTTTTTCCATCTTTTTAAAGCTGGCAAAATATTTAATGCTTTTTGAACCATGTAATTAGGAAGATGTAATTGTTCCATTTTATTTTTGACATTGTTTTTCATTTCATCCAAATTCATCTCGGGATTTTTAAAATGACTGTTCTCATAACAATACTTACAATATTCATTGTTTTTAATACCGTTATCTTCCGTTCCTTTAATTTTATTTGAGTTAAGTGGCACACCGCAACTTTGACAAAATTGAATGTCTTCAATATTGTTGTTCTTTAAAGAGTTTAGTTTAATGGCTTTCATGATGTTTAAGGTTTTATTTTTGATGGAAATCATACTTTTAAATTGATTGTCGATTAAGCTATTTTCAATAAATAGGCAACTTAGGATAAATCACTAAGTTTTATAAGACTGTGCTCAACGTATATTTCGGGCTCTAAGCGAATAGTTGTTTTGATGGCATTAGAAATAATACATGATTTTTCACTCATTTCTATGATATGTTTTGCTCTGTCTGGTTTTTGCGAATAAGGAATCACAATTTTTGGTTTCAAAATGATTTCTGTTATGGTGTATTTTCCGTCTACGAGATCGACTTTGCAAGTAGATTTGCTTTCAAAACTGATAAATTCCAATTTAGAATTTTCGGCAATAGTCAGAAATGTACTCAACAGACAACTGTTGACCGATGCGACGAATAAATGTTCAGGTGACCAGATTCCTTCCATTCCCTTCGGAAAATCAGGCGGTGTGGCTACTTCAATTTCTTTTGGCAAAACCGGAGAGCTTAGAACTCCTTTTCTTCTGCCGGTCCATTTTAAATTTACTTCGTACGTTTGCATTTGATATCTGTTTTTAAATTAAAAAATTAGAATTCATACTAATTATTGCGCTACAAGACCGCCGTCTACAGCCATTGCATGTCCGGTTACAAAAGAAGCTTCGTCGGAGCACAACCATAATACAGCAGCTGCAATTTCTTCGGGTTGACCAAAACGGCCAATAGGTTCGAGTTCAGTAAATTGTTCTTCGGCTTCTTTCTTCTTTCCGGTAATTCGATCCATCATCGCAGTTTGTATCACTCCTGGACAAACGGCATTAACTCTGACGCCAAGTTTGGCACATTCTAATGCTGCGGTTTTTGTTAATCCTACAACGCCATGTTTTGAAGCTACATAAGCAGGCAGGCCAGCAAAACCAACGAGTCCCGCTACCGAGGAGCAATTAACAATGGCGCATTTTCCTTGTTTGATCATTTCGGGAATTTCATATTTCATACAAAGCCAAATTCCTTTTAGGTTTACACCAATGGTTTTGTCCCAATTTTCCTCGCTGCAATCTTTTACAGGAGCTTGAGTTCCTTCGATGCCGGCATTGTTGAAAGCATAATCCAGTCGGCCAAAAGTTTTAATGGTTTTTTCGACCATTGCTTTTACATCTGTGGATTTTGAAACATCACATTGGATAAAAAGTGCTTCTCCTCCTGAATTTTTAATGAGATCTAGCGTTTCGGTATTTTCTTTCCAATCCACAATGACAACTTTTGCTCCTTTTTTTGCGAAAGCAAGAGCAGTTACTTGTCCAATTCCGAATGAACCGCCTGTTACAATAGCTACTTTATTTTTGAATGGTGTTTCCATAATAGAATGTATTACATTAAAATTTTTCTTTTTATTTTTTTTTCAGCTTCCAAAATATTTTCAATGCCTTTTATTAAAGCATCAGGATTAAATGAGATGCTGTCAATTCCTTCGTTTACTAAAAATTTCGCAAATTGCGGAAGGTCACTTGGAGCTTGTCCGCATAAACCCACTTTTATTTTGAAACGCTTAGCCATTCGAATCGTTTCTTTAATTAAAGCTTTGACGGCAGGATTTTCTTCGCTGAACAGATAACTTACTAATGCCGAGTCTCTGTCTAAACCTAAAGTGAGTTGTGTTAAATCATTAGAACCAATAGAGAATCCATCAAATAGTTTGGCGAATTCATCGGCCATTAATACATTACTTGGAATCTCAATCATTACATATACTTCCAGTTCGTTGATGCCTTGTACTAGTCCGTTTTTAGCCATTTCTGTAAGTACATTTTCGCCTTCATCGACCGTTCTGCAAAAAGGAATCATCAGTTTTACATTATGAAGTCCCATTTCGTTTCGTACTTTTTTCATAGCTTGACATTCTAAAGCAAAACCTTTTCGATAAAAATCACTGTAATAACGGGAAGCGCCCCGAAAACCTATCATTGGATTTTCTTCATCAGGTTCAAAATATTTTCCTCCGATGAGGTTGGCATATTCATTACTTTTGAAATCACTCATTCGCACAATAACATCTTTCGGATAAAAAGCGGCTGCGACTATTGCTACTGCTTCGGCTAGTTTATCGATAAAATAATTTTTAGGATCGGCGTAGCCTTTCGTTAATTCGGCTATTTCGGAGACCACTTTTTCATCTGTTATCTTTTCAGGTTCGCACAAAGCCAAGGGATGAATTTTAATTGTATTTTAAATTGCAAACTCCATTCGCATCAAACCCACACCCTGATTGGGGTAATGACTGAGTTCAAAAGCTCTTTCCGGATCAGCAAGAATCAGCATTGGGTCCGTTCTTGGCATTTCAAGCTGACTGAAATCGTGTTCTTTTACGTCCCATTTTAGAATTCCGTCATAAATAATACCCTCTTTTCCTTCGGCACAGGATACAGTGATTTCCTGACCGTTTTTTATTGCAGAAGTTGCATTTCCGCATCCTACCACGGCAACAGTGCCCAATTCACGGGCAACAATGGCGGCATGGCTGGTGCGTCCTCCTTTATTGGTGATGATTGCCGATGCTCTTTTCATTATTGGATCCCAATCAGGATTTGTCAAATCGGTAATGATGATTTCTCCGTTTTGCAATAAATGACCTTCTTGTGGATTGTTTAGAATCCGGGCTTTTCCAGAAGCAATTTTATCCCCAAGAGCAATTCCTTGGGTTAAAACCGTTCCTTTTTCTTTGAGTTTGTAAATTTCCCGTACCTTTTTATTTGCTTTTTCATGAACGGTTTCCGGGCGCGCCTGAACAATATATAGTTGGTTGTTCAACCCGTCTTTTGCCCATTCTATATCCATTGCTTTTTTATAATGTTTCTCAATTGTATAGCACCATTGCGAAAGCTGAATCACTTCTTGGTTTGTTAATGAGAATTGATTTTGTTTTTCTAAAGCAGTATTAGTATTTACAATTGTATCTTCTGCAGAGGAACTTTCTGGTTTTTCGGAGTAAATCATGGTAAATTCTTTTCTTCCGCAATTTCTCTTTAGAATAGGATTAAAATCAGGATTACCCAAAATAGGTTTAAACACCATCCATTCGTCAGGGGTAACGGTACCTTGCACAATGTTTTCGCCTAATCCCCAGCAACCATTAATGATAATAGTGTTCTCAAATCCTGAATCTGGATCAATAGTAAAAGCAACTCCAGAGGATGCTTTGTCGCTTCGCACCATTTGTTGTACGCCTACAGAAATAGCAACGCCTAGCCTGGCAAAGCCCATATCATGACGGTATTTGATAGCACGATCAGTATATAAGGATATAAAACAACGGTGTATGGCATCCAGTAATTGAGATTCTCCACTAATATTCAAAAAAGATTGCATTTGACCGGCGAAACTGGCAGAAGGCAAATCTTCTGAAGTAGCGCTGCTTCGAACGGCCACATCAAGGGAATCTACTCTGCATTGTTTGCATAGCGATTGGTAAGCAAAATGTATTTCAAGCCGAATTTCCTGTGGAATAGTTGCGGATAAAATAAGATTTCTTGCTTTTTCTCCAATGAAAGAAAGGTTAGAGTACTGTTTTGTGTCTAATGAAGACAATAAATCTTTCAATGGTTTTTCGAGATTGTTTGCTTTACGGAAAAGCCGATATCCTTTGGCAGTCAAAGCAAATCCATTGGGAATATTAATGCCCATAGGATTTAGCTGATTGTACATTTCGCCAAGAGAAGCATTTTTACCTCCAACTTTCCCAATAGAACCAATACCAATTTGATTAAAAAACAGAATGTATTTATAATTTTTCATTTTGTATGTATTTTAAATACAAGCAGACCAGTAGGGGATCTGATGGAATAGTACAATAGAAAAATATTTGAGGCGAGTTGTTTTTTCAGGTTATTAAAAACCTGAAAGCTTTACTTAAATTAAATATTGGCAATTTGAGGAACTAAAAAAAATCGAGAGTAGTAGGATTCTCTTCTTGTTAAAAAATGTTATGTAAATTTAATAAATTATTTTTTTACAAATGCTTTTTTTAGAATAAAAAATAGGTTTTTATTTTTGTAAGTGCTTATTATATAGCGTAGTAATGAGTGATTATGATGTTTTAGGTTGTGGCTTTAATAAGATTTTATATTGTATACTTTTTCTATCCTTATATAATGACAAGTTTGTCTTATATATAAGGTGAATGCTTTTATGCGGTTTTTAAGTTTTATTCCAATTTCTTGAAAAACATAAATTACATCTTTAATATTAATCCTTTTTTAAAATAGAAATAACCTTTACAGTAGAAAATCATTCGTTTTTAAATCAAACACAATCGTCAAAAGAGTTAGAAACCGATCAAATTGTCAAAAACAGCTATGTCTAATTCATAAAATGACAAAAAACACAATCTGTAAATATCAAAAAGCCAGTTAATT
>ERZ1034363.1154-NODE-1154-length-15719-cov-2.873162_pt1 | contig 15719 bp, 15 predicted proteins | sample MGYA00520616_ERZ1034363 | MGnify/ENA primary metagenome ERZ1034363 (study PRJEB33736, sample SAMEA104284506) | Azolla filiculoides | biome: Urban; feature: Water surface; material: Ditch water | place: Netherlands | collected 2015-10-28 | depth 0-0.1 m ...
TCAACAATTTTCTTAGTGAGCGTAGGTGAGAATAGTTCGATGAAGGCGTAGACGAAAGAGCGCAAATAAGCACCTTGCTTAACACCCAAATGCGTCACGTTATTGCCAAATAAATGCCCAACCGGAATGACTCGTAGATTGCGATCTCGATCTGTGTCATAGGCTAATCCAGCAACAATCCCTACACCCATGCCCGTTTCAACATAGGTCTTAATGACATCGGCATCAATCGCCTCCAAAATGATATCTGGACTGAGATTGCGTTGTGCAAATGCGGCATCAATTTTGCTGCGACCCGCAAATGCTTTGTCGTAGGTGATAAGTGGATATTTCGCAATCTCCTCTAGAGTGATTGTCGACTGATTCAGTAGTGGGTGACTGAGCGGCACCATCACAACGTGTTGCCACTGGTAACCTGGAAGCGCCAGTACACCAGGAGTATTGGCAATGCCTTCGGTTGCAATTGCGATGTCAGCACGATCATGAATGAGTAGCTCTGCAATTTGCCCTGGGCTTCCCTGTTGAATGCTGACCCGAACTTTTGGAAAGCGTTTAGTAAATTCAGTGAGGACTTTAGGTAAGGCGTAACGGGCTTGAGTATGCGTCGTGGCAATCACAAAATTACCCTGATCCTGGCTGGCAAAGTCTTTACCAACTCTTCTCAATGTTTCCACTTCGTCCAGAATGCGCTCAATTGAAGCGAGGATGCGTTTACCTGGCTCAGTCAGCGAGCGAATACGTTTGCCATGGCGTCGGAATATTTCTACTCCAAGCTCATCCTCAAGCTCAATAATGGCTTTCGAGACTCCAGGCTGAGAGGTAAAGAGCGCCTTAGCTGCCGAAGTGAGATTGAAGTTCTGCCTTACGGCTTCGCGAACAAAACGAAATTGGTGCAGATTCATATGGATTCCATTCTTTATATCAACTGCGATATATCAATGGGATTCTATATGATTTTGGGGTATTAAGCTCTAGATACCCAACGTAAACCCACAATCGCCAAAATGAAATAGAGCAATGGAGGTGTGAGGGCGGTAAGTAGAGTTGGCCATGAACCCAGAAGCCCCACATTCGAGAAGAGGGAGTTGAAAAGCTGGAAGCTCATACCCAGCATGATGCCGCCGAATACCTTGATGCCGACACTACCAGCGCGAACCTTGAGGTAAGCAAACGGCAGGGCCAGTGCCAGCATGACGAAGATCGTGAATGGGTAAATTACTTTTTTCCAGAATGCAATGGAATGCCGCTGCACATCTTGTTTGTTATCTCTTAAGTGAGAAATAAATCGACCCAAACTAAAGATCGACATTTTTTCTGGGCTGACCAACAGTACGCTCAAAATTTGAGGTGTGACTTCAGAATCTAGGCTCACGATTGGGTGCACAAATGTTTGCGCTGAGTAGACTGGGTTTAGGGGGTCAGCCTGCTTAGTTTCTTTAAAGCGAGTTTCTGTGACGTCATCCAGAATCCAGGTTCCAGTTTGATCAAAGCGTCCGGAGACAGCGCTCCGAATAGAGAGCAAGCGGTACGCATCGTCAAACTCGTACATGCGGATATTTTTAATTTCATTATCTTGCTCAATCTTGCCAACGTTGACATAGCGCACCCCTGGCCTCACTGGCCCGCTACCATCCTCATCGCGTAAACGATCTTTTACCCAAACGCCAGTTTTAAATTGCGAGCTATAGGATGAGCCCAAAGCCTTCATACGAATTTGGTCGGACAAGTTTTCGGTATAAGGCCCTAGCCATTCGCTCATCACAAGCGTAACAATAATTAAGGGTAATGAGATCTTTGCGAGGGTGGTTAAACCTTTGCGCATATCTAATCCAGCAATGCGCAGAATCGTGAATTCAGATTGACTGGCCAACATGGCAAATACATAAATACTTCCAATCAAGCCGGCGATTGGAATAATTTCAGAAATGCGACTGGGCGCTTTTAATAAAACATGCAAAAGGGCTAGAGGTAAGGTGTACTGGCCCTTGACTGAACCAAGTTCGCTGAGGATGTCAAAAAATAAAAATAGCGCCACCAAAGCAAAGAGGATGAAACCAAAAGCAGCATATATCTGCTTAGCTAAGTAGCGTTCATAAATGTAAGGGAATAGATATTTCATCTATTGGCCAAGAAGGAGGGGAGTTGACGGCGCCACCATTTCAACGAGGGGTTGATGCGGTTGCGAATCAGTAAAAAAGCAATGCTAAAGGCTAGGGCATGTATAGGCCAAGCTGCAACAAAAACATTCACCTTGCCTTGTGATACAAAGTTTTGAGTGAGATTGAGTAGGTTGCTGTAAATCAAATAAATGAGTACGGCATAAAACATCGCAGTGTAATTGCCTAGCCGGGGATTGACATAGGCTAGTGGAATGGCAATCAATACCAGACCTAAAGCCATTAAAGGTAAACCGATACGCCAGAGTAATTCGGCGTAATTCGCATTGAGGGCAGCTGGATTGGGATCATTCAACAACTCCAAAACAGTTTTTTCTCGGTCACGCGGCGCTGGATCCAGTACGCTTTTGCTATGAATATGGGTGCTGTACTCGGCAAATTCTAAAATTCTGAAATCCGGTTGTGTAGGGAGTCCTTCATAGCGACGGCCATTATTCAATACGATTGATTTTCCGCCACCCTCTGCATTTTCAATAAAGCCGGTGGAAGCAACGGCAACACTCAGTCGTCCATTTTTGGTTTCTGCGGCAAAGATATTTTTCACTTCACTTTTATCTACATCCAACTCTTCAATAAAAAATACGCGCTCTGCTTTGGCTGACTCTCTAAATTGGCCTGCGGCAACCATGGAGACATCGCTGCGTTGTTGAAAGCGCTGACTAATGATGGTCGATTCGCGGTTAGCCCAAGGCCAAACAAACAAAGCCAGGAGCGTAATGATGACAATGAGGGGTGCTGCGAAGCGCAATATTGGTCGAATCAGGCTAGCAATACTAAGACCGCTAGCAAACCACACAATCATTTCTGAGTCTTTATACCAACGCACTAGCACTATTAAGACGGCGACAAACAGGGAGACGGTCAGTAGAACTGCCATATAGCCAAGGGTGGCCAACGCTATCAAAACTAGAGCATCCTCTGGATTAACAGCCCCATTGGCTGCAAAGCCCAGAATTCGGATTACTAGAGTGGTAATCATGATGGTGACCAAGACCAAAAAAACGCCACCAGTCGTAAAACTGAGTTCGCGGCGAAGGGCTTGGTGAAAAATCATGAGTAAATAGTAGGCTGGCTGTTATTGGCTCACTCAAGATGTGAACCTGCATCTCGGAGGATAATGGATAAATACCCATTTTTTTCCGTGAATTGACTTAAAAAATACCTCAAGACATCATGACTATTCAATTTAGCACCAAGAATTTCGCGCAAGCCGATCTGAATAACCCTAAGCAGCTCAAGGCGAGCTTAGCTACGCTATTGGCGCAGAGCTCTGATTGCTTGGTTTTGGCCTACTCAAAGGCGGATTTAGGCGCCTTAGCGGCTAGCAAATCCAAGTCTGGACTGTTGGTTGAGTTGGATCGATTGCTTGGTGGTTCGGTCACCCATGCAAATGTGGTGGGTGATCTCGACAGCCAGCCAGCCTCCACCTGTGTAATCCGAGCTGAAAAATCCTGGGCTAGCTCCGGGGTAAAGGTGAAACGTATCCTGCTGGTCTCTTTGGGTGACACTGCTCCAGCTGATGCGCGCAACCTGAGCTCCTATTCAAAAATTGCTCGCGCTGCTTTGAAGCAATTAAGTGGCAGCTCAATCCAAAATGCGTTGTGGTTCATTCCAAGTTTTGCCTTGGGTCATCGCGCTGAGTTTATTGCCGAAGAAGTACGTTTAACAATTCAATATGCTGGTGATCAAGCCTATCGCTTTGGTGTTCGTCAGCCCACCATGAAATTTAAGGCTAAGGACAAGGCTGATACTTTTAATCACCTCATCTTTGCTAGTAATGACTCTTGCGCTCAGGAGCTTAAGCTCGCTGTACCAGAGGGTGCAGCCATGGTTGAGGGGATGAACCTAGCTAAAGACTTAGGTAATTTGCCCCCGAATATTTGCACCCCAACTTATTTAGGTAAGGCAGCGCAAGGCTTAAGCAAGAAGACTAGCCTAAAAGTTGAAGTCTTGGGCCGTAAGCAAATTGAAGCTTTGGGCATGGGCTCCTTTTTATCAGTGGCTCAAGGCTCAGATACGCCGCCACAATTTATTGTCATGCGCCATCAAGGCGGTAAAGCCGGTGAAGCCCCGATTGTCTTAGTTGGCAAAGGAATTACCTTTGATACCGGCGGTATTTCTCTGAAGCCTGGGGAGGCGATGGATGAAATGAAATACGACATGTGCGGTGCCGCCTCCGTGATCGGTACGATGTACGCGACTGCTTTAATGAAGTTGAAAAAGAATGTCATCGGCGTGATCCCGACTTGTGAAAATATGCCTTCCGGTAATGCTACTCGCCCTGGCGATATTGTGAAGAGTATGTCTGGGCAAACGATTGAGATTCTGAATACCGATGCAGAAGGACGCTTAATTTTGTGTGACGCTTTAACTTACGTTGAGCGTTTCAAGCCTAAGGCCGTGATTGATGTAGCTACCTTAACAGGCGCTTGCATCATTGCATTGGGTCATGTGCATAGCGGGGTGTTCTCTGATGATGAAGGCTTAGTCAGTGCTCTCACTAAAGCGGGCCATGCCTCTTTAGATACTGTATGGCGCCTACCTTTAGACGCTGCGTACCACGAGCAATTGAAATCAAACTTTGCTGATGTAGCCAATATTGGCGGACGTCCAGCGGGTAGCGTTACTGCAGCCTGCTTCTTATCGCGCTTTACTGAAAAATATAAATGGGCACATTTAGACATCGCTGGTACCGCTTGGAAGAGTGGCGCTGCCAAAGGTTCAACCGGACGCCCAGTGCCATTACTTGTGAACTACTTGTTAGATCAAAAGTAATTACAGAAAGTAATTCATGGCCCGCATCGATTTTCATAGCAACGTGAGCGATAAGCTGGAATATGCTTGTCGCTTAACACGCAAGATCTGGAGTGCTACAACTGCTGGTGAGTCTGTGCGCAATATCGTGATGGTGGGCGAGAAAGCTGATCTCAAAAGGCTGGATGCATTGTTGTGGACATTTAGTGCAACGGATTTATTGCCGCATTGCTTCATTGATGATGAGGCGGCAACTGATACGCCTATTTTGCTGACAGAGCATTTTTTATCGCCTGCGTTGGCTCAACTCCCCCATGCGGATGTATTGATTCATCTGGGAATGCGCATGCCCTCCGATGTTCCAGGATTGCTTGCGCGCTTTCCTCGCATCGTTGAGGTTGTTACTATTAATGAAGCGGAGCGTCTCGCTGGTCGCGAGCGATATAAAGCCTATCGTGATTTAGGTCATGAGCTGCATAACTTCGACCAATCTAAATCTTGATTTTTACTCCCCTCCAAGTATGTTGATTCATCCAGAATTTGATCCTGCTGCAATTCGGATTGGCTCGTTTGCCATTCATTGGTATGGCTTGATGTATCTCTTAGCCTTCGCCCAGTTTTTGTTGCTTGGTCGTCTGCGCATACGTGCTGCCCGATATCAATCTTTGGGATGGTCATATAAAGACCTTGAAGATCTTTTGTTTGCTGGTGTTCTAGGTGTTGTGCTTGGTGGCCGCTTAGGTTACACGCTGTTTTATATGCCGGGCTACTACCTAGCAAATCCTCTCAGCATCTTTAAGATTTGGGAGGGTGGCATGTCCTTTCATGGTGGGTTGCTCGGCGTTTTACTGGCGCTGCTTTGGTTTGCGTATCGTCGCAAGGTTTCATTCTTTGTGGTGAGTGACTTGGTTGCGCCACTCGTGCCGTTTGGTTTGGCATTTGGCCGCCTGGGTAATTTCATCAATGGTGAGTTGTGGGGTAGGCCAACAGACTTACCTTGGGCGATGGTGTTCCCCATGGTCGACGCTATTCCTCGTCACCCATCTCAGATTTACCAGTTCCTTGGAGAAGGCGTTTGCTTGGGCATCATCCTTTGGATCTATTCCAGCAAACCCCGCAGGATCGGACAGGTTTCTGGATTGTTTTTGCTAGGCTATGGCATTTGCCGCTTCTTAGCAGAATTTGCTCGCGAGCCCGATGCCTTCTTGGGCCTCTTGGGACTCGGTCTATCGATGGGGCAGTGGCTCTCCGTGCCCATGATAATTTTCGGAATTTACCTTATAGTGAGAGTGAATTCAAAAAACGGTAGGTATCAGTAGTTAAAAATCGAGTTTTCTGGGTCTTTTGTAGTTAATTTCTCATAATTAACCCAATTTCCTGAAAAAGCATTCATTTTTTACCGAACTTCCCCATTTTTTGACTACATTTACTTCATTTGAGGGATATACATGCTGGAGAAGCTCACTAAAGCGCGAAATTTGTCCAAGGCAAATAACGCTATTAAGCGTTTGATATCCGAGCGGGGGGAATCTAATGCGCTCAGCATGGCTGATGATGTGGTCAATAACTATCGCAAATTAGCAAAAGATCAACATGTTTCATTCTTTGCTTTTCTATTCGAGAAGCTCAATCCCCAAGCTGACGCGGTGTTAAAGGCAGCACAAAATTTTGTAGCTGATTCCAGTGCACGAAATTACATCCAGCTTCAAAAGGTTTCTGAGTCACCCCGCCAAGAATTCTTCCGTCGCTTAAATCGCGCCAGTCATGGAACTGCAGCAGTAGTTCAGATGCGTCGAGACTTACTTCAGTTGCTTGATAAAAAACCAGAATTGGCTGCTGTGGATTTTGATATGCGCCACTTGCTGTCATCTTGGTTTAATCCTGGCTTTCTTAAGATGCATCGAGTTGACTGGAAGTCGCCGGCAGAGGTGTTGGAGAAATTGATTCAGCACGAAGCAGTTCATGCAATTGATGGTTGGGATGACCTACGCCGCCGTCTACAGCCTGATCGTCGTTGCTTTGCCTTCTTTCATCCGCAACTACCGAGCGAACCCCTGATTTTTGTAGAAGTTGCACTCTTGCCTGAGATCCCTACGGTGATCACGCCTTTAGTAGATAAAAAAGCAGAAACAGTAGATCAGGCTTCTCAGTACAAAGTTGCAGTCTTTTATTCCATTAGTAACTGCGAGCCTGGTCTTCGTGGCGTATCTATGGGTAACTTTTTAATTAAGCGGGTAGCCGAGCAATTGCATGCTGAGTTTCCTGGCATCAAAACCTTTGTCACTTTGTCACCTATTCCTGGCTTTATGGATTGGGTGACTGCTGGTGCAAATTTAGGTGAGGGCGTTCCTGCTGAGCGATTGAAGCCAAACCTCAAGCTAGCGCGAGATACTGCCCTGACAGTTCTGAAGTTGGAGACTCAGTCTTGGAGTGAGCGATTGGCGGGCGGTTGGCATCCTGACCAAGCTACTGAAAAAGAAAAAGAAGCCTTGCTTTCATTGGCAAGCATGTACTTGGGCTTAGCTTCTACTGGCCGTGATGGCAATCCCGTGGCGAAGTTCCATTTGGGCAATGGCGCTAAGTTGCACTTGGTTAACTGGGCGGGGGATTTGTCGCGCAAGGGATTGCGCCAATCCGCTGGTCTGATGGTTAATTATCTCTACGATTTGGGGAGCGTGGAGGACAACCATGAGCGCTTTGCCAATGGTGAAATTGTTTATTCCAGGGCTGTTGGTCGCTTAATGGCCCCCTAGTGTTTTCCCTTGTATGGACTTTTGCAGCAAGTGTTAAGTGCCCTTAGAATGGTGGCTGTATTTATAAAAATGAAGTCAATCATTAGATTGATACAAAAAGGAGACAAAGATGTTTAATCAAAAACTAAAGGCATCACTTTTTTCTGTGAGCGCTTTAAAGAAATCGTTATTTCTGCTCTGTGCAGCACCTCTAGCTGTCATGGCGCAAGAATGGCCAAACAAGCAGGTTACCTTCCTGAACCCATTCCCAGCTGGCGGTGGAACGGATGCTTTTGCAAGACCTTTGGCCGCTCAGTTGACTGAACAGTTAGGCAAGCAATTCATTATTGATAACCGTGGTGGTGCAGGCGGTACTGTTGGCGCTTCAGTTGCTGCAAAGGCGGCCCCTGATGGATACACTTGGTTTATTGGAGCAACACACCATACGATTGCACCATCAATGTACAAAAATCTCGATTACGACATTGAGAAAAGCTTTATTCCAGTTGCAATGCTTGCCAACGTCCCACAGGTTTTGGTGGTTAACCCACAGCGTGTGAGTGCCCGCAATGCTAAGGAGTTCATCGAGCTCATGAAGAAAAACCCGGGTAAATATAACTTTGCTAGCGCTGGTAGCGGTACCGTTCACCACTTGGCTGGAGAGTTATTTAAGATTCAAACTGGTACCTTTATTACTCACATTCCTTACCGTGGTGCTGGGCCAGCAATGAATGATTTATTGGCAGGTCAAATTGATTTGGAATTTGATGGTCTTGCAACGTCCGCTCCACAAATCAATGCAGGCAAGTTAGTGGCGATTGCGGTAGCTTCAAATAAGCGTTCAACTGCGATTCCGAATGTGCCCACTTTTAAGGAGGCTGGTTTGCCAGACTACGAGGTATCTACTTGGTACTCCATGTTTGCTCCCGCTGGAACTCCTAAACCAATCGTTGACAAAATGATCGCTGAAGTTCAAAAGGCGCTGAATACTCCAAAGCTCAAAGCAATTTGGGAGAAAAATGGCTCTGATACTCCAAATTTATATGGAGAGGCTTTTGGTAAACAAGTGCGTGCTGACGTAGCCCGTTGGTCTTCAGTGGTCAAGAAATCTGGCGCACAACTCGATTAATTGGTAATAGCAATAGTTAGATTGGTTTTGAGTCTCGTATGAATTTATATTCTTTATTGGAAAAAGGTTTTCCAAAAGATAAGCAAGCTTGTGCACTGGAAACGCATGATGGCCTGTATTACTCCTGGAGTGATGTAGAGCGTGCAAGTGCCAAGATGGCAAATTTTCTAAAGAGCCTCAAATTACCAGCTGGATCAAGGGTTGCGGTACAGGTTGAGAAATCTCCCGAAGCCCTTTTTCTTTATTTGGCAACGGTAAGAGCGGGCTATGTATATCTGCCTCTCAACACCGCTTACCAAGCTGCAGAAATTCAGTACTTTGTAGAAAATGCAGAACCTGCTGTCGTAGTGTGTAGCAGTAAAAATTTTTCTTGGGTATCTAAAGTCGCTTTTAAGGCAGGCACTAAGCATGTCTTCACGTTGGATGAAGATCGCAAAGGTACGCTATTAGAGCGTGCTGCTGGTCAAAGTGATAAGTTCAAGACAGTCGCTGTTAAGGATGATGATTTAGCAGCAATCTTGTACACGTCCGGTACAACCGGTCGTAGTAAGGGTGCAATGCTGACCCATAAGAATTTGGGTAGCAATGCACAAGTTCTGCAGAAGTTTTGGGGTTGGAAAAAAGGTGATGTTCTATTACATGCTTTACCAATCTTCCATGTCCATGGTTTATTTGTGGCTGCTCATGGGGCCTTAATTAATGGCAGCAAAATGATTTGGTTGCCGCGTTTAGATACTGCGCAATTAATTCATCACATGCCCAATTCCACTGTGATGATGGGTGTGCCAACATTCTATGTGCGTCTCCTTGCAGATAAGAACTTTAATAAGAGCGTCACGCGCAATATGCGCTTGTTTGTTTCTGGCTCTGCACCCTTGCTCACTGAAACCTTCAATACTTTCAAAGATGTGATTGGACAACCGATTCTTGAGCGTTATGGCATGAGTGAGACGGTGATGTTGGTTTCCAATCCATACAAGGGCAGTCGCGTAGGCGGATCCGTTGGCTTGCCTTTGCCGGGCGTAAAAGTTCGTGTAGTGAACGAAAGCAATAAACCTTGTGGTGTTGATGAAATCGGCAGCATTCAGGTTAAAGGTCCAAATATATTCAAGGGTTACTGGCGCATGCCAGAGAAAACCGCTGAAGAATTTACTGCAGACGGTTGGTTTAAGACGGGTGACGTTGGTCGTTGGGGTGGTGATGCCAATGGTGGCAAAGCACCTAAGGATTACCTCTGCATCGTTGGTCGCAGCAAGGATTTAATTATTTCTGGTGGCTACAACGTCTATCCAAAAGAAATCGAAAGCTTTATCGATGACATGGATGGCGTTGATGAAAGCGCTGTGATTGGTATTCCGCATCCAGATTTTGGTGAAGCAGTAATGGCGGTGGTAGTGCCAAAAGCGGGCGCCACACTGGATGTTCAGGCTATGATTGCTACACTCAAAACGCAGATCGCAAACTTTAAGATTCCAAAGCGTTTAGAGATTGTTTCTGACTTGCCGCGTAATGCAATGGGCAAGGTGCAGAAGAATATTCTGCGTCAACAATACACAAGCTAACGCTCGTAAAAAGCTACTTTAAAAACCGAATGCCTTGCGGCTTTCATTAAACATGAAGGCTGCAAGCATAAATAGCATTACCCCGAAGATGCGCTTTAGTTGCGCGACATTGAGTTTCCTGGCCATCTTGGCACCAAGTGGGGCTGTGAATATGCTGACCACCACAATACACAGCACTGCTGGAAGATAGACAAATCCTAATGAGCCCGCTGGAAGGTTGGGGTTGCCCCAGCTTCCATACATATAGCCGATCGTGGCTGCAGCTGCAATCGGAAATCCTAAGCCTGAAGAGCTAGCCATTGCAGTATGCGGTTTGACATTGCACCAAAGCATGAACGGCACGGTAATAAATGCCCCACCTGCGCCAACTAGGCTAGCAATGACACCCGTCAACGCTCCGAAAGAAAATAATCCAAGGGCACCTGGTAATTCTCGTCCAGCACTAGGCTTTTTATTGATGATCATTTGGATCGAGGTGTAGACAATAAAAATGGCAAAGACTAAAGAAAGCCAAGATGTATTAATTGCTTCGAAAATTTCGCTGCCACCAACAAGGCTGCCGATGACTAGTCCAGGGCTTAATGCCGCTACCAATTTCCAATCGATGGAGCCATGTTTATGATGTGCCCAGATGGCTGAGGTAGTTGTAAAAAGAATCGTTGCCATACCAGTTGCGATGGCCATATGGACGATGACATTTTGACCAAACCCTAGATGATTGAAAACCACAATCATGAAGGGAACCAAAATCATCCCGCCACCAATTCCAAGTAAGCCCGCTAAGAAGCCAGATATGCTTCCGCACAACATGAGCATCAGAATATCGGCTATTGACATGAATTCCCCGCCTTAGCCGCTAGGCCGTCATCCTGAACCCTAAGGTTCAAGGTGGAACGGCTACTCTGCTTCGGGTGCATTAAGAAGTTCAGGGAGTGAACAGCTCGAGGCTGCCACTGTGAAGGTTCGAAACGCTCACGCCCACAAGGTAAAGATCGTTCCTGATGCTTGCGCATCGGTTCAAGGAACTATTGGCCTTGGCGAACCAGGCAGGGAAAGGCTTTGCATCAGAGCATCCACTTGATCTTCCAGGGTATGAATTTCATTCTGGAGTCGAGCAATCTCTTCTGGATTGGATGAATGACTCTGAGCGGGAGTTTGCTCAGAAGCAGTTTGCAATTTAATAAGATCGCCGGCGATCTTCAGGGCAGCCATCATGCTGGCACGCTCAATGCTGCGATTACCACCGTTAATTGCTAATTGAATTTGTTCATCAACTAATGTGCAGGCTGCGCGAAGTAATGGCTCATGCTCAGCACTAGTTGCTAATGTGATCTTTTGACCGGCGAGGGTTACTTCAATGCGTTGTTGGCTCATTGTCATCCTCTGGATTGGTTGGTGTCACGGGCTCACCGAGCAAGTTCAATTGACGTCCGTCACTTTGTTCTGGCAGACGACTCAAGATATGCTGAATCCGTTTTTGTGCATCCTCAATTTTGGTTTCAAGCTGACTGCGATCTTGGTGTAGCGCTTTAACGGCGTCGGAGATCAGTTGAATTTTCTTGGATAGTCTCTGCAGCGATGCAGCTATCGAATCAGATTCAGTGGAGTCGCTTGGGACATGAGGGGTGTACTCGGTCATATAGGCATTGTAGCCTTAGGGTAAAGCTTTGTGAAACCCCCGATTTTGGGCTTAATTGGGTAAAGCCACCCAATCACCACCAAGCTTTTCTAGGTGAATGCGGCCATCAAATAAGCCGATGAGGGCTTGATGGGTTGCGGGATCTTGACTTGAACCTTGAAAATGCAGTTTGCCCCTATTGAGCATGACTACATGGTCGGCTCTGAGCGCAAAATGAATTTCGTGCAATACGGTTACCAAGGTTTTACCTTGTGCCAGCAGCTTGCCTTGCCATTTTAAAAAATCAGCTTGATGAGGGGGGTCCAAATTGGCTAATGGCTCATCCATGAGGAGGATGTCCGAGTCCACAGCAAGAAGACGGGCCAATAAGACTCGCTGACGCTCGCCCCCTGATAGCTGCTGTAGTGGACGTTGGCGTAAATGCCAGACATCTGTCTGTTGCAAAGCTTGCTCAACTACTACGTGATCGATCTTGGAGGGTAGATGCAGCCAGCCTTGATGGGGTAGGCGACCCAACATGACGGTGTCATACACGCTAAGAGAATCGCCAAATTCATCTGAAGTATTTGATGCTTGATCAAGCCAAGCTATTTTCTTTGCAAGATCTTTTTGAGTGAGTGATGAAATATTGACATCATCAACTGTGATTGAACCATCCCGCTTGAGTAGGCCAGTCATGGCTTGTAGGAGAGAGGATTTGCCTGCACCATTAGGCCCAATCACGCTAGTCCACTTTCCCTGAGGAATATCTACATTCAGGTCAGAGAGGATGGCGCATGGACCTCTATAAACATTGAGTTGGCGGATTTTCATGTGCGCACTCCAGCAGGAGTTCTTCTCAGTAGCGCTAGCAAATATATACCGCCTAAGACTGCCGTCACAACACCAACGGGGATTTCAATCGGTGCAAAGAGGGTGCGTGCAATCAGATCCGAGCTGAGCAATAAGATGCCGCCGCCCAGGCAGGAGAATATAAGTTGAACTCGTTGCCGCCCACCAGAAAGCTTTCTGACTAAGTGCGGAGCTGCCAATCCAACAAATGCTACAAGGCCAGTTTGCGCAACGGCACATCCAGTAGCAAGAGCAAGAATGCCAATCAATATCAGGCGCAGTTGATCCAGTGGCAAGCCTAAGGTACGGGCAGTGTTTTCTCCGAGTGATAGAGCGTCAAGTACAGGGCTGATGATGAGGGTGATGAGTAGGCAAATAAACAATGCAATAGCCATCATCTCGACGCCAGACCAATTCAATAATGTTGTATTGCCCAACATAAAAGATTGAATGCTTTGAAATAGATCTGGGCGTATGAATGTAAATAAAGAATTCGCTGCGCCCAAAATGACGCTGATGACCACTCCAGACAATAAGAGGCGTAAGGAGCTGCGATAGCCACCCGCCAAGAGAAGGGAGGCTAGCACTCCAAGCAATGCTCCAAGAAATGCGCCACCATTAAGCCCAATGATTTCAAGCCAGGAGTTGCCTAGATATGCAAAGCAAAGGATGCTGCCCACACCCAGCAAAGCGCCAGAAGCGCTTCCCAATAAGTAGGGGTCAGCCAAGGGATTGCGAAACAGGCTTTGGGCAATGCCGCCGGCAAGCCCCAATAAAGCTCCAGCAAGGTAGGCGCCCAATGACCGTGGAAGTCGAATATCAAATAAAACTGTTTGATCTGGCCCCTGCATATTCCAGCTGGGACCCATACTTCCGAGCAAAGTTCCAAGAAGTACTAAAACTCCACTGAGAATGAGTAAGCCAATTAACTTGCCAAGAAAATGATTTTTTTGCATTACCGAGATGATGACATCTTCCGCTGGATGCAATCGGAAATAATGAGCGCAGCTTCTCCCATTCGAGGTCCTGGGCGAACTAAGATGTCATTTTGATCGCCAGTAAATACACAAATTCGGTTTTTAGAAACCGCTGGAATGGAATTCCAGCCTGGACGCTTCTGAATATCAGCGGCCGTGGATTCGGTCAGGAGAATGACATCGGGTTTAGCCTGCACCACAAATTCAGGATTTATCTTGGGAAACGGCCCAAGCGATTTTGGAATGATGTTCACCAAATCCAATTGACTCAGGATTTCACCAATGAAAGAAGTGCTACCAGCTGCAAATGGGGCAGGATTGACTTCAAAGTACACGCGAATATTTTTACCATTAGCTGATAGCTGCTTGTTGGCGCGCATGATTTCTTTCTGGATTTGATTCCATACTCGACCGCTCTCGGAGGTCCCCAATACGAGATCTAACTTCTGAAGGGCGCGCTCCTCGTCACCCATCGATTTAACGTCCAGAGCAAATGTTTTGATGCCCAAGCCATTTAATCGAGCAATCACAGGGGATGCTTTCTCCAGCAATACGACATCTGGCTTGAGTTGCACAATGCGCTCGATATTGATATCACCCATGCCACCTAATTTAGGCAAATCTTGAATTGATTTTGGCCAATTAGAGAATCGATCAACGCCAACCAAAGCACTGCATTTACCTAGAGCACAAACAGACTCGGTAAGAGAGGGCAAAAGACTCACAATTCGCTGGGGTGGTTTATCAAATACCACTACAACCCCCCGATCATCTGCTACCGAAACCGGTGCAGCAAAAACGGCCAACGAAAATCCCAGGAGGAATAAAAGGACTCCCTTCAGCAAATAGCGTGATTGTCGTCAGCGCCTGATCGATAGCAAGCTCTATTCTTTGTTTATCGGAAACAGAAGGTGAACTTAAAACATATTCATGTACGCGGTCGCGCTGGCCAGGGTGGCCGATGCCGAGTCGTAACCGCCAAAAATCTTTGCACTGTAAATGTCTAATAATATCTTTTTAAATAACAACATAGAAGAACAACTGTTAAATAAAATTTTCTTTACTTTAATAACTGAGGATAAATGGGATACTTTATTTGAAGTATTATCTCTTAAAGTTATTGATGTAAATACAAAAGATTTTAGAGGAAGAAATGCTTTATTTTGGGCAATAAACAAAGGAAATATTTCTACAATAGAAAAATTAATGCGCCTAAATATTAGTACAGAAGTTTCACCTAATTTATCAGCAATTAATTATGCTGTTTATAAGGATAATGTAAAAGTTATAAAATGCCTTAGAAATTGTGGTGTAAACCTAAATGAAATAGATGATATAAACTCTACTCCCATTATTTATGCAGTTTTATATAATAAATTAAATAGTATAAATTACTTGATTGATAATGGAGCAAACTTTCTTCATGAGGATTTTTTAGGGAACAGTGCATTAAATCTCGCACATAATCTAAAAATTGAGTATCTAATCCAGAAATTTAATTTACTTCAATCAAAATAAAATCTTCTCTATAATAGAAAAGATTTTATTCTAAATTTATTCATATCTTAAAGCGTCAATAGGATTTAATCTTGCTGCTTTTCTAGCAGGAAAATATCCAAAAACAACTCCAATTAAAGTTGAAAAGAAAAATGAAATCATAATTATTTGATTGTTTAAAATAAATGCCAATTCCATAACATCAACAGCTACTAAGCCAATTGCTAAACCTAAAATTATTCCTATGATTCCTCCTAAGGTAGATAAAACTATTGCTTCAACTAAAAATTGTAATAAAACTTCATTTTCCATAGCCCCAATTGCAAGTCTTGTTCCTATTTCTCTTGTTCTTTCAGTTACAGAAACAAGCATAATATTCATAATTCCAATTCCACCAACAAGCAAAGAAATTCCGGCAATC
>ERZ1034363.1155-NODE-1155-length-15695-cov-8.196312_pt1 | contig 15695 bp, 18 predicted proteins | sample MGYA00520616_ERZ1034363 | MGnify/ENA primary metagenome ERZ1034363 (study PRJEB33736, sample SAMEA104284506) | Azolla filiculoides | biome: Urban; feature: Water surface; material: Ditch water | place: Netherlands | collected 2015-10-28 | depth 0-0.1 m ...
GTGCTTATTTTTAGTAATTTCACCCGATAGTCTAATTTCATTTCTAACCAGTCCATTTTCATCCATTACGTCGCCAACGCTTAGTGCAGCTACTTCGCCAACTCGCATACCAGCCCAGCAAGTCAGTAAAAACATCGCTCTATTGCGTTTTGCGTGTTTGTCTAATGCTATTGCGCCTAACACCTGTTTCACTTCCTGCGCTGTTAAAGTTTTTGCTTGTGCCATTGTAGTTTCTCCAATAAATCAAATAATTAAGTTGCATGCAGTATATTTTCATTTCTTCTCAAAATACAACCAAAATACGTTATTTATTAAGTACTTGAATACAGTAGAGTTATAACAGTAAGATAATAGAATGCACATTGTATTTGGTTTTTGCATTTTAGTATTTAGCGTGCTTTTTACCAGCTGTTACCATTTTCCAAGCAGCGTGCTTCATTGTTTGCTTACCGTTTAGCCTGTTAGTTCCAGTGTGTTATGTTTTAGCGTCTTAGTTTTTAGTTTGAAGCTTTTAGATTTTACGTTGCAGTGCTTTACTAAATTTTAGGCAAAGTTCTACTTATTAAAGCACTTAGCTTTAAATTTAAATCACTTTCAATATCAAAATTAGCAAACGACATTAAGTAACAGTTGCTAATGTAAGTTATTGTTTTTAAGTTCGTTTCGTTAAAACGCTGTTTACAATGTCAACCGCTTCAGTGTTTTCAAAACTCAGTTCTTTCGTAATGTAGTCCGTCCAACCTTTAGCGTCGTAAATCTGTTTAATGTCCACTTGCTCGTATGCAAAATCACATTGCGCCCACGCTTTTTTAATAAGCTGTGCAATATCCGCTTGCTTATGTTTTGGTACGTTGCCAAGTGCAATATGCAAATGCACGCGCTTGCTGTCGCTGTTAAGTCCTTCGTCAACAAAAACCAACATCGGGCGTGCAGCGTCGCGTGTGCTTTTGTGCTTTGCAGCGTTTCCGTATAAGTAGCGTGTAAGCGTTGCAGCAAAGTAACGCTTAGTGCTGTCCAATGCAGTTTTGCTCAATTTAATGCGTTGCTGTCTAACATAGCCAAATTTATCAGTCGTTGTAATCGTTGTACTTTGTTTAAGCGTTAGCGTTGCAGCGTATTCGTAGTTTGCTTCATAGCGTCCAAGTAGTTCTCTATAAGCGTTTTGTATTTCAAGTTTAGTATTTTTGTTCATGCTGTTATTTAGCAAAACCAAATAAAACATATATTTTTTTAATAGGTTTTTAACGTTGCGTGCTAAATACAAAAATGGAGAAGTACAATGAGAATTGATGAAATTATGAACGCGCAATTGAAGTTGGAGCTGCTGCGTACAATTGATAAAGCGATTGATAAAACGATTTGGGGCGTTTATGACAGCGCAAATGGGTTAGACAGCACTGCACTAAACTTGGACACAGATGCTAACGTTGCTGCTACTACAGTAAAACAAGCTGCTAAGCCCATTGCAGCCCAACAGCAAAAACAAGTTAAAAAACTAACGCCACAACAGTCGTCCGATATAAAAACGCTCAACCCACAACAGCTTGCGCAATATATAAAAACTAACTTATCTGCACCTGCAACAACACCTGCAACTGCTAACATTAGCAAAGTGCCAAACAAGCCTTTTGACACGTTTAATACTAAAAACACTGCTACTAAAAATAAAATGGATAATGGCGTTGAACAGCATAGCTAACGTAAATACTGCTTAAAATGGGTCTGCAAGCGTAAAAAAAGTGTGCTACGGATTTTTTATATAGAGTACTTGAATTTTTGGGCTGGTGATTTTGCACCTATATGGTGTAAAAAGAAGGGCGTGTTTTTATTGCTTGCGTTGCTGCGTAGTGCAATAGCGTTGTAGCTAAGCTGCTCAGCTATTGCACGTTATTTTTACGCCTAACACAGCGTAATTTTACCGTCTAATGCAGCGTCATTTACTCTGCAAGCTGCGTCATTGCTCAGTTCGGCACAAGTAATCCATCTTGCATCGTGTAATCAGCAAGCGCGTTGCTTACCATTTTAGCGTGCGTAGTTGTGTAGTACGTTTTCTCAATTTGCGTAATACTTGTACCGCACATTTCTGCTACGCTTGCTACAGCTAAGCCACTGTTTACGCGTTGCGTAATGTAGTAGTGTCTAAAACTGTAAGGTGTTAGGTCGCGTGTACTTACGTTTTGTATTGCAGCTAAGCTAATCACTTTATCAAAATTGTAACTAATCATCCTTGTTGTTATTACAGTGCTGCCGTTTAAACTAAAAATGTATTCGTTCTTTGCCTTTAAAAACTTACTGTACGCAGCGTCAGTCGCATTGCTTTTGTCAGTGTGTCGCAGTCGCGTTAGTGCTATCAGCTTGTTAAAAAATCCGCCTTTGTCCCTAATTACAAACTTACGCGTTTTGCGTACTTTGCTTGTCTCACCGCGTATTGTAATTTTAATCAATCGGCTGCCACGTTCTTTGTCGTCGCTAAGTTCCTCAATGTCGTCCCAACGTAGTTGCATCTGCTCGCCACGTCTTACGCCTGTTGCAATACTTACGCCTAAATAATAGCCTGTAATCGCTTTAATTAAATTGCTTTCGTTAGTTAAATCTTGCTCAGCGTCTTTCGTGTATAGCTCAATTGCAGCAATAATGTTGCTAATCTCGTCGTCCGTAAACGTCCCGCGTCTATTAGCTTCAATCCCTTTGTCTATGCGCTTTAGCTTCTTAAAATCAAACCCGTCTATGTTCGTTTCGTCACGTTTATATAACCAACTTATCATCGCGTTTATTGTACTTTGCTCGTTTTCAATAGTTGTTTGTGAAATTGTAATTTGCCTTTTTTTAGTTTTAGTACGTGCGTAAAAATAGTTCTCGCAGTCAGTTCGCTCCAGTTGCTTTAACTTTACGTTTCGTCCTATAAAGTTTAAAAAATGCATCAAATGTATTGTAATCGTACTCAACCTACCCTTAACAATTAAGCCTGCTTCAACGTCAGTTTCACGTTGTTTTAAGTACATTTCAACGCCATTTTTAGTTGTTTTAGAATAGTACGTTTTACCGGCAAGCATTAGCGACATTAGCGTGTAATATTGTTTTTTAGCTTTATCAATTGCCGTGTCTCTATTTTTTGTACGTAAACTAAAACGCGCATATCTGTGTTCATTCTGCAGCCACATTCGCATCTGCCAATAGTCACCGCGTTTGTAAATTATTGCTTCGTCGTATATTTGTACTGCGTCGTCTGTTGCAGCAATAGCATTATTATTAGTGTTTTGCTGCACAGCGTTTGGGCGTTGTTTTTTGATGGGCATTTTAGGTATTGAGTAACTATGATTTTGAATGGTAGTTAGTTGTGTAACTTTATGTGCAACTGTAAATTCAAAATGTAGTTAGAACAATGACCTAATTTTGCGTGTGATACTTTTGTGTAACTTTAGTTTTATTTAAAATCAATAACTTAAATTAGGATTGCTGTTCCCACTCCGTAGTTACGTTCAACTTTTTAAACATATTATTCAATAGCTTACTTGTTAAAAAATCAGTGTGTGTAACTTTCGCGTAACAACTGTTTTAAATATTGCTTGCAGTGTAAATCGTATGAGATTAAGTTTTTCAATAACTTACTTGCAGCTTGGTTACACACTGCGCGACCTGTTTTTGGTATATTTAACAGTAATTTATGGATTGGTGTAGTTGTTTTTAGGCGCAATAATAGCGTGCAGTTTTATGCTTGCAAGCTATTTAAAAAAGTTAAAAACGTTTTTAATTTCGTAACCACAGATGTTGCTGTAATCGCCAAAAATAAAACTACCCAATATTTATTCATGCCATTTTCCCAAATCGTGTTTGCGCAATAAAGCGTTATGCAAGCAACTTTAACTGATAACAGCGTCTAAATGAAATGCTTATTTGCACTGCAAAATGTAGTTGCAGCTTAGCATTTTTAAAACCCCTTATTTTTCAATCATAAATCGTTGCAAGCCAAGTATGCCAATGTTTACAGCGTTTTTAATAATTGCTGCTTAGCAGCATTAGCTCACCAATAACAATTATAAAATAGGACTCAACAAAGATAACTCGATGAGCTTGCGAGAAAAATGAATATCACTTAGATTCCACCGCGATTTTACTCCCAAAATTTTCATCATCTGACCCCATGATAAGTTTATCGCCAACAAACGTAAGTCCTTCGACTTTCACGTTTTCGTATTGCGATTGAATGGATATATCACCATACGCATTCCAATGAATGCCCGCCTTGTCGTCCACAAACTGCCCTAATTGATATAAAGCCGATTGAAATACACCATTGTCACCCGGATCTGAAGCCGCACTTACCCACAATACACCACTTTGATCTATGGCTATATCGCTAATTGAGCGACGATGTTCATTTGGGTATGGCGCAAAAAAATCCATCGTATTTTCTTTTAACAGCGTAATGCGGTTGTTTTGCACATCGTATTCGCCCCACGACATTTTTGCGGGTTTTTCATCATCGCCACGCTCTGCCCACACGAGAATATTGTGAAATAGCGCTAAACTTTCAATATTGCTTTTAGTTGTCGCATTGGGCAACGAAAACTCAGCAACCACGTCACAGTGATTATTTTCTACTCGAATACGCGTGACCTGCCCTCGACTTTCCAACACCAAAAACGCTGAATTATGTTCTGGAATGGCGGTAATAGCCTCTAAATCAATCGGTAATTTTTGAGCATCGCACCACGCCATTTTTTGCAAACGCGGTGGCAAATCTTCTTGCCAGTTTAGTTGACTTAATCTGGGTTCATTGATTTTTTTGTTATCATGAACCACCAAGAAATTTTCTCGATCAATAGCAACTATTCCACTAATTCCTAAATTTTTTTCTGAGCTGACAGCAACCCAATCCTTTGCAGTAGATTGAAAACCACACCCTGCAAGCATCATCGAGAGAACCACGGACAAACTTTTATATTTCATGAGATGACATAAATTATTGGCTATAATTAAGGTGCTATTGTGTCGTGATGTGCAACCTATTGCAAATTCACTCGTATCTCTCATCCATTTTTTAAATTAAACATTAAATCATGTCAAAAGAAACTCATATCAACATTCCTAATAGTTCTAGTTTTGAAATGCGTTGCGGCGTGGTCATTGCTATTTTTGCCGCGTTAATGGCCATTACGGATTTACTTGCCGGTAAATACGATGCCGATGAAATTATCGGCACAAACGATAAGGCGATGGCTTATTCATGGTATCAGTCGAAAAGTATCAAAGAAACGCTCGTTCAAGGCGAGATATCGCTTTTAATGAGCCTAAAAGAAGCTAATGCCATTCAAAAAGACGCCATTATTGCAGTAGATAATCATCTAGCAGATTTAGCCAAAAAATCCGTGCAATACAAAAAAGAAAAAGATGAAATTCTTCGCGGCTCAAAAACCGTTGGTCAAGAAAATTGGGTTCAAGATGTCGGTGGTGAATATGGCCATGTCATCGGTGCAAATGAAATTGAAGCCCAACTTGCCATTTTATCCACAGCAGGTGATCGTTTTGATATTGCTATTTTGCTTTATCAAGTGTGTTTAGTGCTGGGCGCGGTTAGTTTGGTGCTACGCAAACCGAGTTTTCAAACGATTTTTTTTAGAGGAATGTGGTTACTTGGCTTGATTGGTAGCGGTATGTCTTTGTGGGCATTTAGTTTTATTCAAAATAGCTTGGCTTAATTTCTATAAAATCTCATGTAAATTGACAATGTACATACAACTGCTAGAATAAAAAATGGATATTCACTTTGAACGTAATGGCGTTACTTTTGTTTGGAATAGCAAAAAAGCGATAATCAACAAAAATAAACATGATGGAATTACCTTTGAACAAGCTACTCACGCATTTTTCGACCCATTTTTCAAATTAGTCGATGCACAACGAAATGATGAATCAAGAGATGCTGTATTAGGTTATGACAAACAAGGAAGATTGCTTTTTGTTGTACATATCGAAATTGAAAATGAAATAATCCGTATTATCTCTGCACGAAAAGCAACTTCAACTGAGCGTAATGAATATGATTTCTAAAACAATTAAAGAACGACTCAACAAAAACCGCCCTATGACTTCTATTACCCTGCGTATTCCTGTAGATGTAGTGGAATCGATGAAAAATATCGCTCCACGTAAAGGATTATCTGGCTATCAAGCCTTACTCAAAGCTTATGTGAGTGAAGGACTGCGCCAAGATGAAGCACAATTTTTATTAAGTAAAGAAGCTCAGCTTATTGACGCATTAAAACGGCGAGGAGTTTCTGAACAAATTATTCAAGATGCCGTTTGCGAAATTATTTAACACTCAAAAAAATCCCCTTACAGAAAATTCTATAAGGGGATTTTTTATTTATGAATTCAACATACCAGCGCGAATAATAAACGCTTCAATTTCATCTAGACCGTGTTTGGTTTTTAAATTAGAGAACACAAACGGACGTTCCCCGCGCATTTTTCGTGCATCACGATCCATCACTTCAAGTGACGCACCAACGTGCGGTGCTAAATCAATTTTATTGATAACAAGCAAATCTGAACGCGTAATCCCCGGCCCCCCTTTGCGCGGAATTTTATCGCCTGCTGACACGTCGATAACGTAAATAGTTAAATCTGCCAGCTCAGGGCTAAACGTCGCACTTAAATTATCACCGCCACTTTCGACAATAATAAAATCTAAGTGTTCAAAACGAGTCAGCAACTCGTCCACCGCCGCAAGATTCATCGACGCATCTTCACGAATAGCCGTGTGAGGACAACCGCCCGTTTCAACGCCGAGTATGCGCTCTTGGGGCAAGGCTTCACTGCGAATCAAAAACTGCTGATCTTCTTTGGTGTAAATATCATTCGTGACAACAGCAATGTCAAAGTTATCACGCATCTTTTTGCATAACGCATCAATTAACGCGGTTTTTCCCGACCCGACAGGACCACCAATCCCAAGACGCAAAACGTGTTTTTTTGTGCTCATAAATTCTCTTTCTAAAAGGGTTTACATTTTTTTAAGAACGAAATAATCGTGAATACTGCATTTCATGGCGACTGCTCATCAACGCTAAACCAAACGCACTGCCGCCAATGTGATCGTCGTTGATGTCAAAAGCACTATCCACTAATTGAGGGATGCTATCCGCTAAACGTGTTAATACTGTCTGCCCAGCCACTTGACCCAGCGGCACTAATTTCACTGCGCACAGCACTTGATTCTCAAGCCAACTCCACAAATACCCCATCGCTGCTTCACGCACAGGAATCCCCCAATTCACCGAGGCAAATGCGAACATATTGACCAGTGTCGTGTCTGAACTGCGCATCCAAACACCGCTTTTTTCAATTTCAAGTGAATGAAGCAATCGAGCAAGGGCTTGACCGGTGTGCCTATCCTCTGCGCGAAGTTCTGCCGTTTCTCGACAAGCCATTAAAATATGACTCCAATGCGTAATGCTTTCGCTGTCGTTCTTTTCCCAAGCGCGATAAAAGCGAATAAATAACGGCAAATCGACGCGAGCAATACAACGCGCCATGACACCGTCAATCCATTCACCGGTTTGCTTTTCATTGGTTAACAAACCGTCTTCCACGGCCATCTCAAGTCCTTGCGAATAGCAATACATCCCAATAGGTAAACTGGGACTGATGAGTTGCAGCAGACGCAATAGCGCGAAATCAGTGACCATGACCGTGATAGGCGCCCTGCTCTGGCTCAAAAGGTAAGATTTCATGCGTCACGCTAAACCCTAAACCTTCAAGCATTTGATCGAGTACGTAATCCGTTAAAAAACGCAGTTCACCTTCTAAAATTTGCAACGGTACATGGCGATTGCCTAAGTGATAACACGCACGGGCGAATTGCCACGCCTCTTGCGAGCGCACAACCGATAAATTTTCTGAGGCTGATTTCACGCGCACACGGTAATTATCCGCGCCCGTCAACACAAAGCCATGACGTAGCACTTGCCCGCGCGGGAGAAATAAACCAATTTCTCGACCACTATCTGTTTGGCTTAATAGACGTGACTTTTGCCGCGCTTCATAAGTGAGCGTCACCTCGTCATCAGAAACACTGTCTTGTTGCGTGGTGACTTCTGTCAGTTTTAGCATCATGTAATTTACTATTTAGAATAAAAAATAACGTTGCGCAAACGGCAACACATCAGCAGGTTCACAAACGAGGAGTAAGCCGTCCGCCCGGACAGCGTAAGTTTGTGAATCCACCTCCATTTTGGGTTGATAATGATTGTGGATTAAATCTTTTTTGCCAATCGTGCGCGTATTTGAAACAACACCAATGCGTTTTTTGAGTCCTAAGCGTTCAGGAACACCTTCTTCAACGGCAATTTTAGGCAAGAAAAACATTGAACTCGTCGATGCCGTCGTGCCAAATGAGCCAAACATGGGGCGATAATGCACAGGCTGCGGCGTTGGAATGGATGCGTTAGGATCCCCCATAGGTGCGGTGGCAATGAAGCCGCCTTTAAGCACCATACTCGGTTTTACCGCAAAAAAAGCCGGATGCCAAAGCACTAAATCCGCGAGTTTCCCGACTTCAATCGAACCCACTTCGTGTGAAATGCCGTGACTAATCGCAGGGTTAATCGTGTATTTGGCAATATAGCGTTTAATACGAAAATTATCATTACTGGCTGAATCTTCTTTTAAACTGCCCCGCTGCGCTTTCATTTTGTGCGCGGTTTGCCATGTACGAATAATGACTTCCCCAACGCGTCCCATTGCTTGCGAATCGGACGATATCATCGAAAATGCACCTAAATCATGCAAAATATCTTCTGCGGCAATGGTTTCACGACGAATACGCGACTCCGCAAACGCCACATCTTCGGCAATACTCGGATCAAGATGATGACAGACCATGAGCATATCCAAATGCTCATCTACTGTATTGACCGTATAAGGGCGTGTGGGATTGGTTGACGACGGAAGCACATTAGGCTCGCCGCAGGCTTTGATAATATCGGGCGCATGACCACCGCCTGCGCCTTCTGTATGATAGGTGTGAATCGTTCGCCCTTTAAATGCGGCAAACGTGTCTTCCACAAATCCCGATTCATTTAACGTATCGGTATGAATTGCCACTTGCACATCAAATTTTTCGGCAATGCTTAGGCAACAATCAATCGCTGCGGGCGTGGTTCCCCAATCTTCATGGAGTTTTAAACCCATTGCCCCCGCGCGAACTTGCTCTTCTAAGGCTTCGGGCAAACTGGCATTACCTTTACCAAGTAAACCAAAATTCATCGGAAAACCATCAAGCGATTGCAGCATTTGCTCAATATTCCAACGTCCGGGGGTGCAGGTTGTCGCATTCGTTCCTGTTGCGGGACCTGTTCCACCGCCAATCATGGTTGTCACGCCTGACGTCAGTGCTTCTTCAATTTGCTGTGGGCAAATAAAATGAATATGTGCGTCAATGCCACCTGCCGTTAAAATTTGCCCTTCACCGGCAATAATTTCCGTTCCCGGACCGATGATAATATCCACGCCTTGCTGAACGTCAGGATTCCCCGCTTTACCAATTGCGGCAATGCGGCCTTGTTTAATGCCTACGTCTGCTTTAATAATGCCCCAATGATCGACAATTAACGCATTCGTAATCACTAAATCCATCGCAACCGTGGAATCGAGTTGGCTTTGTCCCATGCCATCACGAATGACTTTACCACCGCCAAATTTCACTTCATCGCCATACACGGTGCGATCCGCTTCCACTTCAAGAAATAAACCACTATCACCTAAACGGACTTTATCACCCGTGGTGGGTCCAAACATATCCGCATAGGCTTGCCGACTCATTCTGCTCATTGCTTACTCTCCAACTCACCCATCACTTCACCGCGAAAACCATAAACGCGACGCAATCCACCAAAAGCCACTAATTGAATTTCACGCTGTTGGCCCGGTTCAAAGCGAATCGCCGTTCCCGCAGGAATATCGGGGCGAAAACCGCGTGTCGCTGCGCGATCAAACTGCAATGCAGGATTGGTTTCAAAAAAATGGTAATGTGACCCGACTTGAATGGGACGATCGCCCGTATTGGCAACCAGCACTGAAATGACCTGACTGCCTACATTCAATTCCAATTCACCTTCACAGGGAATAATTTCTCCAGGTATCATATTCAAGCCTCATTCAATTGGATTGTGAACGGTGACAAGTTTTGTGCCGTCTGGAAATGTCGCCTCAATTTGCACATCGGGCAGCATTTCACAAACGCCCTCCATCACGTCTTCACGGTAAAGCAGCGTGCGACCGTATTCCATCAACTCAGCCACTGTTTGACCATCACGCGCACCTTCCATAATAGCGGCGCTAATAAATGCCACCGCTTCGGGGTAATTGAGTTTTAAACCGCGTGCTTTTCGACGCTCCGCTAGCAGGGCGGCCGTAAAAAGTAATAATTTATCTTTTTCTCTTGGCGTTAATTGCATAATCTTATTTTTCCGTTAAGTTGCCCAAATACGCGGCGTACACATCGTGCGCTCAAGCGCATCCTCGCGCACAATTTTCCAGACCTGTTCAAAAAAACTGCGTAATTTATCACTTCGACTATCGATTGCGCGACAAATCAGCATATCATCAATTTGTGTCACCCCGCGTCCAGCGGTGTCACCAATTAATTCACGCACGGCCTCTAAACTTTTCGCAGACACGGGCGTGGCAAATAAAGTGCCACACGCAGAAAATCCATTCAATCCCCAACGTGCCGAAAAAGCGTTCGCATCGAGTTGCAGACGCTCTAAAAACAGTGGACGATGCGCACAATAAATTTGCCAATTCATCTGCGCCATACCGCAATCAAATCCTTCACCCGATGCAGGTCGTCCAAGCGACAAAATTTCCCAACCAATAAAACGCGCCTGCGGAGCTAATTCAATATTCACGGTTGAAACTACATTTGCACCGTCATAAATAATCGTTTCTTGCGGTAGCCACTCGAGCATTGCATGGTTATCAACGGTAATATTCACTTTCTGCGTAGCCTGCTCGCCTGAACTGCGATAAAACTTTCCTGCAGCTGGTGTTGTGATCAATGCGTGCGCGTTTTCCTGCGCATGAATGGAAAAATGCAACTGATCACCACCGACAATTCCTCCGGGAGGATGTAGCACATACACATGACACACACCCCCTTCAGGATAAAAGGGACGCTGCACCGTTAAAGGGCCAAATTGCTTGCGTTTAACTAAAAGCGTTTTGTTGCCTTGTTTTGCAAACGCTAAATCTAATTGCGCTTTCCAGCCTTTTTCCATTCACTTTTTCTCATGTTAAACCGTTAAATAACGCTTCACCATGTCATCAGACAACGTATCCATCGCACCAATCGCAACGTGACGTCCTCTGTCCATGATACAGAAGCGATCTGCTACTTTACGCGCAAAAGGCAATTTTTGCTCAACAAGCAGCACCGTCACACCGAGTTCATGGTTTATTTTGCTAATCGCTTCATGCACTTCACCCAAATCATAAGGATTTTTTTTAGGCATAGTAAGCGGTTTACCTCGCTCACGATTTAACCGAATAATGACTTCGCCAATTTCACTGACAATGTTGGGCTGAATACCTTCAGTGGGTTCATCTAAAATCAGTAAACGCGGATTTAAAACCAACGCGCGAGCAATAGCTAATTGTTGTTGCTGACCGCCTGATAAATCCCCACCACGTCGTTTTAACATTTGCTTTAACACGGGAAATACGTCAAAAATATGATCGGGGACTTTTTTAATGCCCATTTTACTCGCCGCACGCAAACCCGTTTTCAGATTTTCTTCAACGGTGAGTAGCGAAAAAATTTCACGCCCTTGTGGCACGTAGCCAATGCCGAGTTCTGCGCGTGATTGGGCTTTTGCATTCGTTAAGGATTTGCCGTCCATTTCAATACTTCCGCCGCGAACGGGCACCAGTCCCATAATCGCTTTTAATAACGTCGTTTTTCCTACGCCATTGCGCCCCATTAAGCATACACAAGACCCTTCGGGGACATCAAGTTGTAAATCCCAAAGCGTATGGCTTTCACCGTAATATTGTTGTAATCCATTTATTTTAAGCATCGTCCCTTACCCTCCTAAATACACTTGAATCACGCGTGGATCATTTTGAACCTCGCTCATCGTTCCCTCTGTTAATACAGCACCTTCATGTAATACGGTCACTGTGGTCGCAATAGAGCGGACAAATTCCATATCATGCTCAACCACAATAATGGAGCGCTCACCTTGCAGTGACAAGAGTAATTCTGCCGTACGCTCAACTTCTTGATGCGTCATACCGGCAATGGGTTCATCAACAAGCATCACTTTAGGCTCTTGCATAAGTAGCATCCCAATTTCAAGCCACTGTTTTTGACCATGTGACAAAATACCTGCACGATGTTGATAACTCGCTTTCAAACCAATCGTTTCGATAATATGATGAATCTTATCGCGCTGCTCACCATTTAAACGATGAAATAACGTTGCCCATGCGCCTTTATTAGCTTTAAGCGCCAGCTCTAAATTCTCAAACACACTCAGCGCATCAAACACGCTAGGCTTTTGAAATTTGCGGCAAATTCCCGCTTGTGCAATCGCTGGTTCATCCATTTCCAGTAAATCAATGGTTTGACCAAAGAATACAGTGCCTGAATCGGGGCGTGTTTTACCCGTAATCACATCCATTAATGTGGTTTTACCCGCGCCATTTGGACCAATCATGCAACGCAATTCACCTGCATCAATCACGAGCGATAAATTATTCAAGGCTTTAAAGCCATCAAAACTGACACTGACATCATCAAGATATAAAATCGGTCCATGACGCGTGTCAACAACGCCTTCATGAAACAGATGATCTGTCATGGGAATTTCATGGTGTACCTGTTGTGGACTCATGCGTGTTGCTCCTGTAATCTGCGACGCAGTAACCCAACAAGTCCATCGGGCAGAAAGACGGTAACGACCACAAACGCCGCGCCTAATGTAAATAACCAAAGCTCTGGCATCAAGCCTGTCAGCACCGTTTTACTGTAATTGACTAGCACCGCGCCAATAATGGCACCGTAAAGTGTATTTCGCCCACCAATCGCCACCCAAACCACAATTTCTAGCGAATTAAGCGGTGAGAATTCACTTGGATTGATAATGCCCACTTGCGGCACATACAAAGCACCTGCAACACCTGCAATCATGGCAGCGAATACAAAAATCCACAATTTAAACATTTCCACGCGATACCCTAAAAAACGCACGCGAGATTCTTGATCTCGAATCGCTGTTACCACGCGCCCTAATTTGGTATTCACCAGCCATCGGCAGACTAAAAATGCACCAATCAACGCTATGCCAGACAACATTAAAAGCATGGAGCGCACCGCTTCGGATTGAATATTAAAGCCTAAAATATCTTTAAAATCCGTTAAGCCATTATTGCCACCAAACCCCATTTCATTACGAAAGAATGCGAGCATCAGCGCATACGTTAACGCCTGTGTAATAATCGATAAGTAAACACCCGTCACGCGCGAGCGAAACGCTAAATAGCCAAACACAAACGCTAATGCCCCCGGTGCTAACACGACCATCAACATCGCAAAACCAAAATGATCAAAACCAAACCAATACCAAGGCAGCTCTTTCCAATTTAAAAACACCATAAAATCGGGCAAACTTGCATTCCCATAAACGCCACGTGTACCGATTTGACGCATCAAATACATGCCCATCGCATAACCACCCAGCGCAAAAAAAGCACCATGCCCGAGCGCCAAAATGCCGCAATATCCCCAGACTAAATCCAGCGATAAACCAAGCAGTGCAAAGGTTAAATATTTACCTAACACTGAGACGGTATATGCTGAAAAATGTAACGCTGAATCAGCAGGAAAAACCCAATTGCACAAAGGGATAACAAACGTCACTGCGGCTAATATGCCAAGGACGGTTATGCACGTTTTATCTCGACCTAATTTCATTAATTCCATGTATCACATCCACTAAATATTTATTATTGTGTCAATATCCAAAAAACCTTACGAGTCCGCTGCTCTGCCCTTTTGAGGGAATAAACCGCGTGGACGCTTTTGGATAAACAAAATGATAAAAATAAGCACTAAAATTTTAGCCAGTACTGCACCGGCAAAAGGCTCTAAGAATTTATTGGCTATACCCAATGAAAAACCCGCCACCAAGGTACCCAGTAAATTACCCACGCCGCCAAACACCACGACCATAAACGAATCGACAATATAGGCTTGACCCAAATTGGGCCCCACATTGGTAATTTGACTCAGCGCAACGCCCGCAACGCCCGCAATGCCCGAGCCTAGCCCAAACGTCATCGCATCAACTTTATCTGTTGGAATGCCCATCGCCTTTGCCATGTTACGATTTTGCGCCACAGCACGAACTTCAAGTCCTAGGCGAGTATGTTTGAGAATTTGTAAAAGCATCACAAACACCATCAAGCAAAATACCAAAATGTAAAAACGGTTCCATGTCAGTGATAGAAAATCATTGATTTGCCATGAACCACTCATCCACTCAGGTGTTGCCACACTGCGATTAAGCGGGGAAAAAATAGAGCGTACACTTTGCTGAAGCACCAAACTCACCCCAAACGTGGCAAGTAGCGTTTCAAGCGGACGACCATAGAGAAATCGAATAATACCGCGTTCGATAATAATGCCCGCCAGACCCGAAATCACAAACGCAGCGGGAATTGAAAGAAAGAGCGATACACCTAAATGATTAGGCATTAATTGTTGCATCACGTAAGTCGTGTAAGCACCAAGCATCATTAACTCACCATGCGCCATGTTAATGACACCCATCACGCCAAACGTAATCGCAAGACCAATTGCCGCAAGCACAAGCACCGCCCCTAAACTCAGTCCAAAAAAGACCGTTTCAATGGTGCTGTAAAATTGTAAACGGCTGTTAATTTTTACTAAGGCAACTTTGGCTAAATTGCGCACTTCAGTATCTGCTTCAAGGTAATTGCCATTTTCATCTTTTTCGACCATGACATTTAAGCGATTCACCACATCAATACTGTTTTGTTCTTTGAGTTTATCAATAGCTTGAATACGCAACGCTTTATCGCTGCTATTCATGTCTTTTAAGAGAAAAACAATGTCAATAGCCTGCTTTACATTGTTATCTTTTTCTATAGTGGCGCGTTTATGAAGTAGCGTTAACGCATTTTCATCATCTTCACCGCCCATGGCTTTGACTGCCGCCAAGCGAATGACTGGATCTTGCGCATTTAATTCTAATTGACCAATCGTTTTTCGAAGCGAGACACGCAAATTATTGGTTAAATTGATTTTAGTCGCATCGCTACGCGCAATACTGTCAAGTTCAAGACCGCTGACCGCATCTGATATGTCATAACCATGATGATTATCTTCACCGATAACGAGTTGATTATCCGATTTTAGCGTAAATAATTTACCGTCAAGTAAGGCGCGTAAAATGGGTAGACTGCGCTCATTTTGAATTTCCGATAGCTGCGTGATTGCTTGTTCACGCTCGGCTATAGCCCCTTGCTGAAGATGACTTAACGCGTCAAGTAGTGGTTGCTGAGTGGTTTTATTATCTTCGGCATGAAGGGCAAATGAGAAAACTAACAGAAAAAAAGCGTGTAGAAGAAAATCGGTTTTCAATGAATTCACTTTCATTTTCTCTCCA
>ERZ1034363.1156-NODE-1156-length-15692-cov-4.591803_pt1 | contig 15692 bp, 21 predicted proteins | sample MGYA00520616_ERZ1034363 | MGnify/ENA primary metagenome ERZ1034363 (study PRJEB33736, sample SAMEA104284506) | Azolla filiculoides | biome: Urban; feature: Water surface; material: Ditch water | place: Netherlands | collected 2015-10-28 | depth 0-0.1 m ...
CTTGGACTGCAGGCATATTAGTCGTTCAATCTTGGGCTGTTGCTGGCAACAATTCCTTCGGAACCGTGAACAATTTTTACTATCAGCCTTTACGCATTTGCTGTTTCCATGACTGTTTTCAAATAAGCGGAACGATTACCAACTTGCCCATACCACTTAGAATTCTTCATCTCAGCAGCGGCTTTATCGTATTCACCTTTGCCAACGGCTGTCAGCATATTTTTGAATTTGTAAAGACCACTTGTCCCCATGTTATACGCCATGTTAATTAAGACCCATTGGCGATCTTCATCAAGCGCATCAAACCAAGAGAAATGAGTATCCAATTCTGCTTTGATTTTTTCGCAGAGAAGCATAAGAAGTCTTTCTGCTGCTTCCTTTGTAATTCCATTCTGCTTTAAACGTTCAACGTTGACCTTCAGTGGATTCGCATCCATGTTGTAGCCATAGCCAATCGTGTTTTTACCTTCTGTACATCTATAAGGCACAGAAGAAAAGCCTTCGTGGATTTTAAGTGTATCAAGGTGTTTTTGAGCCATATTGTGTTTTTCCTATGGTAAATTCAAGAGAACCACATTCAGTACATTCAAGGCATCCGATAACAGGATGTGTAACAAAATGTTCACATTCGTGTTTTTTGAATAACTTGCCAAAAATTTTTAAGAAAAATCTCATAGCGAACGATACGATTAATTGCTTGAACGTGATTTGTAAAATTTATCGACTTTGTTTTCATTTTGATAACGTGTGTGTTTTGGCGAAATATACGCAGCCGCAATCCTAGCTTGCCTACGGATAAAATCCTGTTGAATAGGGAAGGTGTACAAATTGATTGGAGGTAAGGTTAAATCTGACCAAAACATTTTCAAGCCTATTGTGAATTCAAGAGTCGCAATCATTGTAGCAAATCTGCTAAAAATTCAGGATGTTCAACTTGCGCCATTATCTGGGAGATCATATCTCGCCAATACAAATAACGATGATCTTTACGTTGCGCAATGATATTTCGTAGCGTAGCGTAGTTAATTGAAATGTCGCGTGTTTGCAAATAGCCTTCAGGCAGTGAATCTTTGAGCTGCATGAAATCTAATACCCCTGCTTTGTACATATCCCAAACGCCTTGGAACATTTCAACGGCTTGAACAGGTGTGTTAACTGAAAAATCGTCTTGAACTGGTCTGCGTTTATCGAGTTTGTGCATAGTGCTTGCTGACAATTCAACGTTACCAATTTTGTAAGTAGCGTATTCTTGCCAAAAAGCACGAGTGGCTTTCATCGTAAACTTGATGTCCACCAGTCGTAAGAACTTGGCGTGTTCAGGTGACTTTACGCATAACAGATTGGCACGTTTTTGTGCCTTTTCTTTTTGCATCTCCCACCAGACTGTTTCGTTAGCTGCTTCATCGAAATAACTTCTTGACATCCCAAGAAGGGCGAACTCATAACCATGTTCTGATTTCACATCAACTTTCATTTTGGCTCACGCAAAGCAATGGCGATTGATTCCAAAATGTCATGAAGCTGTTTGTCATTTTTTTGACTACTATTTTTTAGGCTGCGAATGAAATTATAAAAATCGTCATCGTGACCATAAATAGCAGCATAAATGTCGTCATAATCATCGTCTTCTGCTTGTGCTTCTAATTCGTCTTCTTTGTCAATAAGAACTTCAATCTGACGCTCTAAATGCCAAATTGCTTTTTCAAGTGACTCAACACCACCTTTTTGCTTATGTCGCCAAATGTATTTAATTGCGTTACCAACCAAATAGGCTTCAATACCGCTAAGATTGACAACAGCAGACTCAATGGCATCGATACATTCAATCGAACCTTGGTTGTAGTGTTTTGGACTGTTAACATTGCTCATTTTTTTGCCCTAGTGCTTGATAAAATTATTTGGTCGTACTTCCGAATCCGCCCGTTCTTTCTGTCGGTAATACGAATTCTTCAACTTGGATAAACTCAGGATGTTCAACAGGAACAAAAACCATTTGGGCAATTGAGTAATCGGGTTTAATCGTAAACGGCTCTGTGCCACTGTTCCAAAGTGAAACCATGATTTCGTTAGAATAGTCGCTGTCGATTAAGCCAACGAGGTTGCCAAGGACAAGTCCATTTTTGTGACCTAAGCCTGATCTGGGAAGTAATTTTATTGCGTAATCGCAATTGGGGATTCGGATAGCAAAGCCTGTTGGGATGAGCTTACGTTCACCACAAAGCAGCGTAATCGGTTCATCGATATTGGCTTTGATGTCATAGCCAGCACTACCAGAAGTAGCGCGTTCAGGAATACTTACGCCATCGCGTAATATTTTTATATACACAGATTCTAAACTCATAATTTGCCCTTAGTTTTTACGAATTTTTTGGTGGAAGGTGTTGTTACTTTTTTGCAAACCGTAAACTTGGATACGCTCGGTAAAGATTGCATGATGTTGACTGCCAAATACGGCTTAATGGCTTTTTTGTACGCCACCATGTCTGCTTTGCAAGTGATACTAGCAGCGTTAGCGGTAAGGCATAACGGCAAAGTTAATAATACCAATAATTTTTTCATTAGTAAAACTCCAAACGCCCAATGATTATTGGCTTTGTGGGTGTTGGATAACGTTTACCGTAGCTGACGTGATTGAAATATATCGCGTGTTTGGTGACAGGATTTGTGAACCCTCGGTAGACTTCCACTGCGGCAACACGCGCTAAACGCCATGCTCTTTTGTCGTTTACAGGATGTTTTTTGTGAACCCAAGAAAATTGCTTGTATTGGCTCACCACGGCACAAACGTCTTTAGGGTAGCCTTTGGTATTACTTCTTCGTAAAGTGACCTCTGCGACCGCTTTACGCGCAGATAATGGCTCTCCTCGACTCTCGTGGTAAATGTTTTCTTGCAGACAGCGAATTTGTCGGTTGTGTCTTAAATCGAAATCTGCCATTGCGTTTGTAGAACTCAAAAGCAGCAATGCAGAAATGCAAACTGGGTATTTTTGAAACATAGTTTTTACTCGTCAGGTTAAAAAAAATAAATGCCGCCAGATTGATAAATCACCAAAATGGATTTTGACGGCAGGTGAATTTTACCAAAATTACACAAAAAAGCCAATTTTCATGTATGTCACAGCAAAAAACAACCTATGACACCCCTCTAGCCCAATAGCGATGCGGCTTTCAGCAAATTTTGTCACACGTCACACAGCAAATGAGAAAAACCTTTTATATGTGATGTGATGTGATGTGTATTTTTATATATTTCTATTTCTTCTTTTTTTTCTATTTATACTACTTTTTCTTATTTATCTATGACAGTGTGACAAAGGTAGAAAGAAAGGTAAATAGATAAAGGGATAGAGGGGTGTCACAGATAAACTTTATCTGTGACAAAAAAGCGTCACACATAGGTAAAAACGTGGTGTTTTCTAGGTAAAATTAGAAAAGTGTCACACGTCACACTAGTGTGACACTATCTGTGACACTTTCTTAGAGGTGAAAATTTATTGGAGTTTTTCTAAAAATCGTCTACGTTTTCATTTTTTGATGTTGCATCAAGTAAATCTTTTACTGCTTCAATTGAAATATTTGAGTTCTTTTTTACCCAAACATGATGACGATTGTTCTGCCAACGAACCATTTTTGTAAATTTACTGTAACCCATTGCCATCAGAATTGAGGTAATTTGTTTATCGCCATACTCAAAATTTTCATCGAATGAGTTAGCCGAAATGGCATTTTTTAACATCCTTGTTGATACCACTTTTTTATCAAAACCGATACCTCCTTGCAGGATTAAATCGTTCACAAATTCAGAAAATTCTGAACGTGACATTTTAGCCATGACTTCTTTTTCATGAGTCATTGGTGCGGGAGCTTTAGGGTTAAAATCTTCAGATATTGGGTATTCTCTGAAAAATTTATTAATTTGTGGCGCGTGGATTTCAATTCTTTTATGGATTTCGTAAAAATATTTAGCAAGGTCATCAACGCCAATTATTTCTTTCATATCCTGTGCATTTGCCCACTCGGTAAAAATAATAAGCCAACGTCTATCGGTATCGCTTAACGGTAAAGCATCCTTATAATTGGTAAACGCCATATAATTAGTAACGTTTGGAATCATATAATGCCCTTTATAAGGCTTTCTGATACTGATGTTATCGTTGGTGATAAGCGGCTTAACGCGGTCAAGAACGTCATAGCGGTTATGTCCAACCATGCGTAGTTCTTCAATAGCAACCAAACACGAACCCTCAGCAAAGCCATTAAAATTATCGTGGAAGATGGTAGGCTGCGCTGAGAAAATGTTTTCATGTCCAAGCGAACACGCCATAATGGTCGTCAGCATAGACTTCCCATCACCCTCAATGCCTTGAATCAGTGGTGCAAAGTTAATCTTTTTGCCCATATTCTGTATGGTGTACGCCATCCAATCCATTAACGCCTTGATGACTTCTTCACGCTGAGAGCATAAATGCCTGATGTGATCTTCGACCATCTTAATAGTAATCAACCCATCGTCAGTGTAGTTCTCGGCAACAGGTGGAAGCGACTTCTTAGAAAAAGAATTTACGCATTCCTCGCTACCAATTTGGAACTCACGACCAAGCTGCGGCATATACATTATTCGGTCTTTAATTGTCAGGTTTCCGAATTTTGACAGAAACGCAGTCGGCTGCATTTTATGCCCGTTGTCGTCTTCTTCAATGTAATGCCAGAAATTCAGGTCAAAGTTTTGGAGTGTCAGTGTCTTTGATGAAGCCAAATTAAAATGGACAGAATCATCATTTACCCATACCCATCCTTTTGCCCAATTCGGTTTGGTGACTTCCGATACATTCTCAAATGGCTTAAGCATATCGCGCACGATGTTTATGGCAATAGCACGACCTGTCAATTTGGTGTAACGCTTTTTCCACTCCACGCAAACTTCTTCAAAAGCAAACTCAGACAAATCGGATGTTTTCTTAATCTCATCCGCTAAGCCTTCTTTTAAATATTGCACATCCGCATCATCTATTTTTTCGAGAAGTGTTTTTTCAATCTTACCGCTTCTAATTTTCTTGGAAGCAAACTCTAAGCTGGCAATGGTGACTGCATTTCCATTCCCTTTACTGCTAAATGTTTTCCAGTGCTTTTTGCAAACACCTTTTTCATACTTTAAGCCTTTCTTTGACCATTCTTCCCATACTGATAATAATTTGTCACAGTTAAGGCTATGGAGAGCCATGCCATGTTTAATCCACTCGTCATATTCGCAGTCAGGGTCAATCTCATTTAATTTCTGACGGTATTCTTCAATTTCTTCATCAGAAAGTTCAGCCGCTACATCCGAAAACATATCCTCGTCTTCAGAAAAGAACCCATCGTCTTTCTTTTCTTCACGGAAGCTGGATTTAAAATTAGTCGCGCCAAGTTCTTCTAAGTTTTTCTGAATAATTTTCAAAAATGAAATTAACGTTGATTTAGATACCTCTGTCAAATTATTGACAGTCGTTGTCATAGGTGAAACATCATCAAGCCACTCGTAGGCTAATTTGGTGTCAGGGTGAATGCCAAACCCGATGAACTGCTGACCGTCCCCTAAGATTTCAATCTTTTGCAATTTGCCTTCGTAGTCAAATTGCAAAAACATCTTAGCAATTGGCGCATCCACCTTATATAGCAAAAGGCATTTAGGCTTATTGCCAAAACGCAGTGGTGCTTCGCCAAGTAAATTTGAAGCCATGCCAACAATTAAGTCATTGACCAATTGGTCAGATACGTCAATGTCAACTGCTGCTAATTTCCCACCTAACAAAATACCCACATTGTTATCAGCGTAACGTGTTTTCCACGCAACATCGTTTTCTGTTTTTGACTGCCATGCCTTAAGTATTGGAGCTTTCCCTTCGCATGGCGTAATCAAATACCCGTTTTGCGATAATCCATCAAAGCATTTACTTATTGTCATTTTCCAACCCTTTTGTTATTTTTTGATATGTCACAAGCGTAATATTGTTCTTATGACCGCCCTTTATCATGTACAACGTTTTGTAGCTGACGTTGCACTTCTTTGCTAATTTCCTAACATCTATCCCGCTATACGGTTGAAGTTTGGCTTTAAGATCGTTTAATAGTTCATTCATTTGTTATTTTTTCCTTTGCGGTTTATGTAATTCTGTGTATTATAATACACAACACAAACCAAAACACAAAGGAGTATTTATGAGTATCGATGATTTAAAACTTAAAAAGTTGCTTGTTCAAATTGAATTGGCTGAACTTCGTCAAATTATTTCAGCAAAAAAAGACACGTTTAAAGCCTTGGAATGGCAATATCACAATCTTACTAAAGAGGGTACGCACGAGAATGCTGTCAAAGCCACACCTAAAATCATAAACAATTTTAAAGAAGTCAGTTGGGTATTTAATCCTAACATTGGTGTTGAAGACCTAATGTCTGATGAAGAATGCGCTATTGAAGAAAAAATATATGATGAATTTCTTCAAGATCAAGCAAAAGAAGACATGGATTCTGATGAAACAACCCATGCTGATTACATTGCTAAAGTTGAAAAAGAAGAAACGTTAGAAATTGCTGTAGCTGCGCAGCAAGAATTCTTACTTGACCCAATCGTTGATATTGAAGCTGAAGAAAAAGAAGACGTGTTGGAAATTGCTGCAAATAATTTAATTGAAGACCTTGGTATTGAGCCATTAAGCGTTGATGCTTTATCCATTATGGCAATCAAGTATTATAAGAAAACAGGCGAAGCAGTTACGGATATAATCGAAGAACGCTTTAATGTTAAATCGTTGCACAAATTAAACGATGCTCAAAATTGCGCACTTCAACTTATTTTAAGAGGTTAATATGGAACAGATAATTGCATTTATTAAATATCTCGATGAATCAAACATTGGCTATTTGTTGATGATTCTTTTATTTTTAATCCAGCATTACATTTTGACTGAGAATGGAAAACGATGGGAACGCTAATTGAAATTGCTTTTTATGTGTCGCTTATCAATACATTAGCGATGCTTATTTTTACTTACAAAATTTGGAATGAAAAGGAATGAGTCACGCAAAATTGTCACCGTCCGCATCCGAAAGATGGATGAATTGCCCTGCCAGCGTTAAAGCAATTGCCTTAATGCCAGAAACCGTTGATGAGTCATCGTCCTTTGCCGCTGAAGGTACAGCCGCACATGACCTTGCTGCCACTTGCCTAACAACAGGTATGCCGCCTGAGTCGTTTAAGCATACCGTGTTTAGTGGCTATTTGCCTGATAAAGAAATGCTTATCAACGTGCAAATGTATCTTGATTATATTGATGATATTTTTAAAGATATTTACGGTTCACTTCATGTTGAGATAAAAGTAGATTACTCACGCTGGGTACAAGGGGGATATGGCACATCTGATGCAATACTTTTTGATAAAAACGATAATTGTATTCACGTTGTGGATTTGAAATACGGTAGAGGTATTGAGGTCTATGCCGAAAACAATACGCAATTACAGTTATACGCTTTGGGTGCTTACGAAAAGTTCAACAAAAAATATAACATTCAAAAAGTAAAAATGCACATTGTGCAACCTCGTATTAACAATATCAGCAGTTGGGAAATCCCTATTGGGCAGTTACTTGAATTTGGTGAATATGCCACGCATCGCGCTAATCTGACTTTACTTCCCAATGCACCGTTTTCAGCAAGCGAAGAAGCCTGTCAGTGGTGCAGCGCAAAGTCATATTGTGAGGAATTGGCAAAAGTAAGCCTTGAAACAATGTCAGTTGATTTTAGCAATCTTACTCAGATTGAACCTGTAGAAGTCCCAATGCTTACGGCAAAAGACATTTCCGTTATTTATGCTAAATTGCCGCTGCTTAAGTCTTGGATAAAAGCAGTTGAAGACACGGCTAAAAATCTTGTGCAAACTGATGAGCTGGAAGGATTCAAATTAGTAGCAGGTCGGAATTCAAGAAAGTGGAAATTCTCGGATGAGGATATTGTCAAAATGCTTGTCGATGAGTTTGGCTTAGAGCCTGAGCAGGTTGTCACTTCTGAAACAATTAGCGTTGCGCAATGTGAAAAATTACTTGATAAAGATAGTAAAAAGGAGCTTAAGTCTTACTACGATAGCATATCGGGCAAGGCTCAAATTGTTCCTGCTGACGATAAACGCCCTGCTTTAGAAACATCGTTAGATGATTTTGATATACTTGAATAAAAATGTTGACTTTAGCTAGTGTAATATATTACACTAGCTTTAACAGATTAGCTGGTCGATGCAAAACCAGTTTGCACAAGCTCTTTGAGTTTTTAATCTTAGATAACACGCCCTACCGTCTTCAGGCTTTTGTATTTTAGATACGGTGACTGCTGGAAAGACAGCACTATAAAATATTGTGATTGATGCTTAACGGGAGCGTGTGACTTAGGGTTGCATCGTAAAGTTCGATTCTTTAATCAGTCACAATATTTGATAGTTATATCGCCAAATATAACTATTGTGGCATCGCTCTTTTGTTAAATATAATGGTCTTAGTATCCTCGTAATTGTCGTTATGAGGATACGCTTAGTTATCACGCATAGCGATTGAAGGCTGGTTAGCTACCAGTGAGGTCTAACGTTAAAATCAGATTGATTTGGGTTCAACTCCCAACAGTCGCTAGTCGTGATAGTTAATGCGCAGGCTGATGCGCAAATCCGAGTGCCACGTTTGCCATCGTACGGTTCGGAGTGGATTACGGCCAACTAACCGCCACGGCAATGCCGGAGATCAGCACCGGCAACTATCAACAAATTTAGCATCCGCAACGAATTTATATTCGGTTTTGCTTACCCAAATGAAACATAGGGCGGATAACGATGGGCGGGGGAATGACCCGTAATAATGGCAATGACTAGATTGCAAAAATTCATTCTTATCGATAATGTGGTTAATACTGCTGACATCGTTGCTAGTGACAGCTTGGAAAGACAAGCACTAACGAACTAGCTTAAATGCGATGTTCCATAACTTACTAAATTCATAAGGAACTAAAATATGTCTGACCCAATTATCTTAAAAAATGTTCGTCTTTCTTTTGCCCATTTGTTTAAAAAAGAAACGTTTAAGCAAACTGACGGCTCTGTAACTGTTGGTAAATATGCGGCAACACTATTGCTAGACAAAACCGAACACAAAGAAGCTATTGAAATGCTAAAAGCGGCTTCGCGTCAAGCTGCTATTGATAAATTTGGAGAAGGTAAAGTTCCAAAGTCAATTGTATTGCCGCTAAAAGATGGCGATACCCAAGATTACGATGGTTATGAGAATCAGATGTATCTTAAAGCGGCTTCAACTCGTAAGCCAGTTATTATTGATAAGAAAAAACAAAACATTGTTGAAGAAGACGAAATCATTTTTTCAGGTGATTACGTTAACGCCAAAATTGATTTTTGGGTACAGGATAATGCGTTTGGTAAGAAAGTGAACGTCAATTTGCAAGCAATCCAATTTATCCGTGAAGGTGAACGCTTTGGCGCAGCACCTGTTAGTATCGATGATTTTGAAGTGGAAGCATCATCTGATAATGACGAAGATGATTTTCCTTTTTAAATAACTAATGCGTATTAGCCGAAACGGGGATTCTCGTTTCGGCTTTTTTAATGGGATAATCTATGCAAAACCTAGTCTTTATCGATACTGAATGCTACAAAAATTACTTTCTTGTTCTTGTTAAAAATGAAGAAGGTAAAGTGCATTATTGGGAAATGTTTAACGATGAACGTCCTGATAGCATAATGCTTGCTAAAGCACTAAAATCAAAAACGCGAACATTTGTATCATTTAACGGCTTGTCTTACGATATGCCAATGATAGAAGCCTTTTTAAATGGCTTTACTAACGAACAGTTAAAAGCCTTAAGTGATGACATCATTGTTAACCAAGCTAGAAAATATCATAACCTGCCTTGTGACCATATTGATATTATCAATATCCCCATTGGTAAATCGTCATTAAAGATTTATGCAGGACGTTTGCATTGTCAAAAGATGCAAGATTTGCCAATTGAACCTAGCGCAACAATCAAAGAAAGCGAAATTTCTGATTTGCGTCAATACTGTGAAAATGACGTTGATAACACACGATTAATATTTAATGAAGTGCGTCAAAGAATTGACTTGCGTGAAGAAATTACGGCTCAATATGATGTGGATGTAAGAAGTAAAAGTGATGCTCAAACTGCTGAAGCAATTATCAAATCAGAAATTTCAGCAATCACTGGTAAGCAATATAAACCGACACCTTACCCTGATGATTTTAAATTTAAATATCAAAACCCACAGATATTGTCTTTTCAATCTAATTATTTAAATTCATTATTTGAAACAATATTGGAAGAAGAATTTGGTCTTAGTGAAAAAGGTGGGGTTAAACTTCCCGAATGGCTTTCAGAAAATAGAATTTCATTTAATTTTTTACATCAAAATATTGATATGGTAAATAGATTTTATCAATTTGGGATTGGCGGTTTACATTCGTGTGAGAAAGCGCAAAGCGAATATGCTGATGATGAATATATGCTTTGTGACATTGACGTTGGAAGCTACTATCCATCAATTATTGAGCAACTTGGTTTGTTTCCAAAATCACTTGGAAAAGACTTTTTGAAAATATATTCAAAAATTATTATTGAACGATTAGCGGCAAAAGGGAAAGCATCCTCTATTGGTAAGGCTATTTCTAAATTGACAATTGATACTAGCGATTTAGAAAAAGAAATGAAACGTTACATTGTCGAATCTGAAGTAAAAAAAATCGTGTTAAATGGAAGTTTTGGTAAATTTGGAAGTCGTTACAGTGTTTTATATTCACCCGAACTACTTATCCAAGTGACAATAACAGGTCAATTAGCTCTTTTAATGCTGATTGAAAAATTGAATATGAATGATATGCTTGTTATTTCAGCCAATACTGATGGCATCGTGGTTAAATTAAAACGCAGTGCTTATGATGAATTTCAAACGATTGTGCAATGGTGGGAATTGCAAACAGGCTTTAGAATGGAAGAAACACAATACAAATCCATTCACAGTCGTGATGTAAATAATTATTTTGCCATTAAGCCTGACGGTAAAGTGAAGTCAAAAGGCATTTATGGTGATGCAACACTAAGTAAAAACCCAACTGAGCTTATCGTCAGCAAAGCCGTAATTGCTTATGTGAATAAAGGTATTCGGATTGAAGACTATATCCGAAATGACACTAACATCAGAAACTTTACAAGCATTCGTACCGTAAAACTTGGCGCGTATTTCCGTGGTGAATTAATTGGTAAAGCAGTTCGATTCTATCAGTGTTCGACAAGTAGCGATTCTTTAGTTAATGCAAAAGGTGATAAGGTAGCTAAGTCTGATGGATGCTTCCCTTTGATGGAATTACCAGACACCCTGCCTGACGATATAAACTATGAATACTATATCGCTGAAGCAATCAAATTATGCAAATTGACGGGAATTGATTATGCTTGAAAGTAAAATTGAAAAGTATTTAGTCGATAGCTGTAAAAAACGTAATTGGCTTTGTGAGAAATTCACATCACCGTCAGGTAGAAACAAACCCGACAGGATGATAACGATACCAAACAAGGTTTTGTTTGTTGAGTGTAAAGCTACTGGAAAAACACCTAATGCAGGACAATTAGCCGATCATGAGCGCAGACGAAATTATAATATTGATGTTTACGTCATTGACAGTTTACCTGCTGTTGATGTTCTCTTAAATCAACTTGAATCGAGTATTGAATGTTAAAACTATCTGATCTACATAAATATCAAACTAAAAGCAAAGACTTCATTTTAGATAACAATAATTGCGGTTTATTTCAACAATGCGGTCTTGGTAAAACAGTCAGCACCTTAACTGCCATTTCCCAATTATTTGAACAGCGTGAAATTAAAAAAGTATTGGTCATTTCAACGCTTCGAGTCGCCAATACGGTTTGGCACAATGAAGTAAAAGAATGGGAGCATTTGCAGCATTTAACCGTAAGTCGGATTATGGGTAATGCAAAGCAACGATTAGAAGCTATCAATAAATGCCAAATTCATACTATCAATGCTGAGAATTTACCTTGGCTTGTGCGTGAAGCGTGTCGGAATAATTTCCCATATGACTTTGTTGTTTTTGATGAGTCATCATTATTTAAAAATTCATCGTCAATGCGTTTTAAAGCCGCAAAAGCAATGTTACCTGTACTAAGTCGCACATTGATACTGACAGGCTCACCAGCCGCTAACGGTGTGCATGATTTATGGTCACAAATCTATTTACTTGACCAAGGCAAACGACTCGGTAAAAACATCACTGCTTTTCGCAATAAATGGTTTATTCCAAACCGATATTACGGTTACGACCCTTTGCCCAGTGCGCTGATTGAAATTCCAGCTCGCATTGAAGACATTTGTTTAAGTATGAAAGCTGATGATTATCTCGATGTACCTACAATGATTGAAAATGAAATTTTAGTTGAGTTGTCAGCACCTGCCAAAAAGATTTACAAAGAAATGCGTAAACAGTTGTTGGTTGAAGTAAATAACATTGGTATCGAATCTCCAACGGCTGCCACGCTTGTAAATAAATGCCAGCAGATTTCAAATGGGTTTCTTTACGATGAGCAAAAGAATGCTCACGTTTTACATGAAAACAAACTTGATGCTTTAAGCAGTATTATTGAAGAAACCGAAAGTCCAATACTTATTTTTTATACTTTTAAAGCTGATCTTGAAGCCATACAAAAACGATTTGCTTATGTTGCTACCTTAGAAAAAGATGCTGATTTGACTATAAAAATGTGGAATAACGGTGATGTGCCGCTTTTATGCTGCCACGCCAAAAGTGCCGGCCATGGCATTAACTTGCAAAAAGGCGGTAATACAATCGTTTGGTTTGGTTTGACGTTTTCTTGGGAACTATTTGAACAAGCAAATTCACGTTTACATCGCCAAGGTCAGCGTAAAAATGTCTTTGTGCATTACCTCCTTGGTGACAATACAATTGACCATTTAATTCTAAAAGCTCTGCGTAATAAAGAGCGTATTCAAGATAGAGTTTTTGAGCAATTAAAAGAGCTTGACAAAAAATGATATTGACCTCAAAATCATTTTATTGCGTCATATAGGTTTCCCAATGGGTGAAAGCAAAAAATCAAAATACGATCTATTTGATTTACATTGTTTTAGTAATCGAAATTTTTCTGAAATACTTAATTCATCCTTAGACTTTAAATTGGCAAAAGAATTCCTCAAAACACCGTTTTCATACGCGGAGCTTTGTGACTGTGGCGATGACAGTGACGAATAGTCTACACATCGAACACGCCAGCTAACAGGTGCGTGTACATGAGAAAACAGTTAGCATATATGTTTGTTTTTATTCCTTTTTAACAAACATTGAGGGCATCGAGAACCACTCGTACAAAAAAGCGTTTAGGTGTGACCTTGCATAGTATTCTCCTTTCTTTAAAAAGCCAGTCTTATCCCACTGGCTTTTTATTGAACCTTAAATTGTAATATGTTACACTAGATTCGAGTTTTTTAGATTTGCACGGACGAGGTGTATTTAATCTAAAGGATTCGTCCTAACCCGCTACCACAGTGTTCTCGTCCACCTGTGTTAGCGGGTTTTTTACTTTAAACTATAAGGAATTTTATGTTTACAATAGATAAAAAAATTGTTGGCTATAGTGTTAAGCAAAATGATGAAGTCGCTGAAATTGCCAAACCTGAACTTGAAACCATCCATGAAGCATTGAAACGTCCTGATATGCTTAGTGGATGTACTTATAAAATTAAAACACCTCAGTCTGAACACGCGCTTTACATCACTATTAACGATATGGTTTTAAATGCGGAAACAGAATATGAAGAACGTCATCCTTATGAAATGTTCATTAATTCTAAAAATATGGAGAATTTCCAATGGGTGTTGGCATTAACTAGACTGGTATCAGCAGTTTGGCGTAAAGGTGGTGACAGCTCGTTTTTGGTTGAAGAATTTAAAAACGTCTTTGACCCGAAGGGTGGGTATTACAAAAGAGGTGGTGTGTATATGCCTTCGCTTGTTGCCGAAATTGGCTGTGTGATTGAGCAGCATTTAAAGTCTATCGGTGTCATTAAGGTACTGATTGATGAGCATCAGCAGACGTTTATTAAAGCTAAGAAAGAAGAAGCCAAAGGTATTGAGATGCAGCTATGCACCAAATGTAATACCAAATCTCTGATTCTGATGGATGGGTGTATGACGTGTACTAGTTGCGGGGATAGTAAGTGTGGTTGATTTTATAATAGGTTTTTTGTCTGCGATAGCCGTTTTATTTATCGCAATTTGGATTGATGGGTGGAATAATCTATGAACGATTTACAAAAAGAGTTAACCGCATTAAAAGAAAAGATTGCTAACTTAGAATCACGCATTGCTGCTGAACCTGTAGCAAAATGGCAACCTAAAGGTGGGTATTGGCAGGTTGACTGTGAAGGCGATGTAGTTGCTGTTGATTCATTTAGCCATCAAAAAGAATTCGGTACAAAACGCATTACCAAAGAACAAGCAGAACGCGCAGCAGTTGAGATGCGTAGGTTTAATAGGTTGCTGGCTTTAAGGGACGAGTTATGTGGGGATGATGGTAATTGGTTAGCTGGTAGAAATAACTATTGGGTATATTACGATTATGAAGAAGACAATTATGGGTTTTGTTCAAACAGTATTATGCAAACCATAGGTTTAGTTTATTTTACATCAGAACAAACTGTTAAACGCGCCTGCGAAATGCTCAACAGCGGAGAGGTGGAGTTATGAATAGGGATGAGTTTATAGTAGTTATGGTTGTGTGTGCAGTAGTCACATTAGTATTTATTGTTGCTATAGATAATGAAAAAGTTATGAAAACTAACTGTGTTATAAACACAAGTAAACAAAATTTAACTGTTGATGAAATCAGCAAATTATGTGGAGTAGGTAAATGAATAAAAAACTAGCCCTACGGCTTATAAAGTTGCTTTCAGCAATAGAGTCTTATGCGTTTGCAATGGAAAAGTTCATGCCGGATTATTTACATGACGAGCTTGTAACGCTTATAAGTGATTTAGAAGATATCGTGCTGGATAATGGTCCCACAGCACCACTTGAACATGATTTTTAATGAGGTGAAAAAATGACTGATAAAATAATGAAAATGATCGCAGACGCGGTAACATCAAACAGACCGGAAATAGAGATAGCAAGAGTGTGTACTAATATTGTCAGAGGTATTGTGTATATTGCTCACTCTTTACCGATTGAAGATCGTGATGCTTTTATCCGCACGGTTAACGCTCAAATTGAAGATGAGTTAGCGTTGCTAGACAAATCTCAAAAACCTATTACTCAATTCGCCGCGTAGGAGGCAATATGAAACTTACAAAAACACAAAAAGACTCCTTCGTGAAACGTGTTATGGAAGATGTACCGCGTGTTGATTACACAGAAAAAGCTAGAAAATTGATACAAGCTGAAGCGATAACACAGATGCCGCAACCGGTGTTAGAATTATTTCAAAATATTAATTTTAGGCATCATATAGCGGTCAATTACGTTTACACGGGTTTTTCAGGACAAGTCGCAATATTTTGTTCTCCTCATTATGTTAAATCTGATGAGATGATTGAAGTTTTAAAACAAATCAA
>ERZ1034363.1158-NODE-1158-length-15665-cov-2.591288_pt1 | contig 15665 bp, 10 predicted proteins | sample MGYA00520616_ERZ1034363 | MGnify/ENA primary metagenome ERZ1034363 (study PRJEB33736, sample SAMEA104284506) | Azolla filiculoides | biome: Urban; feature: Water surface; material: Ditch water | place: Netherlands | collected 2015-10-28 | depth 0-0.1 m ...
GGGGGGGGGGGGGGGGGGGGGGGTCGCGTTTGGGTGGGGCCGTTTCGCTCCCCCGCCCACCCCCCCGGCCCCGGGCGACGAGCGCCGAACCCGAACCCGAACCCGAACCAGCACCAGCACCAGCACCAGCACCAGCAAGGTAATCCGACAGCCGGCCCTCGTTGACCTCCATCAGCTCGCCGACCGCCTCGGCGTAGTCGCGCAGGGCGCGGGCGGTGTGGCTGGTCGGATGCAGACGCAGGTCCTCGGGGCGGCCCTGGGCGACGATCAGGCCGCCGCCCTCGCCGCCTTCGGGCCCGAGGTCGATCAGCCAGTCGCTGGCGCGGATCACGTCGAGGTTGTGCTCGATCACGATCAGCGAATGGCCGATCTCGAGCAGCTTGCGCAGCGCGCGCATCAGCTTGGCGATGTCGTCGAAATGCAGGCCGGTGGTCGGCTCGTCGAACAGGAACAGCTGGCCCTTGGTCGCCAGCATCTGCCCGGAACGGCTGGCCGGCGTCCTGCCCCGGCCCCCCTTCCCCTTACTGCCGCCGAAGGCCCTGGCCGCCTCGGCCAGATGGCCGGCCAGCTTGAGCCGCTGCGCCTCGCCGCCCGACAGCGTCGGCACCGGCTGGCCCAGCCTGACATATTCGAGTCCGACATCGACGATCGGCTGCAGCGCGCGGATCACGTCGCGGTCGCCGACGAACCGCTGCGCCGCCTCGCTGACGGTGAGCTCCAGCACATCCGCGACGTTGAGCTGGCCGCCGCCGCGCTCGATCATGATCTCGAGGATCTCGGGCCGGTAGCGCTTGCCATCGCAATCCGGGCAGCGCAGGTAGATGTCGCTGAGGAACTGCATCTCGACATGCTCGAAACCCGAACCGCCGCAGGTCGGGCAGCGCCCGTCGCCGCTGTTGAAGCTGAACTTGCTCGCGGTATAGCCGCGTTGCTGCGCCAGCGGCGTGGCAGCAAACAGGTCGCGGATCGCGTCCCAGGCCCCGACATAGCTGACCGGGTTCGAGCGCGCGGTCTTGCCGATCGGGCTCTGGTCGACAAAGACCACGCCCGAGAGCTGGTCGGCGCCGAGCAGGCGGTCGTGCGCGCCCGGGGTCTCGGTCGACTGGCCGAAATGGCGCAGCAAGGCCGGCGCCAGGATGTCCTGCACCAGGGTCGACTTGCCGGAGCCGCTGACCCCGGTCACCGTGACCAGGCGTTGCAGCGGGAATTCGAGGTCGAGCTCGCGCAGGTTGTGTTCGCGCGCGCCCTCGAGGACCAGGCGCGGCGTGCTGTCGGTCACCATGCGCTTGAAGCCGAAGCCGACCTGCTTGCGCCCGCCCAGGTAGGCGCCGGTCAGGGTATCGGCCTGCGCCAGCTGCTCGATCCTGCCGTCAAACACGATGGAGCCGCCGCGCTCGCCCGGGCCTGGTCCCATGTCGATCACGCGATCGGCGCACAGCATGACGGCCGGGTCATGCTCGACCACGACCAGGGTGTTGCCGGCGTCGCGCAGCCGCGCCATGGCCTGGTTGATGCGGTCCATGTCGCGCGGATGCAGGCCGATGCTGGGCTCGTCGAGCACGAACAGGGTGTTGACCAGCGAGGTGCCGAGGGCGGTGGTCAGGTTGATGCGCTGGACCTCGCCGCCGGACAGGGTCCGGCTCTGGCGGTCCAGCGTCAGGTAGCCGATGCCGACATCGCACAGGTACTTGAGCCGGGTGCCGATCTCGTCGAACAGCAGCTTGAGGGCTTGTTGCTCGCCGGTCCTTTGCTGGTTTTTGATCTGGCTTGTGTCGGCAGGAGCAGGGAAAGCGGGGGACTCCTCATGGTGCGAGCACAAATCGTCGTCCCCCGCTCCCCCTGCTCCTGCATTTGCCGAACCGTCTTGGCGCTCGAAATCCGAAGGCTGCGGCGCGCCCGGGCCCGACGGGGCCAGGGGGCTGCCAGCGGACGATTTCTGCTCGCAGCATGAGGAAGCCGGCAGCCCCCTGGCCCCGTCAGCGCCCGCCAATGCCCCAGCATCAGCGCCAAAGCCAGCAAAAGCCAAATCCGACTGCAACGAAGCAAAGAAGGCGCGCAGCCGCTCGATCGGCAACCGCATCAGGTCGTGCAGGCACAAGCCCGGCAGGCTTTCGAGCTGCTCGCGCGTCCAGTCGACGCCGACCGGCATGAAGCGCAGCGCGGGCGCCAGCGCCGCATCGGCCTGGGCCTTGCTGCCCAGACGCCAGAGCAGGCTCTCGGTCTTGAGGCGGGCACCGCGGCAGCTCGGGCATTCGGTGTAGCTGCGGTACTTCGACAGCAGGACCCGGATATGCATCTTGTAGGCCTTGCTCTCGAGGTAATCGAAGAAGCGCTTGATGCCATACCACTGCTGGTTCCACTTGCCGTTGTAGTTCGGCGAACCTTCCAGCACCCAATGCCGCTGCTCGGGGGTCAGCTGGCCCCAGGGCAGGTCGCGCGGGATGCCGGCGGCCTCGGCATGGCGCATCAGGTCGTCCTGGCATTCCTGGTAGGCCGGGGTCTGGATCGGCTTGATCGCGCCCGCGCGCAGGGTCAGCTTGTCATTCGGGATCACCAGGCCCCAGTCGACGCCGATCACGCGGCCGAAGCCGCGGCAGCTGTCGCAGGCGCCGACCGCCGAATTGAACGAGAACAGCGAGGGCAGCGGCTCGGCATAGCGCAGCTCGCTTTCGGGGCAATGCAGGCCGGTCGAGAATTTCCAGAGCAGCGGCGCGGGCTCGCTGCCGTCGGCACCGGCCGGCTGCAGCGCATGGACACTCAGGCGACCGCCGCCGCGGCGCAGCCCGAGCTCGATCGCCTCCATCACGCGCACGCGCTCGGCGTTCGAGAGCCGGAAGCGGTCGGCCACCACGTCGAGCAGGCGGATCTGTTGCGGCGCGGCGGCGCTGGCCTTCTGGCGCGCGCCGGTTTTGGCCGAGGCCGAATCGGCGGAAAAATCGGTGTCTGACCCCGATTCAGGGCTTCTTTCGACCAGGCGTTCGGCCTGGACCCGGGTGAAGCCGCTCGCGGCCAGCCACTGTTCGATGTCCTCGGGCGTGGCGCTGGCCGGCAGCTCGACCGGGAAGGTCACCACCAGGCGCGGATCGCCGGCGGCTGCGGCACGGCTCTGCAGCTCGGCGTAGATCGTCTCCGGGCTGTCATGGCGCACCAGCAGCGCGATCCGGCGGTCGAACAGCCGGCCGGCACGCGCGTAGAGCAGCTTGAGGTGGTCGTTGAGCTCGGTCATGGTGCCGACCGTCGAGCGCGACGATCGCACCGGGTTGGTCTGGTCGATCGCGATCGCGGGCGGCACGCCATCGACCCGGTCCACCGCCGGCTTGTCCATCCGGTCCAGGAACTGGCGTGCATAGGCGCTGAAGGTCTCGACGTAGCGGCGCTGCCCCTCGGCGAACAGGGTGTCGAACACCAGACTCGACTTGCCCGATCCGCTCGGCCCCGTCACGACCGTGAGCTCGCCGGTACGGATGTCGAGGTCGAGGTTCTTCAGGTTGTGCTGGCGCGCGCCGCGGATGCGGATCAGGCCGGTGCCATCCGCCGGCGCGGGCAAGCTGCTGGAAGAAATCGGGTGGCTGGAGTGGGAGCGTTCGGACATGACGGCTGACCTCGTGGGGGAGGCAAGCATTCTAGGCAAGCCGCATGACGACCGGTGACCCGGACCGCCCGAGCCAGGCCGAAATCAGGTCTTGACGATCAGCACCGGCACCTTGGCATGGGTCAGCACCTTCTGCGCCACGCTGCCGAGCACCAACGCCTCGATGCCCTTGCGGCCATGCGAGCCCATCACGATCAGGTCGCAATCCTCGGCGCTGGCGGTTTCCAGGATGCCTTCGTAGGTCACGTTGCGCTCGATGGTGTCGCCATCGAAGGTCACGCCGCGCGCCACGCAGACCTGACGGATGTCGTCGAGCGACTGGGTCGCCGCGACCTGGGCCTCGCTCAGATAGGCCTGCAGGCCGATCGCCGAGGCGTCACCGATGCCGATGTAGGGAAAGGGATCGATCACGTAGACGCCGATGATCTGGGCGCCATGGACCTTGGCCAGATCGGCCGCGAATTCGGCCGCCTGGTGCGCCAGCGGGGAACCATCGGAAGGCACGAGGATTTTCTTGAACATCAGTCACTCCTGGAAAAAAATCGATGCGACCATCTTAACCAGCCTGGGCGCCAGATCCAGCCCTGGCAGATCAGCAAAACCCCTACCAGCCGATGGAAAAGCCCGAAACCGGCTAGGATGACCAGGATCGTCGATCCCGGCGGCCGCTTTTTCCACCCCATCAATCCAGGAGTCTTTCCCATGGGTCTGTTTGACATGTTCAAGAGCGACAACGGCGACAAGATGAGTCCGCACCTTGCCTTCGCCACCGCGCTGCTTTACATGATGTCCGCCGACGGCGAAATGGACAACGAGGAAATCGGTCACCTGCTCAGCGTGCTCGGCGGTCATGACGACGGCCGCGGCACGATCGGCGTCGGCGCCCAGAGCCAGGCCCTGCTCGATTCGGCCGTCAAGTACCGCCGCAAGCACCCGGTCGAGACCTTCCTGCAGGAAGCCACCCCGCTGCTGACCGATGCGCAGAAGATGTGCATCCTGGTCAACCTGATCGACTCCTCGCTGGTCGACGGCCAGCCCGAGCCGGAGGAACAAGCGCTGTTTGGCAAGTTCCTGTCCGCCTTCGGCATTTCGGAAGAGCGTTTCCGCCCCTTCTTCGAGGTGATCGTGCTGAAGAACGACCGTCAGGTCTTCACCAATCCGAACCACCCGAAGAACGACATCAGCTACCGCGTCAAGCTGTCGGTCTGAGCCTTCAGGTGCTGCGCGCTGGCACGGGCTCGACCCGGACCGCGCAGTACTTGACCTCGGCGATCTTGGCCCAGGGGTCGAGCGCCGGGTTGGTCAGCAGGTTCGCCGCCGCCTCGACATAGGCGAACGGGATGAAGCAGCTGCCGAGCGGCAGGCCGGCATCGACGCGTACCGCGAGCTCGGCCGCGCCGCGCCGGCTGCGCACCCGCGCCAGCCCGCCGGGCTGCAGGCCCAGCCGCGCGATGGCGTCGGGGTGCAGGCTGACGCTGGCCTGCGGCTCGAGCGCGTCGAGCACCTGGCTGCGGCGCGTCATGGAGCCGGTATGCCAATGCTCGAGCTGGCGCCCGGTGATCAGCACCAGCGGATAGTCGGCGTCGGGCTGCTCGGCCGGCGGCAGCAGGCCGACCGGCACCAGCCGCGCCCGACCGGAGGGCGTCGGAAACCGGTCGACGAAGACAATCGGCTGGCCCGGATCGTCGGCCGTCAGCACCGGATGCGTGACCGCACCCTGCGCCAGCAGGCGCGCCCAGGACAGGCCGGCGATCGACGGCATCAGGCTTCGCATTTCCTCGAACACGCGGCCGATCGCGCTGCCGGGCTCGGCCCCGCTGCCATCGGGCGCCATGTCGTAGTCCCAGTCCAGACCCAGCCGGCGCGCGAGCTGCTCGGTGATCCAGGCATCGGCGCGCGCCTGGCCCGGGCAGGCGATGGCCTTGCGCCCGAGCTGCACGGTGCGGTCGGTGTTGGTGACGCTGCCGGTCTTCTCGGGCCAGGCGCTGGCGGGCAGCACGACATCGGCCAGCGCGGCGGTCTCGGTCAGGAAGATGTCCTGCACCACCAGATGCTGCAGCTTGGCCAGGCCAGCGCGGGCGTGCGCGCTGTCGGGGTCGCTCATGGCCGGGTTCTCGCCCTGGATCAGCATCGCCTGGATCCGGCCGTCCAGGGTGGCATCGATGATCTCGACCACGGTCAGTCCGGGCTGCCCGGGCAGGCTGCCGTCAGGCAGGCCCCAGGCCGCCTCGGCGGCGACGCGGTGGACCGGGTCGGTCACGCGGTGGTAGTCGGGCAGGAACATCGGGATCAGGCCGGCATCGCTCGCGCCCTGGACGTTGTTCTGGCCGCGCAGCGGATGCAGGCCGGTGCCGGGGCGGCCGATCTGGCCCGTCAGCAGCGCCAGCGCGATCAGGCAGCGCGCGTTGTCGGTGCCATGGGTATGCTGGGCCACGCCCATGCCCCACAGGATCATGCTGGCGCGCGAAGTCGCGTAGGCGCGCGCGACCTCGCGGATCGCCTCGGGCGCGATGCCGCAGATCGGCGCCATCGCCTCGGGGCTGTAATCGACCGGGCCGTCCATCAGCTCGTGGCACCAGGCTTCGTAATCGAGCGTGCGCGCGGCGATGAAGTCCGGGTCGGTCAGGCCCTCGGCCACGATCACCTGCAGCATGGCTTTCAGCAGCGCGACATCGCTGCCGGGCTGGAACTGCAGCAGGCGCCAGGACTGGCGCGCCAGCTCGGTGCGGCGCGGGTCGGCCAGCACCAGGCGCGCGCCGCGCTCGACCGCGTTCTTGATCCAGCTCGCGCCGACCGGATGGTTCTGCGCCGGGTTGGCACCGATGACGAAGATCAGCTCGGCCTGCGCCACGTCGCGCAGCGGATTGCTGACCGCGCCCGAGCCCAGGCCCTCGAACAGCGCCGCCACGCTCGAGGCATGGCAGAGCCGGGTGCAGTGGTCGACGTTGTGGGTCAGGAAGGCGCTGCGGATCAGCTTCTGGAACAGATAGGCTTCCTCGTTCGTGCCCTTGGCCGAGCCGAAGCCGGCGATCGGCACCTCGCGGCCACGCAAGTCGGGATCGGCGTCGCGCACGCGCCGCAGGCCGGCGGCGGCGAAGTCGAGCGCCTCGTCCCAGCTCGCCGCGCGGAACTGGGCCCGCAGCGCGGCGGCATCGGCGCGACCGCCGGGGCCGCGCGTCAGCAGGGCCGGGTCCTTGGGCGCATCGGCGCGCCGGATCAGCGGCACCGTCAGCCGCTCCGGGCTGTGCACGTAGTCGAAGCCGAAGCGGCCCTTGACGCAGAGCCGACCCTCATTGGCCAGCCCGGGCGCGCCATCGACCTGGACGATGCGGCCGCCCTGGACCTGGTAGCTCAGCCGGCAGCCGACGCCGCAGAAGGGGCAGACCGACTCGACCCGGGCATCGGCGAGCTGCGCCTGGCTGCCGCTGGCCGGTGCCAGCGCGCCGGTCGGGCAGGCCTGCACGCATTCGCCGCAGGCGACGCAGCTGCTGGTGCCGAGCGAGTCGCCCAAGTCGAAGGTGATGCGCGCCTGGCCGCCCCGGAACGACAGGCCGATCACGTCGTTGCCCTGCAAGTCGCGGCAGGCGCGCAGGCAGCGCGTGCACTGGATGCAGGCGTCGAGCTTGACCGCGATTGCCGGGTGGCTGCAGTCGGCGCCTTGCGCGGCGGCCTCGGCCTGCATCGCGCCGCGGGCGGCGAAGCGCTGCGGGTCGGCGCCCAGCTCGGTCGTCCAGTGCGCGAGTTCGCTGTCATGCTTGAGTCTGCGGCCGGCCGGCGCATCGGCATTCAGCAGCTCAAGCACGCTGCGCTGCGCACGGCGGGCGCGTTCGCTGTCGCTGCGCACGGCCATGCCGGGCTGCGGCGCGCGGCAGCAGGAGGCGGCCAGCACGCGCTCGCCTTCGACCTCGACCACGCAGGCGCGGCAGTTGCCGACCGGATTCAGGCCTTCGCGATGGCAGAGATGCGGAATCTCGACGCCGACCCGGCGCGCGACCTGCCAGATCGTCTCGCCAGCACTGGCCCGGACCGGGCGGCCGTCGAGCTCGAAATCGATCGCAGTGGCAGCGGTCGCGACGATTTCGGCATTCGCGCCAGCAACTAGCGGCTGGGACTGGATGGAAGCCCTCATGACTGGACCTCGCGCGGAAAAAAGCGCAGCACCGAATCGAAGGGATTGGGCGCGGCCTGGCCCAGGCCGCAGATCGAGGCCTCGCGTAGGCAGTTCGACAGGTCGGCCAGCCGCTCGGCATCCCAGGCCGGCGCCTGCATCAAGGCCCTGGCCTGGGCCGTGCCGGCGCGGCAGGGCGTGCACTGGCCGCAGGATTCATGCTCGAAAAAATGCATCAGGCCGGCAGCCACCTCGCGCACGCTGTCCTGCTGCGACAGCAGCACCACCGCCATCGAGCCGACGAAGGCGCCCTGCCCGGCCAGGGTATCGAAGTCGAGCGGCAGATCGGCCAGCGCGGCCGGCAGGATGCCGCCCGAGGCACCACCCGGCAGATACGCCTGCAGCTCGTGACCATCGGCCATGCCACCGGCGTACTCGTCGATCAGCTCGCGCAGCGTGATGCCGGCCGGCGCCAGGTAGCAGCCCGGCTTCTTGACCCGACCCGAGACGCTGAAGCGGCGCAGGCCGCTGCGCCCGCGCCGGCCTTGCCCGGCCAGCCAGGCGCCGCCGCGTTCGAGGATGGCCGGCAGCCAGGACAGGGTCTCGACGTTATGCGCCAGCGTCGGTCGGCCGAACAGGCCCTGCAGCGCGACGATCGGCGGCTTGAGGCGTGGCAGGCCGCGCTTGCCCTCGAGCGACTCGATCAGCGCCGACTCCTCGCCGCAGACATAGGCGCCAGCGCCACGGCGCAATTCGATCTCGGGCCAAGCCACTTGCGGAAACTCGGCCTGCCAGCCGGCGATGCGCTGGCGCAGCGCGGCCAGCTCATCCTGCAGCAGTACGCGGCAGTCGTGGTATTCGTCGCGCAGGTAGATCCAGGCCTTGTCGGCGCCGACCACCCGCGCGGCGATCAGCAGGCCTTCGAGCGCCAGCCGGGGCTGGGTGGCAAGCAACTGCCAGTCCTTGAAGGTGCCGACCTCGCCCTCGTCGATGTTGACGACCAGGTAGCGCGGCCCGCTCTGGGCCCGCACCGTCTCCCACTTGCGCCAGGCCGGAAAGCCGGCTCCGCCCAGGCCGCGCAGGCCCGAGGCCTTGAGTTCGGCCAGCACCGCGTCGGGCGTCAAAGCACCTGCCAGCAAGCGGCGCAGCTGGGCGTAATCACTCGCCGATTCGGGGGCGCCGCTGACGGGCAAGGCGCGCGGGCCGGTCTGGCCTTGCGCCAGCGCGGCGCTGATGGATTCGACACTGGCTGCGGGCAGCTGGTGCTGACCCGCGCAGGCGGCCGGCGCGCGGTGGCACTGGCCGATGCAGGGCGCCTCGACCACGCGCACCGCAGGGTCGCCGGCCAGGCGCTGGCGCAATCCGGCCAGCAGGCTCTCGCCGCCGGCCATGGCACAGGACAGGCTGGTGCAGACGCGCACCGTGGTGGCGGGCAAGGCAGCCGTGTCATCGACCGGACCGAAATGGTGGTAAAAGGTCGCGACCTCGTGCACCTCGGCCTGGCTCAGGCGCAGGCGCTCGGCCAGCGCGGCCAGCAGGCCCTGGCGCAGGCCGCCGTCGGCATCCTGCAGGCGGTGCAGGTGCTCGATCAGCAGATCGGCGCGCGGCTCCAGGCCGGCGCAAAGTACGGCCAGGCGCTCGCGCGCCTGGGGCTCGACCTGCCGGCCCTTGAGGCCGGCACGCCAGCGGGCGCCGGGTGGCGCGACTGCGTGACTGTCATCTGTCTGTGGCAAAACCTACTCCCGATGCTGCAATCGACAGCCACAGTTTAAGCGCCCGCGGATCAGCCCGGTTGCAGTCCGGCCGCCCGCTGGCGCTGCTCGACCAGCTGCCAGACCGCCAGCTTGGACAAGTCGTCGCTGGCCTTCCAGGCCCGCAGCTCGTCGCGGGTGCGCCAGCAGCCCTGGCACAGGTCGCCGGACTCGGTCATGCGGCAGATGCCGACACAGGGAGAAGGCACGGTCTGGCCCGGCTTGGGTGCAGCAGTGGCCAGGGCGAGGAAGGGGGGTGGCAATTGAGCCCGGGAAGCGGTTTTTGACATGGCGCGATTCTGGCGCAAGCCAGCTCCCAAGGCTGGCCCACCAGATCATGACCCCAGAGCGGTCGCGATCTCTTCCATGTGGCCGAACAGCCGGCGCGCTCCAGCGTCCAGCAGTCTGTCGCCCGCCTCGGGCAGTGGGCAATAGGCCCAGACCTCTGCACCCGCAGCGACGCCGGCCGTGACGCCGGTCGGCGTGTCCTCGATCACCAGGCAGCGCGCCGGATCGGCGCCCAGATGCGCGGCAGCCGCCAGGTAGACATCGGGCGCCGGCTTGCTGCGCGCCATCTCGTGGCCGCTGAAGACGGAATGGCCGAAATAAGGCCGCAGGCCCGCCATGTCGATCTGGAACTCGACCTTGTAACGATCGGCCCCCGAAGCGCAGGCAATCCGGCCACCAGCATGGGCGTGCGCTGCGGCAACGGCGGCCAGCGCGCCCTCGATCGCCTGCAACTCTGCCTGCAAGCGCTGGTTGCGGCGCTGGTAGAAGGCGTCCATCCAGGCGTCGGTCAGGGGCTGGCCGGTGCGCGACTCGATCAGCGCGCGCTCCTGGCGCACCATCTTGCCGACGAAGGTCCGCATGCATTCCTCATGCGTCATCGACCAGCCCGACTCCTCGAGCATGTCGCGCAGCACGGCCTGGGTGATCGGTTCACTGTCGACCAGCACGCCGTCGCAGTCGAACAGCACGGCGTCGAAGCTCACTGCGCCGAGGCTCACGCCAGACGCGCTCACAGCAGGTCTCCGTCGAGGTAGTACCAGCGGCCGTCCTGGCGCAGGAAGCGGCTGAGCTCGTGCAGGCGCTGGGCGCGACCGGCCGTGCGCGAGCGCGCAACGAACTCGACCTCGGCGCTGTCGGGCCCGGTCGAGCGCACACGCCTGATTTCCAGGCCCAGCCATTTGCAGCCAGGCTCGAAGTCGATCGCGGCCGGGCGCTGGCTTGCGTGCCAGGTTGCCAGCAGGTAGTCGGCGCGGCGCTCGACGAAGGCGCTGTAGCGCGAGCGCATCAGGCTTTCGGCATCCGGGGCCGGATGGGCCGCGAAGTCATCGAGGCAGGGACCGCAGCAGGCGCTGCGGGCGAGCGGGCGGCTCTTGGCATCGGAGCGGCCACAAGGGCAAAGGTCGAGGGTCATGCTGCAGATTGTCGCAGGGCCGCCATGCGAAGCCGATGACAACGATTTTTCTGGCGGACAAAGAAAACCGGCAATCAGCCAAACGATGCAACCGCCAGACGAGATAAATTGAAAGCTGTCAGGAGACCGGCAACGACCCATCAGTTATAGGTGGGCGACAGCCATAACAACAAGCCTGCCCCCCCAGGCAGATGAAGAGAGGCTCCCTATGTTCAGAAACTGGATCAGAGTGGATCGTTTGATGGGCGATCTCATCCCGCGTCTGGGTCCCGATTCCTCGGGTGGCGGCCAGGCGCTGCGCAAAGCCTGCGAGCAGCCGAAATCCCTCGACAGTCGCTGGATCAATGGCGCCCAACCGACCTGGCTGACGCCGGCCTACCTGCGCCAGCACCGTTCGGGTGACCGCATCTCGCGCTTTCGCTGAGCCCCACCGGCCAGGCGGGGCCATGCAGTAGTGCCGCTCAGGCACCCGCCAGGCGCCTGAGCTCGCTCAACTCGAGCCGGCGCGCGGCCTGCAGCAGGCGCTGCGCGAAACCATCGAGTTCAGGCCGGCGTTGGCGCAATTCGTCCGCCCACTCCTCGATCTCGGTCACGGCACCAGCACACACCAGCGCGGCCAACGCCTCGCGCTCGGCCGGCTCGAGCTCGGCGCGGCCAGACTCGACCGACTGGCCGCGCTGCAGCGGTGGCAGCAAGCGCTCCAGGGTCTCGAACAGCAGCGACGGATCGACCGGCTTGGCCAGGCAGGCATCGAAGTCCAGTCCAGCGGGACAGTCGGGCGGACGCAGCAAGGCCATGGCCGAGAGCAGCACCACCGGCACGGCAGGCCAATGGTCGCGCATATGGCGCAACACCGTCCAGCCATCACCATCGGGCATCAGCTGGTCGGTCAGGATGGCATCCCAGCGCTGCGTGTCGTCAGCCAGTAAGGCAATCAGCGCGTGACCGCTGCTGGCGGCCTGGACCGTGAAGCCCTGGGCCTCGAGCAGGTCGACCAACGACAGGCGGGCGGCCAGATCATCCTCGGCGATCAACAGGCGCAACTCGCCACGGCGTCGACTCAAACCGGCTGGCAGCCGCTCGACCACGACCGGAATCAACGGACCGTCTGGCGCCTCGCACTCGGGCAGCAAGGCGCAGGCGATGCTGAAATAGAAGATCGAGCCTAGGCCAGGCTGGCTGCGCACGCAGAGGTCTCCCCCCATCAGGCACACGAGGTCGCGCGAGATCGACAGACCCAGCCCCATGCGCTTGGCGCGCAAGCTGGGCGTGGACTGCCCGCCCTGCCCCATGAAGAAGGGTTCGAAGATGCGCTCGATATCGCCCGGCGCGATGCCCTCGCCGCTGTCGATCACGGCAAAGTCCAGCCTGATGCAGTCATCGAGTGCGGTCGGACAGACCGCGCAGCTCAGCACGATGCTCCCGCCATGGCTGTGCCGGTTCGCATTGCCGAGCAGGTTGTCGAGCACCTGGCGCAGGCGCTGGCCATCGGCCTCAATGGTCTGCGGCAGCTCGTCTGGCAGCAGCAGTTCGAACTGGTTGCCCGCCGAATCGGCCATCAGGCGGCCGGCACGACCGATCTCGTCGAACCAGGGTCTCAACAGCAGCGGAGCGGGCGCCAGCCGCATGCCGCCGGCGGACAAGCGGGACTGGTCGAGCAGTTCCTCGATCATGCCGAGCAGGCGCATGCCGCTGCGCTCGATGTCGGCCGAGCCCTCTTGCAGCGTGATCCGGTCCGAGCCGCGGCGCAGCATCCGGGCATAGCCGATGATGGCGTTGAGCGGCGTGCGCAGTTCGTGGCTGACACGCGCCAGGAATTCGGACTTGTCACGCGCGAGCTGGCGGCTGGTCGCAAGCTGGACGTCGAGTTCATGCGCCTGGCGCCGCGACTCCATCGCCTGCGTCTGGAAATCGAAAGCGCGCTCGCGTTCGAGCCGGATCGTGTCGGCCAGCGCCAGCGACAGCAGCAGCATCTCGAGGCCGGCGCCCATCTGCAAGCTGTAGGAAGTCCAGAAATTGGCCGGTATCCAGCCCAGCAGTTGCAAGGTGGCAAGCAGGACACCCAGCCACAAGCAGCTCCAGGCCAGCAGGAAAATGCCGGCGCTGCGAACCCGACGCCGCCATACCAATCCGCTGGCGACACTGACCAGCAGCCCCATCAGCATCGCGTTGAACAGGTTCAGATGCAGCAACCAGCGGATCTCGAAATCCAGTGCCAGCTGGGCCAGCAAGACCAGCACGACGGCGGAAAAACCCAGCGCACTGGCCCTGAGCCAGGCATGCAGGCGCGGAAACTGGACCCGGGTCTGCAGGAACTCACAGGCAAACCCGACCGAGAAAACGGCCGCCAGGCTCAGGAACAGGGCCTGGGCCGTGATGTCGAAGCGCGGTGAATCCGGCCACAGAAAAACGCGACCGAAACCATTGCCCGAGAAGATGCCGAGAGAGAAAGTGGCCGCGTAGAGCGAATAGAGCAGGAAACGCCGGTCATGCAGCGACAGGAACAGCAGCAGGTTGTAGAGCAGCAGGGCCAGCAATCCGCCATGGTAGAGACCGTGCAGCAGCAACTCCTTCAGCTGGCTGTGCTTGTAGGCCGCGGGTTGCCAGGCCAGCAGTGGCAGCACGAGCCCCTCCTGCGAAACGGCACGCAGATGGAAGCAACTCGGCCGCTGATCCAGCGTGATCGGAAAAACGAAATAGCGGTCCGGTATCGGACGGCTGTCGAGCGGCAGCATGGCTCCGGTCCTGACCACCGGCTGACCGGGGACGTGAAACTCCAGATCGGACAGCAGCGGATAGGACAGCTCGAGCAGCCAGTCGGCAGGCGCCGCTGGCGCGCGGCTCAAGCACAGCCGCAGCCAGTAGGCCGAGGCGGTATAGCCGAAGCTCGGCGTACCCTGGACGGCCCGCCAAGGCTGGAAGCGTGCGGCGACCGCCGGCCGTTCGAGGTCCTGGCGCTGCAGCTTCAGCGTGGGGTCCTCGAGGTACTCCACCGCACCGGCCAGATCGACCCGGGCCGGCTGGACACCGAGCTCGAAGGCGCTGGCATGGCCGATGCCGAACACCAGCACCAGCCAGCAGCGGCAGACACAGGCCAGCAGGCGCGGCCAGCTCATGGAGCAGCCACCGGTCCGGCCGTCCGGTTGGCACCTGCAGCACCGGCCGGACCGGCAGGCGTGGCAGGACCGAGCAGCAGCGCCAGGGCGCGCAGGTGCGCGTTGCCGATTCGCGCGTCAATCCGCCGAACCGCGAGGCGCTGGCGCGCGTCGCGCCGTCTGCCGAACTGGTCGCCGGTCCCTTCGCCGCCGTCACTTTCGCCGGCATCGATCTGGTCGCCCTGTCGCCGGGCGTGGCCAAGGCGACGCCGGCACTTGCCGCGGTCAACGTGCCAACTGTTTCGGAAATCGAGTTGTTCGCCGCCGGGGTCCGGGCCCAGGCACCGGATTCGCAGATCATCGCCATCACCGGCAGCAATGGCAAGACGACGACGACGGCGCTGACCGCCCATTTGCTCAATGACGCCGGGGTGTCGGCGATCGCCTGCGGCAACATCTCGCCGTCGGCCCTCGATGCGCTGATGGATGCGCAGGATGCCGGTGCTTTGCCGCAAGTCTGGGTCGTCGAACTATCCAGCTTCCAGCTCGAAACGACGCACCACCTCAACGCTGCAGCCGCCACCGTCCTCAACGTTTCGGAAGATCATCTCGACCGCTACGCCGGCGTCCTCGCCGACTACGCGGCAGCCAAGGCGCGCGTCTTCCAGGGCAAGGGAGCCATGGTGCTCAACCGCGATGACGATTGGTCGATGGCCAACGGTCGTTGCGGGCGCCGGATGATTACTTTCGGCCGCGACCCGGCGCCGCGCGGCAGCGACTACGGCCTGCTCGATGGCCGGATCTGCAAGGGCAAAACCCCGTTGCTTGCGGTCGACGCCCTGAAACTGGCCGGATTGCACAATGCCGCAAATGCGATGGCGGCCCTGGCGCTGTGCGAAGCCATTGGTGTCGCGCCGGAACGCTTGATCGAGCCGGGGAAGGCCTTCGCCGGCCTGCCGCATCGGGTCGAAACCGTCGGCGAAATCGCCGGTGTCGTCTACGTCGATGACTCCAAGGGTACCAACGTCGGCGCCACGCTGGCGGCGATCGAGGGGATGGGGCGCAAGGTCGCCATCGTGCTGGGTGGCGACGGCAAGGGGCAGGATTTTTCGCCACTCAAGCCGGCGCTGCAAAAACATGGCCGTGCGGTGGCGCTGATTGGCCGCGATGCTGCGGCCATCGGCATGGCGCTTGAAGGCAGCGGCGTGCCGACCCGCATCGTCGGCGACATGGCCGATGCCGTGCGCTGGCTCGCCGCCCAGGCGCAAGCCGGTGACTGTGTGCTGCTGTCGCCGGCCTGCGCCAGCCTCGACATGTTCCGCGACTACGCGCAGCGTGCCCAGGTCTTTGTCGCGGCCGTGCAGGAACTGCAGGAAGCCGGAGGGACGCCGGCATGAAGCGCATTGCTACTGCCGTTGCCGGCATGCTGGGCCGGCGCCGCGCCGCAGGGTCGGCGGCCGTCGACATCCCGGTTCACCTGGCCAGCCACGATTACGATGGCAGGCGCACCGACCGCTGGGTGCGCGAGGTCGGCATCGACCAGGTGCGCGCCGCGGGCCACATTGATGACATAGCCGCCGCTTTGCAGCCGCCCCAGGTTCTCGGCATTGAGGATGTTCTCGGTGTCCGGGGTCAGTGGCAGCAGGCACACCACCACACGCGTGGCTTCCAAAAAATCGCCCAGCTGATCGCGTCCGTG
>ERZ1034363.1159-NODE-1159-length-15664-cov-6.877141_pt1 | contig 15664 bp, 16 predicted proteins | sample MGYA00520616_ERZ1034363 | MGnify/ENA primary metagenome ERZ1034363 (study PRJEB33736, sample SAMEA104284506) | Azolla filiculoides | biome: Urban; feature: Water surface; material: Ditch water | place: Netherlands | collected 2015-10-28 | depth 0-0.1 m ...
GCATTGATCGAATCGCTGCCCACCGTGGTCTTGGGCGGTGCAGGTCTGGTGATGTTCGGCATGGTGGCCGCCACCGGTATCCGCATCCTGGGCGGTGTGGATTTCAAGAACAACCGCTTCAACGCCATGATCGTGGCCATCTCGATTGGCATTGGCATGATCCCGCTGATTGCCCCCAACTTCAAACAGTGGATGCCGCACGGTCTGCACCCCCTGATCGAGTCGGGCATCTTGCTGGCCTCCATCAGTGCGGTGATCTTGAACCTGTTCTTCAATGGCGCCAGCGGTGACAACCGCGATGCGATCGAGGCCGCCAAGCAGGCTGAGGCGCATTGAGTTCTGGCGACTGAAGTCATGGATACCCGGTCAAGCCGGGTATGACAAATGAAGCGCGGGTATGTCAGGCATTTGTCACCCCCGACCTGATCGGGGGTCCATGCCTTTTGCCTTTGTCACCCCCGACCTGATCGGGGGTCCATGCCTTTTGCCTTCGACCACCATGGATACCCGGTCAAGCCGGGTATGACAGATGGAGCGCGGGTATGACAGATGGAGCGCGGGTACGACAGATGGAGCGCGGGTATACAAATGAAGCGCGGTCATGACCGGTGAAGGGCATGACAGAAAACAGCAATGTCACCAAAACCCCAAGTTGGTGCATTCATCCAGCCAAATTGCACCAAAAATGAGGATTTCTAGGGGATGGCCCTGACATGGTTCGTCAGACCCATGGTCGATAATGGCACCGATTTTGCTAGACAAGATTCACCGTTTATTGACCCTGGAGCCCCTCATGAACAAGCGTTTCTTCCTCAAGGCCACGGCCGCATTGACAGCAGCCGCCTCTTTTGGCCTGGCGCAAGCCCAAACCACTCCGATCAAATTCCAGCTCGACTGGCGCTTTGAAGGCCCCTCGGCTTTCTTCTTGCTGCCCGCAGCCAAAGGCTACTTCAAAGACGCCAAGCTCGACGTGACCGTGGACTCGGGCAACGGCTCGGGTGGCGCAGTCACCCGCGTGGCTTCGGGCACTTATGACCTGGGCTTTGCCGACCTGGCCGCCCTGATGGAATTCCACGCCAACAACCCCGACGCACCCAACAAGCCTGTGGCCATCATGATGGTCTACAACAACACCCCCGCTTCGGTGATGGCTTTGAAGAAGTCCGGCATCAAGACCCCCGCCGATTTGGCTGGCAAGAAGTTGGGCGCCCCCGTGTTTGACGCTGGCCGCCGCGCCTTCCCCATCTTCCAGAAAGCCAACGGCATTGGCAACGTGGCTTGGACTGCGATGGACCCACCTCTGCGCGAAACCATGTTGGTGCGCGGCGATGTGGATGCCATCACCGGTTTCACTTTCACCTCGCTGCTGAACATCGAAGCGCGTGGCGTGAAGGCGGACGACGTGGTGGTCATGCAGTACCCCGACTTTGGCGTCAAGCTCTACGGCAACGCGATCATCGCCTCGCCCAAGATCCTGAAAGAAAACCCAGCCGCGGTGAAAGCCTTCTTGAGCGCATTCACCAAGGGCGCGAAAGACGTGATCGCTGATCCAGCCAAAGCCATTGAATCGGTGAAAGCGCGTGACGGCATCATCAATGTGGCGCTGGAAACCCGCCGCCTGCAACTGGCCATCGACACCGTGATCAACAGCCCCTCGGCCCGCGCCGAAGGCTTTGGCCAGATCAACGGCCCCCGCATGACGCTGATGGCTTCGCAAGTGTCGGACGCCTTCAACACCAAGACCCGCGTGAAAGCAGACGACATCTGGAACGGATCTTTCTTGCCCGCCGCCAAAGAGCTGGACATCTTGCCCAAGGGCAAGAAGTAATCCAGCGCCAGCTTCGGGGCATGCTGCCCCGGCGCTCCGAGCCCACCGCCACTCTGCACGGGTCGGTGGGCTTTTACAGGGCGTAGCGTGTATACACTTTCGAACACCATCTCCAAGTTTTCACCATGACCCAAGACGCATTCGTTGATTTCCAGAATGTCTGGCTGGCCTACAACGACGAGTTGCTGGCGCAAAACCACTTCGCCGTCGAAGACATCAATTTGCAGGTCAAGCAAGGTGAGTTCATTGCCATCGTCGGTCCCTCGGGCTGCGGCAAATCCACCTTCATGAAGCTGACCACGGGCCTGAAGATGCCGAGCAAAGGCCGCATCCTGGTGGATGGTCAGCCCGTCACTGGCCCGCTCAAGATCAGCGGCATGGCGTTTCAAGCCTCATCGCTCTTGCCTTGGCGCACCACGCTCGACAACGTGCTCTTGCCGCTCGAAATCGTGGAGCCCTACCGCTCCAACTTCAAGCAAAAAAAGGCCGAATACGTCGAACGCGCCCGCAAACTGCTGAACACCGTGGGCCTGGCCGGCTACGAAGACAAATTCCCTTGGCAACTGTCAGGCGGCATGCAGCAACGTGCCAGCATCTGCCGCGCTTTGATCCATGAGCCCAAGATGCTGCTGCTGGACGAGCCTTTTGGTGCGCTCGATGCATTCACACGTGAAGAACTCTGGTGCATCTTGCGCGACCTGTGGACCGAGCAAAAATTCAACGTGATTTTGGTCACGCACGACCTGCGCGAATCGGTGTTTTTGGCCGACACGGTGTACGTGATGAGCAAGAGCCCCGGCCGCTTTGTGGTCAAGCGCGAAATTGACCTGCCGCGCCCTCGCGATCTCGAGATCACCTACACCCCCGAATTCACCAACATCGTGCACGAGCTGCGCGGCCACATCGGTGCCATGCGCAAGACCGGTGCCACGATCAACCAATAAACGGGAGCTACGCACATGAAACAAAAAACGCTGGAACGCTGGTCCCCCTGGGTTTTGCTGGTCCTCAGCATCCTGATCTGGGAAGGCCTGTGCCGCGCCTTCAACGTGTCGGAATTCGTCTTCCCCAGCCCCTCGCGCATCGCGCAGCAAACCATCGAATTCAAAGAAGTGATCGCCGGTCACGCCTGGCGCACCTTCTGGGTGACCATGGTGGGCTTCGGCATCGCCATCGTGGTGGGTGTGCTGTTGGGCTTTGTCATCGGCAGCTCACGTCTGGCCTATGCCGCCGTGTACCCGCTCATGACCGCCTTCAACGCCTTGCCCAAAGCGGCCTTTGTGCCCATCTTGGTGGTGTGGTTTGGCATCGGCATCGGCCCGGCCATCTTGACGGCTTTCTTGATCAGCTTTTTCCCCATCATGGTCAACATTGCCACCGGTCTGGCCACGCTGGAGCCTGAACTGGAAGACGTGCTGCGCGTGTTGGGCGCCAAGCGTTGGGACGTGCTGGTCAAAGTCGGCCTGCCCCGCTCCATGCCTTACTTTTACGGCTCGCTCAAAGTCGCCATCACGCTGGCCTTTGTCGGCACCACCGTGTCCGAGATGACCGCGTCGAACGAAGGCATTGGCTACCTGCTGATCTCAGCGGGCTCGGCCATGCAAATGGGTCTGGCGTTCTCTGGCTTGGTGGTCGTTGGCGCGATGGCCATGGTCATGTACGAGCTGTTCAGCTACATCGAAAAGCACACCACCGGCTGGGCGCATCGCGGCTCGCAAGGCGAATGAATTTGGCGTGGGTCAAGGCATGACCTGGCACGCCAGCCTCACGCTCGACTACACCCTGGAGTCTGAGCGCAGCGTTGCGCGCTACCTGCACAACGGGCCGCTGCGCATCCTGCAAAGCCTTTACCCGGAAGGCGATGCGGTGTGCCACAACGTGCTGGTGCACCCGCCCAGCGGCTTGGTGGGCGGCGACATGCTGGACATGAAGGTGACCGTAGGTGCTGGCGCACATGGCTTGGTCACCACCCCTGGTGCTACCCGCTTTTACCGGTCAGACGCGGGCCTGGCCACCCAGCAAGTGCACGCCCGGGTGGAAGCCGATGCCCGTCTGGAATGGTTGCCGCTCGAGGCCATCGCCTACAACCAATGTGATGCGCTCAACCGCGCCGTATTTGACTTGGCGCCTGGCGCAGAAATGATGACCTGGGACATCTCCGCGCTGGGCCTGCCCGCTGCCGACCTGCCCTTTGCGCAAGGCACGTTCCGCCAACACATGGAAGTCTCTGGTGTGTGGCTGGAGCGCGGCACTATCAGCGCCACCGACACCCGATTGATGAACAGCCCGCTGGGCCTGGCTGGGCAGCGATGCATGGCCACGCTGGTGTTTGCAGCGGGCAGTGCCATCGCGGCTGAACGCAGCGAACGCGCTTTGGCCTGTGCGCGTGAACTGCTCGAAGCGTCTGAACTTCGCCTGACCGCCGGGGCCACATCGCCGCACCAACAGGTCATCGTGCTGCGCGTGTTGTCACCCGTGACCGAGCCTGCCATGCAGCTGCTGCGTCAAGTGTGGGCGGCCTGGCGGCTTGAGATGTGGCGCATGAGCGGCACCGTGCCCAGGCTTTGGAATTTGTAGTCATTAGCGGATGAGCTTCCAGACTGAAGCCACCGACCTGCCCCTGATTTTGTCACCCCCGACTTGATCGGGGGTCCATGGCTTTCGGTGGCCATGGATACCCGCATTCGTGGGCATGACAACTAGGCTGCGTCAAATCGCCACCAACTGTTGGATGTTCTTTTCCTTCATCTCGCTGCCAGGGCCTCGGGCGATGACCTCGCCACGCTCCATCACCAAATACTGGTCAGCCAGTTCTTCGGCAAAGTCGTAGTACTGCTCGCACAGCAGCACCGCCATGCGCTGGCCTTGCAGGCCCACATCGGCCAACTGGCGGATCACGCGGCCGATGTCTTTGATGATGCTGGGCTGGATGCCTTCGGTGGGTTCATCCAGGATCAGCAAGCGCGGCTTGGCCGCCAGCGCGCGGGCGATGGCCAACTGCTGTTGCTGGCCGCCTGACAAATCACCACCTCGGCGGTGCAGCATTTGCTTGAGCACCGGAAACAGCTCGAACAACTCGGGCGGTATCGGTGTGCCACCGGGCTGTGTGGCCAAGCCCATGCGCAGGTTGTCTTCGACCGTCAAACGGGCAAAGATTTCTCGACCCTGAGGCACATAGCCAATACCGGCCGCCGCACGTTCGTAGGGTTTTGCCTGTGTGATGTCTTGCCCAGCCAACGTGACGCTGCCGCTTTTGATCGGCACCAGGCCCATGAGCGATTTGAGCAAGGTGGTTTTACCGACGCCGTTGCGGCCCAGCAAGACGGTGACTTGCCCCTGCTCGGCAGACAGGCTCACATCGCGCAGGATGTGGGAGCCGCCGTAATACTGGTGGATGTTATTGACTTCAAGCATGTTTCATTCTTCAAGTAGGTCGGACCTTCAGGTCCGACATAAGCCAATTCGAAAATGGATCCCGGATCAAGTCCGGGATGACGCACGGGAGTGACGGGTGGCATGACGTAAGAGATGACGCACAGGGGTGACGGGTGGCATGACGTAAGGGATGACGTTTCTGGGTCGATGTGCTCATGGTCAGCGCCCCAAATAAACTTCAATCACCCGCTCGTCGGCTTGCACCTGATCGAGCGTGCCCTGGGCCAGCACCGAGCCGTCGCACAGCACGGTGACGATGTCCGAGATGGTGCGAATGAAGCTCATGTCGTGCTCCACCACCATCAGCGAATGCTTGCCTTTGAGGGTCAAAAACAACTCGGCGGTGCGTTCTGTTTCATGGTCGGTCATGCCCGCCACTGGTTCGTCCAGCAACAACAGCTTCGGGTCTTGCATGAGCAACATGCCGATCTCCAGCCATTGCTTTTGACCGTGGCTGAGCGTGCCCGCCTGCACCCGCACGCTGTCTTGCAAATGGATGGTGTGGAGCACTTCGGCCAGGCGATCGCTCTGGCGCGAATCGAGCTTGAAGAACATCGAGGCCTTCACGCCTTTGGGCGTTTTCAGCGCCAACTCCAGGTTTTCAAACACCGTGAGGTGCTCGAACACCGTCGGCTTTTGAAACTTGCGGCCAATGCCCAGCTGCGCAATTTCGGGTTCGTTGTGGCGCAGCAAATCGATGGTGCTGCCAAAGAAGACGGTGCCTTCGTCCGGGCGGGTTTTGCCGGTGATGATGTCCATCATCGTGGTCTTGCCCGCGCCGTTGGGGCCGATGATGCAGCGCAGCTCACCCGGCGCGATGTCGAGCGACAGCTTGTTGATGGCCTTGAAGCCGTCAAAGCTCACGCTCACGTCTTCCAGGTACAAGATGCGGCCGTGGGTCACGTCCACTTGCGCTGTATCTTGCACCACACGGCCATAGCCTGCGCTGCGGCCACCAGACTCGGTGGCTTGGCTCACCAGCTTGGCGTGTTCGGCCACACGCTGGGCCCCTTGTTGCAAGAGATCGGGCGTCATGCGGCACCGCCTTTCTGATCGGTAGATGGCGGAGGAGCAGTCATCCCCGGCTTGACCGGGGATCCTGGGCCTGGATTCCCGCTTTCGCGGGAATGACGTAAATGTTTAAGGAAGCCTTGGCGTGCACGGACCAAGCCCACCACGCCTTGCGGCAAATACAAGGTGACCGCGATGAACAGCGCACCCAAAAAGTACAACCAGAACTCAGGCGCTGTGACCGTCAACCAGCTCTTGGCACCGTTCACCAGAAAGGCCCCCACAATCGGGCCGATCAAGGTGCCCCGGCCACCCACAGCGGCCCAAACTGCGATCTCGATCGAGTTGGCAGCGCTCATCTCACCCGGGTTGATGATGCCCACTTGCGGCACATACAAAGCACCTGCAATGCCACACATCACGGCCGAAATCACCCAGATGCTGAGTTTGTAAGGCAAAGGCGAATAGCCCGAGAACATGACGCGCGTTTCGGCATCGCGAATGGCCAGCAACACGCGGCCATATTTGCTGCCCACCAACCAGCGCGAGAACAGGTAAAAGCCCAGCAGCGTCAAGCCGGTGATCACAAACAGCCCCATGCGCATGCCCGGTGTAGCGATCGGCAAGTCCAGAATGCGCTTGAAATCGGTGAAGCCGTTGTTACCACCAAAGCCGGTTTCGTTTCGGAAGAACAGCAGCATGGCCGCATAGGTCATGGCCTGGGTGATGATGGAAAAATACACCCCTTTGATGCGCGAGCGGAAGGCGAAATAGCCAAACACAAAGGCGATGACACCGGGCACCAGCACCACCAGAATCAAGGTGGCGATGAAGCTGTCCGACAGAGCCCAGTGCCAAGGCAACTCTTTCCAGTCCAAAAAGACCATGAAGTCGGGCAAGTCGCTCTTGTAGTTGCCGTCCTGGCCGATCTGGCGCATCAGGTACATGCCCATCACGTAGCCACCTAAAGCGAAGAACAGGCCGTGCCCCAGCGACAAAATGCCGGTGTAGCCCCAGATCAGGTCCATGGCCAGGGCGCAAATCGCGTAGCACATGATCTTGCCAATCAAGGCGATGGCGTAGTCGCTCAGGTGGAAGACACTGCCTGCAGGCACCAGCAGGTTGAACGCCGGTGCCACGACACCGACCAGGATCAGCGCCAGCAAGAACACCGACCAAGCTTTGCGAGCCAGCAAGGGGGCTACAGCAGGTAATTGGAATTTTTTCATGGTCATGCTCATATTCATGCTTCAGCACTGCGCCCCTTCATCGCGAAGATGCCCTGGGGGCGCTTCTGGATGAAGACGATGATGAACACCAGCACGCAAATCTTGGCCAGCACAGCGCCAGTCCAGCCTTCGAGCAACTTGTTGACCAAGCCCAGGCCCAGCGCGGCATAGACCGTGCCCGCCAGCTGGCCCACGCCACCGAGCACCACCACCATGAACGAGTCCACGATGTAGCTTTGCCCCAGATCAGGACCGACGTTTCCCACCTGGCTCAAGGCGCACCCGGCCAATCCGGCAATGCCCGAACCCAAAGCAAACGCATAGGTGTCGATGCGGGCGGTATTAACACCCATGCACGACGCCATGGGGCGGTTTTGCGTGACCCCTCGCACAAACAGCCCCAGACGCGTTTTACCAATCAGCAGCGCCATGCCCACCAGCACGGCGGCGGCAAACACGATGATGAGCACGCGGTTCCAAGGCAATTGCAGGTTGGGCAACAGCTCCCAAGCGCCGCTCATCCACGAAGGGTTTTCGACGCCCACGTTTTGCGCACCAAACAAGCTGCGCACACCTTGCATCAGCACCAGGCTGATGCCCCAGGTGGCCAGCAAGGTTTCCAAAGGGCGACCATACAAATGCTTGAGCACGGTGCGCTCCATCACGGCCCCCACCAAGGCCGAAGTGATGAATGCCACCGGAATGGCCACCAGCAGATAGGCGTCAAACGCGCCGGGCAAGTAATTTCGGAACAAAGCTTGCACCACATAGGTGGCATAAGCACCGATCATCATCAGCTCGCCATGCGCCATGTTGATGACGCCCATCAGGCCATACGTGATGGCCAGACCCAGTGCCACCAGCAGCAAGATGGAGCCCAGACTGGCACCCGTGAACAAAGCGCCCAAGCGCTCACCCCAGCGCAAGCTGTTCTGCACAGCGGCCAAGGAGGTCTGAATTTGTTTTTTGACCGAAGGCTCTTGCTCGTCAGCCAGGCGCTGGTTGAGCAACAACAAGGTCTCTGGCTGTTTGCTGTCGGCCAGCTCGCGTGCGGCCAGCAAACGGTCGTTCGGTGCATCGCTGGTCAGCAGCGCTGCAGCGCGGGCCTGGCGCACCAAGCTTTGCACGGTGGCATCTTTTTCGGCCGCCAAGGCTTTGTCGAGCAATGGCTTTCGGCTGGCATCGGGCTCTTTGAGCAAGGACAATGCAGCCAGGCGGCGCACTTTCACATCAGGGCTGAACAACTTCAAGGCCGCCAGAGCCGTATCGATTTCGCCACGCAGGCGGTTGTTCAGCATCACATCTTCGGCGTCTGCGGGCACGGTGACAGATTGGCCCGTCACGGGGTCTATGCCTTGGCCATCGCGTACCACCAACACCTGGTCTTTGGCGATCTTGACCACATCGTCGGCCAGCGCCTGCAAATAAGCGGCGGTTTTGTCATCGCCTTGGGCCACTGCTTTGGCCAAGGCTTCTACGCGGGCATCGCTCTCCCCGGTCGCCATGCCACGGGCCTCCTGAATCGTCAGGGCGTGCGCAGCCGTCAAGCACCACACCGCGCTGGCGATCAACGCGCCTTTCACCATCCATCTTTTCATTTTTCTCATCTCATGTTCAGCAGTTGCTCGCCAAGGCAATCTTGGGCATGAAATGGATTCCCGCGTGCGCGGGAATGACAGTTTTTTCATCAAACTCATGAATGACAAGTGTCGTGTCATCCCCGCGAATGCGGGGATCCATCTCGTTGACTGTCATGGATTCCCGCCTGCGCGGGAATGACATTCGGATCCGATCACTTCTTGACAGGTTCGTCAGGCTTGACGTCGTTGCCAGGGATATAAGGGCTCCATGGCTTGGCTTTGACCGGGCCAGGTGTCTTCCAGACCACGTTGAACTGGCCGTCGGCCTTGATCTCGCCAATGAACACCGACTTGTGCAGGTGGTGGTTCTTCTCGTCCATCTTGCTGGTGATGCCGCTCGGTGCCTTGAAGGTCTGACCGGCCATGGCCGCGATCACTTTGTCGGTGTCGGTGGTCTTGGCTTTTTCAACCGCTTGCTTCCACATGTTGATGCCGATGTAAGTGGCTTCCATCGGATCGTTGGTGAGAGGCTTGTCTTTGTGACCAGCGATGTTTTTGGCCTTGGCATACGCAGCCCACTTTTTGGTGAACTCGTCGTTGGCAGGGTTCTTGATGCTCATGAAGTAGTTCCATGCCGCCAAGTGACCGACCAAAGGCTTGGTGTCCACACCGCGCAGTTCTTCTTCACCCACCGAGAAGGCCACCACGGGCACGTCTTTGGCCTTCAGGCCCGCGTTGCCCAGTTCTTTGTAGAAAGGCACGTTGGAGTCACCGTTGATGGTGGAGACCACAGCGGTTTTGCCGCCAGCAGAAAACTTCTTCACATCGGCCACGATGGTTTGGTAATCGCTGTGGCCAAAGGGGGTGTATTTTTCGTCGATGTCCTTGTCAGCCACGCCTTTGGACTTGAGGTAAGCGCGCAAGATTTTGTTGGTGGTGCGGGGGTACACATAGTCGGTGCCCAACAAGACCCAGCGCTTGGCTGCGCCGCCTTCTTTGCTCATCAAATAATCCACGGCAGGGATGGCCTGCTGGTTGGGCGCAGCGCCTGTGTAGAACACGTTTTTGCTCAGCTCTTCACCTTCGTATTGCACGGGGTAGAACAGCAGACCGTTCATTTCTTCCACCACAGGCAGCACCGATTTGCGCGACACCGAAGTCCAGCAACCGAAGATGACCGAGACTTTGTCTTGGCCCAGCAGCTGCTTGGTTTTTTCAGCGAACAAAGGCCAGTTGGAGGCCGGGTCCACGATCACGGGTTCGAGCTTTTTGCCGAGCACGCCGCCCTTGGCGTTGATCTCGTCAATGGCCATGAGCACGGTGTCTTTCAACACGGTTTCAGAAATGGCCATGGTGCCCGACAGGCTGTGCAAAACGCCCACCTTGATGGTATCGGCGGCCAGCGCCTGGACGGAGAAAGTCAATGTGCCAGCAGCCAGGGCAGCAGCGGTGGCCAGGGCTTTGAGGTTGCCACGACGATTCATCATGAGATCACTCCAATCAGGTAAAAAAGTTTTTCAAACAACGTGCGGGAAATTGCAACGCTGAAAAGCTTCTTGCAAGCGCCGTGCCAACCCAAGGGAGAACCCTGATGCACCATCCACTGGCGCACGGTTTCTCCTAGAAAGTTTCGGACTCCCTATAAAGAGGCATGCTCTTTGCTTGAATTGAAGCATTCGATTCAACGCACACACGGAATGCACCAAGATGGAACTTACCCCTCGTGAAAAAGACAAATTGCTGATCTTCACGGCCGCTTTGCTGGCCGAAAGGCGCAAGGCACGCGGTTTGAAACTGAACTATCCCGAAGCGATTGCACTCATCAGCGCGGCCGTGATGGAAGGTGCCCGCGATGGCAAGACCGTGGCCCAGCTCATGAGCGAAGGCCGCACGGTTTTGACCCGCGCCGATGTGATGGATGGCATCGCAGAAATGATCCCCGACATCCAGGTCGAAGCGACTTTTCCGGATGGCACCAAATTGGTGACGGTGCACCAGCCCATTGTTTGACCCTGTGGATTTCAATCCACTGAAATTTATTCATTCGGAGAACTTCATGAAACATAAAATCAAAACTTTTTTAAAGCTGAGTACTGCGGCCCTGGTGATGAGCGCACCAACTTGGGCACAAGCGCACAGCGGGCATGTTGCGACGGCGTTCTCAGGCCTGCTTGATGGTCTGGTGCACCCCTTCACAGGTCTGGACCATCTGGCGGCCATGCTGGCGGTGGGCGTTTGGAGTGCCATCGCCGTGCGCCCGGTGTGGATGGCCCCATTGGCCTTCGTGGTCATGTTGACCCTCGGCGCTGTGCTGGGCTTGGCGGGTGTGCAAGTGCCTGCGGTCGAACCCATGATTGCCGCCTCAGTGCTGGTGGTAGGTTTGCTGATGGCGCGTCGGCAAGACATGCCCTGGACCGCCGCAGCCGCGTTGGCTGGCGTGTTTGCTGTGTTCCACGGCGCAGCGCACGGCAGCGAACTGAGCGCTGCCCAAGCATGGCCGGCTCTGGCAGGCATGGTCACGGGCAGCGCGCTGCTGCACGCTGCGGGTGTGCTGATCGGCCAACGCATGGCTGGTCGTGTCTGGCTGCAACGCAGCGCCGGTGGTGCTCTGGCCTTGATGGGTTCATCGCTGCTGGTCGGCTTGGTCTGAAGGATTGCACATGACACCCGGTGAACTTCTGATCGACCCCGGCCAGCACGCCCTGAACGTGGGCCGCCGCACCTGCACGCTGGTGGTGCAAAACGCCAGCGACCGCCCCATCCAAGTGGGCTCGCACTACCACTTTGCCGAGACCAACGCGGGCCTGCGCTTTGACCGCGCTGCTGCACGCGGCATGCGCCTGAACATCGCCTCCGGCACCGCCGTGCGCTTTGAGCCCGGCCAGCAACGCACCGTGGAGCTGGTGGACTACGCGGGCGACCGCATGGTGTATGGCTTCAGGGGCCTGACGAATGGTGCGCTCGATGGACCATTCAACGGCGCACCTGACAACGCAAAGAAAGCAGACTGACATGGCCCACATCGACAAACGCGCATACGCCGAAATGTTCGGCCCCACCGTGGGCGACCGCGTTCGCTTGGCCGACACCGCCTTGGTGATCGAGGTGGAAAAAGACTTCACCCTGCAAGCCGGTGGCTACGGTGAAGAGGTGAAATTTGGCGGCGGCAAGACCATCCGTGACGGCATGTCGCAATCGCAAAGAACCAACGCCGCCCACGGAACGGGCCCTGAAGCGCCTGGCGCGATGGACTGCGTGCTCACCAACGCGCTCATCATCGACCACTGGGGCATCGTCAAAGCCGACATCGGCCTCAAAGGCAACCGCATTGCCGCCATTGGCAAAGCAGGCAACCCCGACACACAACCGGGTGTCGACATCGTCATCGGCCCAGGCACCGAGATCATCAGCTGCGAGGGATTGATCGTTACCGCAGGCGGCATCGACTCGCACATCCATTTCATCGCACCCCAGCAGATTGACGAAGCACTGGCCAGCGGCGTGACCACCATGCTGGGCGGCGGCACAGGCCCGGCCACCGGCACCTTTGCCACCACCTGCACACCCGGGCCCTTCAACATCGAACGCATGATGCAGGCGGCCGATGCCTTCCCGATGAACCTGGGCTTTTTGGGCAAAGGCAACGCCACCTTGCCTGCTGCGCTGCACGAGCAGATCAGCGCAGGCGCGATTGGCCTCAAGCTCCACGAAGACTGGGGCACCACGCCAGCAGCCATCGACAACTGCCTGAGCGTGGCCGAAGAAACCGACACACAAGTGGCCATCCACACCGACACGCTCAACGAGTCGGGCTTTGTGGAAGACACCGTGGCCGCCTTCAAGGGCCGCACCATCCACACCTTCCACACCGAAGGCGCGGGCGGCGGCCACGCGCCGGACATCCTGAAGGTGGTGGGCGAGGCCAATGTTCTGCCGTCCTCCACCAACCCGACGCGGCCCTACACCATCAACACGCTCGACGAGCATGTGGACATGCTGATGGTCTGCCACCACCTGGACCCGTCGATTGCCGAGGACCTGGCCTTCGCTGAAAGCCGCATCCGCAAGGAGACCATCGCGGCTGAAGACATCCTGCATGACCTGGGCGCGATCAGCATGTTCAGCTCCGACAGCCAGGCCATGGGCCGGGTGGGCGAAGTCATCATCCGCACCTGGCAGACCGCGCACAAGCTCAAGGGCCAGCGCGGCAAGTTGCCCGGCGACAGCGACCGCCACGACAACTTCCGCGTCAAGCGCTACATCGCCAAATACACCATCAACCCGGCCATTGCGCACGGGGTGAGTCACGAGGTCGGCAGCATCGAGCCCGGCAAATGGGCCGATCTGGTGGTCTGGAAGCCGGCCTTCTTCGGCGTCAAGCCGGCGCTGATCCTCAAGGGCGGCTTCATCGCGATGGCCGCCATGGGCGACCCCAATGCCAGCATCCCGACGCCGCAGCCGGTGCACTACCGGCCGATGTTCGGTGCGTTTGGCGGCGCGCTGGCGCGAGGTTCGCTGACCTTTGTGTCGCAGGCGGCGCTGGCCTCAGGGGTTGGTGAGCGCTTTGGCCTGGCCAAGTCATTGAGCGCCGTGCGGGGCACGCGCCACATCGGCAAGCGGCACATGATCCATAACGACTACGCCCCGCGCATGGAGGTGGACGCCCAGACCTACGCGGTGCGCGCCGACGGCAAGCTGCTGACCTGCGAGCCCGCAGTAAGCTTGCCCATGTCGCAACGCTACTTTTTGTTCTGATGCTCCAAGCCTCCAAAGTCATTTCGCAAGGCCAGGGTCTGGCCCCGGCCCTGCTCAAGCGCGCCGCCACCGTCACCCTGGACTGGGACGTGCGCCAGAAAAGCCGCTTTTCCGCCACCGACAGCGGCGGGCGGAAACTGGGTGTTTTCCTGCCGCGCGGCACCGTGGTGCGCGGCGGCGACGTGCTGGTCGCCGAAGACGGTTCGCTGGTCCGCGTGATCGCCGCACCGCAGCCGGTGCTGCTCATCACGGCCTGCGCACAGCACGGCACGCCGTTTGACCTGACCCGCGCCGCCTACCACCTGGGCAACCGCCACGTCCCCATCGAACTCCAGCCCGACCACCTGAACATTGAGCCCGACCATGTGCTGGCCGACATGCTGCGCGCCATGCACCTGACCGTGGTGGCCTGTGATGCCGCCTTCGAGCCGGAAAGCGGCGCCTATGCAGCCGGTGGCCACAGCCATGACGGTCACAGCCATTCGCACGCGCCTGCGGCAGCGGCAGAACCGGCAGCGAAAACCCGCTACACCGTGATCCCGGTCACGGCCGCGGCCGTCCCGCACGTCCACGGACCGGGCTGTGGCCACGACCACGGGCATTCGCACTGAGATGCGCCGCCTGCCGCCACGCCCGGGGGCACGAAGGGCCGCACTCATCGCGCCAGCGCCCCGCGCCCGAGCCAGCCGCGTGACAGGGCGCTCGCCCCGTACGGTGGCCACGCCGTCCGCCCCCAGCAACCTGCCCGCCGCCAGCCTGCTCCAGCTGATCTGGCTGGCCTCGCCCGCACTGCCTGTGGGCGGCTTTTCTTACTCTGAGGGGCTGGAAGCCAGCGTGGAATGGTGCGGTGTCACTACCGAATCCATAGCATCCAACTGGCTGAGCGACCAGCTGCATCTGACGCTCGCACGCGGCGACCTGGCCGTGGTGGCCAAGGCGCTGACGGCCTGGCCGCGCGGCGACCTGGCCCATGTGCGCGAACTCAATGACTGGGTTCTGCAGACCCGCGAAAGCAGCGAACTGCGCCTGCAGACCGAGCAGATGGGCCGCTCGCTGGTGGACTGGCAACGCAACCAGGACGCGGGGCAGCCCGACCGCCAGCGCGAGCTGGACGCCCTCGCGGCCATGAGCCCGACCTACCCGGTCGCTTTTGCGCTGGCCGCCTCGCGCACGCAAGCGCCGGTGCGCGATGCGCTGCTGGCTTTTGCCTTCGGCTGGGCCGAGAACATGGTGCAGGCCGCCCTCAAGTCCGTGCCGCTGGGCCAGAGCGCCGGCCAGCGCATCCTGGCGCGCCTGGCCGATGAAATCCCCGCCGCCGCTGACCACGCCCAGCGCCTGATGGACCGTGAGCGCCAGGCCTTTTCCCCCATGCTGGCCATTTTGTCGGCGCAGCACGAAACGCAGTATTCACGTCTGTTCCGCTCATAGAACACGCAAGGATGAACGCACCATGCCCGCACCCACGCCCCGCACCCTGAACGAATTCCCGCGAACCACGTTTGACAAGCTCCGGTACAACGACACCGACCGGCAAGGGCACGTCAACAACGCGGTGTTTGCCACGCTGCTCGAATCAGGGCGGGTGGAGTTTCTGTACGCGCCCGAAGGTGCGCTGCACGACCCTGGCTGCGCCTTCGTGATTGCCAGCCTGAACCTGAGTTTTCTGAAGGAAATCAACTGGCCGGGCCGGGTGGACATTGGCACAGGGGTGGCAGACATGGGCCGCAGCTCGTTCACGCTGGAGCAAGGCCTGTTTCAAAACGGGCAGTGCGTGGCCACCGCGCAAACCACCATCGTGCAGATGAACGAGAGCACGCGGCGCTCGC
>ERZ1034363.1161-NODE-1161-length-15644-cov-7.429370_pt1 | contig 15644 bp, 14 predicted proteins | sample MGYA00520616_ERZ1034363 | MGnify/ENA primary metagenome ERZ1034363 (study PRJEB33736, sample SAMEA104284506) | Azolla filiculoides | biome: Urban; feature: Water surface; material: Ditch water | place: Netherlands | collected 2015-10-28 | depth 0-0.1 m ...
CGGTTGATCTTGATGCCGGTGGCTTTGGTGAAGTCGCTGTACATGACTTCATCGGTCGGGTAATGGCGGGCCGAATAGATGTTCAGGACTTTGTCTTGTGCCATGCCCGAGGTGGCGGCCAACAGGCAAGCGATGCTCAAAAGGGATTTGGAAAGTGTCATGGTCTGAAGGCCTTGGGTGTCGATGGACGGATTTTAATCCAAATGCGAATCATTATCAATAAGATCTGAGGGAAAAGATGAAATCAGTGAAGCGAAATGGGCAACGCACTGGCTGGATGGGGCTTGGGGCCATGTTGTTGACGCTGGTGCTGGCTGGATGTGGCAGTGTGACCAGAGGACCTGCTGGGGAAAATGGCAAGCTGCCGCATGCCGCAGAGCGCCGCGAGATCAAGCTGGGCTTGGCTTTGGGCGGGGGCGCGGCACGAGGGTTCGCCCATCTGGGTGTGATCCAGGTGCTGGAGGAGGCCGGTTATCGACCGAGCCATGTGGTGGGCACATCGGCGGGCAGCCTGGTGGCCGCTTTGTACGCCAGTGGCAAAAGCACGGCCGAACTCGCCCGTTTGGCCGAAACCATGCAAGAGGCCGACATCACCGATTGGATGCTGCCGATACTGAACCGGGGCGCATTGCGCGGCGAGGCGCTGGCCAAGTACGTGAACACGCAGGTGGGCGGACGCAGCTTGGAGCAAATGAAGATCCCCTTGGGGATTGTGGCCACCGATCTGGGCAGCGGAGAGTCCATTACCTTCCGCCGTGGCAACACCGGGGCGGCTGTGCGCGCATCAAGTGCCGTGCCCGCCGTTTTTCAGCCCGTGCGCATCGGCGATCGTGAATACGTGGATGGCGGTTTGGTCGCACCAGTGCCGGTGCGTCAAGCCCGGGACATGGGGGCCAATTTCGTGATCGCGGTCGATATTTCAAGTGACCCCGAAGGCAATCCGTCGGGCGACACCTTCCAGATACTGATGCAGACCTTCGCCATCATGGGCAAGAGCATCAACACCTTGGCCTTGAAAGACGCCGATTTTGTGGTTCGTCCTGCACTGTCGGGGGTCAAAAGTGCCGATTTCGGTGCCCGCATGCGCTCTATAGAAGCAGGCCGTGTGGCCATGCGTGCCATGCTGCCCAGCCTGAAAGCACGGCTGGCGGAGTTTGAAGCCGGGCGCTGAACGAGCGCAACGCGCACAGGCAGACATAGACCCCCGATCGGGTCGGGGGTGACAGGGTTTTGGCATGACAGGGTTCGGGCATGACAGGGTTCGGGCATGTACCCCCGATCGAGTCGGCTATTTGTCATACCCGCGCATGCGGGTATCCATGGCGATCGAAGGCAAGCAGACATGGACCCCCGATCAAGTCGGGGGTGACAGGGGGCGGGCGTGACAGGGTTCGGGCGTGACAGGGGGCGGGCATGACAGTGTTCGGGCGTGTACCCCCGATCAAGTCGGGTGGGTCCAATGTCTGTCATGTGCTCAGGAAATCAGCACAAAAAAAGGGCTGATCTTGCGATCAGCCCTTGAAGGGATCCCTGTTTCCCTGACGAAATTCAAAGAGATCCGAGGAGACAACTTGTCAATCAAACAGTCGGAAGCATCAACGACCGACTGTCTTCAAAATCACTTCTTTTTGCCAGTTTTGGGTGTGGCAGTTTGTGTCACGGCAGCCAGATTGGACTCGGCCAGATCTGTGGCTTGCTTGACGGCTTTTTGCACGGACTCGAAAGCGCTGTTGGCGGCAGTCACAGCACCCTTCATCATGGCCACGGCTTGCTCGGAGCCGGCAGGCGCGTTGGATGCGGCAGTGTCCACCAAGGTGGCGAACTGCTTTTGTGCAGCAGCAGCTTGGGCTTCGAAAGCTTTGGTGAACTCGCCACCAGTGCCGGAAGCGATGTCATACAGGTGACGGCTGTAAGCCGCTGTTTTTTCAGCCAAAGGCTGGAACAGGCTGGCTTGCATGGCCAGCAGGTCTTGTGCGTCTTTCACGCTCAACACGGCTTGGGTGCTGTTGGCGGACTCGTTCAGAGCGGCTTTGGCAGCGCTCAGGTTCAGTTCAACCAGCTTTTCCACGCCTTCGAAGGCTTTGGCAGTCAAGCCAAACAGGGTTTCAACGTTGGCTTTGTGCGAGGCGACGATTTGTTCAGCGGTCATCATGAGGATCTCCAGATCAAAAAAATTAAGAGGGGTTTCAAAAAGACTGCGCCGAAACTGGCCGGGGCCGTACAACATTGTTGCAGTGCAGCATGATTTGAATTTTAGGGTTTTCACGGGGTATTGCAAGGGGATCGGGTGGCTTGGTGCGCAGTTTAGAGAGGGTTTTCTAGAATCGGGGGCTCCACAAGTTGACCCATGCACGCCTACTACGCCGACCACTTTGTCTTGCCCTTGCCCGAAGGCCACCGCTTTCCCATGCGCAAGTACAGCCGCTTGCGCGACCGACTGAGCGCAGAACTACCGGGCGTGCAGATGCGCGAAGCCCCCGCCGCCAGCGACGGCGAGCTGGCGCTGGTGCACACCCCCGCTTATGTACAAGGCGTTGCCACAGGGGGGCTTGATGCCGCTTTGCAGCGTGAAATCGGGTTTCCATGGAGCCTGGCCATGGCCGAGCGGGCCCGCCGTTCAGTGGGGGCCTCGGTGGCAGCGGCCCGCGATGCGCTGGCCCAAGGCGTGGCGGGCAACTTGGCAGGTGGCACGCACCATGCCTATGCACACAAGGGCGGCGGGTTTTGTGTTTTCAACGACATTGCCGTCACCGCCCGCCTGATGCAGGCCGAAGCCTGGCGGCACCACCGCCAAAAGATGAACGTGGCCGTGATCGACTTGGATGTGCACCAAGGCAACGGCACGGCGCACATTTTTGCCAACGACCCGAGCGTGTTCACCTTGTCGCTGCATGGCGAAAAGAACTTTCCGTTCCGCAAGGAAGCCAGCGACCTGGACGTGGGCCTGCCCGACGGCTGCACCGACGAGCCGTATTTGGCCGCGCTGCACCAAGCGCTGCAAACCCTGCAAGACCGGTTTGACCCGCATCTGGTGATTTACCTGGCTGGGGCCGACCCGCACGAAGGCGATCGCTTGGGGCGGCTCAAGCTCACAGCCGACGGCATGCAAGCCCGCGACCGCGTGGTCATGGACTGGGCCTGGCAGCGGAAACTGCCCGTGGTGATGTGCATGGGCGGGGGTTATGGCCACGACATCGAGACCACGGTGCAAGTGCAAATGCAGACCTGGCAAGTGGCTTTGGACTACTGGCAACGCTGGCACAATCTCAGGTGATGAACACAACTGCCAAACCCCAAGCCGACGCCCGCAGCAGCTACAAGGCGTTTCGCGCCATTGGCACCCGCTGGATGGACAACGACGTGTACGGTCATGTGAACAACGTGGTCTATTACAGCTGGTTCGACACGGCGGTGAACGCCACGCTGATCGAGCAGGGCGTGCTCGACATCCATGCCGGTTCGACCATCGGGCTGGTGGTGGAAACCCAGTGCTTTTACTTTGCACCGCTGGCTTTCCCGCAAACCATTGACGCGGGCATCCGCGTCGCCAAGCTGGGCACCTCGAGCGTGCGCTATGAGGTGGGTCTTTTCGCTCAAGGTGAAGACCTGACCGCCGCCCGAGGCCATTTTGTGCATGTGTACGTGGACCGCGAAACCCGTCGCCCCGTGCCCCTGCCTGCCGCACTCAAAGCATTTTTGGAGACATTGACATGAGCATTCTGAACATTGGATCCCAGGTCAGCACCCGCGTGAACGACCCGGCCAGCGTGGACGCGGCCATCCTGAGCCGCTTTTCGGCCCGCGCTTATTTGCCCCAGGCGGTGGAGCGCAGTGTTTTGCAAGAGGTGCTGAGCGTTGCGGCACGCTCGCCCAGCGGCACCAACACCCAGCCCTGGAAAGTCTATGTGCTGCAGGGCGCCAAGCGCGACGAGCTGGTGGCCAAGACCTGCGCCGCGCACGACGCCATCAGCGCCAACCCCGCGCTGGCGTCTGAATACGCAGAGTCCTACGACTATTACCCCGAAAAATGGGTCAGCCCCTACATCGACCGCCGCCGCGAATGCGGTTTTGGTCTCTATGGCGTGCTGGGCATCGGCAAAGGCGACAAAGAGCGCATGCACGCGCAGCACCAGCAAAACTTCCGCTTCTTTGATGCACCCGTGGGCCTGATCTTCACGATTGACAAGGTCATGGGTCGTGGCAGCCTGCTGGACTACGGCATGTTCTTGCAAAGCATCATGGTGGCAGCACGCTCGCGTGGCCTGCACACCTGCCCGCAAGCGGCGTGGAACGGCTTCTCCAAAATCATCCTGCCCCATGTGGGCGCGGGCGAGAACGAGATGGTCGTTTGCGGCATGGCGCTGGGTTATGCCGACGAGTCGGCGCTGGTCAACACTTTCCAGACCACCCGCGTGACGTCGCAGGATTTCACCCACTGGGTGGAGTGAGCTCGCAGTTCTGAGAAGAAAGGAACAAGTTTGGGTTTCGACGGCTTGGCGCTTCAACTGCTCAATGGCCTGAGCCACGCCACCACCTTGTTCCTGATGGCATCCGGGCTGACGCTGATTTTTGGCGTGACCCGGATTGTCAATTTCGCGCACGGCAGCTTCTTCATGCTGGGTGCTTTGTGGTCGGCACATGCCGTCACCCACTGGTGGCCCGCGATGGCCGACACCGCTTGGGGCTATGGCACGGCCATCCTTATGGGCGCGTGCCTGGCGGCCTTGCTCGGGGCCATCACCGAGGTGCTGCTCTTAAAGCGCATGCGCCATGCCCCCCAGCTCTACCAACTGGTCGCCACTTTTGGCCTGACGCTGGCGTTGCACGACGCCATGCGCTGGTATTTCGGGCCGGAAGAGGTTTTTGCCCCGCGCTTTCCGGGCCTCAAGGGCGCGATTGAACTGGGCGAGTCGTATTTCCCGACCTGGCAACTCTTCACGCTGGTGCTGGGCCCACTCGTCTGGCTGGGCCTGCACCTGTTGCTCACGCGCACGCTGTGGGGCCAGCGTGTCAAAGCCGCCACGCAAGACCGCGAGATGTTGGATGCCTTGGGCGTGAACCCCGCACCCCTCATGCTGGGCGTGGTCATGCTGGGCTGTGGCCTGGCCGGTTTGGCCGGGGCGCTGCAGCTGCCGCGTGAACCGGCCAATTTGCAGATGGACGTGAACGTGGTGGTCGAGACCTTTGTGGTCGTGGTCACGGGCGGGCTGGGCAGCATCGGCGGGGCTTTTGCTGCGGCTGTGCTGATTGGTGTGATCCATGCTTTGGGTGTGAGTTTTTTCCCGCAGGCCACGCTGGTGTTGGTGTTTTTGACCATGGCGGTGGTGTTGGTTTGGCGGCCTCAGGGCTTGGCTGGTTCTGCGGCCCATGCCGAACAGCGTGAAAGCGTACCCGTGTTTGCACTCTGGCCTGTGGCGTGGGTTGGGCGTGCGATGTTTGCGGCAGTTTTTGTGAGCTTGACGCTGTTGGCTTGGGGGCAGGGCGACTACGGGCGCAGCCTGGCAGAAGACGTGATGGTGATGATGTTGTTTGGCCTCAGCCTGCAGTGGATGATGGCGCTGGGCGGTCTGGTCAGTTTTGGCCATGCCGCATTTTTTGCACTGGGCGCTTATGGCGCGGCGCTGGCACACCTGCACTGGGGTTCGGGCCTGTTGACGTCCTTGGCCGCCGGCATGGCGCTGGCGCTGACCGTGGCCTTGGTTTTTGGCGCTTTGGTGGTGCGCAGCAGCGGGGTCTACTTGGCGATGCTGTCGCTGGCGCTGGCGCAAATGGTCTGGGCGGGCGCGACCCAATGGGTGGGCCTCACGGGGGGCGACAACGGACTGATTGGTCTGCGTCTGGTCGATCCCGAGCAACGTCCATTTTGGGATGCCGCGCTGTGCGCGGGCGTGTTGCTGGCGCTGGCGGGCATGGCCCGTGTGGTCGGGTCCAGTCGGGGCGCGGCTTTGCAGGCCTTGCGCGATGCCCCGCTGCGGGCAGCCGCCAGCGGTTTGCCGGTGCAGGCTTTGCGCTACCAGGTGTTTGTGGGCAGCGCCACTTTGGCCGGGCTGGCCGGGGGCTTGTGGGCCGCTTTCAAAGGCGCGGTCTTTCCCTCGGTGGCCTCGGTGGCCATGTCGGTCGATGCCTTGCTGGTCATTTTGTTGGGCGGGGTGCACCAGTTATGGGGTGCTGCCGTGGGCAGTGCACTTTTGGTCTGGGGCGGTGCCGAACTGGGGCAGGGGCTGGATTATTGGCGCGGCGTTTTGGGCTTGGTGATCATGGCCGTGATGGTGCTGGCCCCGAGCGGCGTGCTGGGTGGGGTGCAAATGTTGTTGACCCGGTTTGGGCCCATCAAGGGGCGAACCGCATGAGCCCGATGAACACAACCGTATTGCAGGTGCGCGGTCTGGCCAAGCATTTTGGCGGGGTGCGGGCGCTGGACGGTGTGGATTTTGACGTGCCAGCAGGCCAGTGCGTGGCCCTGATCGGGCCCAATGGCGCAGGCAAATCGACCTGTTTTGCCTGCCTGGCGGGTCAGCAGGTGCCCACGTCGGGTGATGTGCTCTGGCAAGGCCAGTCGCTTTTGGGCAAGCCGCCCGCCGAGCGTCAGCGCCTGGGCGTGGCCCGCACCTTTCAGGTGGCGCAAACCTTTGAGGCGCTCACGGTGCTGCAAAACATCCAGCTGGTGCTGCGCAGCGACCAGCCGCTGGCCTGGTGGGACCGGCTGGACCGCCGCCAGTCCGAGCGGGCGCTGCAACTGGTCGCGCAAGCGGGCTTGCAGGCTCAGGCCCATGCCAGCGTGGCCGACTTGCCCTATGGCGCGAAAAAGCGCCTGGAGCTGGCCATGGCCTTGGCGGGTTTGTCGGCCACCGGGCCATCCTTGCTGTTGCTGGATGAACCCGCTGCAGGGCTGGCCCTGGCCGAGCGTGCTGACATGATGGCGCTGGTGCGGCAGGTTGCCACGCAAGGCGTGACGGTGCTCTACACCGAGCACAACATGGACGCCGTGTTTGGCGTGGCCGACCGGGTGCTGGTGTTGATGCAGGGTCGGTTGGTGGCTGATGGCTTGCCCGAAGCCGTGGCGCAAGACCCCCAGGTGCGAGAACGTTACTTGGGCATGGATTTCAAGACACAAACAGCCCAAGGGGTCCGCCATGACTGACGCCCGGTTGGAGGTGAAAAACCTCAACGCCTGCTACGGCCAGGCGCAGGCCTTGTTTGATGTGTCTCTGACGGTGCTTGCGGGTGAATTGGTGGTTTTGCAGGGCCTGAACGGCGCGGGCAAATCGAGCTTGTTGCAGTCGTTGATCGGTATCGGTCCCAAGGTGTCAGGACAGATCACTTGGGCAGGGCAGCGCATCGACGGCTGGTCTGCACATCGGCGGGCGCAAGCCGGTTTGGGTTTCGTGGCCGAAGACAGGCGGCTGTTCACCAGCCTGTCGGTGCGTGAAAACTTGTGGATTGCGGTGCGCGGAGGGGCCCAATCTGCTGCGGCCCAGCAATTCGAACGTGTGCTGACGCTGTTTCCGGTGTTGGGCCAACTGCTCAACCGACCCGCCAGCCAGATGAGTGGCGGCGAACAGCAAATGCTGGCCATCGCCCGCACCTTGATGACCAGTCCTCGCCTGTTGTTGCTGGACGAGCCCTGCGAGGGCATTGCCCCTGTGCTGGTGCAGGCCCTGCGCGAAGCGCTGTTGCAGCTGCGCCGGGAGGGCTTGAGCCTGCTGGTGGCCGAGCAAAACAACATTTTGGCGGCGCATGCTGACCGGGTGGTGGTCATGGTGAGCGGGCGTCTGGAAGTGGCCTCATGACCGTTCGCATGACCATCACTTACACTGACCCGAAAATCCGGCAGCCCGACTGCCCTGAGACAGAAAAGCCATGATCATCACCAGTCTGCTCGACACCGACCTGTACAAATTCACCATGATGCAGGTCGTGCTGCACCAGTTTCCGGGTGCTCAGGTCGAATACAAGTTCAAGTGCCGCAACCCGGGTGTGCCGCTGGCCCCGTTTGCCAAGGAGATCCGCGAAGAAATCCGGTCCTTGTGTAGCCTCACTTTCAAGGAAGGGGAGTTGCAGTACCTGCGCTCGCTGCGCTTCATCAAAAGCGACTTCGTTGATTTTCTGGACCTGTTCAAGCTCAATGAAAAATACATCCAGGTCACGGCATTGCCCTCGGGTGAGGTTGACATCACCATCCAGGGCCCCTGGCTGCACACCATCTTGTTCGAGATTCCGGTGCTGGCCATCGTCAACGAGGTGTACTTTCGCAACACCCAGAAGGTGCCTGACCTGATGGAAGGCCGCCGCCGCCTGGACACCAAAATCGCCCAGCTGCAGGCACAAGGCCTGGAAACCCTCAAGATCGCCGACTACGGCACGCGTCGCCGTTTTTCACGGGCTTGGCATGAAGAGGTCTTGCGCGTGCTCTCGGCCCGTTTGGGCACGGGACCCGAAGGCCAGTTTGCAGGCACCAGCAACGTTTATTACGCGTATTTGTTGGGCCTGACCCCGCTGGGCACCATGGCCCACGAGTATTTGCAGGCTTGCCAGGCGCTGGGGCCACGCTTGCGCGACAGCCAGATTTTTGCTTTTGAGTCCTGGGCCAAGGAATACCGGGGCGATTTGGGCATTGCGCTGTCCGATGTCTACGGCTTCAACGCCTTTTTGCGTGACTTCGACTTGTACTTTTGCAAGCTCTTTGACGGGGCACGCCACGACAGCGGCGACCCGTTCAGTTGGGGCGAGCGCATGATTGCGCACTACCAGCACAACCGCGTCAACCCGAAAACCAAGACACTGATCTTCAGTGACAGCCTGACCGTTCCCCGCACCATCGAGCTGTTCGAGCAATTCCGTGGGCGCTGCCAGCTGGCTTTTGGGGTGGGCACCAACCTGACCAATGACCTGGGCTACGAGCCGCTGCAGATCGTCATCAAGATGACACGTTGCAATGGCCAACCCGTGGCCAAATTGTCCGACACACCCGGCAAGGGCATGTGCGACGACGAAAAATATCTGGCCTATTTGCGTCAGGTGTTTGAAATCGACGCCTCAGCCTGATCACGCAGTCAAGGGCCGATACCATACGGCTCCATTTGAACAAATCACAGAGGTAAAAGATGACGCTGAGACCATCTCGATGGGCCATTCAAGGGGGCTTTTTGGGGCTGATGGCCCTGCCACAGTGGGCTGCAGCAGCAGAATTTGATGGTGCACAGCTGAGCGCCGTTTGGGGCATTCCCTTCGCGGGCATTTTGTTGTCCATCGCGTTGGCCCCTTTGCTGTTGCCCCATTTTTGGCACCACCATTACGGCAAAGTCGCGGCCGCTTGGTCGCTGGCTTTCTTGCTGCCCTTTGCGGCGGTGTTTGGGGCCAGCGCAGCCGGGGTCAATCTGGTGCATGCGCTGCTGGCCGAATACATTCCCTTCATCCTCTTGCTCACAGCGTTGTTCACGGTGTCGGGCGGTGTTTACATTCGAGGTAACCTGCACGGCAGCCCCGGTCTGAACGCCACAATTTTGGCCATTGGTGCCGTGCTGGCCAGCTTCATGGGCACCACGGGGGCGTCCATGTTGTTGATTCGCCCCTTGATCCGCGCCAACGACAACCGCAAACATGTGGCCCATGTGGTGGTGTTTTTCATCTTCATCGTCTCCAACGCGGGCGGCTCGCTGACCCCCTTGGGTGATCCGCCGCTGTTCCTGGGCTTCCTCAAGGGCGTGGATTTCTTCTGGACGGTCAAGCACATCTTCCCGGAAAGCCTGTTTTTGATCGGCTCTTTGCTGGCGATTTTTTATGCACTGGATTCCTGGTTCTACCACCGTCGCGAGGAGTTGTTGCCGGTCGATCCCACACCCGATTCCCGTCAGATCGGCTTTGACGGCCGTGTCAACTTCGCCTTGCTGGGCGGTGTGGTGGCGCTGGTGCTGATGAGCGGTATCTGGAAATCACCTGTTTCGTTCAACATCGCAGGCACCGAAGTAGGCTTGCCGGGCTTGTTGCGCGATGCGGGGCTGGTGCTCATCACCTTGCTGTCGCTCAAGTTGACGCCCGCCAAAGTGCACCTCGACAACCAGTTTGGCTGGGGCCCGATGGTTGAGGTGGCCAAGCTGTTTGCGGGTATTTTCTTGACCATCATTCCGGTGATCGCCATGCTCAAGGCGGGTGTGAACGGGCCTTTTGGTGCCGTTGTGTCCGCTGTCACGAAACCGGACGGCAGCCCCGATGTGATGATGTATTTCTGGATCACGGGTCTGCTCAGCTCTTTCCTGGACAACGCCCCGACTTATCTGGTGTTCTTCAATACCGCTGGCGGTGACCCGCAGGTCTTGATGACCACCTTGGCCCCGACTTTGGCCGCCATCTCGGCGGGTGCCGTTTTCATGGGGGCCAACAGCTACATCGGCAATGCGCCCAACCTCATGGTCAAGGCCATCGCCGAGGAGCGCGGAGTCAAAATGCCCAGTTTCTTTGGTTACATGCTGTGGTCATGTTCCGTGCTGATTCCCTTGTTCATTCTCATGACGTTGATCTGGTTCAAGTGATGTCCAAACCTTCCATTCTGTTGGCGCGAGCCATCTTCCCCGAGGTCCTGCAGTCTTTGGCGCAGGTGTTTGAAGTCGAGAGCAATCAGGCCGATGAAGTCTGGTCTGCCCCCGAGCTGACCCGTCGCATGCAAGGCAAAGTGGGCGCTTTAACCACAGGCAGTGAGCGCATCGACGCGGCGCTCTTACAAGCCAACCCGCAGCTGCGCATCGTGGCCAACATGGCCGTGGGCTACAACAACTTCGACGTGCCCGCCATGACCGCCGCAGGCGTGTTGGCCAGCAACACGCCCGACGTGCTGACCGAGACCACCGCCGACTTTGGTTTTGCGCTGCTCATGGCCACGGCCCGCCGGATCACCGAAAGCGAGCATTTTTTGCGGGCCGGAAAGTGGACCCAATGGAGCTACGACATGTTTGCTGGGGCCGAGGTGCATGGTTCGACCCTCGGCATCATCGGCATGGGCCGCATCGGGCAGGGCATTGCCCGCCGCGCCGCGCACGGTTTTGGCATGAACGTGATTTACCACAACCGCTCACGTTTGAGCCCCGAGTTGGAGGCCGAATGCAAAGCCCGCTATGTGGGCAAACAAGAGCTGCTGCAGACCGCTGACCATGTGATGCTGGTGGTGCCTTACAGCGCCGAATCGCACCACACCATCGGTTCTACCGAGTTGGCGCTGATGAAGCCCACCGCCACCTTGGTCAATATTGCACGCGGTGGCATCGTGGACGATGTGGCTTTGGCCAAGGCCTTGGCCACGGGCCAGATCGCGGCGGCGGGCCTCGATGTGTTCGAGGGCGAGCCCCAAGTCCACCCCGACTTGCTCAGGGTGCCCAACGTGGTGTTGACACCCCACATCGCCAGTGCCACGGTCAAGACCCGACGGGCCATGGCCCAGTTGGCGGCCGACAACCTGGTGGCTTACCTGACCCGTGGCCAGGCCTTGACCCCGCTGAACACCTTGCCGGGCGCTGCGGCATGAACGAATGGATCTTGCTGGCCTTGGCGGGGCTGAACCTGCTGGTGCTTTTGGTTTTGCTGTTCCGCTCCAAAACCGCGCCAGATGAAGACGCAGACACTGCCGCAGATCAAATGGCCTGGCAGCTGCAACAGTTTGCGGCCGTGCAAGCCCAGACCGAGCGGCTGGAGCGCGAGCTGCGCACCGAAATCAGCCAGTCGGGTGTGCAAGGGCGTCAAGAATCCATGCAGACGCTCACGCTGTTCCAGCAATCGCTGTTGCAGCAAAGCGCCGAAGCCACGCGCACCCAAAACCAGCAGATCGACGCGCTGGCCCAGCAACTGGCTTTGCTGCAAAAAAGCCTGACCGACAGCCTGGCACAACAGGTCAATGCCTTGTCGGAGTCGAACGCCCGGCGCTTGACCGAGATGCGCGGCACCATGGAAACCCAGCTGGCCCAGCTGCAGCAAAGCAACGCGGCCAAGCTGGACGAAATGCGCCAGACCGTGGACGAAAAACTCCAAGCCACGCTGCAAGCCCGCTTGGGCGAGAGCTTCAAGCAAGTGGCCGAGCGGCTGGAGCAAGTGCACAAAGGCTTGGGCGAAATGCACAACCTGGCCCAAGGCGTGGGCGACCTCAAACACCTGCTGACCAACGTCAAGACCCGCGGCATGTTTGGCGAGGCGCAACTGGCTTCCTTGCTGGAACAGGTGCTCACCCCCGAGCAATACGCGGTGCAGGTGGCCACGCGCCCCGGCGACAAAAACCGGGTGGACTTCGCCATTCGCCTGCCGGGCCGATCGGACAATGGCGACCCTGTTTGGCTGCCGATCGACGCCAAGTTCCCCAATGAAGACTATGAGCGCCTGCTGGAAGCGCAGGGCCGTGCCGACCCGGTGCAGGCCGAGCTGTGCGCCAAGGCGCTGGAAACCCGCATCCGACTCGAAGCCAAATCCATTGCCGAAAAGTACCTCGAACCACCTTACACCACCGACTTTGCCATCCTGTTTTTGCCCACCGAAGGCCTCTATGCCGAGGTGCTGCGCCGTCCCGGCTTGATGGAAACCTTGCAGCGCGACCACCGCGTCACACTGGCAGGCCCGACCAATTTGATGGCCTTGCTCAATGCGCTGCAAATGGGCTTCAGGACTCTGGCCCTTGAAAAACGCTCCAGCGAAGTCTGGCAGGTGCTGGGTGCGGTCAAGACCGAGTTTGGCAAGTTTGGCGATGTGCTGGACAAGGTGCGCAACCAGACGCAAACCGTGCTCAACACCCTGGACCAGGCCCAGACCCGCAGCAACGTCATGAACCGGGCTTTGCGCCAGGTCGATGCCTTGCCCGAACCCGAGGCGCAAGCGCTCTTGCCCGGCGGTGACGCTTGACAACGCCCTCGGGGCAGCCTGACCCGGCATGAAAAATCCGTTGCCACGGCTCATTGCAGGACAGATTTTCTTGCACGCGTGCATGGCGGGCATGCGCATGGCGATCCCCTTGCTGGCCCTCAAACAGGGCTTCAGTGCCATGGCGGTGGGCGCGTTGTTGGCTTTGTTTGCCTTGACCCAGGTGTTTCTGGCCTTGCCCGCAGGCCGTTATGCCGACCGCAAGGGCCTCAAAAAGCCTTTGCTGATCAGCGTGGTCATGTCGTCTGTGGGGGCCGGGCTCTCGGTCTTGTGGCCGATTTTTCCGGTCATGTGCATCAGCGCCTTGGCCACTGGCGGTGCCACCGGCATGGCCGTCATTTCACTGCAGCGTCACGTCGGCCGCATGGCCAAAGACCCGGCAGAACTCAAGGCGGCTTTCAGCTGGTTGTCGATTGGCCCCGCCATTTCCAACTTCTTGGGCCCTGTGCTGGCGGGCTTGCTGATTGACTACGCCGGGCCGGAGCCTGCCCACGTCACGGGCTTTCGTTGGGCCTTTTTGTGCATGGCGGTCTTGCCTTTGACTACCTGGTTTTGGGTGCGCAGGGTGCCTGAGCTTCACAGCCCCAAGTCCATTGACAACGCCGCGCCACGCCGTGCCATGGACTTGCTGGCCGAACCCATGATGCGGCGCTTGCTGGGCGTCAACTGGCTGCTGTCGTCTTGCTGGGATGTGCACACCTTTGTGGTGCCTGTTCTGGGGCATGAGCGGGGCTTCAGTGCCTCGGTGGTGGGCACCATCTTGGGCGCTTTCGCCATCGCTGCGGCCTTCATCCGGGTCTGTTTGCCCTGGATTTCGCGCCATGTGCAAGAACACCAGATCATCACCGGGGCCATGCTGTGCACGGCGCTGCTGTTTGGTCTTTACCCCTTCATGCCCACGCCCTGGAGCATGGGGCTGTGCTCGGTGCTGCTGGGTTTGGTGCTGGGCACGGTGCAGCCCATGATCATGAGCACTTTGCACCAGATCACGCCACAGCACCGCCAAGGTGAAGCGCTGGGGTTGCGCCTGATGAGCATCAACGCTTCCAGCGTGCTCATGCCCATGCTGTTCGGTGCGGCGGGCGCCATTGCCGGTGTGTCTCCGGTGTTCTGGGTGGTGGGCGGTGCCGTGGGCTGGGGCTCGCGTGCCGCTTGGTGGCTCCGCCCCGGCAAGAACCACTGATCGCGCAGATTCGGCCGCAGGGGCGGCCTCCTACAACTTGGAAATGTTCAACTGGTAGAAGTCACAAATCACCTGCCATGCCGCTTCGGGCGTGTCCACATAGCGAAACAGCTTCAGGTCGTCTTTGGAAATCGTGCCTTCTTCCACCAGCACATCCATGTTGATCAGGCGTTTCCAGTAATCGCTGCCAAACAGCAAGATCGGCACAGGGCGGGCTTTGCGCGTTTGCACCAGCGTCATCACTTCAAACAGCTCGTCCAGCGTGCCAAACCCACCCGGAAAGGCCACCAAGGCCTTGGCACGCATCATGAAGTGCATTTTGCGCAACGCAAAGTAGTGGAACTTGAAGCTCAGCTCGGGCGTGACGTAAGGGTTGGGGTGTTGCTCGTGGGGCAGGGCGATGTTGAGCGCCACCGAGGGCGCACCTGCTTCTTGCGCACCCCGGTTGGCCGCTTCCATGATGCCGGGTCCGCCACCTGTGCAAATGTAGAGTTTTTCGTCGTCGGGCAAGCAAGAGCAAGACTGCGCCACCAGACGCGAGAAAACCCGGGCGTTTTCGTAATGTTGTGCGTTGCGTACCCCGGTTTCGGCTTGGGCGATGTCTTGTGGCTGGCCGCTGAGCTCAGCGACCTGCAGCTGGGCCTGCGCCATGGCCATGTCCGGGAAGCGGGCACTGCCAAATACCACCACCGTGTGCTCAATGTTGGCCTCGGTCTGCGCCAGATCGGGTTTGAGCATTTCCAATTGAAATCGGATGCCCCGGGTCTCGCGGCGCAGCAAAAACTCGGGGTCGGCAAAGGCCAGGCGGCTGGCTTGCGGCTCCAGCATGCCCGCATCGTGAAATTCGGTTTGTGTCTCGGCCCAGGCGTGGGGCAAAGACGGCGCTTTCAGGTCTTGAATCGATTGCATGTTGCCATTGTGCCTTTGCACTGTGGCGTTTGATTCGGCTTGCTAAGGCAAGCGCCCATGAAAAAAGCCCCTTGCGGGGCTTTTGTCGGGGAACGTCTTCGATCAGACGCGCTTGCGGTATTCGCCAGTGCGTGTGTCGATTTCGATCTTGTCGCCTTGGGCCACAAACAAAGGCACGGGCACTTCCAAGCCGGTTGCGATTTTGGCTGGCTTGAGCACTTTGCCGGAGGTGTCGCCTTTGACGGCGGGCTCGGTCCAAGTGATTTCGCGCACCACGCTGGTGGGCAATTCCACCGAGATGGCTTTCTCGTTGTAGAACACCACTTCGAGTTCCATGCCGTCTTCGAGGTAGTTCAAAGCGTCGCCCATGTTGGTGGCTTCGACTTCGTACTGGTTGAACTCGGTGTCCATGCATACATACATGGGGTCTGCGAAGTAAGAGTAGGTGCAATCTTTTTTGTCCAGAATGACCTGGTCCATCTTGTCGTCGGCACGGAAAACCACTTCAGTACCGAAGTTGGCGATCAGGCTTTTGAGCTTCATGCGGACAGTGGACGAGCCACGACCGCCACGCTGGTATTCGGTGCGCAGGACGACCATGGGGTCTTTGCCGTGCATGATGACGTTGCCGACGCGGATTTCTTGAGCGGTTTTCATAGGA
>ERZ1034363.1163-NODE-1163-length-15642-cov-3.567298_pt1 | contig 15642 bp, 12 predicted proteins | sample MGYA00520616_ERZ1034363 | MGnify/ENA primary metagenome ERZ1034363 (study PRJEB33736, sample SAMEA104284506) | Azolla filiculoides | biome: Urban; feature: Water surface; material: Ditch water | place: Netherlands | collected 2015-10-28 | depth 0-0.1 m ...
TTATCAAGCCCTAGGCCTGCACAAGCTGAAAGTAAATGCTCCACGGTGGAAACACGCACTCCATCTTTTTGAATTACCGAGGCCAATCGCGTATCGCAAACCGCCAGAGCAGTAGCCGGTACAACCGATTGCTCTGGGGTGTCTACACGTACAAATAAGATTCCTGAATTTATTGGTGCAGGCTTAATAGACAAAGTCACCTTGCGCCCAGAGTGCAAGCCAATCCCCACGGTTTTAATCGGGGTGGCGATTGTGCGTTGCTTCATCATGGTTTTATCTAAATTCAGGAATGATTTCTTACAGCTTTTTCAAAATTGAAGCAGCGTCGCTCACTTCAAACTTACCAGGTGCTTCACGATCTAAAGTTGTCACTACACCGTCTTCAACAATCATGGCATAACGATCTGAACGAACACCCAAACCACGAGCAGTCAAATCCAATTCGAGACCAAGTTTCTTAGTGAATTCAGCACTACCATCGCCCAACATGCGGATCTTTTTTCCAACTTTTTGATCACGTCCCCAAGCACCCATTACAAATGGATCATTAACTGAAATACACCAGATCTCATCAACGCCTTTTGCTTTGATTGCATCAAAGTGCTCAACGTAACTAGGAACGTGCTTTGCTGAACAAGTCGGAGTAAATGCGCCAGGCAAAGCAAAGATCACAATCTTCTTGCCGGCAGTGAGTTTTTCAACTTCGAATGCGTTTGGGCCAATAGCGCAACCTTCGCTAGCTTCATCTAAAAACTCATAAAGAGTAGCGTTTGGTAATTTTTGTCCGACTGCGATCATAAGATCTCCAATGAAATAGTTGTCATGAGTATGCCAACGCTAGCGCGGGATTCGTCGTCCGGAGGGGCGCCGCGCTGGCATTCTGCAACTACATATTGTATTGAGCAGTGGTTTAGTCTGCTTGCTTACGTAAAAAGGCTGGGATTTCGTAGTAATCAGCCCCTTTATCCAACATGGTTTTTGCCTGTGGTGAGCTATCAGCACCTAATGTAGGGGCTGGTGTAGCTTCACGCGAACTACGGAATACACGTGGCAAATCATATTGGCTGTAATCGACTCCGCTAGTTGCTGGTTGAGCAGCCATCGAAGGCGCACTACCCGCACCTGTCATCGCCAAACCAGCGCTAGTGCTCAAAGCTGAATCAAGACTTACCTTGCTCATTGCTGCTGAAGCACTTGCTGGAGCAAAGCTATTCAAGTCAGCCATTGTTGGCATCGCATCATGCGTACCAGTAGCTTGTCTCCAAACTACTTCTGGTTGATGATGTTGACGTGCTTGTGGATTATTCAAGCCAGTAGCCACTACAGTAACGCGCAAGGCATCGCCTAAGCTCTCGTCATATACAGTACCAAAGATCACAGTGGCATCATCTGCAGCATAGCCACGGATCGCTGCCATCACTTCACGAGTCTCAGACAACTTCAATGAACGGCTAGCAGTGATATTTACCAATACGCCACGCGCACCAGACAAATCAACACCTTCGAGTAATGGTGATGCAACCGCAGCTTCAGCGGCCAAGCGTGCACGATCCATGCCAGAAACTGTTGCAGTTCCCATCATCGCCTTACCTTGCTCGCCCATTACTGTTTTCACGTCCTCAAAGTCGACGTTGATCAAACCTTGTACGTTAATGATTTCTGCAATACCTGAAACAGCGTTATGCAATACATCATCTGCGCATGCGAATGCCTTATCAAACTCAGCATCCTCACCCATCACTTCGAATAGTTTCTCATTGAGAACTACGATCAATGAATCCACATATGACTCAAGCTCAGCTGCACCATTTTCTGCAACCTTCAAACGCTTCACGCCTTCAAAGTCAAATGGTTTGCTAATAACGCCCACAGTCAAAATACCCATCTCTTTAGCAACTTGAGCAACGATTGGCGCTGCACCAGTACCTGTGCCACCACCCATACCAGCAGTGATAAACACCATATGTGCACCTTGCAATGTATCTGCAATACGAGCACGCGCCTCTTCAGCAGAAGCTGCACCGATTTCAGGTTTTGCGCCAGCACCGAGTCCGCTAGAGCCTAGTTGCAAATTCACAGATGCCTCAGAACGCTGTAAAGCGCCAGCATCGGTGTTCATGCAAATAAACTCTACGCCATTAACACCGCGACGAATCATGTGCTGAACTGCATTACCACCTGCACCACCAACTCCAACCACTTTAATAATGGTTTTGCCGGCTGTTTCTTGATCTAACATTTCAAATTCCATATACCCTCCTAGGTAATAAGTACTACATTGACGACGACGAAAAACTTAAAAATTTCCTGCGAACCATTCCTTCATGCGCGAGATCACACTCTGCAACGCGCCTGACTGAGATACTCGACGGCCACGCAATAACTGCGCCTGGCCTTCCATTAATAAACCGATGCTGGTAGCAAAACGTGGGCTACGCAATACTTCATGCAGATGGCCGCGGTACTCAGGTGTACCAATACGCGCTGGGCGCAAGAACACTTGTTCAGCAAGCTCAACCATGCCTGGCATTAATGCAGTTCCACCGGTCAGTACGATTCCTGAAGACACCATATCTTCGTAACCAGAATCGCGAACTACCCCTCGCACCAAAGTGAATAATTCTTCAACTCGTGGTTCGATTACTGCAGCTAAGGCTTGTTTTGACATTGGGCGTGGCTCACGATCACCAACACCTGGAACATCAATCATGGTGGTCGGATCCGCCATATCTTGGCGAGCAATACCGTATTGAATTTTGAGATCTTCCGCATCAATAGTCGGTGTGCGCAATGCCATTGCTATGTCATTGGTAATTTGATCGCCTGCAATTGGAATCACCGCAGTATGTCGAATTGAGCCCTGACAATAAATGGCAATATCGGTTGTGCCACCACCAATATCTACCAAAACGACACCCAATTCTTTTTCATCTTCAGTTAATACGGCCAAGCTAGATGCAAGCGGCTGCAAAATAAGATCATTTACTTCCAAGCCACAACGACGTACACATTTCACAATATTTTGCGCAGCACTCACGGCGCCAGTAACAATATGTACTTTCACTTCTAAGCGTAAACCGCTCATGCCAATTGGCTCACGTACATCTTCTTGCCCATCAATAATGAATTCTTGAACAAGAATGTGAAGGATTTGCTGATCGGTTGGAATATTGATTGCTTTAGCAGTTTCTAGAACACGCTCAACATCTCCAGCACTAACTTCTTTATCGCGAATAGCCACCATACCGCTAGAGTTGAAACTCACAATGTGATTTCCAGCGATACCAGTAAAGACCTGAACGATCTGGCGATCAGCCATCACCTCAGCCTCTTCAAGCGCCTTTTGAATAGACTGGACTGTTGCCTCAATATTGACAACGACACCTTTTTTCAAACCTTTGGATGCAGTTTGACCGACACCAACTACATTGAATTGGCCATCAACACCCAATTCGGCGACCAAAGCAACCACCTTGGAGGTTCCAATATCCAATCCGACCAATAAATCGCGGTTGTCTTTACTCATTCTCATTCCTCATTGCTTCTGCTCACTTTTCTTGCCATCTGCTTCATTCTTTTTCAAACTTGCCGAAGCAAGATGCACTGCAAAACCATTTGCATAGCGCAAATCAATTGCGTCTACGCGATTAGCCCATTTCTCTTGAACTTGCGGCCAGTATTTAAAGAGTCGCGCTACACGATCCTCGGTTAATGTTTTGTCAGAGTTCTCTTCATCCCTACCGAACTCCACCTTCATGCCATTGGATAACTTCACGTGCCAGGCGTAACGCTCAGAGAGAGTGAGACTTTTCACTTCGGCACTCCAAGGCTTAAACCATGCGTTTGCTCTCTCATACAGGCGCATCACTTCTTTACTTGCATCTTCTGGACCGGTGAAGTCAACCAACTGAATACCATCGCCCACATCAGAAACACGACCAGCAAACAGCTCACCATGGGTATTCATTAAGGTATGGCTATCGACTCCACCCCAAGTACCAAATGGCTTTTGCTCTTCAATGCTCACAATTAATCCGTTGGGCCAGACTCTACGAACATTGGCATGACGCACCCATGGCATAGACTCGAAACCACGCTTCACATCTTCCAATCTCACGCTAAAGAAGTTTCCCTGGACCGTCTCTAAGACTTGTTGCTTCACTACAGGCTTATTAATATGCTTCAGCGTTTGTCCAGCTACCGGCTCAATCACTATTTGGCGCAATGCAAAGACGGGTCGTTGGCTTAACCACACTAAAATTCCAACGCAAACCATGACCGCGAAACAGCGCATTAAGAAACGGCTTAGCTTTTGCATCCGCTCTGGATGATTCCAAAGTGGAGATGCCAGCGAAGAAAATACTTCACCGAAGCCATTTAAGAAGGCGCTCATCCGACTCATACTTGCGCAGCCCCCTTGGTATTTAAGGTTTGGCTAATGACCCAGAGAACCAATTCAGCATATTCAACACCGGCTGCTTTGGCGGCCATTGGAACTAAAGAATGTGAAGTCATACCTGGAGATGTATTCATCTCCAAGAGATAAGGTTTGCCAGTTTTTTGATCCAACATGACATCAGCGCGCCCCCAGGTTTTACAGCCAAGAGCGCGATAAGCAGCTAAGGCTAAATCTTGAACTGCTTTATTAACTTCTGGTGCTAAATCAGTTGGGCACAAGTATTTAGTCTCATCAGAAAAATACTTATTGTGGAAATCATAATTGGCTTCCGGTGGAATGATTTTGATCACAGGCAATGCCTCAGCATTTTCTCCAAAACCAACCAATGGGCAAGTCAATTCATCACCAACAATACACGTCTCGGCAATCACTTTTTTGTCCATCCCCGCAGCTAACTTATAGGCCGCAGGCAACTCGTCGACGGATTTCACTTTAGTAAGGCCAAGTGAAGAGCCTTCATGCGCTGGCTTAACAATCAATGGCAAACCTAAGTGCTTCACCACCGCATTCCAATCGCTATCCGCTTTCAACTCCTGAAATTCTGGCGTTGAAAGGCCACTACTGAGCCAAACAAGCTTCGTTGCAATTTTGTCGATCGCCAGTGCGGATGCCAATACACCGCTACCGGTATAAGGCAACCCTAAAAGTTCGAGTAATCCTTGGATCGTGCCATCTTCACCGTAGCGTCCATGCAGGGAAATAAAGATGCGGTCAAAGTTTTCTCTTGCTAATTCAGTTGGGCAACGTAGTCCTGGATCAAATGGATGTGCATCAACTCCTTTAGAGAGCAACGCTTCCAAGACACCATTACCCGACATCAAGGAAATCTCACGCTCACCAGAGCGACCGCCAAGCAATACACCAACCCGACCAAGAGATTTAACATCGAGATTGGCGAGCTCATGCTTCACTCGCTCACCCCAAGAAAGATATTGTTGATTTTGCTTAGACATGTTTTGCCTCCGCCAATACATGAGGCAAGCCAGAGATAGAGCCTGCACCCATCGTGATTAAGACATCACCATCACGCAATAAAGCGCTGAGTTTTTCTGGCATATCTGCAACGCTAGGTGCAAAGGCTACCGAAGCGAAATCTAAAGAACCATTTGCAGTTTTATCAGCAGTAAGCGCTGCTTTCATGAGGCTTTGACCATCAGCACCTGGAATCTTCGCTTCACCAGCAGGGTAGACCTCGGTTAACACGAGGGCATCAAAGTTTTTAAGTACCTGTACAAATTCACCAAAGCAGTCACGCGTTCTTGTAAAACGATGTGGCTGAAATGCCAGTACCAAGCGACGACCTGGAAAAGCGCCACGGGCCGCAGATAAAGTAGCCGCCATTTCAACAGGGTGGTGACCGTAGTCATCTATTAATGTGAAGCTTCCACCAGATAGCAAAGGAATCTCTCCATATCTTTGGAAGCGACGCCCAACACCACTAAATTCAGATAAAGCCTTCACAATGGCTTCATCACCCACACCAAGCTCAGTAGCGATACCAATTGCTGCTAGAGCATTGCGAACGTTATGCAAGCCCGGTAAATTGAGTTGCACTTCAAGTCGACCAGGCTTATTGCCGTGACGGCGTACCGTCTTACGATCAACTGTAAAGTGCATGCGAGTACCCTCAGCTCGTACATTACTTGCTCGAATGTCTGCATCATCAGATAAGCCGTAGCGCAATACCGGTTGAGACACAAATGGAATAATGTCGCGAACGTTTGCATCGTCTATACAAAGTACTGCAACACCATAAAAAGGCATGCGCTGAATGAACTGAACAAACGCTTGCTTCAACCTTGCCATGTCATGCTGATAGGTATCCATATGATCAGCGTCAATATTGGTGACCACTTCCATCGCTGGAAATAATTGCAGGAAAGAGGCATCAGACTCATCCGCCTCAACCACAATAAAGTCGCCCTGGCCTAAGCGTGCATTAGCACCTGCGGAATTTAACTTTCCACCAATCACAAAGGTAGGATCTAAGCCACCCTCAGCTAAGACTGAGGCGACCAAACTGGTGGTGGTGGTTTTGCCATGTGTACCTGCAATAGCAATTCCCTGCTTCAAACGCATGAGTTCACCGAGCATGACAGCACGCTGAATAACGGGAACTTTGGCTGCACGAGCAGCCAGCACTTCAGGGTTGTTTCCTGCAACTGCAGTAGAAATTACTACCGCCTCTGCAGTACCAATATTTTTAGGATCATGCCCAATATGAATGACTGCGCCTAAATCTTTTAGACGCTTAGTTGTAGCGCCTTCGGCCAAGTCAGACCCAGATACCTGATAACCCAGATTCAGCAGCACTTCGGCAATACCGCTCATGCCCGCACCGCCTATACCAACAAAATGAATTTGCTGAACGATATGTTTCATATACCTACTCCTGCACAGTCTGCACATACCTCAGCCACACGCTGAGTTGCATGGGGCTTTGCTAAAGCATGGGCACGTTCAGCCATTACTTGTAAATCTTGACGGCTAAAGTTTTGAATCATGGATGCGAGATCCTGGGGATTGAGATCTTGCTGTGGGAGCAAAATGGCTGCATCTGCATCCGACAAAAATCGTGCATTTGCAGTTTGGTGATCATCAATCGCGTATGGGAATGGAATTAAGCAGGATGCAACACCACATGCTGCGATTTCTGAGACAGTCATCGCGCCAGATCGGCAAATCACGAGATCTGCTTGAGCATAGGCAGCTGGCATGTCATCAATAAAAGGACGGATATCGGCGGCCACACCCAAGTCGGCATAACGCTTCTGTAAATCTACGAGGTGTTTATCGCCTGCCTGGTGAATCACATGAGGACGCGCATCTTTATCCATCAATGCTAAGGCTGCTGGAATTGCTTCATTTAAAGCAGCTGCGCCTAGGCTGCCACCAACCACTAAGACCGACAAAGGTCCAGTACGTGCCTCATATCGTTTTGCTGGCACGCCCACGGTTTCAAACTCTTCACGAATAGGGTTTCCTACCCACTCAGCATGAGCCATCGTATCTGGGAAACCAGTTAAGGTACGCATAGCAATCTTGGCTAAAGCGCGATTGGCACTTCCTGCTACAGAATTAGCTTCATGCAAAACCAATGGCTTCTTCAAAAACTTTGTCATCAAGCCACCAGGAAATGTAATGTATCCACCCATACCCAAAACCACATTTGGCTTAATACGGCGCATGATTTTTAAACTCTGAAAACTCGCCCTTGCCAGGTTGAATGGCAGCATTAATTTTGCTTTAATGCCTTTACCACGTAGGCCACCAAACTCAACAGCTTCAAATGGGAAGTCGCAAGCTTTTACCAAGCGATATTCCATGCCGCTTTGATTGCCAAGCCAAAAAACTTTCCAGCCACAAATACGCAGATATTCAGCAACAGCGAGGCCCGGGAAAATATGTCCACCAGTACCGCCGGCCATAATCAAAATAGATGGCTTGGTCATAACTTGCCACCCCGCATCAAGATTCGGTTCTCATAATCAATACGCAGGAGCATTGCTACTGCAACTGCATTCATCAAAATTCCTGAGCCGCCATAGCTAACTAAAGGAAGGGTCAAACCTTTAGTAGGAAGCAAGCCCAAGTTGACGCCCATATTGATAAATGCCTGCCAACCAATCCATATCGCCACACCTTTAGCGGCAAGACCCGCAAAGCTGCGATCCAATTGCAATGCAGTGCGTCCAATCAAGAATGCGCGACGTACGATCCAATAGAACAAGAAGATCATCACTACAACACCAACGAAGCCAAGCTCCTCACCAATCACCGCCATGATGAAATCGGTATGCGCCTCTGGTAGGTAATGTAATTTTTCAACACTGCCACCCAGACCCAAACCAAACCATTCGCCACGACCAAATGCCATAAGTGAATGAGTTAATTGATAACCTTTATTGGCTGCGTTATCAACTTGCCATGGATCCATAAACGCCAACATCCGACCACGACGGAATGGTGAAAGCGCAATCATGGTGGCGCCACTCAACAAACCAACCAAGATCAAACCACCAAACAACTTTGCGTTAATACCGCCCAAGAACAAAATTCCGAACGCAATTAAGGCAACCACAACAAATGCTCCCATGTCTGGCTCAGCCATCAATAAGCCGCCAACCAATGCAACTGCAATACCCATTGGCAACATGCCTTTAACAAATGAGTGAAGATATTCTTGGCGCTGCACTGTGTAACTTGCGGCAAAAATCACGGCTGCAAATTTCATTAATTCAGATGGCTGGAAATTCATGAGACCTAAAGGAATCCAACGCTTGGCGCCATTTACCCCTTTTCCAACACCAGGGATGAGCACGGCAATTAATAGCAGAACCGTAAAACCAAAAATCACTGGTGAATAGCGATCCCACACATGGGTTGGGATCTTAAATACCCAAATAGCAACCCCAATAGCAATTGCCAATGAAATGCAGTGACGGATTAAAAAGAAGTTGCTGCTGTAGTTTGCATACTTAGGGCCATCAGCCAAAGTAATGGAGGCGGAGTAAACCATCACCAAGCCAATTAAGGCCAGAGACAATACAGCCCATACCAGCAACTGGTCATAGTCCATCATGCGCGAGCGAGTCTGCTCAACACCAGAGACCGCATCTCTCAAGCCGCTACGGAAATTATCAATTCCGCCTCTGGAAAAATTCCAGAAGCGGCCAAGGGCCATACGATTCTCAGGAAAAAGTTTTTCCCTCAAACTCATGCATGGACTCCTTCGAATTGCATTCCCAATTCCTGGACTTCTGCAACAAATACTTCAGCGCGTGCTACGTAATCACTAAACTGATCAAAGCTAGCGCAAGCTGGTGAGAGTAAAACAATATCTCCGGACTGGGCTTGCTTGGCAGCTTCTGCTACTGCATTTTTGAGAGTCTCACTCATGACGTAGGGCACCGAATCAGCCAAAGCCTCCGCAATAATTGGCGCATCTTTACCAATCAGGAAGACCCCTTTTACAAAACGTAGTGCAGGATCACGCAAAGGGCTAAAGTCCTGGCCTTTGCCTTCACCACCAGCAATCAACCAGATCCGCTTGCCAGATTCATTCGCGCTCAAACCATTTAACGCGGCTACTGTTGCGCCTACATTCGTACCTTTACTGTCATCCACATACTCAACATTCGACACAATTGAAACACTTTGAACACGATGAGGCTCGCCATGATAGTCGCGTAAACCATGCAAGAGCATATTCATTGGTAAACCAGCTGCTCGTGCCAAGGCTAATGCAGCTAAGGCATTCAATGCATTGTGGCGACCACGGATACGCAAAGCATCAGCTGGTATTAAACGCTTCAGTCTTAATGGCTCTTCTTCTACTGCAATAACTTTTCGGCGACGCTTAGGTTGAGGCTCAAGCTCTTCATCTACCTCAGCCCAGACTAGCCAATCAATGCCACCGGCACGCAGATCATGCTCAATACCAAAATCACCCTGCTCATCAGGACGACCTGCTCCAAAAGTAATGACTGATTTATTGGCTTTTTGCTCTTCAGTTAGCAAATTCATTACTAATGAATCATCACGATTCAAAATGCTGACAGTGTCTGGCCCAAAGATATTTGCTTTTGCATCAACATAGGCCTGCATATCACCATGCCAATCCAAGTGATCTTGCGTAATATTTAATACGGTTGCTGCTGTTGCATTAAAGGTACTGGTGTAAACCAGCTGGAAGCTCGAGAGTTCAAGCACCCAAATCTCAGGCATATCAGCGACTTGATCGGATTCATCCAAGCAAGACATCAATTTATCTAAAGCTGCAGGGCTGATATTGCCAGCCACAGCAACTCGCTTACCAGCACGTTCGCACAACTGTCCAGTCAGGGCAGTTGTAGTTGTCTTTCCATTGGTTCCGGTGATTGCCAATAAGGCCGGCTTATATTCAGACTCTAAGACTTGGGCCATGCGATCTAATGCAGCAATCGCTCTGGCAAAGAATTCCAACTCTCCCCAGATATCAATAGTGGCTTCTTGTGCTTTCACCAAGAATGAGGCTACTGGCTCTTGAAGTGGCGATAAACCAGGGCTAATTCCGATGACATCAATATTTTTTAAATTCAGGCCATCAAGAGGGCCAAAGTGGGCTTCTTTGAGTCCCGCAAATTCAAGATCAGCTAACCAGGCTTTTTGATGCTCATTTAACTGTTCACGATCACGCGTATCGGCCAGACTAACTTTTGCAGCGTTCCGCAAACACCACTTAGCCATGGCATAGCCAGACTCTCCCAATCCCAAGATTAAGAAATTCTGAGGCGCTTGATAACCCTCATCTGCGATGAGGGCTGGATTAGCGAAGGCTTGATCTAAGTTATGCATATTCCTTGGCTTACCGTAATTTCAGGCTGGAGAGGCCAATGAGAACTAATAAAATGGTGATGATCCAGAAGCGAACCACTACCTGAGTTTCGCGCCAACCTCCCAATTCAAAATGGTGATGTAGTGGTGCCATCCTAAAAATGCGACGACCCTCACCAAATCGCTTCTTGGTAAATTTGAACCAAAAGACTTGCAGCATCACTGATAGTGTTTCCGCCACAAAGATCCCGCCCATCACGAAGAGCACGATTTCTTGACGAACAATCACAGCTATAGTTCCGAGTGCACCGCCTAATGCAAGTGCGCCAACATCGCCCATAAACACTTGAGCGGGATGGGTGTTGTACCAGAGGAATGCGAGCCCCGCACCACCCATGGCCCCACAGAAAATCATGAGCTCACCTGCGCCAGGAATATATGGAAACAATAAATACTTTGCGTAAATTGCATTACCCATCACATAAGCAAAAGCACCTAGAGCAGCACCCACCAATATCACTGGCATGATCACTAGACCATCTAGTCCATCTGTAAGATTTACGGCGTTACTACTACCAACAATCACTAAGTAACTCAAAATAATGAAACCCATTACGCCTAATGGGTAACTCACTTCTTTCATAAACGGAATCAGTAAGTTTGATTTAGCTGGAAGATCCAAGGCGAAGCCGCTCTTAAGCCAATCAAAGAACAACTGCAAGACTTTGAGGTTATTTACTTCAGATACAGAGAAGGCCAAATAGATAGCAGCAAATAGTCCAATTAAAGTCTGCCAAAAGAATTTTTCTCTTGAGGCCATTCCTTTAGGATCTTTGCGCGCAACTTTGCGGTAATCATCAACCCAGCCGACCAAACCAAATCCAAAAGTCACAATCATCACAATCCAAATAAAGCGATTGCTCAAATCAGCCCACAACATGCAGGAGATAAAAATACCCAAAAGGATCAGTACGCCACCCATTGTTGGGGTGCCTGATTTCACTAAATGGGTTTGTGGACCATCCGTACGAACCGCTTGACCCATCTTTAATGCAGTCAACTTTCGAATCACCCACGGACCAGCCGCTAGGCCAATCAGCAAAGCAGTCACTGTTGCCATAACCGCTCTAAAAGTGATGTAGTTAAAGACTCGGAAAAATCCAAAATCATCCTGTAACCATTGCGCTAATATCAAGAGCATGTTTTAGCCTCCTCTAATAAGGCCTGTACTACACGCTCCATACGCATAAAACGAGATCCCTTAACCAAAATATCTAAGTGCAACTGCTTGCTTGACTCTTGATCTGCTAGCGCCACATTAAGCCCCTCAAGTAACTGATCCAATGTGGTGAAGTGCGCAGCACTACTAGCATGATGAGTCTTCGATAAATCATTAAAGCCCTGCACTGCAAATTTGCACTGCTCTCCAAGAGCAAATAATTTAGTAATTCCCTGCTCAGCAGCATAGGCACCAACTTCCTCATGGAACGCGGGGCCTTGATTGCCTACCTCGCCCATATCCCCCAATACCAACCAGGAGACATTCCCAGACTGCTTCAGCGCATCAATAGCCGCTCTGACAGAATCAGGGTTAGCGTTGTAACTATCGTCAATCAAGGTACGGCCTGCATCTAAAGTCTTTGATTGCATGCGTCCATTTACTGGATGAAAAGATTCCAGACCCACTTTGATTTGCTCCAAACTTAATCCAGCGCCCAGAGCAACTGCGCTAGCCGCTAGGGCATTGCGCACATTGTGGCTTCCTAAGGTATTGAGTTGAACCTCAACTTTGCCAAGTTCAGTTGAAATCTCAATTTTTCCGCTAGCTAATAACTTTCCAGTCACAGAGGCTTTGACTAACGCCGAGTCCGTAGATAAAGCAAAGTCAATTACCTTGCGTCCTGCGGCAGCTTGATGCCAAACCATGGAGAATTCAGAGTCCGCTGGAAATACTGCAACACCATCTGCAGGAAGTGCACTCAAGGCAGTTGCATGTTCTTTTGCAACCGCCTCTACAGTCGCCATAAATTCTTGATGCTCACGCTGGGCATTGTTAATCAGCGCAATATTGGCTTGAGCAATCAGGGCTAGCTCTGCTGTTTCACCAGGATGATTCATCCCCAACTCAATCACTGCTAAGCGATCGGTTGATCGCATGCGTAGCAAAGTTAAAGGTAGGCCAATATCATTATTGAAGTTGCCTTTAGTGACCAAAGTGCACTCTTCACCGGCAGCAGCCTTGAAGATCGAAGCAATCATCTCTTTTACAGTGGTCTTGCCATTAGATCCCGTTACCAAAGCCACTGGGATAGAAAACTGTGCACGCCACGCCTTTGCCAGCTCACCCAAACCCTGTTTAACATCTTGGACACATACCGCAGGTAAGTTTGTGGGGCATTTTTCTTTATGGCTAATAAGTGCCGCGCTTGCGCCCGCTGTTGCCACATCGCTCAAGAAGTCATGCGCATCGAAACGATCGCCCGACAAAGCAATAAATAATTCGCCAGACTGAATCTGACGACTATCGCTGCCAACATGAGAAATAGAAATTCCTTCGGCAGACTTTGTATCAGCATGAATCAACTGACTGCCTGGCAACATGGCATGCACTTGGGCGAGAGTAGTCATAGGCATACTCATACGCCACCCCCTGCAGCCAAACGAATATGCTCTTGATCAGAAAAATCAAATTTCTTGCCATTGATCTCTTGAGTAGACTCATGCCCTTTGCCAGCAACTAGAACAATATCTTGGATATTGGCATGTCTTACTGCAGCCATAATGGCCGCTGCTCTATCAGGCAGAGCTTGTACATTCGATAAATCACCTGACATACCAGCTTGAATCATGGCAATAATAGAAGCTGGGTCTTCAGATCTGGGGTTATCACTCGTAATCACAATATGATCAGCAAACTCTTGTGCTGCACGACCCATTTGTGGGCGCTTACCTGAATCTCGATCACCACCGCAACCGAAGACGCACCATACTTTTCCGTTGCGTTGATTTGCAATGGGGCGCAATGCATTCAATGCTTTAGTGAGGGCATCGGGTGTGTGTGCATAGTCCACAACAATTAATGGGCCCTCCGTTCTCTGCGTTTTATTTAAGCGAATCAGCTCCATGCGACCTGGAACAGCAGTCAACTTGCTCATACGCTTAGAGGCCTCGCTCGGGCTCAAGCCTTGAGACAACAGAACCGTCCAAACAGCAAGGCAATTACTTAAATTAAATTCACCTAATACTGCAAGTTGAACAGCGCTTGAACCTGATGCATCACAGTTAAATTGAGAGTCATAGCCAGCAGTTGTAAACAGGGTGTTTTCTGTATAGGTACGCTTCAGACGATCGCCAAATTTCTCAAATCCGGCAAATGCATTACTACTGAATGCGTAGCCCCATACTTGAGGGCCGTCTGCAGCGAGGAGCTTCATTGCTAATTCACGACCAAATGCATCGTCAAAATTGATGATGGCATTTTCAAGCTGAGGCAGTTGGAACAGTTTAGCTTTTGCCTCAGCGTATTCACCCATCGTGCCGTGGTAATCCAAGTGATCTTGAGTCAAATTGGTAAATACCGCTGTACGCACATCCAAGCCAGAAATGCGATCTTGATCGAGTGCGTGAGAAGAAATCTCTATGGCCACCTGCTGAGCACCTGCATTCAGCAATTCTTTTAGTTGAGTCTGTAAACGTGGCGCATCTGGGGTGGTGTAACCAGTCTCGATCAATGCACCCGGGAAACCGGTGCCCAAAGTACCCAAAACTGCAGCGCGTTGATTGGGTTCATCCAATGCCTGTGCCAGCCACTGCGTAATACTGGTTTTGCCATTGGTGCCAGTAACGCCGATAACATTGAGCTGTTTACTTGGATAGTCATACCACTCAGCGCAGAGCTCTCCAGCCAGGCTAGATAAATTATCAACAGCAAAACAGTCTGGGCGGTCTAAGTATTCGTTAGCAACACCATCTGCAGGATCAAATACAACTGCTGCTGCACCATTTGCCAAGGCAGCCGCAATGTAATCACGACCGTCACGTAGGGCAGTACCATGGCCAACAGGGTATGCGAAGAAGATATCACCGGGTTGGATTTGACGGCTATCAGCAGTTACTTTTGCATCCGCAGAAGTGAGATCACGTAAATGTGAGATCAAGAGATGGGGTTCAATATTGATCATTGCCATCATCTTTTCAAAACCGCTGTGTTTGTTTTGACTGCCGCACTCTGTATTTGTGTAGGACTTTGATCCTGCATTGCTTTCTGTTTAATCGGACTATCTGGCAAGACATTCAAGGTGCGCAGAGTCTCGCTCACGATAGTAGAAAACACAGGTGCTGCAACATCACCACCGTAATGGCTACCACCAGTCGGCTCATCAATCATGACGGCAACCACAATGCGTGGCGCGCTTATCGGGGCTAAGCCCGCAAAGTAAGCGCGGTATTTATTGCCGTACCCCTTACCTACTAATTTATGGGCTGTACCGGTTTTTCCACCAACTCGATAACCTTCAGCCTGCGCTTTAATGGCGGTTCCACCAGGCTCTGTTACCGACTCCATCATGTTGCGCATCTCAATGGCCGTCTTGGCAGAAATGATCGAGACGCCAGGCTTGAATTCGGGACTACGCTCCACCGTCAGCGGCACTAATTCACCATCGCGAGCAAAGATAGTGTACGCATGAGCAACCTGATAGAGTGAGGCTGAAATTCCATACCCAAATGCAATACGCGCCTTGTCGGATGGCATCCATTTTTTATGGGGGTGAACTATTCCTAGTGCTGCTCCTCTGAAACCAATCTTCGGATTTTGACCTAAGCCTACAGAGGTGTAAAAGTTCCACATCTCTTCGGAAGAAAGATGA
>ERZ1034363.1164-NODE-1164-length-15636-cov-12.955331_pt1 | contig 15636 bp, 14 predicted proteins | sample MGYA00520616_ERZ1034363 | MGnify/ENA primary metagenome ERZ1034363 (study PRJEB33736, sample SAMEA104284506) | Azolla filiculoides | biome: Urban; feature: Water surface; material: Ditch water | place: Netherlands | collected 2015-10-28 | depth 0-0.1 m ...
GGCACTTTTTGCATTTCCATTTTATCTTTGGCGCCTACAAAAAGAAACTCCGCTTCTGGAAAACGAGTTTTTAATTCGTTTGCAATCGCAACAGCTGGATAAATATGTCCGCCTGTTCCGCCTCCGCTTATTATGAATCTTGGTTTTTTCATTACTTTTTATTTAAAACTGCGTTCATTGGATTTTGTCCGTTTACTAACACTTCTCCGTTTTCATCTTCAATTAAAGATTCTCTGATAGAACTTTTAATATCGTTAATTTTCTGCTGATTTTCATCGGCATTTTTCTCTTCATTTAAGGCTACTTGCGCATCGATAATTTGCTGTAAAGCTTCATCACGTTTGCGTTTTTCTTCTAAATCTAATGCGACTTCTTCTTCTTTCTTGGTAACACTTAAAATAATTCCAATAGCAATACAAGTCATCCAAATTGAAGTTCCTCCACTACTAATTAACGGCAAAGGTTGGCCTGTTACCGGAAGCAATTCTACAGCAACTCCCATATTGATAAATGCTTGAAATATGATTGGAAATCCAAGTCCAATGATTAAGAGTTTTCCAAATAATGTGGTTGCTTTTTGCGCATCGATAATGAATCGAATAAACAACAACAAATACAAAAATATAATTCCGACAGCACCGATTAATCCGTATTCTTCCACGATAATTGCGAAAATGAAATCAGAAGAAGATTGTGGTAAAAAGTTTTTTTGAACGCTTTTTCCTGGCCCTAATCCATATATTTTTCCGGATGCAATAGCAATTTTTGCTTTTTCAATTTGGTAATCATCTTCGTTTGGTTTATCGTCAAAGAAACTATCAATACGACTCATCCATGTATCCACGCGATTAGGCATTGCATCTGGAAATGCTTTTGCGACCAAAACAAACATCAACAAACTAGCAAAACCTGCTCCAATAATAAACCCTAAATATTTTAATGGATATTGACCGATGAAAACCAACATACACACCATTGAAAAAATCAAAGCCGTTGTGGAAAGATTCGCTGGAAGCACTAATGCTAAGACAGCAAAAACAGGCACCCATAATTCTAATAATGAATCTTTGAACGAATATTCTTTATCACTGACTTTTGCTAAATAACGCGCCACGTAAATCATTAAAACAATAAATGCTAACGTAGATGTTTGAAAACTGATACCTACAAACGGAATTTGAATCCAACGACTGGCATTTGCACCATCAATAACTGTTCCTTTGAACAAGGTATATACTAAGAGTAAAATTACCAACGGAATTCCGAAGATAGACAATGCTTTGAAGTAATGGTAAGGTGTTTTATGCACAAAATATATAATCATAAAACCTAGCATTACATGCACAAAATGCTTGAATAAATAACCAATTGTAGTACCTTTCCCAATAACGTAAACTAAGTTAGTACTTGCGCTATATACTGGTAAAAAAGAGATTAGTGCCAATAGAAAAACTATAGCCCAAATGGTTTTATCTCCCCTTATTTTACCAATGATATCGAACATTTTATTGTTTATTGTTTGTTATAAATTATAAATTGCTTGTTTGAATTGTTTTCCTCTATCTTCATAATTTTCAAACAAATCAAAACTTGCGCATGCTGGTGATAATAATATGCTATCACCTTTTTCAGCCAAACGTTGTGCTAATTGAACTGCTTCATTCATTGAAGTAGTTTCTACCATTACATCTACAACATTATTAAATGCATTGATTATTTTTGTATTATCAACACCTAAACACACGATTGCTTTTACTTTTTCACGAACTAATGGCATTAATTCATCATAATCGTTTCCTTTATCAACACCTCCTACAATCCAAACCGTTGGAGTTGTCATGCTATCCAAAGCATAAAAAACCGAATTCACATTTGTAGCTTTAGAATCGTTAATATATTGCACGCCTTGAATTTTTAATACTTTTTCTAATCGGTGTTCAGCACCTTGAAAATTAGTTAAACTTTCTCTGATGGTTTGTTTTCTAATATTCAACAATTGCGCTACGGCAGTTGCAGCCATTGCATTCTTAATATTGTGCTTTCCTTCTAAAGCTAGTTCGTTGATTGGCATAGTAAATAGTTCTTTGTTAATTGTGCTGTTAATGTTGTTATCTTCTAAAAACACTCCTTGATTTTCTGATTTTGTTATCAGTGAAAAAGGAACTTTGTTTGCTTTAATCTCATTATTATTTAACCAATTTTGAATCGCTTCATCTTCATTATCATAAATCAAATAATCGGCTTCTGTTTGATTCTTTGTAATTCTAAATTTAGAATCGATGTATAAATTGTAATCGTAATTATATCTATCCAAATGATCTGGACTAATATTAGTCAAAATCGCAATATGTGGTTTGTAATTGATGATTCCGTCTAATTGAAAACTACTCAACTCTAGCACATAAATATCGTGTTTGTTTTCCGCTACTTGCCAAGCGAAACTTTTTCCAATATTTCCAGCTAATCCAACATTTAAACCACCTTGTTTTAACAAATGATACGTCAAAAGTGTTGTGGTTGTTTTTCCATTGCTTCCAGTAATTCCAACAGTTGTTGCATCAGTAAACTGAATGGCAAATTCGATTTCAGAAATTACTGGAATTCCTTTCTCGATTAGCTTTTTTACGATTGGTGCTTTTTCAGGAATTCCTGGACTTTTCATTACTACATCGGCATTCAGAATTAATTCTTCTGTGTGCTTTTCATCTTCCCAAGCGATTCCATTAATGGTAAGAACTTCTTTATAATTTTCTTTTATTTTTCCAAAATCCGACACAAAAACATCGTATCCTTTTTTCTTTCCTAGAATAGCGGTTCCAACTCCACTTTCGCCTCCACCCAAAACTACCAGTCGCATCTTATCTCAATTTTAAAGAAACAAGTGAGAAAATCGCTAATAAAATTCCAACAATCCAAAATCGGGTTACAATTCTACTTTCATGATAGCCTTTTTTCTGATAATGGTGATGTAACGGTGACATTAAGAAAATTCGTCGTCCTTCACCAAATTTCTTTTTGGTATATTTGAAATAACTCACTTGTAGAATTACGGATAAATTTTCGGCCAAGAAAATTCCACAAACTACTGGAATCATTAATTCTTTACGAATTGCAATGGCAATTACTGCGATAATTCCACCAATAGTTAAACTTCCTGTGTCGCCCATAAAAACTGAAGCTGGATAAGCATTATACCAAAGAAATCCTACTAAAGCTCCAACAAATGCTGCGATATAAACCGTCATTTCACCCGAATTTGGAATATACATGATGTTCAAATAATCAGAAAAAATAATATTTCCTGAAACGAACGTGAACAGCCCAAGCGTTAGCACTGAAATAGCGGAAGTTCCTGCGGCTAAACCATCAATTCCATCCGTAAGATTAGCTCCGTTAGAAACAGCTGTGATTACAATAATTACCATCGGGATAAAAATCAACCAGGCATAATTTTCATAACCATCTCCCATAAAAGAAAGTACTTCGGCATAATCAAATTCGTTATTTTTCATAAACGGAATTGTAGTAGCGGTAGATTTTTCTTCTAAATCTGCTGGTTTGATATTGTTTTCGATTTTAATTCTTGAAGCCACTGTATCTTTACGAACTGTTACATCTGGACTCAGATACAAAACCGTTCCTACAATTAACCCTAAACCAACTTGTCCTATTACTTTGAAGATTCCTTTTAAACCTTGTTTGTCTTTCTTGAAAATCTTAATATAATCATCAATAAAACCAATTGTTCCCATCCAAAGCGTGGTCATAATTAATAAAATGATGTAAATGTTATTCAATTTTGCCAACAACAAAACTGGAATTAACGTTGCCAAAATAATGATAATCCCACCCATTGTTGGTGTACCAGCTTTAGCAGTTTGCCCTTCTAAACCTAGTTCACGAACGGTTTCACCAACTTGTTGGTTTCTCAAATAGTTGATGATTTTTTTACCATAAATAGTAGCTATCAATATTGACAAAATAAAAGCTAACGCTGAGCGAAATGTAATGTATTGAAACACTCCTGCTCCTGGAACATCAAATGCTTTATCTAAGTATTGGAAAATATAATATAACATCTTTTTTCTTAGTTTTAAGGGTTAGTGATTGGCTTTTATTTGTTTAATTGTTGCAATAGATCGGTTACTATTTTTAAATCGTCAAAATCATGACGCACTCCATTAATTTCTTGATAAGTTTCGTGTCCTTTCCCTGCAATTAGAATAATATCATTTGGATTTGCCAATTGACAAGCAGTTTTTATGGCTTGTTTTCTATCTAAAATGGAAACCGTTTTCTTGAAATTTTGAGGTTCTACTCCTTTTTCCATTTCTTCGATAATCGTTTCTGGATTTTCGGTTCTTGGATTATCTGATGTAAAAATGGCTTTGTCGCTCATTGATGACGCGATGTTTGCCATAATTGGCCTTTTCGTTTTATCTCTGTCACCACCACAACCTACAACTGTAATCAATTGTTCGTTTTTAGTGCGAATATCTTCGATGGTTTTTAACACATTTTCTAATGCATCTGGTGTGTGAGCGTAATCAACAATTGCTGTAATTTTCGAATCAGAAACAATAAATTGAAAACGTCCAGAAACACTTTCTAATTCAGAAAGTAATCGTAATGCTTCAACTTTTTCGATTCCTAATTCGACTGCTACTCCGTAAATGGCTAATAAATTATAAGCATTGAATGAACCAATTAATTTCACCCAAACTTCGTTATCGTTGATTTTTAATAATAATCCTGATAATTGATTTTCTAAAATTTGTGCTTTGTAATCAGCATACGATTTTAAAGCGTATGTTAATTTCTTAGCTTTTGTATTTTGAAGCATTATGGCTCCGTTTTTATCATCAATATTAGTAATAGCAAAAGCTGATTTTGGTAAATTATCAAAGAATATCTTTTTAACATCACGATATTCTGCAAACGTATTGTGGTAATCTAAATGATCGTGTGACAAGTTTGTAAAAACGCCTCCAGCAAAATGCAAAGCTTCTGTTCTTTTCTGATGAATACCATGCGAAGAAACTTCCATGAAGCAAAATTCGCAACCCTCTTGCACCATTAAATCTAAATACTTGTTGATAGTTAAAGAATCTGGTGTTGTATGTGTTGCTTTGAATTCTTGATTATCTACCATTATTTTTACGGTTGATAACAAACCAACTTTATAACCTGCTTTTTTGAATAATTGATATAATAATGAAGCAATCGTTGTTTTACCATTTGTTCCTGTTACACCGACTAATCTGATATTTTCAGAAGGATTTTCGTAGTAATTAGCCGCTAAAAAAGCTAATGCTTCGTTAGAATCTATTACCTTAATATAAGTAACGCCGTTTACAATTACACTAGGAAATTCTTCACAAATTACCGCAACAGCACCCAAACTTAATGCTTTTTCGATATAATCATGGCCATCAGAAAGCGTTCCTCTGATTGCTACAAAAACATCGTTCAATTCAATTTTTCTTGAATCAAATTCAATTTTTGAAATAGCAATATCCGTAGCTCCATGAACTGCTTCAATGCGTACTTTATATAATATGTTTTTTAAATTTTTCAAGATAATTCGATTATTATAGTTTGATTTTTGTTAAAAGCTTGCCCTGATGAAATCGATTGTTTTTTTACTTTTCCAATACCAATGACTTTAACTTTTAATCCTAAATTTTCTAATAATGCTACCGCATCCATTCCATCCATCCCTTTTACGTTTGGAACTATCTGAACTTCTTTTTCAACAGCTTTATAATAGTTTCCATAGCTTTTTTCTTGCGAAACAACCTTAGCATCAATATTTTTCACATGATTGGTTGAAGGAGAATCGGTAAATATTTTTTGTGCGATTCTTTTAAAAACTGGTCCAGCGACATCAGCTCCGTAATATCCAGCGGCAACATTAGGTTTGTGAACTACCACAATGCAAGAATATTTAGGCTCATCTGCAGGAAAATAACCCACAAAAGAAGAAGCATAATATAATTTTGATTTGTCTTTATAATTTACTTGAGCAGTTCCTGTTTTTCCTGCCATTGAAAAATCTTTAGAATACAATTTTGAACCCGTTCCTTTCTTTACTACATTTTGTAATACAGCTCTTACTTTATTTAGTGTCTCTTGGGAACAGATTTTTGGATTGATTACTTCAGTATTATACTTTTTGATGGTTTTATTCCATTCTTTAATTTCACTAACAAAAATTGGTTTCACCATTACTCCATCATTTGCAACTGCATTATACAAAGTCAATGTTTGCAATGGAGTTATCGAAACACCATAACCAAATGCCATCCAAGGCAAAGAAACTCCAGACCATTTATCTGTTCCAGGCTGTGGAATAACAGGAATTCCTTCTCCTTTAATTGGCAATCCTAATGGTTTATTTAAGCCATAACTATTGATTCGGTCTACAAATTGTTTTGGATTGTCTTTATAACTATTATAAACTGATTGTACAAGAATTGTGTTTGAAGAAACTTCAAAACCTCTTGCTAACGAAATTTTACCATAACCACCTTTATGCGAATCTCTAACTTTACGTTTATAATACTGAATTTCACCTCCATTAGAGTTATAGACTGTACTTGTATCTGCTTTTTTATCATCTAAAACCGCAATCAAATCCACTAGTTTAAAAGTTGACCCTGGTTCATGTGATTCTGCAATAGCATAATTTTGTGTTTCATAATACGAACCGTCATCTGCTCTCCCTAAGTTTGAAATCGCTTTGATGTGGCCTGTTTTTGTTTCCATTACCACCACACAACCATGATCTGCGCTATAATACTCTAACTGTTTTAACAAAGCGTGATGTGCAATATCTTGTATGTAAACATCAATAGTTGAAATAATGTCATAACCATCTTGAGGTTCTTTTTCATTAATATCACTAATAGGTTTCCATTGATTTTTAGCAATTTTTTGCATCATGCGGTGACCATTTTTACCATTCAAATAATCACGGAAAGCATATTCCAAACCTTTCCCATCTTCGTTTGAGCGCTCGTAACCAATAGTTCTTTTTGCTACCAAGCCAATTGGATGTTCTCTAACAATTTTTTGTTCGATAATTAATCCGCCTTTGTTTGCTCCTTTATTAAATAATGGAAATGTTTTTAAACGCATTTGCTCAGTATAACTCAACTTTTTTGCAATAAAAACGTATCGGCTTTTATTAGCTCTTGCTTTTTGTAATTTAGCCTGATAATGTCCCGCTGATTTTCCAAACATCACTGATAATGAATCGGAAAGCGCTTCTACATTTTCTTTGAAATTTTCATCAGAAGGCGCCACAGCATCAAAATAAATTGCATATTCTGGAATTGAAGTTGCTAACAAACTTCCATCAGCAGAATACACGTTTCCTTTGTTGGCTGGAATTGGAAAATTTTTTACCGTTCTTTCATTTCCTAATTTGCGATAATATTTCCCTTCAACCCATTGAATATTATTTAGTTTAATCAAAACAAAAACGGCCATCATGAAAAACATGAAGGCTACAAAATACATGCGATACGATATTTTTTTATCTTCTATTGCCATATTTTTAATTTGTCCCAAAAACTTTTTTTATCTTCTTTACTTTCTACTACTATTTTTACCGGAGGTACTTCTGAAGGTAGAATTTGTCGTACTTCCATTTTTTTTGCTACCGTAGATTCCATTCTCAACTTCATCAATTCTGAACGACGATCTACAAATTCAGAACGCAACTCTTTTACTTGATTAGTTAATTCGGTAATTCTATAATTTTTTGCATCATATTGGTGATTATTAGCAATCATGATCATTCCTAAAATCACTAAAAAAACTATAAACTTCCAGTTCTTAAGAGCGTCATCACTAATAAGAAATTTGGCTTTTAATAAACTGTAAACTCCGTTTTTCATGTGATTATATTTTTTCTGCTACTCTTAATTTTGCACTTCGAGCTCTATTATTGATTGCAATTTCTTCCTCGGTTGGTACAATTAGTTTTTCGATGGTTTTAAAAGGAACTTCAAAATTCCCAAAAAAATCACGTTCTGGTTCTCCTTCAAACATGCCGTTTTTCACAAAACGTTTTACCAATCGATCTTCTAATGAATGATATGAAATCACACTCAATCTTCCGCCTGGTTTTAGAATTTCTAATGATTGCTCTAAAAACTCTTTTAAAACTTCCATTTCTTGATTCACTTCAATACGAATGGCTTGGTATATTTGAGCTAAAATTTTATTGCTTTTATGCGCTGGTAAAAATTTTGCCAACACTTGCTTTAGTTGTTCAGAATTCTTGATTTCTTTGTCTTTTCGAGCCATAACAATTACGTTTGCCATTGCTCTAGCATTTTTTAATTCGCCATAACTGAACAACACACGAGAAATTTCTTGTTCATCATATTCGTTTACTACGTGATACGCACTAATGTCTCCTTTTTGATTCATTCTCATATCCAATTCAGCATCAAAACGAGTTGAAAAACCTCTTTCTGCAACATCAAATTGATGTGATGAAACGCCTAAATCAGCCAATATTCCATCCACTTGCTTGATTCCGTGAAAACGCAAAAATCGTTTTATGAATCTGAAATTTTCGTTGATTAAAGTAAATCGCTCGTCATTAATAGCGTTTTTCAACGCGTCTAAATCCTGGTCAAAAGCGAATAATTTTCCATTTTCACCTAAACGACTCATAATTTCTCTCGAGTGTCCGCCACCACCAAAAGTAACATCTACATAAACACCATCAGGACGAATATTCAATCCATCAACTGTTTCTTTTAACAATACTGGATTATGATATTCCATCTTCATCGTCATTAAAATTACCCATTACTTCTTCTGCCAAATCTGCAAAATCATCCGTAGCGTTTTCAATTGCATTTTCGTATTTATCTTTATCCCAAATTTCAATAATATTGATAGCTGAATTCAAGACAATGTCTTTATCTATTTGAGCAAAAACCACTAAATCTTTCGGAATTAAAAGTCGTCCTGTTGCATCAATCTCAATCATTTTAACTCCCGCTGTAAATCTTCTAATAAAATCGTTATTCTTTTTAACGAAACGATTTAATTTATTGATTTTCAACATCATTTTATTCCACTCACTCATTGGAAACAACTCTAAACAAGGCTGAAAAACTGAACGCTTCAACACGAAACCTTCCTCCAAAGAACCCAATTGTTTCTTTAGTGACGTAGGCAGCATCAGCCTTCCTTTGGCATCCACTTTACATTCGTATGTTCCGATTAATGTTTTCAATTTTTTATTTCTATTAGAATAAGGACAAATTTAAAAAAAAATTACCACTTTTTACCACAAAATACCACTTTGTTAATAAGTTTTTAGATTCAAAAACTAAAAAACCCACTTTTAACAAAAGTTTATTTGCAAAAACAAGGAAATTGAGAACTTTAGAAATAATATAGAAAAATAAATATGAGTCAATAACTCTTTAAATTAGGCTTAAAATTGTTGATAACTAACAAATTAGATAAAAACAACAAACTAAAATTTGTTCGCGATTTTTTTCTTTACATTCGTTAATAAAATAGTATATTTGTCGAACATGAGAACTAACACATTAAGTGGAATTTATGTTAAAAAAAGAAAAGAAATATACCTATTTTGAAGCCGGAGAAGGAACCCCTATAATTATTCTACATGGATTAATGGGAGGTTTAAGTAATTTTGATGGTGTAGCAAATTTTTTTCCGCCAAAAGGTTACAAAGTTGTTATTCCTGAATTACCGATATACACGCAAAATATTTTAAAGACAAACGTTAAAGCTTTTTCAAAATTTGTAAAAGACTTTATCCTTTTCAAAGGATTTGACCAAGTAATTCTTGTTGGAAATTCATTAGGAGGCCACATAGGGTTGTATCACACAAAAATGTATCCAGAGCTAGTGAAAGCATTAGTAATTACAGGAAGTTCAGGTTTATATGAAAGTGGAATGGGCGAAAGTTACCCAAAACGAGGCGACTATGAATACATCAAGAAGAAAGCCGAAGATGTATTTTATGATCCAAAAATTGCCACAAAAGAAATAGTAGATGAAGTTTTTGCAACAGTTAACGATAGAATCAAATTGATTAAAACTTTAACCATTGCAAAGAGTGCTATTCGTCATAATATGGCAAAAGATTTACCAAAAATGACTACACCAACATGCATTATTTGGGGCAAAAACGACAAAGTTACTCCGCCAAATGTAGCTGAAGAATTTGATAAATTATTACCGAATTCTGAGTTATTTTGGATTGATAAATGTGGACACGCTGCCATGATGGAACATCCAGATGAATTTAACCAAATTTTATTTGATTGGTTACAAAAGAACAATTTATAATAGTTCCCCTTATTGGGGAATTTTATTTTAATACCATATGAAAATTAATACCGCCGAATTTGTAATTAGTAATTCCGAAGTAGATAAATGTCCTAAAGAACGTTTACCTGAATACGCTTTTATTGGTCGTTCAAACGTGGGAAAATCATCTTTGATTAACATGTTAACGAATCATAAAAATTTAGCCAAAACATCTTCAAAACCAGGAAAAACCCAGTTGATTAATCACTTTAAAATCAACAGTAATTGGTTTTTAGTGGATTTACCAGGTTATGGTTATGCAAGAGTTTCAAAGAAAACTAAAGCGGTTTTCCAACAATTTATTATGGATTATTTTGAACAAAGAGAACAATTAGTTTGTGCCTTTGTCTTAATTGACATCCGACTAGAAGCTCAAAAAATTGATTTGGAATTCATGGAATATTTAGGCGAAAGCGAAATTCCATTTGCCATTATTTTTACCAAATCTGATAAACTTGGAAAAAACAAAGTCAACAACCATGTGGAAGCATACAAAAAACAATTACTAGCTGGTGACTGGGCTGAAATGCCACCGTATTTTGTAACTTCATCATTAGAAGCTATTGGTAGAGAAGGAATTTTAGAATATATCAATCAAATTAATGAAGATATTTTTAAAAATGAAGGGTTTATTTAACAACCTTTAATTAATTTTAAAAAGCCGCTAACTATTCAGTTAACGGCTTTTTAATTATGCCTTCAAATCCATTTTTTCTGCAAAATAATCACAAAAATCACGCATCGTATCCGACATTTTCTCGTCGGCAGTTGCTCGCTGAAAAGTATCTGCCATCGCTACAAGTGTTTGATGAAAAAATTGCTTCATTTCATCAACCGGCATGTCTTTTGTCCATAAATCAATACGTAAGGTTTCTTTTGCTTTGCTATCCCAAACAGACAACAACATAGCTTTTGCTTCTTCTTGCTCTATTCCACCATCTTGTGCTGTCCATAACAATTTGTCTGGAACGTTATTCTCATCTAAACCTACGGTTATTTTGATATCTGATTTTTTCATCTTAAACTTATTGTTTCTTAGGTTTATATTTAGAATTTTCAAAAATAGTTTTTGCATCCATAGCCATTAATTGCTCTAAAGTAACATCATCATTATTCTCCATATAACTTCTTACAATTTGCCAACCTAACCATTGTCCAACCCTACCTGGAGATTGATTGTCAATTTCTAAATAAAATCTTGAAAAAGGCGCTGGAGAAATAAAACGCTGTTCGTTTTTTGGATTGGTATCATACAACAACTTGTTTTCAACTAAATTACTCCACATAAAATATTCATTCTCTTGACACCATTTAATTTGTAAATCAGTATAACCTATTTTATTAGCATCTGAATAATCAGGAATTAATTTGTCTTTTATATACAATTCTTTTCCATAATAAATCATCGCAGAAAGTAGCATTCTATCTGTTGGCGTTGCAATTTTTCCATAACAAAAATTAGAAACTAAGTTTGGCAAAATTTGATTTTCTTCTAACTCGATTTTTTTATATTCTGGAAAATCAACATAAAAACGATGGTCTTTCCCTAAATAACAATCCAACGAAACAAGTGCTAAAGTATCAACATAAAAAACTTTTCCTTCCATATCCACTTCATTAATTAAAGTGATTACACGCGGTGTTTTATATTTTGGAAAATAATATTGCACATGAGCAAACAATTTTTCCATATCCGACTCTACTTTGCCCAAAGTAGGATATTTTGACTGCACTTCTCTATACAATTCTTTCAATAATGGATTCTTCAATTTATTTACCCATACAGAATCGGGATTTCCAGCTGGAAAAAAGAAAGGATATTTGGCTTTTATTTGCTGTAATTCCTCAGGTTTTGAACCATAAAAAACTTGATCAAAGCGTTCTACTTTAAATTCTACAGGGATTTGAGCTACGGCTTCTTCAATTTTACTTTCTTCTTTACAAGAAAATAAAGAAACTGCAATAAGTATGAATAATAATTGCTTCATATAGCGTATTTTTTATATTTTTATCAAAACTAAATTTGGTTGCAAATATACAGTTATCGACTCATAAATTTTCATAAAAAAATGACAAATTCTATTACATTTCATTCTGAAAAAATAAATCAACATATTGTAAAATGGTTACTTGATTATGCTACAAACGCAAAAGTTAAAGGTTTTGTTGTTGGAATCTCTGGAGGAATTGATAGTGCTTTAACCTCAACGCTTTGTGCACAAACCGGTCTACCAACATTATGTGTTGAAATGCCAATTCATCAAGCCGAAAGCCATGTAAATAGAGCTAACGAACATATTGACCAACTAAAAAAACGTTTCCCAAATGTTTTTAACGAAAGAGCTGACTTAACTCCCGTTTTTGAAACTTTTAAAAATCAAGTTCCGTCCTCTGAAAATGAAGCTGTTTTGAATTTATCTTTAGCGAATACCAGAGCAAGGCTAAGAATGACAACGTTATATTATTTTGCAGGTTTGCATGGTTTTTTAGTGGTTGGAACTGGAAATAAAGTAGAAGACTTTGGTGTAGGATTTTTTACAAAATATGGTGATGGTGGTGTAGACATTAGTCCAATAGCAGATTTAATGAAAAGCGAAGTACGCCAACTTGCTACATTTTTAAATGTTCCTGAAAGTATTTTAAAAGCGAAACCAACTGATGGCTTGTTTGGCGATGACCGAAGCGATGAAGATCAAATTGGTGCTAACTATGATGAGCTAGAATGGGCAATGCAACAATTTGAAAACGGAAAAACAGTAGAAGATTTTTCTGGAAGAGAAGCTCATGTTTTTTCTATCTACAAAAGACTAAATACGATCAATCAACACAAGATGAATCCTATTCCTGTTTGTGAAATTCCTAAAAATTTTAAATAATTATCAATCTAATTAACAAGTAATTACGTTTTTTTTACTAACTTTGATAAGTTGTTATCAGTAATGTAATTTTTTAGTTATGATTAAAGTATGTATTGCAGATAGTTTACCGGTTGTTTCCTATGGCTTACAATCGTATTTTAAAGGAAATTCTAAAATAGAAATTGTAGCTGTTGCAAGAAATTTAGAATCTCTTTTACAAGAACTAAACTCAAAAAAAGTAGCAATACTTTTACTTGATGTAGAACTTGTTGGCCTGTCTAGTATTAGAGACATCAAAAGTTTACTCAAAGATTATCCTGAAACTAAAATTGTTTTATACACTTCTGTTTCAGAACAAATGTATGCTCCAACTGCTATAAAAGCTGGAGTTTCTGGTTATATTTCTAAAAACACCGAGTTAAAAGATTTAGAGAACACTATTCTTAAAGCAGCAGAAGGTACCGTTATTTTTAGCGATTCTGTTAAAAAAAGCATAGACCTTTTAAGTAAAGGAAAAAAATCGGAACGCTTGTTTAAAAAATTATCAACTCGAGAAATTGAAGTACTTCGTTATCTAAATGAAGGTAAAAAAAACAAAGAAGTTGCTCAAATTTTAGGCTTAGACGAAAAAACAATCAGCACATACAAATTAAGACTTTTAGCAAAATTAAATGTAACCAACCTAGTTGATTTATTAAAAAAAGCTAAGGATTTGGATGTGATTTAATTTTTTTTTAAACGCTAAGTTTCTTTATCTTTTTTAATTATATCTTGATAAAACTCTACCTAGGTTTTTTGAAAAAATGTGTGTTAGCCCGAGGTAAGCAATAACCATTTCCAACGCTTCACTGTTGTCAGGTTCTTCATCAGTAGATAAATTGTTTTTTAATTCATCTATAATATTATTTACTAAATACCAACGAAGCGTAATAATTGTTTCTGTAACGTATTGACTTATAGTTGCCTCTTTTTGTTTTACATAAATTTGTTGTACTTCCCAATTATGTAATACCTCACGCTCTTCATTCATTAAAATTGTGGTAACTTCTTGCGCCAATTCTTCAGGAAGATGCATCAAATATTTATCCAATTCAAAAACCTCATTTTCATTAAAATAAGCTATCAAATGATTATAAATTGCTTTAAAAACTGGATTGGCTAACTCCACTTCATCTTCTTGCAAACTAAGATAGATACGTTGAAAAACTTTATAATTATTTTGTTCTTTAACTTCAACCATTTCACCATCTTCATTTTGAGCTAAAATAGTATCTTCAAAATCCACTTCTTTATCGCCGTACAACAATAAAATTTGGATAATCTTATGTTCTAATTCGTATTGAATATCGACTTTTGTTGTTGGTTGAGCAATATCATTTCTTACAACCTCAAAAGCCTTTTGTTCCTCTTTATGTTGTTTATTAGCTTCCGATAAATCTTTCTTGACTAATTGCGCTAAGGTATTAAAAAGCACATCTTCGGAAATATCCATAATTCGGGAACATTCCTTAATGTAAACTTCTCGCTTAATTCGGTCTGGAATTTTAGAAATACTGATAACCATATCTCGAATCAAATCTGCTTTTTTTATCGGATCATTCTTTGCTTCTTGCATCAATAAAGATGCTTTAAACTGAATGAAATCTTTTGCATTCTCTTCGAAATACAATTGTAAATCTTCATACGACGTTTTACGAGCGAAACTATCCGGGTCATCACCATCTGGAAACGTACACACTTTTACGTTCATTCCTGCTTCCAGAATCAAATCAATTCCTCTAATCGAAGCTCGAAGCCCTGCCGCATCACCATCAAAAAGTACGGTAATATTTGGCGTTAAGCGATTAATTAAACGAATTTGATCAGGTGTTAAAGCTGTCCCAGAAGAGGCCACAACGTTTTCAATTCCAGCTTGATGCATTTGAATTACATCAGTGTATCCTTCCACTAAATAACAATTATTCAGTTTTGCAATAGATTGCTTCGCATGGAAAATTCCGTACAAAACTTTACTCTTATGGTAAATATCACTTTCGGGTGAATTCAGGTATTTTGCCGCTTTTTTATCATTAGTCAAAATACGACCACCAAAACCCAAAACACGACCACTCATGCTTTGAATCGGAAACATAACGCGTCCTTTGAAACGGTCAAATTGCTTGTCTTCCTTAACAATCGAAAGTCCAGTTTTGTCTAAATATTCTAGCTTATATCCTTTTCCAAGTGCTTCTTTGGTAAAAGCATCCCAAGTTTCTGGCGAATATCCTAATCCAAATTTCTTTATCGTATCAGAAGTAAAACCACGTTCTTTAAAATAGGATAATCCAATAGCTTTTCCTTCTTCGGTTTCTAATAAAGTGTGATGGAAATATTTTTGTGCAAATTCGGAGACCAAATACATACT
>ERZ1034363.1165-NODE-1165-length-15634-cov-2.420004_pt1 | contig 15634 bp, 11 predicted proteins | sample MGYA00520616_ERZ1034363 | MGnify/ENA primary metagenome ERZ1034363 (study PRJEB33736, sample SAMEA104284506) | Azolla filiculoides | biome: Urban; feature: Water surface; material: Ditch water | place: Netherlands | collected 2015-10-28 | depth 0-0.1 m ...
GTTGGCCAGAAAGGTGGCTTCTGCGCGATGGAGGGTGTTCTGGTGGTTGCGCAGGTTGCTGACCTGCAGCTTGGCCAGGCCCAGCAGTCCGATCGTCATGATCACGATCGTGACCAGGACTTCCAGCAGGGAACTGCCGCGCGCGGGGTAGGGGGGGCGGGTCATGGACTTTCGCAGTTCTGCAGATTGCTTCCGTCGCCTTTTTCGGGAACGCCGTTGTTGTCGCTGTCGGTTGCCAGCACTGATCTTGTCGCGATGATCAGCACGGCCTGGGAGGCTTTCAGCTCCCTGTTGGCGCAAATCGCGACGGTGCCGGTTCCCAGACTCCAGACCAGGCCCGTGCGCAGGAAGGTGATTCCGTTCGTGAAGTTGCTGTTCGGGCGCACGGTGACCCCGGTGGGAAGGTCCTGTCTGACTTGCAGGATCTGTTCATCCTCGTCGCGCACAGGCAAATCCTTCTCTTGGGCACTGGCATGGTTTTCATTGACGAAGGCGATCCATCCGCTGTCCCAGCCCGTGCCCGTGGATGAGCAGCTGCGGCCATCGCTGCTACGGCACACGCTGACTGGCTGGCCGCGGCGAGCGGCCTCGGAGCGGGCCAGATTCAGCATGGCCATAAATTCGCTGGCCACGGTCCGGGTCCTGTTGGCCTGGATCAGGGTTTGGAAATTGGGGGCGGCGAGCGCGCCGAGAATTGCCACGATCGCGACCGTCACCATCAGCTCCAGCAGGGTGAAGCCATTCACACTGGACTGGTGCCTGGCAGGATATTTCCCGCTGTGCGAGAAGTTTATGGATCGCAGCATGTTTTTCTATGTCAATGGGATCACTATTTAATCATGTTTCATTGTCATCGTATCCTTTGTTGGGCTATGAAAATTTCGCCTTTTGTCATATCAAGTCAAGAGGGCGACAAGTGTTGGATTCAGCATGAGTTGCCGGATCGAACGGGTGCGCGCGTGAACAGCGCCTCTGTTCCGACGACGCGTTCCACCCCCTCGAACGGGAGCTCGGCCGCGATGAATTCCCGCGGCGGCACGGCCATGACGATGGCGTCGACGCGGGCCGACAGTGCGAGCGCACTCGCACGCGGATAACTGCCCGTCAGCGCCATGTGGTGCGGGGCGCCCGAGGGCTCGAGCGTCAGCTCGGGGCCGGTCAGGTAGGCCCGAAGGCCATCCGTCAGCAAGGTCTGCCAGCGCTGGCGGGCCGCAGTCCAGGCGGCTTCGCCGCCGACGAAGACCTCGATCGGTATCCGGCCCCGATCCTGCACCAGCCTGTCCAGCAAGGCCGGAATCTGGCGGCGTGAGATCTCCCCGCCGCCCAGTTGCGGCGCGTGGTTGACCTCGTTGAGGATCGCGCCGTTCTCGAACCAGGGACGGGCGATGTCGGGCGTGATCAGGTCGATGCCGGCGATGTCGAGTCCGAACAGCCGGCTGGCCTCGAGTGCGACCCGGAGGTTTTCGGGATGGACGATGGTGCTGACCTCTTCGTCGATGCCGCCCGATGCGGTCGATTCGATCCGGCGCAGGGCGATCCACTGGCCAGCGGGCGGCACTGAGTCGGCGTCATAGCCGGCCATCGCGAGTGCGCTCAGTGCCACTGCGTCGAGCGGCTGGATTTTCGAGCGTTGCCAGGGCGGGAGGCGCCGTTGCGCCTCGAGCTCGGCCTGCACGAGCTCGGCGATCGGACGCCGGCCATCAGCCATGATCGACATCGGTAGGCGCTTGACGGCATACAGCAGCTGGCCCTTGGCGATGAAGAGTCTATGGCAGCAGCCAGCCACCTGCCGCTCGACGATCACCTGCCTTGATGGCGACAGGCCACGCGCCGTGGCGAAGGCGGCCTGGAGCGCGGCCTGATCGGCGACATCGACCGTCACGCCTTCGCCCCGGTCCAGGTCCACCGGCTTGACCACCACCGGCCAGCCCAGCCGCTGCGCCGCCGCCAGCGCCGTCGCCACGTCGGTCACGACCTGGTGTTGCGGCGCCGGCAGTCCCGCCTCCTGCAACAGCCGGGCGGTCAGTGCCTTGTTTTGCGCCAGCCGCGCGCCGATGGCCGAATCGAGCTCGGTCGCGCTGCGGTCGATCCGGTGCGACTTGCTGCCCCAGCCGAGCTGGAAGATGCCGCCGCCGAGATGGAGGAAGGGGATGCCCTGGTCGTGCGCGGCTTGCAGCAGCGGCAGGGTGGACTTGCCGGGCGGCATCAGTCGGGTCAGCCGGTCGATCACTCGTTTGGCCTCGTCGTAGAGGCCTTCGAGGCTGGCTTCGGTCAGCGCCTGGCTGGCGGCCAGCTCGCAGAGCCTGAGCGCCGCTGTCAGGGCTTCGCTGTAGACCGCGAGGGGCAATTGATGCACCAGGGCCAGCGCGACCCGCGCCTGCCAATGGCCGGTTTCGGCATCAGGTCCGTTGAGCGAGGCGATCTGCGGCGGATCGAACACCGGGATCCGGCTCGCCTGCAGCAACTGGCGCGCGAGCTGCAGGGCGCGCCACAGCCATTGGCCCGCTTGCTCCTGCTGCGCTGACGATGGCGACTGCGACCAGCCGGCCGCCTGATCGATGGCTTCGATCGGGGCCTGCAGGACCCGTGTCAGCCAACTGTCCAGCGCTGGCAGGTCGACCGCTTCGGGCAGGGTGAAGCGCTGCTCGAAGCGCTGGAGCCGCTGCCGACGCTGGCTTGCCTGCGACCCCAGCGCGGGCTTTCGAGTTGGCTGATGGGACTGTGCGTCAGGCGTCAGCAATCTGAAGCCGATCAGGCGCAGCAGCTCCGCGCGCAAGAGCTTGCCTTCATGGTTGCGCGGGATCGCGTCGACAATCAGCACCCGGTAAGGACCGCGGGTGCCGAGCCGGCTGCCGGCATGGTCGAGCAAGGCCTGTTCCGACACGGTCGCGCCGACCCTGAGGGCCAGGGCGCAGACCGGGATGTCCTGATGGACACGATGTCGTACCGGCACCACGGCCACGTCGGCAACGGCGGGGTGGGTGGCCATCAGCTGCTCGATCTCGGCCGGGTAGATGTTGATCCCGTTCATGATCAGCATATGGTCGGCCCGACCGTAAAACACCAGCTGTCCCTCGCGGGTCAGCAGGCCGAGGTCTCCGGGCAGGAACCAGCCGTCCTGGAAGCTCGCGCGCGTGGCCGCCGCGTCGCCGAGGTAGCCATCGACCAGCGCTGGCGTCCTGATCCGGATCAGACCGACCGTGGCGGGCGGCAGCGCCTGGCCACGGCGGTCGACCAGTTCGATTTCGACCCCGGCGGGCGGGCGTCCGACCGTGCCCGCGATCTGATAGACCTCGGGCGGCCCCGCGATCGCCACCAGTCCGGTCTCGTTGATGCCGTAGCGGACGTAGAGCTGCGGGGTCAGGATCTGCCTGAAGCGCTGGCGCAGATCGTCGCTGACCGTCGAGGCCGTGAGCTCGAACGCCCGCAGCATCGGCAGGGCATTGCGGCTGCCCGCCGGCAGCGAGGCGATCAGCTGCTCGGCATGGAAGACGGTGCCGTAGAGCACCGAGAGTCTATCGCTGGCGCAGCGCTCCAGCAGCGCAGCAGCATCGGTCCAGAGCTCCAGCGCGCAGGCGGCCCCGGCCCACAAGGCCTCGTGCAGGCGGAATTTCGAGGTCGAGAAGTCGAAGTGGCTCAGTGCCGCGACCCGGTCCGATGCGGTCAGCCCGAGCGCCCTGGCACCCAGCTCCGATCTGGCGCGCCCTTGGGCATGACTGACCGGAATCAGCTTGGGCTGGCCGGTCGAACCCGAACCCGTGATCAGCAGCCAGGGGGCATCCGGCGCAGGCACCAGCAGGCGGTTGTCGATCCGGGTCGGGCTCGCCTCGATCGCCTGGCGCTCCAGCCGCAGGCTGGCGACGCCAGATTCGAAGCGTTCCGGCTGGTCGCTGGCGAGCCAGGCAATCGCAGCCCGCTCTGCCATCTGCCGACGCTGGCTGGCGGTCGCGCTGCGCGGGATCGAATAGGCGGTCGCCCCGAGGCGTGCCAGCGCCAGCAGCGCCAGCACCAGGCCGAGCTCCTCGACGAAGCTCAAGCCGACGACCTGACCCGCCCTCACGCCCAGCGCGTGCAGCTGCCGGGCATATTGCCAGACCGACTGGTCGAGCGCGCGAAAAGCTATCGTCCTGTACGGCAGCAGCAGGGCCGGAGCATCCGGGCGCGTCTGGGCATGCCCGATCAGGTCGAAAGTGATGTTGCGCTGCACGGTAGCCTCCCCCGTGCAGTCTAGTCATGGCCGGATCTGGCGGCTAGTCCTGGCTTATAGCGATTCGAGTCGCAGTTGGTCCTCGACCGTCTCGCGTGCACGCACCAGTCGTGCCTGCTGACCATCAACCAGCACCTCGGCGGCCCGGCCGCGACTGTTGTAGTTGCTCGACATGCTCATGCAGTAGGCACCCGCCGAGCAGACCGCCAGCAGGTCGCCGGGCTGCACCGCCAGCAGGCGGTCGCGTCCGAGCCAGTCGCCGCTCTCGCAGACCGGGCCGACCACGTCCCAGGTCTGAGCCTGGTTCTCGCGCGGCTGCACCGGCACGATCGCGTGATAGGCCTCGTACATGGCGGGGCGCGGCAGGTCGTTCATCGCCGCATCGACGATCAGGAAGTTCTTCTGCTCGCCGGGTTTCAGGAACACGGTTTCGGTCAGGCAGACGCCGGCGTTGCCGATCAGCGAGCGGCCCGGCTCGATCACGAGCTGGCGCTGGCCGTAGCCGCGCGCGTCGAGCTTGGCCAGCAGCAGCTGCCAGAGCGCGTCGGCCGCCGGCGGGGTCTCGCCGTGGTAGTTGATGCCCAGACCGCCGCCGAAGTCGATATGTTCGAGCGTGATGCCGCTGGCCTCGATCGCATCGACCAGATCGAGCACCCGGTCCATCGCGTCGAGGTAGGGCGAGGTCTCGGTGATCTGCGAGCCGATATGGCAGTCGATGCCGGTGACTTTCAGGCCCGGCAGGGCCGCGGCATGGCGGTAGGCCGCCAGCGCGTCGGTGTGCGCGATGCCGAACTTGTTGCCCTTCAGGCCGGTCGAGATGTAGGGATGGGTCTTGGCGTCGACATCGGGGTTGACGCGCAGGCTGACCGGCGCACGCAGGCCCAGGCCCGCGGCGACTTCGCTCAGCACGTCGAGCTCGGGCAGGCTCTCGACGTTGAAGCAGCCGATGCCGGCTTGCAGCGCCAGGCGCATCTCGGCTCGGGTCTTGCCGACGCCCGAGAAGATCACCTTGGCCGGGTCCACGCCGGCGCGCAGCGCGCGCTCGAGCTCGCCGCCCGAGACGATGTCGAGGCCGCAGCCGGCCTGCACGAAGGTGCGCAGCACGGCCAGCGTCGAGTTGGCTTTCATCGCATAGCAGATCAGGGCCTGGCGGCCGGCGAAGCCGCGCTGATAGGCCGCGAGCGCATCCAGCATCGCGGCCTGCGAGTAGACGAACAGCGGCGTGCCATGCTCGCGCGCGAGCTCGGCGGCGGACACGCCCTCGACCATCAGCTGGCCGTCGCGGTAATCGATGAAGGGGCGTGCCGGCAGGTCGGTCCGGGCTTGTTCGAGTTGAGACATGTTGCGCTTATCGGAGAGGCTTGGCAGTGGAGGGAGCCGTGGCGGGCAAGGTGGAGGCCTGCTGCCCAGGCAGATAGAGCGGACCCTTCTGGCCGCAGCCGCCCAGTGTCAGCAGGGCGGCGCTGCAGCAGCCGAGCAGCGCCAGTCGTCCCGGGCGGGTCAAGGCCCTGGCCCTCATGGGGCCAAGGGCTGGCAGGCCGCGCAGGCCTAAAATTCGATGAATTTCAAACATCCGGGAATTGTAATGACCGACCTCGAATACATGGATCGCGCCGAAGCGGTGTTGCAGGCCATTGAACTGGCTTGCGACCGCATCAACGACGAGAGCGATGCCGACGTCGACAACCAGCGCGTCGGTGGCATGATCACGCTGACCTTCGCCAATCGCAGCCAGATCGTGATCAACCTGCAGAAACCCCTGCAGGAGATCTGGCTCGCTGCACGCTCGGGCGGTTACCACTACCAGTTCGACGGCAGCCAGTGGCAGGACACCAAGGGTCAGGGCGAGTTCTTCGCCCATCTCGCGCGCGAGGCCAGCGCGCAGGCGGGCCAGTCGCTGGTCTTCAGTTCCTGAACAGGTCGAGAATGCTGCGCTTCTCGTCCGATTCGGCCGGTGCGGCTTCGCCTTCGCCGCCGCCGATTCTGGCCATGCCGCTGCCGGGCGCATAGTTGTCGTAGTACCACTCGCCTGCGACGTTCACCACGCCAGAAGGAACGGGTAGCTCCATCACCGGTGTGTCGTGCAGCGCCTCGGACATGAAGCTGATCCAGATCGGCAGCGAAAGGCCGCCGCCGGTCTCGCGGCTACCCAGGTTGCGCGGGGTGTCGTAGCCGACCCAGACCGCACCGACCAGGGTCGGCTGGAAGCCCACGAACCAGGCATCGACGGCGTCGTTGGTGGTGCCGGTCTTGCCATAGAGATCGCGGCGCTTGAGCGTGGCCTGGGCCCTGGCCGCGGTGCCCGAACGCGCGACCTCGTTGAGCAGCTGGTTCATGATGAAGGCGTTGCGCGGCTCGATCACCTGTGGCATCTCTTCCGGGACCTGCGGCTTGAACTCCTGCAGCACGCGGCCCTTGTGGTCGTCAATGCGGCTGATGAAGCGCGGCGCGGCATAGTGGCCGCCGTTGGCGAACACGCCGTAGCCGGCCGCCATCTGCAGCGGCGTGACCGAGCCTGCGCCCAGTGCCATCGTCAGGTAGGGCGGATGCTTGTCGGCGTCGAAGCCGAAGCGGGTGACCCATTGCTGCGCCTCGCTGGCTCCCACGGTCTGCAGGATGCGGATCGACACCATGTTTTTGGACTTGGCCAGTGCGGTGCGCACGCTCATCGGGCCTTCGAACTTGCCATCGTAGTTCTTGGGTTCCCAGGGCTGGCCACCCGTGACCCCAGCGCTGAAATACAGCGGCGCGTCGTTGACCATGGTCGCGGGTGTCACGCCATGTTCGAGCGCCGCCGAATAGATGAAGGGCTTGAAGCTCGAGCCCGGCTGACGCCAGGCCTGGGTCACATGGTTGAACTTGTTCTTATCGAAGTCGAAGCCTCCGATCAGTGCGCGAATCTCGCCGCTGCGCGGATCGAGTGCAACGAAGGCCGCCTCGACCTCGGGCAACTGGGTCAGCTCCCAGCTGCTGGCGCCCTTGACCACGCGCACCACCGCCCCCGGGCGCAGCTTGAGATTGGGCGGTGCCTTGACCGACAGGCCCGATTGGACCGATTTCAGGCCCTCGCCCGTGATCTCGATCGGTTCGTCATCGCCGCGCACCACCACCACCTTGCGTGGTCCGGCCTCGAGCACCACCGCCGTGCGCAGTTCGCCGCTGTCGGGGTGGTTGGCCATCACCTCGTCAATCGTATCGGCGCGCGCCTTGGGATCGGCCGGCAGTGCGATGAATTTCTCCGGTCCGCGGTAATGCTGGCGGCGTTCGAAGTCGAGCACACCCCGGCGCAGTGCCTGATAGGCGGCGCGTTGTGCGCGTGCGTCCAGCGTCGTGTGCACCGTCAGGCCCCGGGTGTAGGTTTCCGGACCGTACTGCTCGAACACCACTTGGCGCACCATCTCGGCCAGATGTTCGGCATGCAGCGGCAGCTTGCCATTGTCGCGGCGCAAGACCAGTGGCTCCTCCTTGGCCAGGCGGGCCTGCTCGGCGCTGATGAAGCCGTTTTCCTGCATGCGCTCGATGATGTACTGCTGGCGGATGCGGGCGCGCTTGGGGTTGGTGATCGGGTTGTAGGCCGAAGGTGCCTTGGGCAAACCGGCCAGCATGGCGGCTTCGGCGATCGTGAGGTCCTTGAGCGGTTTGCCGAAGTAGACCTGTGACGCAGCGGCGAAGCCATAGGCACGGTGACCCAGGAAGATCTGGTTCATGTAGATCTCGAGGATCTGGTCCTTGCCGAGCAGGGCCTCGAGCTTGAAGGTCAGCAGCACCTCGTAGATCTTGCGCAGATAGCTCTTCTCGCTCGAGAGGTAGACGTTGCGCGCCACCTGCATCGTGATGGTCGAGGCACCCTGGCTCTTGGACTGCCCGAGGTTGGCCAGCGCCGCGCGCAACATGCCGATGTAGTCGACCCCGCTGTGCTCGTAGAAGCGGGCATCCTCGATCGCCAGCACGGCATTGATCATGACCGGAGGGATGTCCTCGATCGGCGTCAGGTTGCGGCGTTCCTCACCGAACTCGGCGATCGTTTCGCCATCGGCACTCAGCACGCGCAGCGGCAACTTGGGCCGGTAGTCAGCCAGTGCTGCCACATCGGGCAGCTTGGGGAAGGCCAAGGCGAGCGCGATGCCTGCGGTCAGCAGCAAGGCGAGCACGCCAGCGACGCTCGCTCCGAGCAGCCACTTGAGCCAGCGCCAGCCCGAGGAGGCTTGCTGGCCGCGAGGGGAGGATGGATCCTCCTGCGAGTACGAGTGTGGGGGGCGAGCAGGCATGGATGTCCGTCTGAAGGTGGTGCTGGATTATAGAAATCCGCCCGTGCTTGCGCTGGTCCGGCTTCTTGTTGCTGCAAATCAATTGACATTTATGAAATCAAATAAGGCTTGATTCAGTCTTGTTGCCTTGGATATCTTGCTGCTAGTATGCGATCAACAAAAGATCACGCCAGCCAGGCGCCATTCGAAGGAGAGAAGAATTGATCTCATTCGGGACACTCATCAGTCGTGGACCAGCGCCCATGCTCGGCATCGACATCAGTTCGTCCACCGTCAAGCTGGTCGAGCTGGGCCGCTACCCGGGCGGCCAGCTGGTGCTGGAGCGCTGCGGCGTGGAGCCGCTCGAACGCGGCTGGATCAACGAAGGCAACATCGAGCGCTTTGACGAGGTGGCGGATGCCCTGCGCCGCCTGCTGCAGCGCAGCGGCAGCAAAACCCGCAATACGGCGCTGGCCTTGCCAGGCTCAGCGGTCATCACCAAGAAGATCGTGCTGGCGGCTGGCCTGAGCGACCTCGAGCTCGAGTCGCTGGTCGAGGTCGAGGCCTCCCAGTGCATTCCCTTTCCCCTGCCTGAAGTCAGTCTGGACTTTTGCGTGATCGGGCCATCGGCCGGTTCGACCGAGAGGGTCGATGTGCTGCTGGCCGCCTCGCGCAAGGAGAAGGTCTCTGATCGCCAGGCCTTGGCCGAGGCGGTCGGCCTGCAGCCCGTCGTCATGGATGTGGAATCCTATGCCATGCGGCTGGCGGCTGGTCGCGTCATGGACGCGCTGCCCAACCAGGGCCGCGACGCGCTGATCGCGCTGATCGAGGTCGGTTCGCACAGCACCAGCCTGCAGGTCATACGCAACGACGACATGCTCTACGAGCGTGACCAGGTCTTCGGTGGCGCCATGCTGAGCCAGCAGATCGCGCGCCAGTACGGCCTGAGCTTCGAGGAGGCTGATGCGCGCAAGAAGAGCGCAGACCTGCCGCCCGACTATGCCGATCAGGTGCTGCACCCCTTCATGGACAGCCTGGGGCAGGAGATCGGGCGCGCGTTGCAGTTCTTCTTTACCAGCACACCGCACAACAAGGTCGACCATATCCTGCTGTCGGGCGGCTGTGCGGCCTTGCCCGGCGTGGTCGAGACCGTGGCCCCCCACACCGCCAAACCCAGCCACCTGGTCAAACCCATTGATGGCCATGTGCACGGGCCCGAGGTCAGGTCAGCCGCACCGGCCCTCGAGTCGACCTCTTACCTGGTTGCCACCGGGCTGGCATTGCGGAGGTTCTATCCATGATCCTGATCAACCTGTTGCCGCATCGCGAGGCGGCGCGCAAGCGGCGTCGCGAACAATTTCTGCTCCAGTTCATTCTGGCCTTGCTGGCCGGCTTGCTGCTGGCTGGCTTCGTGGCGCTGTCCTACCAGGCGCGAATCGATGCCCAGCGCGACCGCAACGACCTGTTCCGGGTCGAGATTGCCTTGCTCGATGCGCAGATCAAGGAAGTCGCCAGCCTCAAGACCCAGGTCGAGGCCCTCAAGGCGCGCCAGCAAGCGGTCGAACGGCTGCAGGCGGATCGCAACCTGCCGGTGCATTTGCTCGAGGAAATGGTCAAGCAGGTGCCCGATGGCGTCTACCTGAGCTCGCTCAAGCAGGAAGGTTCGAGCATCGTGATCGCAGGCATGGCGCAGTCGCAGGAGCGGGTCTCGGAGTTGCTGCGCAACCTCGGCAACCACAGCGCCTGGTTGCGTCAGCCGCAACTGGTCGAGATCGTGGCAGGCGAGGTCAACCTGCCCCAGCGCGGGCCCCGACGGGTGTCCAACTTCTCGATCCGCGTCGCGCTCGTGCGCAGCCAGCAAGCCGAGGCCAATCCGGCTGCTGCCAAGTCCGGCAATGCTCCGGCTGGCAAGGTTTGAGGAGCAAGCGACCATGGCCAGACTCAAGTCCCAGTCGTTTGTCGATTTCTCTGCTTGGCGCGAGCGGCTGCGCCAGGATTTCACGAATCTCGACCGCAGCGACCCCTCGCGCTGGCCCTTGCTGCCGCGTTACCTGTTGCTGTGTGCCACAGTGGTCCTGGTCTTCATGGCGCTCTGGTACGGCTGGCTCAGCGGTCGGGCCGAAGAGCTCGAGGCCGAACGACAGCAAGAGATCGAGCTGCGTACCACCTACACCAGCAAGCTGGCCCAGGCCGTCAACCTCGAGGTGCTCAAGCTCCAGCTCGAACAGGTCCAGGTCTATGTCAACCAGCTCGAAAAGCAGCTGCCGAGCAAGGCCGAGATGGATGCGCTGCTGTCCGACATCAACCAGGCCGGTCTCGGGCGCAGCCTCCAGTTCGAGCTGTTCCGGCCCGGCAGCGTGAACGTGCAGGAGTACTACGCCGAGCAGCCGATCGCCTTGCGCGTCAGTGGCGGTTATCACGACATCGCGCTGTTTGCCGCCGATATCGCCGGGCTGTCGCGCATCGTCACGCTCAACGATCTGACGATTGCTCCGGTGACCAACAAGCCCAACCTGCTGACACTGGAAGCCACGGCCAAGACTTTCCGCTACCTGGATCCTGACGAGGTTCTGGATCAGCAGGCGGCGGCCAAGGCTGCCGGGAAAAAGGGGAGGCAGAAATGAAGCCCATCCATCCCGTCCCGTTCAGCGCAGCCCTGGGCCTGATCCTGCTGCTGGCGGCTTGCGGCCAGGCCGCCCAGGACGAAATCCGGCAATGGATGACCGAGCAGCGTCAAGCCATCTCGCCCCAGGTCGAACCCCTACCCGAGCCCACCCGCTTTATGCCGCAGGCCTATGGTTCGGCGTCGGCCTTGTCGCCTTTCAGTGCCGAGAAGCTTTTCGTCGCACTGCGCAGCGAGAGCGCCTCGGGTACCGGTGGCGCCTTGATCCGGGCCGAACTCAACCGGCGCAAGGAAGCGCTCGAGTTCGTTCCGCTCGATGCCATGTCCATGGTCGGTCTGCTGGACCGACGTGGTCGCCAGGTGGCCCTGGTGCGGGTGGACAAGCTGCTCTATCAGGTCGGCACCGGCCAGTACCTGGGGCAGAACTTTGGCCGCGTCATGAAGATCAGCGAGCACGAGATCGCCTTGCGCGAGATCGTGCAGGACGCCACCGGCGACTGGGTCGAGCGCCCGGTCACGCTGCAGCTACAGGAGGAGACCCGCAAATGAAGTACACCCAGCAATCGACAGCAAGCCGGATCGGCTGGCGCAGGCTGCCACTATTGTTGCTGATCCTGCTGTCGTCCGGGCTGGTGCAGGCCAAGCGCCCGGTCGAGTCCGTCACGGCCGCGACGCAGGATGGTTCCGGGGTGGTACGCCATGCGGCTACCGCGGCGGTCAAGCCGCTCTTCGCCGAAGGTCCTGACAATGCCATGCTGCCACTGCAGGATGTGGATTTTCGCCGTGGCGCCGAGGGCGTTGGCCGCGTGCTCGTGAGTCTTGCTAGCAGCCAGGTCGGGGTCGATGTGCGCCAGCAGGGCAACAAGCTCGTGGTCGATTTCCTCAAGACCTCGCTGTCCGAAGGACTGCGCCGCCGTCTCGATGTCAGCGACTTCGGCACCCCGGTGCAGACCGTCAGCACGATCCAGGTCGGCGACCGCGTGCGCATGGTGGTCGAGGCCCGGGGCCGCTGGGAGCACAGCGCCTACCAGAGCGACAAGCAGTTCGTGCTCGAGCTGCGCGAGCCCAAGGTCGATCCCAACAAGCTGACCCAGGGGCCGGGCTATGCCGGAGAAAAGCTCACCCTGAATTTCCAGAACATCGAGGTGCGTTCGCTGTTGCAGGTGATCGCCGACTTCACCAACTTCAACATCGTGACCTCGGACACGGTGACTGGCAATGTCACGCTGCGGCTCAAGGACGTGCCCTGGGACCAGGCGCTCGACATCATCCTGCAGGCCAAGGGCCTCGGCATGCGCAAGACCGGCAACGTGATCTGGGTCGCGCCCAAGGACGAGATCGCGGCGCGCGAGAAGCAGGAGTTCGAGGCCAAGGCAGCGCTGCAGACGCTCGAGCCGGTGCGCACCCAGTCCTTCCAGATGAACTACGCCAAGGCGGTCGACATCGCCGCCCAACTGCGCGGCGAGGTGGTCGGGCAGCTGGGGGCCAACGTCTCGACCGCAGGCGCGCGCTTGCTGTCACCGCGCGGCAGCGCCGTGCCCGAACCGCGTACCAATCAGCTGTTCGTGACCGATATTCCGTCGCGGCTCGAGGCGGTGCAGGAACTGATCAAGAAGCTCGACATTCCGGTGCGCCAGGTCATGATCGAGGCCCGCATCGTCGAGGCCAGCGACACCTTCGGCCGTTCGCTCGGCGTCAAGCTCGGTGGCAGTGATCTGCGCGGCATCCGCGGCGGCGATGCCGGCTATTCGATCGGTGGCGGCAACCGGGCCGCCTTCGGTGGCAGCTACGACGCGGTCTCGGCGACCACGCTCGAGCGGGGCAGTACCCTGACCTCGGCCAATACCCAGTTCGTCAACCTGCCCGCGCTCGGGATCGGGTCCACCAGTCCAGCCGCGTTCGCGCTGTCGCTGTTCAGCCCGACCGCCAACCGTTTCCTCGACCTCGAGATCTCGGCCCTGCAGGCCGACGGCAAGGGCAAGGTGGTCGCGAGCCCGCGTGTCATCACCGCCGACCAGACCCAGGCTGAAATCGAGCAGGGCGTGGACATTCCCTACCAGGCGGCGGCAGGCGTGACCGGCGCGACGACGGTGCAGTTCCGCAAGGCCAGCCTGCGGCTGACGGTGACGCCGCAGATCACGCCCGACGGCGGCATCATCCTGAACGTCGAGGTCGCCAAGGACACGCCCGGCACCGTCTACAACGGCGGCGTCGCGATCAACACCAAGCGCGTCAAGACCAATGTGCTGGTCGAGAACGGCGGCACCGTGGTCATCGGCGGCATCTTCAGCTCGACCGAGCAGGAAGACGTCAACAAGGTGCCCTTGCTCGGTGACATTCCGTTCGCCGGCAACCTGTTCAAGAACCGCTCGATCAAGACCGAGAAGACCGAACTGCTGGTGTTCCTGACGCCGCGCACGCTGTCTGATGTCATCACCACGGCGCGTTGAGCCAAGCAATCACGATAGGGGGTAAACCATGAAGATTTTCAAATGGCTCGTGGCCTTGCTGGTGACGCTGGCGCTGGCGGCTTGCGGTGGGGGAGGGGGGAATCCGGGAACGGTGGCAGGTGGAAGCAATGTGCCTGACAAGACGCTTGTCCCAGCTTCCGTTGAGGTCTTGGCATCAAATACGACCTTGCAGTCGACCGGCGAAACTGTCGATATCACGGCCTTTGTCAAGACCAGTGGCAATGTAGCCATTGCGAATCAGGTGGTGACTTTCAACGCCGATTCCGGCCTGCTGCAGAATGTTTCTGCCACGACCGACAACAACGGTGTGGCAAGCGCCAAGCTGGCTGCCGGTTCCAACAAGGCCAACCGGGATATCGTTGTCAAGGTCACGTCGGGCGGCGTGTCGGGGCAAGTAGTCGTCAGTGTCAAAGGCATACAGCTTGCCCTGGCGGGAGAGCTGGCACTGAAGCTGGGCGCCAGCACGAAGTACACCTTGAAGGTGGTTGATGGAACGGGTAAGGCGGTTCCCGGCGCTTCGGTGGCGCTGTCCTCTTCCCTGGGCAATGCCTTGAGCGAGGGCACCGTCACGACCGATGCTGCTGGCACGGCAACCTTCACTTACACGGCGACCAAGGCGGGCGACGACACTATTACAGCCCAGTCCCTGGGGACCAGCGTGCAGCAGCCGGTTGTTGTCAGTGCGGTCGATCTGGCATTCGTGTCGCCAGCTGCCAGCACGCTCATACCTGTCGGAGCCACGCAAATCTTTACCATGCGTTATCTGAGCGGCGGTTCGGGAGTAACGGGCAAGGCAGTGTCGTTTAGTACGACCAGGGGTGTTCTGGTGTCATCTGCCACTGCTGCGACTAATACCAGTGGCGAAGCTTCTGTCTCCGTCTCGTCGAACAGTGCTGGTCCGGCCACCGTGGTAGCAGTGATTGATGGAGTCGGCCGGGCCAGCATCGCGGCGGATTTCATCGCCCAGACACCGAGCACCATCGTGATGCAGTCCAGTTTGGGAGCCATTCCGCCCAACAGTTCTGGCAGCAACTCGAGCCAGAGCACGATCGAGGCGACGGTGCGTGACGCCGCAGGCAATCTTGTCACGGGCAAGCCGGTGAACTTCAACATCGTCAGCGATGTCAGTGGCGGTTACCTATCCACAGCCACTGTCAACACTGACCAGTACGGCAAAGCCAAGGTGCAGTATGTGGCTGGAACCAGTTCCACGGCAGCCGATGGTGTGGTGATCAGCGGCACGGTCGCCGGCACCAGCATTGCCTCGAGTGTGAAACTGACGGTGAACGCGAAGGCGCTGTTCATCAATATTGCCTACGGCAACACGATGACCAATCTAGACGAGACCACGTATAGCAAGCCGTTCAGTATCTATGTCACCGATGCGACTGGAAATCCGGTTGGCAACCAGCAGGTGACTGTCTCGGTGATACCCAATAGTTATATGAAGGGTTTCCTGAGTCTTGGCATATTAGGGACTGGTTGGGGTTATAACGTAGGAAATCCCTCTTCCACTCCTGTTGTCCCGGCATCGCCCATGGTGACTTGCCGCAACACCGATATCAATAGAAATGGTATCTACGATCCAGGAATTAGTAATGCTGCAGAGTTGTTTACAGATTCGAATGTCAATGTTATGTGGGATGCGGGCGAGCCATTTACAGATACAAATCGCAATGGTGTATGGGATGCGGAACTCAAGGAGACAAGTCCCCTGAAGCCTGGTAACGTGGTCGTCGCGACCCCGGGGCTGCTGACCACTGACGCTTCGGGTCGTGCCAGTTTCGCATTGCAGTATGGCGAGCAGTACGCTTGGTGGGTGGGTGTGGACCTGACGGCGAAGGCACTGGTGGCAGGTACCGAGTCCCGTACCACGCAGTCATTCCTTCTTAGTATGCTGGCTGATGACGCCACGGATACCAAGTCTACCCCTGCCAACGCGATCAGTCCGTTCGGAACCGGGTTCAGTCTGACTGGAGTCGCTGAGCCCTGCCCCTGAACACTGGGGAGGGGTTCACGCGCCTTTGATTGCTGAGGTTAAACTTGCAGGGCTAGTGCCGGGGGGGGGTGATAAACCTGCCCGGCC
>ERZ1034363.1166-NODE-1166-length-15633-cov-3.089226_pt1 | contig 15633 bp, 7 predicted proteins | sample MGYA00520616_ERZ1034363 | MGnify/ENA primary metagenome ERZ1034363 (study PRJEB33736, sample SAMEA104284506) | Azolla filiculoides | biome: Urban; feature: Water surface; material: Ditch water | place: Netherlands | collected 2015-10-28 | depth 0-0.1 m ...
CCGGTTCCCTGAAAGAAGTAAAAAGATATATTTCTTTTTTTTTCTGGGAATAGCCTAGAGCACAAATGACTATGCAAATGGTTAAAAATATTTTTTTCATAGTTGTTCTGTTAATCTTTGTCAAAGTTTTGAACTTTGACAAAGATGTCCAACAATTGATTTTACACTATTCGGTTATTGCTTTTTTATCCAAGTCTTTTCCTTTTTTCACAACGGTACTTACATTATTAAATACGTTATTTTTCAGGAAAATATTCTTTGTTTCTTTTCCATCAGCTTCAATAAAAATATCGGTGGCGTTGAACGGAAAATTGTTGTTGATCATAATGTTCGAAGCATTTTCGATTTTGATACCCGGAACTCCTTTTATTGGTGTTGAGGATCCTACATTGTCCAAAATCAGGTTTTTGGCATCGCTGATTTTGAAAGAAGAACCGATTGTTGCGTTTACTTTCACATCGTGAAATTCTACATCGGTCGCCGTGTTTATGGTGAAACCTTCCTTGCCGTCCATATTGATGTTGGAGAACGTGATGTTCTGGATTGGCATTTCAACAATTCCGCGAACGAAGCCGGCTTTGTTGACGTTTCCGCCCGTAACGTTGCTGATGTGGATGTTTCTGAAAATTGGTGTGCGTTCGGTAACGGGCTCTACGGGATTGTCTTTGTCGTAGAAAAGATCCAGAATAATGGCTTCTTCCTTGATGTTTTTCATCACGATATTGTCAACGCGAATGTCTTCGACCACTCCGCCACGACCACGAGCGGCTTTGATACGGATTCCACGATCGGTTCCGTCGAAAACGCAATTGGAAATCGTGATTTTTTTGATTCCGCCCGACATTTCGCTTCCGATAACAACACCTCCGTGACCGCTTAACATTGTACAGTTTGTGATGGTGACATTTTCGGTTGCTTTTCCGTATTTACGACCGTCTGCATCGCGACCCGATTTGATGGTGATACAGTCGTCGCCCACGCTGATGTGGCAGTTTGAAATGTGAACGTTGGTGCAGGACGAAGGGTTGATTCCGTCTGTGTTTGGGGAATGCGGATTGTTAATTGTAATTCCCGTTATGTTTACATTGTCGCAAAATTCAGGATTTATCGTCCAGAAAGGGGAGTTTTTAAACGTAACACCTTCGATTAAAATATTTTTGCAATTGTAAGTTTGAAAAAAAGAAGGTCTGAAAAAGTGTTTGTCAATCGTTCTTTTATAATACGGCTCGTAAACGATTCCTTTGTTTTGCTCGGTCCACATTTTTTGGTATTTGGTTTCGGGAATTGGACCTTTAGCGGTTTCGATTCGGTACACTTCGTTCCACCACGCTTTTCCTTGTCCGTCGATTACGCCTCTTCCTTTGATGGTAATGTTTTCGACATCTTTGGCATAAAACAATGGGGAGAAAGACTGCATCACGATGCCTTCGTAACGCATTTCTACATACGGAAGGTAGTCATCGAAATTCTCTGAAAATTTTAAAAGTGCTCCAGAATCTAAATGGATGGTGATGTTACTTTTTAGTTTTAAAGCGCCTGTCAGGTATTCACCGGCTGGGAAAAAGATGGTTCCGCCTCCGTTTTTAGATGCTTTTTCGATGGCGTTTTGAATAGCTTCGGTGCATTTTATGCCTTTGTTGTTTCCGCCTTCGTTTAGGATGTTTAGCCAGCCGTCATTTGCGAAAGCGGTGTTTAATCCGGTTATGAAGAAGAGTACTATTATGATGTTTTTGATTTTCATAGTATTATTTATTGAAATATGTTTTAAAACAAAACTTTTTCAGAAACCTCACCCCAACCCTCTCCAAAGGAGAGGGAGTCGAAACCGAAAAAATATCGTTTATATCAGCTTTATTTTGATGTTAAGATTAAAACCCAGTCATTTCCGTCTTCTTTTTTGCCGGAAGGCTGAAATTCTTTAGTTCCTTTGTTATCAAATGTTCCAATGGTTGTTTTTTGTCCGTTTCTGGGGTCGTACCAACTTGCGGTTACTTTATCTCCGGAGATTTTACCCATATTCACGGTAATTTTTCTTCCAGTATAGGTATAAATCAAGGCATAATCATTTCCTCTTGTTGCCACCTGGTAATCGTATTTTTGACCTTGATTGGCAACCAATGACTGATCCGGAACTCTTTCTAAATAAGGGAATTCCAACATCAATTTTTTGAGGTAAACCATTTGTCCGGCTCCAGGTGCATTAATGGCTTCATTCCATAAAATTTTATTTCCATAAGCTGGTTTGTCGCCTTTTCTGAACATTTGCATTACGGCATTGTGACCATAAGTATAACCTGCAGCTCCAGCAAAAACCGACCAATATCCGTAACGACGTACATCGCTGGCAGTCCATTTTGGCTGTAACGTATCGTGCAAACCGTGTGGAATTCCTTCGTAGGATGGTTCTCCGTCAAGGGTTGGTTTTGTTGGTTTTAAATCCCAGTCTCTTTGAACAAATTTGTAATTGTCTTCTTTGAATGGTTTCACCGAATCCTGATCGTATCTTCTGTGTCCTGATTGAAACATATTGAAATCCAGCCAGCTTGCATTATGAAAATTCTCTGATGAATCGGTTCTTCCGAATGGGTGGAAAGTTACCAACTGATCTGGGTTACTTGTTTTTAAAATACTTCCGAGTGCGTTCCAGATGTCCTGAAATTTATCTCCGTAGGTATCACCACCGTTTAACCAGATTATGTTGGTTCTTTTTTTATATCGGTCGGCTAAAAATTTGGCGTACTTTTCAACATCCGCTTTCGTTACTTTGCTTTTATCACTACTAATATTCGTTCCCCAAACCGGTACCATTGCCAAATAGATTCCGTTTTTTTGTGCTACTTCCAAAGTATAATCTACGTGATCCCAATAATCGTATTCTTCCTTGTTATTGAAATTATTGCCGGGCGTAGTTATTGGTTTTGAAACATCGTCATTTACCAAAGCTTTGTCGCCATAAACGTTCACCGCATTGATGTTATGCAAAACCATTACCTGAACGACATTGAATCCTTTTGCTTTTCGGTCTTCCAAATATTTAACAACGCCTTCTCTGTCTAATTTTCCGAATGTCAGCCAGCCAGTATCGCCTAACCAGAAAAATGGTTTTCCGTCTTCGGTAACAAAATAGTGCTGGTTTGGGGAAACTTTAAGTTTTGGCAAATTTTTAGATTGCGAAAATCCGCTTTGTGCTAAAAGCATAATGCTTATAAGGAATAGGTTGAAATATTTTGGTTTTGCATTCATTATATTATGATTTGAATTATAATTTTATTTTGCCACAGATTTTACGGATTAAACGGATTTTCACCGATAGTCTTAAAAACTGTAATTAATTTTTCTTTACTATGAATAATACTTTTTCCTTCACTTCAGAAGCGGGAATCACAACTGTTTTTCCTCCGCTGATGTTAGCATTTTTCGAAACGCTTCCTGTGGTTGCGTTTATTGAATAGACTTCGAAATCTCCTTTATCCGAAGCAAGGTCAATTGAAATGTCTTGGGAATTCTTGGCATAAAAAAGATAGGCTTTTCCTTTGTTTTCTAATTTCCAAACAACATCCGAAAACTGGTTTGCTTTTACCAATTTCATTTCGCTTAAAGCAGAATAAAAAGTTGGCAATTCAATTTTTGGAATATTGGGCAATGAGCCTCCCGCCATCAAAACCGCCCATCCAAATCTGGAAGAACCATCGGTAGAATACAAGATTACTTTCTCCGGATATTTTTCGCGATACTCTCGAACAGCTCTGTAAACTTGGTCATCGGTTTCTTTTCCGGTTTTCAGTTTTCGGGCGTGCTGGCGTGGCGCTAAATTCACTCCACCTTCTGGTGCATAAGCCGAACCATCTTCTTTATAATACCAATAGCGAATGTCTATCGCGTCAACTGTTTTGGCTCTGTTGGCATCGTTCAAAATGGCGTCTTGAACATCTTTGGTGGCACTCAAACCAATGATTGCTTTTTTACCAGTTTCGTTTTTCCATTTTTGGACTTCATCCAACCAAAATTGCATAAAATGAAGTGGGCCTGTATATTCGGCACTCGTCAATTGGATGACGTTAGAATTATCTTGAAAGTTTTCGAATGATTTTCGAATGAAACCTTGGTGTAATTTTCTTCTTGTTGGATTTGTAATATCATAAAACTGTTCCGCCATAAAAATGCGTTTATCCCCTGCATAAGGCGGTGGTTCTGGAAAACCAGTGCTGTTGATGTTATTGGCCGAACGCCAAGGAGAACTTGACCAATGCGCACCAGCCTCTATAATGTTGTGTTGAAAATATTGTTGATTGACCAATAATTGTCCTTTGGCTTCCGCCAAATCAGCAAACTCGGCCAAACGATTCCAGTACCAATCATTGAATTTGGTCAAATCGTATTTGCTTAATTGATCCCAAGCCAAATCTTGTCCACTTCTGGCAAATGGTTGTTCGTAAAACGGTGGCCAAACATCGGCATCAAAACGGCGAACGCGTTCGTGATCGTCCATTCTTCGCTCATACCACAATCCATAGTTGTGTTCCAAGGCGATCATATTTTTGGAATCCAAATAATCGACCACTTCACTGATATTGTCCGTTAATCCATTCCCGATTCTGCCCGGAACAAATCTGGTAACGCTTGGTGATGCTTTGGAGACATCGCTATCTCTAAGACTTCCTCGCCACCAAGGCACGCTCAATCGGTTTCCGGCAATTAATTTGTCTTCAAAAATAAGCCAACCGTTTTTGGTGATTACTTTCGATTTATTTTCGGCAAGGGTTGCATTTATTTTTAGATCATTGGTATTTTTAAGACCCGAAGCATTCGTGTTGATGGGATTCAATTTCGAAACTTCGGCAATAAATTCGACCAAGCTTTGTTGTGGAGCCACAGAATTTTTAGTCAATTCCATAGCCACTTCGACAGTCGGGCTTGAGGAAGGCTCCGAACCTAAATCGTAAATATGCGGATTGACAGGAAGTTTTTCGAATCGATTTCCCAACTGTGCATAAAACAAACTTCGAGGGCTGATGTGACCGTTTACGTCTTTCCAATGCCCGTCGCCGGCCATAATTCCGCCCCAAGTTCCAAACGCCCAGTTTTGGGCCGTTGGCGGACTGTAATTTTCAATTTTAGAGGCCGAAGTTTCCCAAATTACGCTATTGGCGGCAGTCCAGCCAGCTCCTCTACCGTTTTGTTCGCGGTTGTTGTAACTTAAAGCGTGTCCGTTAACGTATGAAACATCAAAAAGGATTCCCGTAGCCCAGCTTCCAATCGCCCCACTGTTATTGAACGGCAAATAGGATTCGCATTGAATAAAAACATTGGGACCCGTTGTTCCAAAACCGCCCACCGCAAAATCGTGGTATCCGTATTCGGAATAGCAACGTTGAAACAAGGTTTGTTGACCCTCGGTATAAAAAGTGTGTCTTCTAAAACCGCCAATTTCCGAAATCGGTTCGGTTGCAATGCAATCTTCGACGGTAATTTGTTGAGCCGATTTTAAGGCCGCCACTGCACCGCCGGCAAAATGCTTGAAATTCACTTGTTTCACCCAGGCATTTTTGGTGTTTTCAATGCTGATTCCTTGCCATCTGTGCTCTTCGTCTTTTGGATTGGAAGGATTGTAAGTCGATTTCATCAAAATATTTTCAACCCCGATATGTTCAATTCGTCCTGAACAAGTATATACAGTCACTTTTGCAGTTCCATAAACATCATCCAAAGCCATTGTCAAGGGTGCGTTCAGGGTCACTTCATTGCCGCTGATTTTGGTCACGATTCTATTCCAACTGATATTCCAATCATTTTTTTTCCAGCCAATCCAACCGGTTTCTGCACCAAAATCATCCATTTTTAATTCTTTAATCCAATTATCGGTTAAAGCTTTACTGATGATGATTTCGTCGGAAGGTTTTAATTTGGAAGCATTTTTCAATTGGATTTTTTGGGTTCCAAGAGGTGTATAAGCCGTGTTAAATTCAAAAGTTTCTCCTAGTTTTTTGTCATCGACTCCAAGAACGCGGATTAAAGCTTCTCTTTCTAGTCCAGTTCCCAAAAGAATGGTTCCGTTTTCGGTGTTGCCACTTCCTCTTAAAACCACGCCTGATTTTTTGATGTATAAAGTGCCGCTGATTTTAAAAATTCCTTTATCCAAAAGAACTGCACCACGAAAACCTGATTTGTCCGGTTTTAATGCACCGACATAATCAATCGCAGCTTGGATAATTTGTGTAGCATCTTGTTCTTGTTTTGGAACAAAAATTTTGCTTTCGACATTCGGAATTGCTTTTTCCGAAGCCATATATCCAGCATACGAAAAATCAGGAATTTGGTTTCCTTTGGTATCAGCCGTTAAGGAAAGTTTCCCTTCTTTGGTTTTTACAATATCCGGAAATGTGTTTTGTGCCAAACAGATGTTGGCACTAAAGAAAATAACAAAACAGGATAAAATTAGTTTACCTTTTTGAAAAGAAATTATATTTTTTAATTGAACAAAATTCACTTTCTTGTAATTTTAGATTTCAAAATTTAGATTTTTATTAAAAGTCTTTTCTGTTTATTCTATTGTCTTTTACTGTAACAATCCTTTGGACTTTGCCAAAGTATCGGTATTGTTTTCGGCTTTCGACCAATCTATTTTTTGGGTTGGATCAATTCCGTTGAAATATTTTTCAATATTGGTATAACCATCGCCATTTGAATCTTTGTTGGCATCCGATGCGTCATTTGGATTCAAACCAAATTTCTTTTCCCAAGCGTCAGGAATTCCGTCAGCGTCTGAGTCTTTATAAGCTTTTCCTTTGTATTCTGGATAGCCGCCCACTTGATCCGGATGCGTTATGATTCCTTTTTTATACGAATCGGCAGGCAATCTTCTTTTGATAAATTCTTTTCCAATAGCATTTTCCAATCCGTCTTTAACCTCTATTTTACCTGTTCGTACTTGTTTGATGATACGTTCGTCAACCGCATCGCGTTTTGGTAAAGTAGCTCCAACATTATTCAATACAAAATCATAAGTCTGCTCTGCTTTCATAATAGCAATTGGAGGCATTGCAAAAGCTTTGTTTTGTTTAATTTGTGCCAAAAAGTCTTTGGTTACTTCAGACGACAAATCTTCTAATTGCACTCCTCCGTTCCAGTTATCGGCTGTTACTTCTGGCGAACCCACAATAAAGTTTCCGTCAACAAAGGCTTTTCCGTACTGTTTTGGACTAATATAACCTGATTCTGGTTTGATGATTCGGTAACGAATCGGCTGATCAGTTGGTGTAATTGGTCCCGGTTTGAAATAATTATTGATAATGTTGTATTGCGAACGATAGTCTCCACCATCAAGGGTACGATTCCACCAATTGAAAACTACGTTATTTACAAAGTTAAAGCTTCCATACATTCCAACCGAGGCATTTCTCGAAATATTATCGGCCCATAAATTGCGGATAAACATACTATTCAAACCACCGATAGTACTTCCGAAAGCGTGATTGTAAGTATCCAGACCTTCTGCCGAAATGGTATTCTGAATGGTCACATTAACAGCCGGGAGTTTTTCTAACTTTGATTTTTCGTTCGCCTGAAATTGATGGCGGTATAACGAAATATTTTCGTCTAAACCCCAACTCATCGAGCAGTGATCGATAATTACGTTTCCAATCACGTTTCCTCCCAAAGCATCGTCACGACGGGTTACTTCGGTTTCTCCACGGCGAAAACGCATATAACGGATGATAATGTCGTGAGTGTCTAATAAAACCGATTCTCCCGCAATGCAAATTCCGTCACCTGGTGCTGTTTGTCCCGCGATTGTGATGTAAGGCGCACGAACAGTAATTGGTTTTTTAAGACGAATAATTCCCGAAACATTAAACACTACGGTACGAGCTCCAATGGCTTCAAGTGCTTCACGAAAAGTTCCTTGACCGCTGTCTTCTAAACTTGTGACAACAAATATTTTACCGCCACGCCCACCTGGTGTTTGAGCTCCGCCTCCCATTGCACCGGGAAAAGCAGGAATATCAGCATGCACTAAATCGGTTGGCAATGACGCCCAAGGCACATAAGGGCGGCCCTGTAAGGCTTCGGCTTTAATGATATGTTCATTTTCTTTCCAAACCTGATCCAGACGATCACTTTCAGCTTTCATCATAGCATCGGTTTTTTCTTGAAGCGGTTTTGGAATATCCGGATATTGGGCAAATACAGACGAAAAAGACAAGCAGCAAACAACTGCCGTAAAAACTTTATTCATGCTTTTATTTTGAAAAGTGGTACGCATTGGAATCTTTGTTAAAATTAAATTTATAAATGATTACTTGGTTGCTTCCGCTTTTTTGCGTTCTGCAATGCGTTTGTTCCAACCTTCGCGTTCTTTGGTCAAATCATATCCTCGTTTGGACAGGTAATTGTTGATTCTCCCTTTGTATTTGCCGAACCAAGCGTGTTTTTCATCGGAAGATCCGCCATCCATTGCGTGTTCTCTGGCTTCCACCAATGTATTGTAAATATACTCTTTTTCCTCCTTGGTCAAAGTAGGTATCATATCGTTGTAGGCTGTTACCGTAACTGGAAGCACTCCATAAGTCATTCCGTCCTTCACTTCGGTGATTTTGACTTCGTTCAGGTGTTTGCCTAATTTTTTCAAATAATCTGCATGTAATTTGGCAATTGATTTGTCGGCATCGGCTTTCAATTTGTCGATTTTCTCGTTTTGCTTTTCTTTAGACAAGGTTGCGTCTTCCTTAACTTTTTTGATTTCGGCATCTCTTTCTCCTTGAATTTTGCTTAAATCACGAAACTGCTGTGCAATTACATTGGCTACGACTGCTTCTTTTTCTTTGTTACCCAAGGCTAATTTATCTACAATTTTGGCCGCTCTTTCATTGGTAACCTTGATGTATTCTGGGTCTGCATATTGTTGTGCGCTTAATTTGCAAAAAGCAAATAGCAAGAACAACACAGTTAATTTCTTCATTGAGGTCATCTTTACATTATTTTAGTAATTGAAAACACTCTCATCCCATAAAGGTATTTATAGAACAAGAATGTTTCAAAATATTTCTTAATTCAAATCCAATAAAGGTCTAACCAAAGTTTCTTTGTTATTGGCTAAATCTGTCCAATCTACTTTTAAAGCTGGATTTACACCATTGATGTAATCTTCGATGTTTGAATAACCATCACCGTTTAAATCGCCTTTGGCATCGGATGAGTCTTTTGGATTTAGACCGTATTTTTTCTCCCAAGCGTCCGGCATTCCATCTTTATCTGTATCTACATAAGGTTTTCCTTTGTATTCTGGATAACCACCCACTTGCGAAATATCGGTGATGATACCTTGTTTATAAGAATCCATAGGCAAACGACGGTGCTCAAATTGGTAGAATGTTTTTCCTTCAACTTTTTTATCATATTCAGGAACTCCTGTTTTTACGGTTCTTACGATTCTTTCGTCAACTTTGTCCCTGATTGGCAATGTTGCACCCACATTTTTTAAAACAAATTCATAAGCCTCTTCCGCTTTCATCAAAGGACGGAACCAAGGCATTGGGAAAGGTTTGTCGCTTTTCATTTTATCGAAATAGGTTTTAGCTTCATCATAACCCATCAACTCTCCTTTTTTGTTTTCGATTTGAACGCCACCATCCCAGTTGTTTTTGGTTACTTTTTCGTTATTGTTAATAACGTTTCCGTTAACATAAGCTCTACCATAAACCATATAAGGCAATTTGCTTCTTCCTGATTCTGGTTTCAAGATTCTGTAGCTGATTGGTTCTGCTAAATTCGTAACAGGTCCTGGCTTGTAAAAGTTATTGATGATGTTGTAATTGGCAGTATAATCACCTCCATCTGTAGATCTGTTATACCAATTATAAACCACATTATTTACAAAATTGAAAATACCATTCCACCCAATCGATGGATTTCTACCTGCATTGCTCGCCCACATATTACGCATAAAAGAGCAATTTTCTCCTCCTAAAGTACTACCGAAAGCGTGGTTGTAAGTATCCAATGCTTCTCCGAATAAACTGTTTTGAATCGTAATATTTACAGTCGGTTTCTTTTCGTCTGGATAACCCGCACCTGGACTGTACATATGGCGGTACATTGACATATTTTCGTCTAATCCCCAAGTGGCCGATACGTGATCGATCATAATGTTTCCAACTGGGTTTCCTCCAATAGAATCATCTCTTCGTCCTACGAAAGTTTCACCTCTGCGAAAACGCATATGACGAATAATTACATCGTGAGTATTGATCCAAATGGATTCTCCTGCCACACAAATACCATCGCCTGGAGCAGTTTGACCTGCAATTGTGATATAAGGCGCACGAATAATTAATGGACTTTTGATTTTGATAATTCCAGAAATATTGAAAACGACAATTCTAGCTCCACCTTGCTCACAAGCTTCACGCAAAGTCCCTGGACCTCTGTCTTCTAGACTTGTAACGGTGTAAACATTTCCACCACGACCTCCATATGTGTACATCCCTCCTCCTTCAGCTCCTGGAAAAGCAGGAATACTTGCTTGTGGCAAATCGTTAGGTCTTGATGCCCAAGGAATAAATGGTTTGCCTTGTTTTGCTTCTTGCTCGATAATTACTAGTGCTTTTTCCCAAGCTTCGTCAGAACGTTTATCTGCTTCATCTATAAAAGCTTTGGATTCTGCTGCAACTTCCGGGCTAATTTTTGGGTATTGCGCAAAAGATTTTGCATTCCCCAAAAACAGAAGTGGTAAAATAAATAAAATGTTTTTTCTCATCTTAATTTTAGTGTTTGTATTGCGTCATAACTAAAATCACCTGTATCTTTTTACGAATACAGGTGATTTATTATAACTAATTATTAATTATTAATCGGATTAATGAACCCTTGTCTTCGATAGGTTAAATTCAAAAATGATGCCATAATGATTAATAATTGTAAAATTAACATTTATTATTTTTATCAAGATTAATCTTGATAATTAAAGGTTCCTTCAGCACCTGAAGTGTCTTTCCATCCTATGGTTTGTTTCAACCAAGAGTTTTGAGATAAAACAGTAGTACTAAGTCCATTAATATAATAATTAGATCTCCAAAGTATATTCTTTCCTGCTCCTGCACCAGAACTACCATTATTATCCATAGGAGTATCCAAAGGTTCCTCTACAAAATTAGCTGTATAAAAAGCCGCTAAATTTGTTATCTGAGTATCAAAAGTTGCTTTGGCAGCATCTGGATCTACTAAAGCAGCAAATGTAGCAGCATTACGAAGAGCAAGTAACGGATCTGCGGTAGCTATTGTTTTGCATTTTAAGTAATATCCTGTACGTTGTGTACCATTTAGCGGTGCTACTCCTAATTTTGCACAAGTGTTGTTGTTAGCAAATGTATCATCGTTGTAAAGCATCCAACGTTGCATATCCCAAAAACGTTTTCCTTCATAAGCCAATTCTATTCTGCGTTCTGTAAGACAAGCTCTTAATGCAGCATATTTATCAGCTAAAGTACCTAATCCATAATTATTTGCCGAAGGAATACCTACACGGTTTCTAACTTTACCAATATATGCAATTGCATTAGTTACATCTCCTTTAGCTGCATAACATTCTGCAATATTTAACAATAGCTCTGCATAACGGTATTCAAAAATATCAGTAGGTGGAACATAACCAGTTGCACTACTAGCTTGAGGATTTGACATTTTACGAACATATACTGGACTTGCTTCTTGATTATTGTCACTGTATCCACCTACAGCTCCTGCGGCATCTTTTTTCCAACGGTAACCCCAAATAGCATTAGTTGCAGTAGTACCTTCTTTATAAGTCCATTTACTTCCTGTAAAAGCAAATGTTCTATAAAAACGAGGATCACGATTTTTAAAGAAAAGAAATGAATCATATCCGTTTGCAACTGTTGGGCTAGAACCATCAGCCATAGGAAACAAATCAATCATTTGTCTTGGAGCTTCAGTTGCACTTGAACCAGTTTGACTTTTTGGACGAATTCCTTTTTCCCAAGTATTACTAACTGTTAAAGTAGTTACTGCTGAAGAATTACCTAAAAGTTGTACCGTAATGGCTTCTTTACAAAAAACATTATCAATTAAAAACATATTTTCCCAATCTTTAGCCGTTGTACCATACAAACCATAACCATCGGCGGTAAGTTGTGTTTCTGCAGCTAAACCAGCTTTCAATGCTGCATCCCAATGATCATCATTTGCATTATCCCAATTTTTATTAAATAATGGACTTGCAGCTGTTAATAATACTCTAGCTTTTTGTGCTAAAGCAGCACCTTTAGTAAATCGACCATAGTTAGCCGCATTCCATTTTCCTGGCAACAAACTAGCTGCCATGTCTAAATCCTTTACTATCTGAGCAACAACTTCTGTAACAGACGCTCTAGGCAATTGTATGGATGGATCCGTAGATGTTGCATTTTGAACAGTAGTAACAATCGGTACACCACCATACATACGCATTAAATCAAAATATTGAATGGCACGCAAATAATACATTTGTCCTTTTGCCTGATCACGGTAGGTTTTGTCTAAACTAGCTCCTTTTACATCTATATTTTCTAAAAATGAATTTATATCTCGAATACGAGTATAAGGTACATTAGTAACCTTGTCATTTAATGTTGTTCCATAATATGTTGATCCATTAGCCGATTCGGTATAATTAATCGCAGGATCAATAAGAGGCTGTATTCCTCCCGTTTCTTCTGTTAATTTAGAATAGTCTGTAGTATACAAACCTACCACTGTTGCAGATGGAGAAGTGTATCCGAAGAAAAAATTATAAGATAGTTTAGCTATATACCAATCTACAGCAGAAGGAGACTGATAAAATGAATCATCAATTTGAGCGTAGTTTTTCTTTTCTTGCAAGAACTCATCACTACAAGAAACACCCAAAACTACTAAAAGTGCTAAGGTTAAATATTTAAAAATCTTTGTTTTCATAATTAACTTTTTAATTGAATTAGAATGTAATATTTATATTAAGCGACCAAGTTCTAAGTGTAGGATATCCCGCAGTAGAACTATCATACATATTACGATAATGATCTGGAAACGGATTATTAAAATACCAAAGATTATAACCTGTTACACCAAATGTTGCTCGTGATATCCCCAATTGAGAGGTAAATAATTCTGGAAACTCATAGCCTAATGTTAAGTTTCTAACTGAACAACTAAATGTGCTAATTTGCCAAAAATCAGATGGATTAGACACATTATCTCTAAAAGCAACATTAGGATATTTTCCGTTTACATTGTCATACCCATACATGTCATTCCAAAAAGTCTCACGAGCCCAATAGGCATCATTCGTACTAGTCCTTTGCTCTACGTTATCTATATTACGGATACCACCCCATGAGGTACCAATTTGTGTATTTAAGTAAACTGAGCTGTATTTAAAACCTAAATTAGTTGTAAAACCATAAGTTCTATTGCTATTTGCTAATTTTCCATAATCATCATTCCTAGCAATTTTACCATCAGCCCCTGGTTTAAGTCCTGTAGCAGGTACAAAAGTTCCAGCTAAATCTTGGTAGGCAAGCATTCCTTTTTTAACATTTATAACATCTACTATCCCTAAAAAGTTAGGTTTTGCTCCAGCAACACCTGATGCCGTAGCGTTTGCTGTTAAATAATTCCAGTAATTGGTAATATCCTCATCGGTACGTAAAATACCATCACCTGTAGAGGTTCCTTTCCAAACTTTGAAACCCCAAATTGGATTATAACTTGAAGCTCCTGTTCTTTGCTGATTATTTGAAGGATCTGTCAAAGCTCCATCAGGATAAGCTGTTGTTTCATTCCCAGCAAATAAACCAAAGTTTACTCCTATGTTATAACTAAAGTTATCTTTAATATGATCGCTCCATTTAAGAGAAAATTCTGTTCCCCATGAATTTACTCCAGCTATATTTGCTTCTGCAAAAGCTCCTCCAACAGAAATAGGCACATCAAGAATTCCTGCAGCAGAAACCAACATATCTGTTCCTTTATCATAATAGTAATCTGCCGAAACTTGTAATCTGTTATTGAATACATTAAAATCGATTCCAAAATCTTGTTTAATGTGTGTATCCCAAGTTGCATTCCTATTTGGATTAGGTCTTGGTGCAATAGCATTTCCTAATGTCCCTCCATTAGGCCCAAACTGCAATCCTTTGTCAGAAATAATATCATAAAAGGTTGCCCATCTCCAAGCTCCAATGTTGTCATTTCCTGTTTTCCCTAGAGAGTAGCGAAATTTCAAGTAGTCAATAGCTGGCAAGGCTTTTGCAAACCAATCTTCTTTAGAGGCAACCCAACCCGCTTGAAGTCCCGGAAAGGTTCCCCAATAATTTTCGGGAGCAAATTTTGTAGAAGCATCTCTTCTAACAATAAATTGTAGCAAATACTTTGATTTATAACTATAATTAACACGTCCTAAATAAGACATAGTCCCCGATTCTGATAAGAAATTATTTGAAAATCCTGGTGTTAAATCACCCGCTGTTAGTGATGTTCCTAAATAAAGATCTTTTGAAGTTTTTGTACCACGGTCAAAATACAAAATAGCAGAATCATAGTTTGTTTCCGAACGTTCGACAGAAAACATAGCGTCAATATCATGATTACCAAAAGTTCTTGCATATGTTGCAAAAAAGTTAGCTTGTGTACTTTTGCTATTTGTATTGTCGTACGTAACTCTGGCTTGTCTCACATTGTCAGCAATACTATAATCAGCATTTGTAGCTGCACTAGCAAGGTGATGACCTGCAGCTGTAAAGTTTGTAATTCTTGCCAAAGGAAACGCCAAAGCCACCTGTGATGTTGAAGAAGAAGTTTGGGTTCTAGCAAAAGACCCTCTCAATGCCAAGCCTTTTATAAAAGGCACTTTGTAGTTTATAGCAGCATTTACATTGTATGAAAAATCAGAGCTAACTGATTTAGAACCATTATTTAATAAGGCAAAATAATTCCATCCTGCAATAGAACTATTTGAATTTTGAGTTCCACCTAAATTTCCATCCGCCCTATTAAAAGGAGACATATAATATTCCTGACCATTAACTATAGTCGTAATTGGAACAAATTTTGGCATGTGTAACAAATGTCCATAATCCGCTTGTTCTGCATTGGTAGCTCCATAAGGATTCGCAACCGAACTATTTGATTTTGTAAATGATTTTTCGATATCTCCTGAATTTCCAGAAACCGAAGCAGTAAAATCTAAATCTTTTGTTATTTTAGCATTCATTCCTGTTCTAAAATTCCATTTTTGATAGTCTTGCTCTCCAAGATTAGCTCCTTGAGTAAAATAAGTAAGCCCTGCAAAATAGGTAGCTTTTTCGTCTCCACCACTTATAGTAAGCGAGTGTTTTTGTTGCTCTGCAGGCTTCCAAGCTTTATCTAACCAGTTGTAGTTCAGTGACTTCATCTCCTCCAATTCTGCTGGCGAATAAAATTTACTGCTGGTAGCTGGATCATTACCAAGAGCCTGCATTACCCTGTTAGAATAGATACCTGACTCATAAGCACTCATTGTTTTCTGATGACTTACCGCATCATTCACAGCAAATTGAGAATAATAAGAAAGTTTTGCTTTACCTTCTTTTCCTCTTTTGGTTTTAACAATAATAGCAC
>ERZ1034363.1167-NODE-1167-length-15587-cov-17.868279_pt1 | contig 15587 bp, 13 predicted proteins | sample MGYA00520616_ERZ1034363 | MGnify/ENA primary metagenome ERZ1034363 (study PRJEB33736, sample SAMEA104284506) | Azolla filiculoides | biome: Urban; feature: Water surface; material: Ditch water | place: Netherlands | collected 2015-10-28 | depth 0-0.1 m ...
AAGTAGCTAACCCAACCTACATATTTTCAATATCCTATTGATATATAAATATTTTGCAAACTAAAGATGTGTAGATAGTTATGCCTCAAAGGACTGGCAGTCGTGGCTAATAAAATTGAAATAACCCTGAAAAGTTTACTGGCATAAATTCTGCTTAGTTTCCTATAAAAAACTAGCGAGAAAAACCGTGAGCGACTATTTATTACTTTTATTAGGCACAGCTTTAGTCAATAACGTCGTGTTAGTGAAATTCTTAGGTTTGTGTCCTTTTATGGGCGTGTCTAACAAGCTAGACACCGCGCTGGGCATGGGTTTAGCAACCACGTTTGTGCTGACTTTAGCGGCTGTGGCAAGTTGGATGTTAGAACACCTACTTCTAGCCCCGTTACATATTGAATTTCTTCGTATTTTAGCCTTTATTTTGGTGATTGCAGCTGTTGTGCAATTTACTGAATTAGTGATGCGCAAAACCAGCCCCGTGTTGTATCAAATCCTAGGAATTTTCCTCCCACTCATTACCACAAATTGTGCGGTTTTGGGTGTCGCATTGTTAAATGTGCAACAACAACACAGTTTTATGCAGAGTATGTTGTTTGGATTTGGGTCGGCGGCGGGATTTACGTTGGTGATGGTGATTTTTGCAGGCTTGCGAGAAAGATTGGCATTGATGGCTGTGCCGCGTTTGTTTGCAGGTTCGCCAATTGCGTTTATTACCGCTGGGATTTTATCGCTGGCATTTATGGGATTTGCTGGACTTTATAAATAAGCCGCCTAGACCTTTCAGTTTTTTAAAACCTGAAAGGTCTGTGAAGAGGAACAAAACATGATTGTGTTATCTGCTATCGTTAGCTTAACCCTGTTAGGTCTGAGTTTAGGCTTGCTCTTAGGGATTGCTGCGAAATATTTGAAAGTTGAATCCAGCCCGATTGTTGATGAGCTAGAAGCATTGCTGCCCGGCTCGCAATGTGGGCAATGTGGATTTCCCGGGTGTCGTCCAGCGGCAGAAGCCTTAGCAACAGGCGATGCACCCGCCACCTTATGTCCTCCCGGCGGCAGTGCGTTGGCTGAACAAATCGCGACTCTGTTAGGAATTAGTTTAGATTTGTCCGATGTAGCAGAACCAGAGGCGTTAGTCGCGCATGTGAATGAAGACAACTGCACAGGCTGCACGCGCTGTTTTAAAGTCTGCCCCACCGATGCGATTGTCGGTGCAGCAAAACAAATTCACGTTGTGGTTGCTGATGCGTGTATCGCCTGTGAAAAATGTATCGCCGTCTGTCCAACCGAATGTTTACAAATGCAGCCAGTGGAAGTGACATTACGGAATTGGCGTTGGGCAAAACCGCCGGTGCAGGCAAGCGGGTCGTTATGTTAAATTTTTTTAAAAAACCGTTGATTCGTGGCGGCGTTCATGCCACAGAACATAAAGCTGAAACCGCTGGTAAAGCGATTTTCTGCGATTTTCCCTTGCCCAGTAAGTTGTATATTCCACTGCAACAACACGTTGGCAAACCCGCCGAGCCGTTGATTAAAGTGGGCGACCACGTTTTGAAAGGACAATTGCTGGCTTACAGTCAAGGCTTAATTTCGGCACCGATTCACGCGCCCACTTCCGGCATTATTGTCGATGTGAGTGATTATCCTGCGCCGCATCCGTCTGCTTTACCGATTCGCACAGTGGTGTTAGCGTCCGATGGACAAGAAAAATGGCAAAAATTTCCGGTTGTGCCTGATCCGTTTGCCTTAGACCCTGAAGAAATCAGCTTGCGCGTGGGGGCGGCTGGGATTGTCGGTTTAGGCGGCGCAACGTTTCCATCGGCTGTCAAACTCAGTCAAGGGCGTAGAAATAAAGTGCATACCTTGCTGATTAATGGCGGGGAATGCGAACCCTATTTAACCTGCGATGATAGATTAATGCAGGAACGCCCCGCGCAAGTGATTGATGGCATTCGGATTATGCTGCACGGTCTGGGTGCAAGCAAAGCGATTGTGGCGATTGAAGATAATAAACCGGATGCGTTTGCAGCAATGACCGCAGCGGCGCAAGCTTATCCACAGATTTCAGTGGTACAAGTGCCCACTCGTTATCCGATGGGGTGGGATAGACAATTGATTCGCTATTTGATGGGACAAGAAGTTCCCGCCGAAAGCCGCTCCACTGATGTGGGTGTGACCATGCACAATGTCGGCACGGCTTACGCAACCCATCGCGCTTTACGCACAGGACGACCGCTGATTTCTAAAATTGTTACGGTTGCCGGTTCTGCGGTGGCAAAACCAATGAATATTGAAGTGCTGATTGGCACATTAATTTCTGAAGTGCTGGATTTTTGTGGGGCTGACCACAGTGAAACCGCGCGGCTAGTCATGGGCGGCCCCATGATGGGAGAAGCCTTGCCGCATCCAGCTGTGCCGATTGTAAAAGGCTCTAGCGGCATTTTAGCATTGGGCGCGACGGAAATTAAAAGCACGGTGGAACAAGCTTGTATTCGCTGTGGCAGTTGTGTGAATGCTTGTCCAGCCGGATTATTGCCACTGGAAATGATGAGCCGGATTAAAAATAATCAGCTTGAAGCAGCAGTCGGATTTGGTCTAAAAGATTGTATTAGTTGCGGTTCTTGTTCCTACGTTTGTCCCTCGAATATTCCTTTAGTGCATTATTTTAAATACGCCTCCGGTGAATTGGCAGCAAGGCAGCAAGCGCAACATAAAACCGAACAAACCAAGCGTTTAATGCAAGACAAACAAGCGCGATTAGAACGGATTAAAAAACAGCAAGACGAAGAAATGCGGCAAATGCAATTGGAAAAACAACAGCGTGAACTGGCAAAAGCAGCAGCGGCGGCAGCGGCAGAAGCTGCGCAAACGGCTCAAACGGAGGTTACATCATGATGAATCGTTTAAAACTCAACTCCAATCCTCATGCAAAAGCAGAATCCGCCGTCAGCGATATTATGCGGCAAGTGATTTACGCCTTAACTCCGGCAACTTTGTTCGGCATCTGCGTTTATGGTTGGTCAGCGTTATTTTTATTCATTATCACAGTCGCAGCGAGTGTAGGCTGCGAAGCGTTTTGCTTACGATTAGCCCGCAAACCAGTCAAACCTAGCTTGCAAGATATGTCAGCGGTGTTGACAGGCTGGCTAATCGCAATGACTTTGCCGCCGCACGCGCCTTGGTGGATTGGTGTGGTCGGTGCAGCTTTAGCCATTATTATCGGCAAACACGTTTACGGCGGCTTAGGGCAAAATTTATTTAATCCCGCCATGTTGGCGCGAGTCGGTTTGCTGATTGCATTTCCGGTGGAAATGACCACTTGGGTTGCCTCGTATCCTTGGTTTTCGCCTGAATTACCCAGTTTTTTAGAAAGTTTAAAAATCACTTTTGTCGGGATTGATAATATTGATGTCGTCAGCGGCGCGACCTTATTAGGGCATGTCAAAACCGAGTTATCGCAAAATCATTTATTGCCGCAAAGCATTGACGGCTTGTTCACAATAGCGGATTTGTGGCTGGGAGCAACGCGCGGCAGTCTTGGCGAAGGTTGTCAACCGCTGTTATTACTGGGCGCGTTCTGGTTGCTGCATAAAGAAATTATTCGCTGGCATATTCCGGTGTCACTGCTTGCAACCGTGTTGATTTTATCCAGCGCGTTTTACAGCTACGATTCAACTCACTATTTAAGCCCATTATTACATTTAGGCTCAGGCGGCTTAATTTTGACAGCCTTTTTTATCGCCACCGATTACGTTACTTCGCCAAATGCCGTGCTTGGACAAATAATTTTTGGTATCGGCTGCGGGATTTTGATTTTTGTGATTCGCACTTGGGGCGCGTACCCTGAAGGCGCAGGTTTTGCGGTGCTGTTAATGAACTCGGTTACGCCGCTGATAGATCATTACATCCGTCCGCGAATTTATGGGCGCGATCATAAAGGCAAACCTTTAGAAGTGGTGGATTAAATGAAACTGGAACAATTACGCACAAAATTAACGTATCAAACGTTGCTGCTGGGTGGATTTTGCTTGCTCGGCAGCGCGTTACTCAGTTTTGGCGATGTAAAAACCAAAGATGTGATTGCAACGCGCTTGGCGGAGGATTTAAAAGCTTCGCTGCAACAAGTGATTCCTGCGCAATATTATGACAATGATTTGTTGCAAGATACTGTTTTGATTAATTCAGAAACTTTAGTTTATTTGGCGAAAAAAGACGGAAAAGTGAATGCGGTGGCGTTTATGGTGACGACAAATAGTGGTTATTCGGGCGCGATTCAGTCGATTATTGGCATTGATAAAGAAGGGAAAATTTTAGGCACGCGGGTGATTTCTCATGCGGAAACCCCCGGTTTGGGCGATAAAATTGAAGAGGCGAAGTCCGATTGGATTTTGAGTTTTAATGGACATTCGCTAAGTGATTTAGTGGAGGCGCAATGGAAAGTAAAAAAAGATGGCGGGGTGTTCGATCAGTTTAGTGGCGCAACTATTACGCCGCGTGCGGTGGTCGGTTCGGTGTATCAAGGTTTGCAGTTTTTTAAACAGCATCGTGATGAGTTGTTAACTAATCCATAATTGCGATTAGTTTGGTTTTTTTCGCTGGAATTTTTTAAGACGACTGGTCGTGTTTGAAAATTTTCTGTCTGAATCAGGATTTTCAGGATTAAAGGATGAACAGGATGGAGCAAAAATCAAGAAAATCCTAAAATCCTGAAAATCCTGATTCAGATAATTATTTCAAATCATCCCGCCATTTTTGAACATCTTTCCATTCAGGGCTGCCGATGGTTTTATAGCTAACGCACTCTAAATTGATTATAAAACCGTTCGTCCTGAGCTTGTCGAAGGGTTGATTGTGGTTCGACAAGCTCACCACGAACGTTATCATTTTATTGTACGTTAGCTATATTAAGTCTTTCAAAGAAATAGCAAACGGTTGTCTTACCGTATCGCCGATTTTGCCGCTAAAACTGCGGCTTAAATACAAATCCACTCCGCAAACCTTAGGGATTGTTGAACAACGTCCTGTCACGCTAAACTCCAAACCTTGCAAGCAATAAGTCAACGCGAGGCTTGAGTCGGCAACAATTTCCCCAATGAACACCAAATCCAAGCGTTGCTCAAAACTGCTGTATTGCAGAGATTCAAACTGCAATGGCAGAACGGCTAACAGAATTGGTTTGTCCTCTGTATCCTTGCCATAAATTCGCATCTGCGATTTTTGCAAATCCTCGATTAATAATTGCGCTAGTTGGTTTTTAGTTAACAGGCTTTGATGATTTTCACAAAGTTTTTTTAAACCATGAAATTTTCGCATGAGCTATTCCTTTACACTGATTAAAGTTTGATTGATGACCTTTTCTAAACCGCATCCATTCAGAAATACATAGTTTTTCCTGATTAGCAATATGTCTCAGCTAAAACGTCATACCAGCAAGGATGCGGGTATCCAGTGCCAGGGATGGTGAGTTTTAATCAAACTATCACGTCCTTGTGACTGGATACTGGCATCCATGCCAGTATGACGAAGTTAGCTGAGGTATCTTTCTAATCAAGTAGTTTTTTAAATGGTTAGACGCTATGCAAACCTGTAGAGACGCAAAATCTTGCGTCTCTACGATTCAACAAAAAACGACGTTTCTCAAATTAGATGTGGTTTATAAGTCATTAAAGAAAAGTTTTTCGCTATGTCGGAGTGCAAGCTTTGCTTGCAATGCCAGGCAAACCCTGACCTCCAAATTGTATTTTAATAAATCAAAAACGCTATAGCCGCTACATTTTCCGCTGAATTTAAGATTTGTTTTAACGCTATTTTGTGTTGCAAAAACGCAAAAAATGGCATCTCTCCGTTTTTGGAAAAAGAGGTTTTTTTTATGCGAAGATGACTTTAAGTGTTTAAAAACTACAATTTTTAAGGGTAATACATGCGTTTAAGGCTAAATTAGTCAGCATATTAATGTTAGAATTCATCCTGTGTTGATTTTTACATCATCATTTTTTTACTACTTATATTTTCAAAATGAATTTAAGTAAGTGACCCACTGTAAATTACAGTTGTTTTCAATCTAAAAGGATTCGCCATGAACCCCATTCAGTTGTTTTTCTGCTGGATACTCTTGTGTTTTACAAGCGTATCTCACGCAGAAACCAGCAAACCTTACACTGTTTATGTTGTGCCACAATTATCAACCGTTGAAATTCACAAAGCATGGATTCCAATTTTGACAAAGCTTACGCAAGCGACAAAATTGCAGTTTGAGCTGAAAATTTTGCCAACCATTCCAGCTTTTGAAAAAGCGGTTTTTGCAGGCGAGGCGGATTTTGCTTTTATGAATCCCTACCATGAAGTGGTTGCCAAGCGCGTGCAAGGTTATATTCCGTTAATCCATGATGAAAAAGCTTTAGAAGGGATTTTGGTGGTGAGAAAAGATAACCCCATCAAAGAACTGTCAGAGCTAAACGGCAAAAAACTGGCTTTTCCAGCACCGAATGCGTTTGCCGCTTCTTTATATATGCGGGCGTGGCTAGCTCGGCAAGGGATTACGATTACGCCTGATTATGTAAAAACGCATAGCAATGTATTTCGAGCGATTGTGTTAGGCGATGTGGTAGCGGGCGGCGCGGTGAATAATACATTACAGCGCGAGTTAGACTCGATACAAAACCAGCTGAGAGTTTTTTATACAACCCCAAAATTTGCGCCGCATCCTTTTTCAGCACATCCACGCATTAGTTTAGCCATTAGAACTTTGGTCGCAGAAAGTTTTACCAAGCTTGCCGCCAATCCAAAAAACGCGCCATTACTGGATGAGATTCAAATCCCTAAGCCCGTGCTTGCGGATTATCGTAAGGATTATGAACACTTGGAAGATTTAAATTTAGATAGTTTTTTTGTTAAAGAAAATCCTTGAATACTTTCTTTCAAAGCCTTTATGAATACTTTCTTTCAAAGCCTTTATGTTCGCTTAATCCTGATGGCAACCATTGCCAGCAGTATTTCAGTGTGCACTTTAGGCGGCTATATCGCGTATGAACAGCGCAAAATTGCAACTCAATCGGCGTATCAAAATACCTTGATGATTGCCACAGGCGTTGCTGCAACCGTTGCCTCTGATTTAATTAGTGACAACTATGTGGGATTAGAGCAAACGCTTATCCCTGTTGCGTTGCAATCTAACGTACATGCGGTGGAGATTGTTAAAGCAAACGGCACGATTATTCTCAAAGCGCGTCATCTTGAAAATAAACCACCCGAACTATCGTATGGCGGCAAAGCGATTTTGCCGCGCACAATCCAAGTTTACTCACAAATTGAGAATGGACATATTGTCTGTTTAGCTCCGATTATGGGCGGGGAATTATTAGGCTGGATACGAATGGATTTATCACTGGCGAATTTGGATGCCGATGAAAAGCGGATTTGGTTTGATACGGCATGGATTGCGATAGCGGTGATTGTTTTGTTTATTCTGATGATTTCGCTGCTATTGCGCCAGCCGATGCAGCAAATTAAGCAAGCGGCTGATTTTGCTGATGATTTACACAGAAAAAATCGACAAAACTTTGATATAAAACCTTCATCTTGTGAACTAAAACGCTTAATCAGCGCGTTAAATATTGCCGCGCTCAGATTGACAGAACAAGATGAAGAATTGCTGTTATTAAACAATTTAATTGAATACAGTGCAGACCCTGTGTTTATTTTGGATGTGGAAGATGGTTTTCGGATGATGTTTGCCAATGATGCCGCGTGCCATCATTTTGGCATGTCCAGAGCAAAACTCCTGAAATGCCGAATCCCTGACTTAAATTCTGAGCTGGATTTATTCGCAATGCAGTCGTTGTGGGAAAGCTTGCAAGAAAGCAAATATTTATGTATTGAAACCGCGCACAAAACCTTGTTCTCGGATCATGTGCCGGTGCAAGTGTCGATGAATTATATGCTGCATAATGGTAAGTCATTGATTGCAGGGTATTTTAGTGATATTAGTCAGCGTAAAGCGATGGAAAACGCGCTGCGCTCTAATGAACAACGCTTGCAAGAAATCATTAACATCATGCCAATTGCAGTGTTTATCACGGATCCGTACAGCCGGATTATGATGATGAATAAAACCTGCGAGCAACAATGGGGCGTAAATTATCAACGTTTAAAAGGCGTGGATAATCGCTATTTTCTTTCCCCTGAAAAATCCGCTGCATTCATTGCGCAAGATCAACATATTTTTGCCACCAAAGAAGTGCTGGAGCTTGACGAAACCATCTGGAGTGCACATTTAAACAGTCAAAGAACTGTACACACCTATAAAAAACCGGTGTTTAATGATTGGGCAGAACCGCTGTATATCATTGGTATTTCAGTGGATGTTACCGAGGCAAAATTGCAAGCGGAACATTTGCAACAAGCCAAAACCGAAGCTGAAAAAGCCAATCAAGCCAAAAGCGAATTTTTAGCGAATATGAGCCATGAAATTCGCACGCCGATGAATGCGATTATTGGCATGTCGTATTTAATGATGAAAACAGAGATGGATCGGCGGCAATTTGATTTTATGCGAAAAATTCAACTCTCAGGCAATCATTTGCTCGGCATTATTAATGACGTGCTCGATTTTTCTAAAATTGAAGCCGGAAAAGTGGTGATAGAGAATATTGAGTTTGATGTTGAACATGTGTTGGATAACGTGGTGACGCTGATGTTGGAAAAAGCAACGGCTAAATCGTTGGAAATCATGCTCAATATTGACCCCACCCTGCCGGATTATTTGTTTGGCGACCCCACGCGGATAGGACAAATCTTAATTAATTATGCCAACAACGCGATTAAATTTACCGAAAAAGGGCAAATTATGATTAAGGCGCGAGTCAAAGAAGATGCTAACGGCTCAATCCTTGCGTATTTTGCTGTTGCTGACACAGGCATTGGTTTAACGCAGGAACAACAAGCCTTATTATTTCAAAGTTTTCAACAAGCAGACAGCTCAACCACCCGCAATTATGGCGGCACCGGCTTAGGGCTGGCGATTTCCAAAAAACTAGCAGGCTTAATGGGGGGGGATGTCGGCGTTATTAGTCAATTCGGTACAGGCTCGGTTTTTTGGTTTACTGCCCAATTGAAAAAAAGCGCGAAGAAAAAAACCACTTTGTTAATTGAGCCGCATCTGCATGGCAAAAAAGCCTTAGTGGTTGATGAAAACGAGTATACCCGCGATGCTCTTATCAATCAGTTGAGCAAAATGAGCTTTGAGGTCGGCAAGGCGGCAACCGGCATGGTGGCTCTTGTAAAAATCAAACAAGCAGACAAGCAGGAGCAACCTTATGAATTGGTGTTTTTAGATTGGCAAATTCACGGCATGAGTGCCATTGAAACAGCCCGCCAAATCGAAGCATTAAACTTAAAAAATCCACCGCATTTAATTCTGGTGGCAGGGGTTAGCTCAGAAAAATTGATTCACGATGCCGAAACCTCTGGTATTAAAGAAATATTGATTAAACCGGTCAATTCTTCGATTTTGTTTGATATGGTTTTGCATCTTTTGGATGGCAAAAACAGAAAAAAACAAAGTGCAATGAACACTGCGAAATCAATGTATAAACGCTTGCAGCCGATTTATGGAGCGCGAATTTTATTGGTGGAAGATGATGAATTTAACCAAGAAGTGGCAGTGGAATTGCTCAAAGAAGCGCGAATTGCCGTAGAAATTGCTGAAAATGGTGAAGAGGCTCTTAAAAAAATCATGGAAAATCAATACGATATGGTGTTAATGGATATGCAAATGCCGATTATGGATGGCATCACCGCAACCCGTGCGATTCGCGAATTGCCTGAATTTGCCAGCTTGCCGATTTTAGCCATGACCGCCAACGCTATGGATTCTGACAAAGACAAATGTTTGGAAGCTGGCATGGATGATTATTTAAGCAAACCGATAAAACCGGATGATTTATGGAAAAAACTGTTGCTTTGGATTAAACCGCGTGAAGAAGATGAAATAATGGTTGCCGATGACGTTGCAACTGAAAACAGTGTGAAAGTCATTGAAAAAATTAATCTTGCGCCAGAATCCTCAAAAGATAATCGCTTAGAGCCACTGTATAACCATCATGTTTTGTTGGTGGAAGATAATGAATTTAACCAAGATGTGATGATTGAAGTGCTGAAAGAAGCGCGGATTACGGTGGATTTGGCTGTGAATGGTGAAATCGCCGTGAAAAAAGTGAAAGAAAATCACTATGATCTGGTGCTGATGGATATGCAGATGCCGGTGATGGATGGCGTGACCGCAACCCGTTTGATTCGTGAAATGCCGGAATTTGCAGGGCTGCCTATTTTGGCGATGACCGCAAATATCACCGCATTGGATCGGCAAGTTTGTTTGGATGCAGGCATGGATGATTATTTAACCAAGCCGATTCGACCGGGTGAATTGTGGGAAAAATTATTGCATTGGATGCAGCCTGTGACATCTGAATCCTGATTTTCAGGATTTTAGGATTTTCTTGATTTTTGACTCATCCTGTTCATCCATTAATCTTGAAAATCTTGATTCAGACAAGGAGAAAATTTTCTGATTAAAATGGTGGGCAAAACAGCGTGCTCACCTTACGATATTTTAAGCGGCTACACCCAAAATCACCGCACCTGCTTTAAACACCGCTGTTGCGAGACTGCCTTCTGCCAATTCCAAAGCTTCTAAACTTTCATTGGTAATGGTTGCCGCAATTGAATCACCGCCTTTTAATTCCACAATCACTTCAGAATTGACCGCGCCTTTTTGAATCCGTGACACTGTGCCAGTCAATTGATTTCGCGCTGATAATTTAAAGCCAGCAAAATCAGTGACTAACACAACTTGCGGAGCTTTAATTAACACCACCACTTCTGCACCGGCTTTAACCGCTAAGGATTCCACCGAATCTTTGGTAATCGCAGCCACAATGTTTTCGCCGCCTTTTAAAGCCACGATAACTTCTGCGTTGACAGCACCCACCACCACATCAGTGACATTGCCAAAAAATTGATTTCTTGCACTTGCTTTCATAATTAACCTCTTTAATAAAAAAACAACCTCTTGATTTTTCATCAAGTTTTGGTTGATTTGCGTCAGAAATTGCTGATGCTGTTCTTGAATTTGCAAAAAAAGTTTTAAAACCGCCTTGCCCGCCGCTGTTAATTGCGTGCCGCCGCCCTGTTTGCCACCGACTGAGGAAGCAACCAGCAATTGTGGCGACAGATTATTGGCGCGTTCCACCATTTCCCACGCACCTTTATATGTTAAACCCACGTCTTTTGCGGCTTGGCTGATTGAGCCGGTTTTTTCAATTGCGGCAAGCAACCGAAATAAGCGTTCATTTAAACCACCGAGCAGTTTTATATCGCCTGTGACGAAAGCAATCTGTTGCGTTTTCATGGTTAATTTAAAATTGAAGTGCCTTTGATTTGCACATACACCGCCATGCCGACTTGCAAATTCAATAGGTGCGCTGATTTGCGGGTGATGTGCGCCAATAATTTAGTTTCGCCGCATGACTGCCAGTCCTTCAAAGGACTGGCAGTCATTACACTCATTACGTTATTTTTAGTAAGCCGTAGCTGTACCAAAATTTGTCCGTTGGCATCGTCTGCGATTGCCGTAATGACAGCAGACAAGATGTTTAAAATACTTGTGGCATTCGATTTTTCTAACGTAATGCTGACATCACGCGCATGAATTTGTAGTCGTAACGATGTTCCCAAGGCAGCATTAATTGCAGGCAAACTTAACTCACCGCCCGCAAATGCCACTCGTGTTAGATGATAATCGGCTTCGTGTTCCACAACCGTGACTTGCCAAACGCTGGCGGCTTCGCGTTCTTGCGCTTGCGGCAAATCCAAACGGCTTAAGGTTTCCGCCAATAATCCCGCCGCTTGCACTTTGCCTTTTTCCAAAAGAACCAAATAATCTGCCAGCTGCGCGACTTCTTGTTGTGAATGCGTAACGTATAAAACAGGGATTTTTAACTCATTATGCAAACGGGTTAGGAACGGCAGAATTTCTTGTTTTCGTTTCGCATCTAACGCCGCTAATGGTTCATCCATCAGTAAAATTTCAGGATTTAGCACTAACGCGCGGGCAATTGCGACACGCTGTTTTTCGCCACCGGACAAACGCTCCGGCATTCGCTTCATTAAATGTTCGATGCCTAATAATTCAATCACTTGTTTGAAGTGTTCAGATTTTGAATTTTGCGCAATCCGTTTTAAGCCATATTCCAAATTTCCCAACACGGTTAAATGAGCAAATAAATTCGCTTCCTGAAATACATAACCTAAGTTGCGTTTGTGAGTGGGCAAAAAGAGATTTTTTGCGCTGTCTTGCCAGACTTTGCCGTTGATTTCTAAATAGCCGTTTTCCGCGTGTTGTAAGCCTGCGATACAGCGCAACAACGTGGTTTTTCCTGAACCGGATTCACCAAATAGAACGGTTACGCCGGAATTTGGCAAGCGCAAATCCACATCGAGTTGAAACGCGCTGTAGTTGAGTTGGAATTGGGCGATGATGTTTTCAATCATTTTTGAACACGATTTTCAGGATTTAAGGATTAACACGATAAACGACACCCTAATCCTGTATATCTTGAAATCCTGAAAATCGTGTTCAGAAAGAGTTGTCATTTTATCTGCGCCATCGGGTTGTTTTTTTGTGTGCTATACAACAGCAACAAAATCACAAATGAAAACACCAACAATCCACCCGCCAAGCCATGCGCCGCGCTGTATTCCAACGCTTCAACGTGATTGTAAATTTGCACCGACACCACGCGGGTTTTGTCGGGAATATTGCCGCCGACCATCAGCACCACGCCGAATTCGCCGACGGTGTGCGTGAAGCCTAAAATCGCGGCGGTTAAAAAACCGGAACGTGACAACGGCATAACCACGCTAAAAAATGTATTCAGCGGGCTGGCGCGTAAGGTGGCAGCGGCTTCTAGCGGCGCGTTGCCGATGCTGGAAAAGGTGTTTTGCAACGGTTGCACCACAAACGGCATGGAATACAACACTGAGGCAACGACTAATCCGGCAAAAGTAAAAGGCAATGTGCCGATGCCTAACTGTTGCGTGAGTTTCCCGACGATGCCGTTTGGACTCATTAAAATCAGCAGATAAAAACCCAATACGGATGGCGGCAAGACAATCGGCAACGCGACTAAAGCACTGCAAAAGCCTTTCCATTTTGAAGAGGTACACGCTAACCACCATGCTAGTGGTGTGCCGATGAGCAATAAAATCGCGGTGGTCAGGCTGGCGACTTTTAGCGTGAGCCAGAGGGCGGAGAGGTCTTCGGGGGATAATGCCACAATCAACTCGCCTTTTTAATTTTGTCTTTTAAATAAGCAATAACAATTTGGCAATACGGGCGATATTCTGTCAGGCTGTCATTTTCCCATTTCTCTAATTCCTTTTGTAAAATAGGTTTTGTCCATGTTCCTTGAGGATTCAATTGGCTAAATCTTTTTAACCAATCATCAAAAGTTGCTTTTCTATTTTTTACTAATCTCTCATAGTTAAGATTTAGCGTCTCATTTATATCTTTCTTAATATCATCATCGTTTGAGTCAATTTCACCACTAACGAACTTAAATTTAATTTGTTGCTCACAAATAGCTGATGTTGGATTAATTTTAAGTGGAATACTGCCACGATGAACATCACAATGCGTTACATCTGCCCCCTCATTTCCGGTACACGCACCTAATAAATTGCTATAAATTACATGTGAATCAGAAAATTCGCTTCGTGAATCCCAATGCTCAATGCGCATTTTTTCTCTGCTAATGCGAGACATACAATAGCAACAAATATATTTTTGTTCTTCTAGCAAAAAATCATTTATGTCATTTTTAACGGCACTCGGAAGGTTTTCATACGTTAAATCATTTTGATTAATTTTATTCAGCCGATGTGTTACTAAAGAACTAGGCTCTTTAAGTTTTTTTATGTATTTCATTCTTCAGCAAAACTCAAATGTAAATTAGCTCTAACAATTTCAGTATCTTGTTCGCCAAATGCGGTTGTTAATTCAGCGAGTATTTTTTTAGCTTCGGATAAGTTTTCATCATCTATCGCATTATAAAGTTGCTTTAGTTGAGTTTTAAAGCGTTCAGGGCGTTCTTCTACACCAAATAACTCATATAAAATAGAATTAGAATCTCTGCCTTCAATATGTGGCGTAACTTCAACAATTTTATTATCTTTTAAAATAAAGACTTCTTCTTTTTTGAGATTGCTTAATACTTGCGGCGAATGCGTGGTGACAATAAACTGAATATTGGGAAAGGTTTTTTGTAAGGCTGGTAAAACTTCGCGTTGCCATTGGGGATGTAAATGGAGTTCTATTTCGTCGATTAGTATAATTCCTTTTGTATCTAAAACATTAGAAATTTCTGCTTCACTCCATTTGAAATAATCATAAAATACTTCGTTAGTTTCTGAGTCGAAATCAGTGAAATCAATATCGCTAGCTAAGTGATAAGATATATCGCCAACTAAGTTTATCAATAGCCTCTGACCATCAGATAATTGAGAAAGCTTCACCTCTTTATCATGGTATTGAATAGATAAATAATTACTATGTTTTTCTATTTCTTCCTCATAAGTTCCAATTTTTCCATCTTTAGCATAGGCTCTTTTTGCTTTTAAATTGCAAAACTTGGTACTAGAGACTTTGGAAAAAAACCTTTCAATTGCCATTCTAACCACATCTAGTTTTGCATTAGTGAGATTAAAATCTTTTTTATCTAATTTCAACTCATTTTCTAAATCTTCTTCATTTTTAAACCAGCTATTAAACTGTAAAAAATTGGCTTTAAAAACACCCTGATTTTTTACAATATAGTTTTCTTTTTTATCCGTTTTATAATAGATACAAAATAATTTTGAGTAATGTTTATTTGGTTCAGCATCATACTGCTTAAGAAGTTCAAGAATATCAAAATCTTCATTTGATATATCTTGTTTTTTTTCATAATTACTATTGCTTTTCCAACTCCTAAACTCTCCACTGAAATCGAGAACTATTTCATTTTCAGTAGTCTTTTCACCAATTTGAATGTCATCTGGCGTATAAAAGTTCTTATCATTTTTTAGGTGATTTCTTAAAATCAATAATATCGCATCCAAAATCGCACTTTTTCCCGACCCATTCAAGCCAATAAAAACCGCCAAATTAGACTTCGGAAACTGAATATCCAACTCTTTAAAACAACGAAAATTCTTAAGATGTAATTCTTCAATACGCATATTCATTTCTCAATTGGAGTGAAAAACCTAGGTTTTTCAGTCCTAAAAATACAAAAAACTCAGTTGGCTAAACCATACCCCTGTTTTTTGATAATCGCAAGCGCGGGTTCAGATTTCAAAAACTTCAACAACGCCACCGCCGCCGGATTGCTTTCGCCTTTGCTCAATAACACCGCATCTTGTTTGAGCGGCGCATACAAATTCTCAGGAATCAGCCAGCTTGAACCCGTGACAATCTTGCCTTTGTCCGCATCAATCACTTGCGACAACGCGACAAAACCCAGTTCCGCATTGCCCGTGCTGACAAATTGAAA
>ERZ1034363.1168-NODE-1168-length-15577-cov-3.719613_pt1 | contig 15577 bp, 17 predicted proteins | sample MGYA00520616_ERZ1034363 | MGnify/ENA primary metagenome ERZ1034363 (study PRJEB33736, sample SAMEA104284506) | Azolla filiculoides | biome: Urban; feature: Water surface; material: Ditch water | place: Netherlands | collected 2015-10-28 | depth 0-0.1 m ...
AGTTAAGCCATTCATCTAAGGCTGAAGTTCTAAAACAAAAAACCCTCACCATGTTTAGTGGTGAGGGTTTTTTATTCCCAAATACCTGAGCTATTTAGGCCGATTATTTCTGTTGATTAGTAACCAGAAACAGATGGCAATGCCAAGCTACCTTTAGAGGCTTGAACATTTTCATCAAGGTATTTTGTTAAAGCAAATACAGTGTTCAGACAAGGCGTGGGTGTTTCAGTGATTTTGCCAAGCTCAATTACAGAACCTAACAAAGCATCGATTTCTAAGCTACGGCCAGCTTCTAAGTCTTGCAACATCGAAGTTTTATGCTTACCGACTTTTTCTGCACCAGCAATACGACGCTCAATATCGACACGGAAAGTCACACCCAACTTCTCAGCAATAGTTTGTGCTTCAGCCATCATGTTGCGAGCCAACTCTTTGGTAAGCGGATACTGGCAAATGCCTTCCAATGTGCCATGAGTCAACGAGCTGATTGGATTGAAAGTCATATTGCCCCACAACTTCAACCAAATTTCAGAGCGAATATCTTCCAGGATTGGTGATTTAAATCCGGCGGCTGACATCATTTCAGACATCTTCTGAATACGATCAGTCTGCTTGCCATCTAGCTCACCCAATGGAAAACGATTTCCCTCAACGTGACGAATTACGCCAGGGGCTTGGGTAAAGGTGGCTGGATACACCACGCAACCAATAATGTTGTTTGGATTAATTGCATTCTTCGCAACACCACCAGCGTCCACTGTTTCAACTGAATGGTCTTGATAGTCACCACCCAACTTCTGGAAGTACCACCAAGGAATTCCATTCTGCATCGGAATCAAAATAGTTTCTGGGCCCATGATTGCAGCAAGATCTTCAATGATCGGCTCAACCTGATGCGCCTTCACAGCCAAGATCACCACATCAGGAGTTTCCGCATCCCGAATTTTTTCAACTGCTTTTACCTGCGCCACTAAAGGCTCAGGTTGGTCATCCATAATTAATGCGAGGCCACGCTCTTTAATCGCAGCTAATGTAGCGCCACGCGCAACAACCGTGACATCATTGCCAGCTCGCGCCAACATGACAGCAAGGTAACCGCCAATTGCGCCCCCTCCACCGATCACACAGATTTTCATAAGAACTCCATAAAGATAAGAAATTTTGAATTAACGTCATTTTAGAGGTGAACATTTTGCGGTGCAACAAGATATTGTGCCTAATATTTAAGCAATCTGGTTCAACTTGCGATTAATCTGGCTCTGGGCACTAATCCACCCAAAAGCATGCCAGCAATACTAGCCAAAAGACCCGCTAATTGAGGGGGGAGAATAGCTTCAGGGGCAAGTACTTCACAGCTGATCCAAACTACAAGACCACAGACTACCGATAACAAACCACCCAGAGAATTTGCCCTGGACCAGTAGACCCCAAAAGCCAGTGGTACAAAAGCCGCAACCAAAGTCACTTTGTAGGCATTCTCAACCATCTTAAAAATCGATAAATTCGAGTTAATAGCAAAGAAAGTGACTACAACTGCAAAGCAGAGCACTGTGATGCGCATTACTTTCAGCAAGTCTTGATCAGATAGGTGTTTAAAAAAACCTCTCACAATATTTTCAGCGAAGGTCACCGAGGGTGCCAGTAAAGTAGCGCTTGCGCAACTCTTGATGGCTGATAGCAAAGCACCAAAAAACATCACCTGCGCGATCAGTGGAGCATGATTCAAAATTAGTTTTGGCAAAATCATTTGCGGATCGGTATATAGATACTGCTTCACTAAATCTGGGCTAATGATGGTTGCTGAATAGGCCAGATAGAGCGGCACAAATGCGAATATGAAATACAGCACCCCGCCAAGCAAAGCGGCTTGCACTGCAATATTGACGTTCTTGGAGGAGGTAATCCGCTGGAATACATCTTGCTGCGGAATGGAGCCCAGCATCATAGTGCACAAGGCAGCCGTAAAGCCGAGGATGGAAGCCAGATTCATATCAGGCCAGAAGTTAGAGAACTGCCCAGCGGCAGCGGCATGCTCCAAGACAACACCAATGCCACCAGTTTGAGCTGTCATCTCACCTCCGATGTACAGCATGCCCACCACAATAATGATCATCTGAATAAAGTCAGTAATTGCAACTGACCACATACCACCAAAAAGCGTATAAATGAGAACGCTACCTGCACCAATGAGCATGCCGCCGGTTTGGGTAATGCTACCTTCTGAAACAACGTTAAAGACAAGGCCAAGGGCTTTAATCTGCGCAGCCACCCAACCCAAGTAGGAAACCACAATACAGAGCGTGACTAATACCTCAACGGTGCGGCCATACTTTTCTCTAAAGAAATCCCCAATCGTGAGCATGCGGCGGTTGTAGAGGTGGCGCGCAAAAAAGAGTCCAACCAAGATCAAGCACATGGAGGAACCGAAAGGATCAGAAACAATACCCCCAAGCCCTTCCTTTAAAAAGGTGGCTGGGATACCCAATACGGTTTCAGAACCAAACCAGGTAGCAAATACCGTAGCAGTAACAATCGGCAAAGGGAGGCTGTGACCTGCTGCAGCAAAGTCAGCAGTATTTTTGACCCGTAGCGCAGCCCAGAGGCCAATACCTACAGATACCACCCAATAGATGATGACAAACCAAATCAACATCGCCCAATTTCTCCTTCAGGAATTTGCTCAAATTATATGACCTTGTTACTTATGACATTTAATCAATCAGAGCTAAATTTGGGCATACGGTCTGACATAATTCATAGGTGAATTCCGCCACATACCCTAAAGAGAACCCCAAGAGCGATCTAGCCTATCAAAAGGCGATTTTGGGTTCCGTATCACGCACCTTTGCACTCACTATCCCCCTCCTACCTCCCGCTATTGAGGCGGTGGTTGGTAACACCTACTTACTGTGTCGGATTGTTGACACGATTGAAGATGCTGCCGAACTCAGCCCAATCGAGAAGCAAGGTCTATCTAAGCTCTTTTTAGAAGCGGTTCTAGGAAATATTTCGGTAGAGGCTTTTGTAAACCCCTGCCTAAAGGCGCTGAAGGACTACTCCAATGTCGATGAGCTTGATTTAATTGCACATACACCCACTGTTCTTCGTATTCTGCATACCTTTCCTAATGTGGATCGGGCAGCCATTAGCCGCTGTGTTTCGATCATGTCGGATGGCATGTCCCATTTCCATGGAAGACAAACGCAAGAAGGACTAAAAGATCTCGCAGAATTTGAGGAGTATTGCTATGTAGTAGCCGGAGTAGTGGGAGAGCTTCTGACAAGTATTTTTAGCAATTACTCGATTAGCTTTGCAAAACAGATTCAAGGGCATGAACAACTAGCCGTCGCCTTTGGCCAAGCTCTGCAAATGACTAATATTCTGAAAGACTCCCCAGAAGACCGTGCACGTGGTGTTTCTTGGAAACCTGCATCAATGAGTCAATCTGAGCTACTCAGAATTGCCTACGAAAAGCTGCAAGACTCCATGAGCTACATTCTCTTAATTCCACAAAATGAAGTGGGTATGAGGCGCTTCTGCTTTCTAGCCTTCGGGCTTGCAGTCATGACACTTGAAAAAATTGCCGCCAGAAAAGAATTTAGCAATAAGTCCGAGGTAAAACTTTCTAGAAATGCAGTTTGGAGTTTTTATACCTTTACAAAGATTGCAGCCGGCAATGCCTTCTTAATGAAAGCATTCTTTTTCGCAGCATCTAGCCAACTCAGAAAACTATCTGCAAAGAAACCTTAGAGCACACCCTCATGCTTTAAGAGCCAAATTTTGATCTGGCGATAAAAACCTGGAGCATCTTCTTTCATAAAACCCCCAAGGCCTTGGGCGGAAACCACTCTATGGCAAGGTGTTACCAAGGGATAGGGGTTAGCACCGCAAGCTGTTCCGACTGCACGGGGCCCACTTTTAATCTTCTTTGCAATCTCACCATAGGTACTCGTCTCCCCAACACCAATAGCTAGGGTCGCATTCCAAACTTTTTGCTGATGCGCCGTTCCCGCAGGTTTGAGGGGAACATCAAACACTGATGAGGCATCCTTGAAATATTGAATGCACTGTATTGAAAAAGCCTTGGCCAATTCATTCCTAGGAGGGTGTAATGCAGTTTTAGGGGGCAGGTAATCGATTTTTGAAATCATCAAACTACCGTCTACCAACTCAGTTTGCACACCCAGACACCCAAATGGGGCGGGTATCACGCAATACTCGGTTGATGTCGGGGTGGGCATGCAGAGGATTCTGACACATATTGAGGGACTAATTCATGCAGGATTCCGAAATGGCTATAGCTAGTCAAATGGCACTTTGCTATATTGGTTGTTCCTTATTCTTTACAGGCATTACTGATGGACACTTTTTTTGATGATTGGCCCTTTGTTGGTCAAGTCGCATTAGTTATTTTCCTACTCGCACTATCCGGCGTCTTTTCGATGGCCGAAACCAGCATGCTTTCCTCCAATCGCCATCGCTTGCGTGCAATGGCTAACGGTGGAAATGCTGGCGCCGCTCTTGCTGAAAGACTATTAAAGCGTATTGATTCTCTGCTTTCAGTGCTGTTGATTTCCAACAACCTCATCAATACCATCCTCCCAATCTTAGTGACCGGCATTGCTTTGCATATTTTTGGCGATAGCGGCCTTGTACTGTCGATTGCCACTTTAGTTGTTGCACTACTCATCATCATCTTTAGTGAAATTACCCCGAAAGTAATCGGCGCTGCTTTTCCTGAAAAGATTGCCAGCAATGTTGGCTGGTTCATTCTTCCCCTTACATTCATTCTCAAGCCGCTGCTCTGGTTCATTAATAGTTTTGTGTCAGGATTAATGAAGGTCTTAGGATTACAAGCGTCAACCGATAACAGAGTAATGAGTAAAGAAGAATTGCGTAGCTTAGTTCTAGAATCGAATCGCTTTGTTTCTGCTCATCATCGCAATATTTTGCTCAACCTCTTCAATCTTGAAAATATTTTGGTGGATGATGTGATGACGCCTCGCTCTAAGATTGAGATATTAGATCTTGCTCGCCCTATTGATGAGGTAGTTGAGCAATTAGAAACCTGCTATCACAATAAATTGCCAGTATGCGATGGCGACTCAGAGCGTATTGTTGGCATTCTGTCTGTTAAAAAAGCATTGTCTCTGCTGGGTAATGCAGAGCTACATCACGAAGACTTCAGGTGCCTGTTAAATGAGCCCTATTTCATTCCGAGTGGGACGCCCGTTCTGCAGCAAATGCAATTTTTTCTAGACAACCAACAACTGCTAAGCCTGGTTGTGAATGAATATGGCGAAGTACTTGGCCTTGTGACCTTTGAAGACATCGTTGAAGAACTGATTGGTGAGTTCACCACCTCATTCTCCAATCTTTCAAATGATCCTCATTGGCTTGCTGATGGCACCTATCTTGCAAGTGGTACTGCATCATTGCGCGATTTAAATCGATTATTGAATCTCGATCTTCCGCTTGATGGACCCCGCACCTTAAATGGTCTCATCCTAGAAAAGCTTGAAGCGATCCCCGATTATGACGTCAGTATTCGCATTGCTGGCGTAGTGATGGAGATTGTTCAATTTGATGAGCAGGGTGTAAAAACAGTGAAGCTTTATCGACCCCTCACTCAACCCAATTTAGATTGAGTGAACTACTGCATGACTCTCACATTATTCGGGCCTGGCATGATATTGCAGTTAATGCACTCAACACTCGGGCTACGGATATTCATATTGAGGCCAGAACTCAAGAAACCGTAGTGCGTACAAGAATAGATGGTCGGCTCGAATTACAAAATCAATTCCCCATTGATCTACATGAGAGACTCATTACGCGCATCAAAATACTGGCGCGCCTGGATATTGCAGAAAAGCGTTTGCCTCAAGATGGACGACTTGTGATCGGCCATGACTTTAGCCGACCCAACATTGATTGCCGCGTATCTATTCTGCCGACCTTGCATGGTGAAAAAGCAGTTATTCGTATCTTGCCAAGTCGCCTCGATGAACTGGACTTAGATCAAATTGGCTTGCTACCGGAACAACTCCAAACAGTTCAAGCGGCCATTGCTCAAACTAATGGATTGATTCTAGTAACGGGGCCAACTGGATGCGGTAAGACTCGAACCTTGTATAGCTACTTGAGCGCGCTGAATCAAGTTCAGCGCAATATTTGCTCCGTCGAAGATCCTATTGAAATCCGACTTCCCGGAGTCAATCAAGTCGCTTATCACCCAAAAGCAGGGTTAGACTTTCCGACAATCATTCGCGCTCTTCTTCGCCAAGATCCGGACGTCATCATGATTGGTGAAATACGTGACACAGAAAGTGCACAGCTTGCCATCCAGGCGGCCCAAACAGGTCATTTAGTTTTAAGCACGCTGCATACGCGCAATGCCATGGGCGCTTTAACAAGACTCAAAAGCCTCGGTATCGATCAAGAATCAATTGAATCCTGTCTTCGCTGTGTCAGCTCTCAAAGATTAATTCGAAAGCGCTGCAAGCAATGCAATGCAATTCCACAAAAGGCACCCTGTGATCTTTGTAAAGGATCGGGCTATTTTGGTCGCATTGGAGTACATGAAGTTTTGGGAAACAAACATTTATTTGAATCAGCTCAAGCCCTAGGTATCCACTCAGCAGCAATACGATTACTGAAAACTGGCTTAATAGATCAGATATCTCTAGAGTCTGAGCTTGGCACTTGGCATTAGCCTATATGTTTTTCAAAAAAGCACTTAGCAAGTCTGAGCAACTTCACTTTGCGCAGCAGATGCTCGCCCTTCAGCAAGCTGGACTTCCCCTGCTGAATGCCATTCAACTATTGATTCAGTCGGCACCCAAACCTTGGCAAACTTGGTTAGTAGATATTCGCGCCCTTCTTCAAAAAGGCAATAGCTTTTCTTTTTGCTTAAGTTCACAAGACGGAAAATTTTCCCCAGAGTTTTCTAACCTCATCAGAGTTAGCGAGAGAACGGGCGATCTTAGTTTGGCGCTACGCACCATTTCACAGCAACTGGAGGCGCAGATTGAGCTACGGAGAAAAGTACAGCAGTCGTTAACTTATCCCATCATTACTTTAGTAACTTCTTTTCTACTGGTGCTAGTGATGATGATTTGGGTTGTACCTGTATTTAAAGATGTCTTTGGGCACTTTCAAGCAGAGCTACCAGCACCAACGAAGATCTTGATTGCCATCTCCACAGGTATCCAGAATTTCGCTATGGAAATTTTATTGAGCGCACTGATGATTGTCGCCAGCTTTGCATACACATGGATTAAATCTAGCTCACTCCAGAAATACTGTGATGCCCTTTTGCTCCGTATGCCATTTTTTGGAAATTTATTCAGACTAGCAACACTGACGCATTGGTGTAGAACCCTAGGGCACTTGCTGGAAACGGGACTGCCCCTCCCAGATGCACTGAGAGTGGCTGCACAATCCTCGAATCACTGGGTGAGTCATGACTTTAGTGCTGAAATATTTAAACACCTTACTCGTGGCTGGCCTTTGGGTGAGTCACTCAAGCGAGCAGATCCTAAATCACGACTGCTTGATGTGGAGACATTGCTATTGCTTCATATCGGCGCTGAAAGTGGCGCATTAGCGGAAATGCTCAATAAGCGCGCTACTACACTAGGAGCACAATTGAGCAGTCAACTCAACGCACTCAGTCAAAGTTTAGAGCCCGCACTCATTCTTTTGGTTGGCGCCATTATTGGCAGCTTAGTCATAATCCTATATTTACCCATCTTCAATTTAGGACAAATCGTTTAGTGGAAGCTTCGGCAAACATCTGGATAGTTAAAGGTCTGCTGATACTGATCTTGCTTTACTTGGCCTATGTCGATTGGCGCACCCTTCGCCTACCGAATGCCATTACATTCCCATTGATTTTTTTGGGTCTTGCTTTTAACGCAGCCTCAGACCTGCGCCTCACCACCCCAGGCTCTGCAATCATCGGCGTACTCCTAGGGTATTCATCGCTGTGGGCCTTAAATGCCAGCTACCGTCTTCTAAAAAACCGCAATGGCATCGGTATGGGGGATGCAAAGCTCCTGGCAGCACTCGGCGCTTGGTTAGGCTGGGGCACGCTACCTAGCATTCTCCTAATAGCTTCTGCCACAGGAATAATCGGTGGCATCATCTGGCTTAAATGGCGCGGCCATCAACTTCAACAAGCTTTCCCTTTTGGCCCCTTTTTAGCTATTGCTGGCATCATTGAGTTGTTATGGCCTCAACTCATTCCAATCTTGATCCTGCCCAAGCTGATTTAAAAGCCCTCAAGGGGAAAATCCCTTTAATTGGCTTAACTGGTGGCATTGGGTCTGGCAAAACGGCAGTTAGCAACTTGCTAGGAGAGCTGGGCGCTGGAATCGTTGATACAGACCTGATTTCTCATCAAATTACCGCCCCTGGTGGAGAAGCCATTCCGATGATTGCGAAAGCATTTGGGGATGACTTTATTGATAGCCAAGGCGCACTTATTCGCTCCAAAATGCGAACCCTAGTCTTTGAAGACATCAAAGCCCGCGAGCTTTTGGAGCAGATTACTCATCCATTAATCCAGCAGGAAACCGTTAAACAGGCCATGAAGCTGGCTAAGTCTGGAGTGCCCTACCTTGTTTTTGTAGTCCCACTGCTCATCGAATCTGGATCTTGGGTAAAGGTGATTGATTACCTGGTAGTGGTTGATTGCCCAGAAGAGAGCCAGATCCAAAGAGTGATGCACCGCAACAATATGACCCGCGTCGAGGTCGAAAATATCCTCAAGGCACAAACCAGCCGAAATACCCGTCTAGCCGCAGCTAATTCTGTAATTGAAAATCAGGGCAAGCTGGATGAGCTCAAATCAGCAGCCTCAAAACTGCACCAACAATTGCTCAAAATTTAGGAAGAGCTCCTGAGTTCGTCATAGAATATAGGCTTGTGATTGTCTACGAATACCCCTTCAATGAATTAGTTCGAAGCATGCTTCGGCTGGAGTATTTGTTCGCCCGCTTCAATCACTTCCTCCGATCGGATGATCCCGAGCTTCACCACAATGCAGTTGCAATGTTATTTGACTTGGGTGACATCGGTTCTCGAGGTGATATCAAATCCCTCCTACTCAAAGAATTTGAACGTCAAAAATATGCCTTGAATGGTTTAAAGACATCCCAAAAGGTAGACCAAGAAGCATTGTCACAAACACTATCTGAAATTGACAAAGCCGCTAAGAATATCAATCAGTCGATGGCTAAGCCGAATGCTGCCATTACCGAGAGTGAATGGCTCAACGCCATACGGACTCGATTAAATATTCCCGGTGGAACTAGTCCGATTGATTTGCCGAGCTACCATGCTTGGAAAAATACACCCTCAACTCAGCGCAGAGAATTACTAGAAAGATATGTTGGACCACTTCTGCCATGGCATGAGGCTTGCCAAATTTTCTTAAGATTGCTGCGTCAATCTGGAGAAGCTAAAGATGTTGTGGCATATCAAGGCTCTTATCAACAGGCGCCATCTGGCAAAGTCTACCAATTGATGCGTATCGCCGTAGAGGATGACACCCTCTTCTCCGAAATCAGCGCTAATAAATATTTGCTGTCAATTCGTTTTATGAAAATTGATCAGGATAAAAAACCGCAGATCATGAATGAGAATGTCCCATTCAGACTCACACTCTGTCAGCTTTAAGCTTTTAGTAGTTTCAGCTTTTCCAGCATAGGCCACGCAGCTGGCAATAAAGGCTCCACCGTTGGTAGTGCATTACCGAGCAGTTGCCAAGATAGCGCCTGACCTTCACATCCCTTTGGTATCCCACTCCATTTTCGAATGATGCTGACATGCAAGCGGACATAGGCATGTGGGTAGTCATGCTCTAAAACGACCAACTCTTCGCTAGACTCAATATCAATTCCGAGCTCTTCTTGTAATTCACGCTTCAGCGCTGCAAATACAGACTCACCACTTTCAATTTTTCCACCAGGCACTTCCCAGTAACCTGCATACGGCTTACCTTCAGGGCGTTGGCCCAGAAGATAGCGGCCTTCTGCATCCAATAGGATCCCAGCAGCGACTTCCGTCACAGGGCGCTTAGTGTCATCATTCATGAGCGTGAATATTTAAGCAGAATGGGAGCCAGCCCAGTGCTTAGCAAACTGCCAAGCTACGCGACCAGAGCGTGAGCCACGCTCCAGAGCCCAAACCAAAGCCTCAGCTCGAGCACCTTGAATCTGTGCATCGCTCAAACCAAAATGACCTAGCCAGTGAGCAACAATTTCTAGATACTCATCTTGCTTTGGTGGATAGAAAGATAGCCATAGGCCAAAACGCTCAGAGAGAGAAATCTTTTCTTCAACCACTTCACCCGGATGAATTTCTCCATCATCACCATGGACATAGCCTTCGTTATCCTTCATGTATTCAGGCAAGAGGTGGCGTCGATTGGAAGTAGCGTAAATCAAGATATTGTCGACTTGAGCAGATACAGAGCCATCTAAAGCAGACTTCATTGCTTTATAGCCAGACTCCCCATCCTCGAATGAGAGGTCATCACAAAAAACAATAAAGCGCTCTGGGCGATCAGCTAATAAATCCGTGATATCAGCTAAGTCCGCTAAGTGCTCTTTTTCTACCTCAACCAAACGCAAGCCTTGGCTAGCAAACTCATGCAGGCTGGCTTTAATGAGTGATGACTTACCCGTGCCACGAGCACCCGTTAATAAAATATTATTGGCAGGCTTTTTATGGATGAAGTTCTTTGTATTGTCACGAATCGCATCACGCTGACGATCAATATTTTTTAGATCTTCAAAGCTAATATCTGCAACATGTTTAACTGGCTGCAAAAATCCAATGCTTCCGAAAATACTATCGCGACGACGCCATCTAAAAGCGGTTGATGATTTCCACTGCTCTTCCGTCAAGGCTTTAGGCAAAAACGTTTCGAGATGACTGAGGAGTTGCTCCAATTTTTCATTCATGTAACAAATTCCTATGAGCGGTAATCAGCATTAATGGAAACGTAGTCATGCGATAGATCGCAAGTCCACATCGTCTGCTGTGCTGATCCGCGACCTAAATCAATCTTGACAGTAATTTCCGGGGCCTGCATTACTCTTTGACCGTCAGCTTCTTGGTAATCAGGATTACGGCCGCCATTCTTAGCAACCCACACATCTCCAAGCCACATTTGCACTTGGTTAACATCAAGATCATGAATACCTGCATAGCCAATTGCAGCCAAGATGCGGCCTAGGTTGGGGTCACTCGCAAAGAAAGCGGTTTTTACCAAAGGTGAGTGAGCGATTGCCTCTGCAACCAAGCGACACTCCTCTTCAGTCTTACCACCTTGCACATCAATCGCAATAAATTTAGTTGCCCCCTCCCCATCCCTCACAATCATTTGGGCAAGCTTACGGGCGAGATCAATCAATGCGGATCGAACTAAGTTATAACTCGCATCACTAGTTGATTGAATCTGTACTGCTGACTGGCCAGTTGCCATGATGATGAATGAGTCATTGGTAGAAGTATCGCCATCAATCGTAATGGCGTTAAATGAAAGATCAGCAATCTCACGAGTTAATGCATTTAACAAGCCTGGAGCAAACCCAGCATCAGTGGCAATGAATCCCAACATGGTTGCCATATTCGGATGAATCATGCCTGCGCCCTTGCAGATACCCGTGATCGTTACAGGTCCAGACGGAGTATCCACAGTGGTAGATGTAGCCTTAGGCTGCGTATCCGTTGTCATGATGGCTTCTGCAGCATCGAACCAATGGTCTTCACCTAAATTAGCCACCGCTTTAGGTAAAGCGGAAATCAACTTATCAATTGGCAGCGGCTCAAGAATCACCCCGGTTGAAAACGGCAGAATTTGTTCTGGATTGAGCTTCAATTCTTTTGCTAATTCGGCGCAAGTGGATAGGGCATCTTTCATGCCGCGCTCGCCAGTTCCGGCATTGGCATTTCCGGTATTGACTACCAAAGCGCGAATCTCACCCTTAGATCCATCTAGAGCTAAATGCTCACGGCATATTTGAACCGGTGCAGCGCAGAAACGATTTAAGGTAAAGACACCAGCAACCTGGGAGCCAGGCGCTAAGGTCATCACCAATAAGTCTTTGCGATTAGCCTTCTTGATTCCAGCTTCAGCGATGCCCATCTGAAAACCTTTAACAGGCTTAAGTTGGTCCTTTTGGGGGAGTGGTAGGTTAACTGTCATATAGGAATTGGGGACAAAGAGTGTTAATGGGGATGGCGTTATCCGCCACCTCTTCGAGTATAAAGATCAAAGCGAGCCATGATGGATTCAATCTGCCCAGCAGAAAAGGATGCATCAAAAGTTATTCCGAGCTCAAGGACTGGAATCATTAAAAGAGCAATTTTGCGACTTTTTAAGCTAGCCCCCTCCATCCTAATCCGAGGAGGCTCTCCGATAAGTAGTCTTTGATGATCAAGCGTGAGTGAGGTTTCTGAATATAAGCTTCCCAAGGCTTCAGGGAGCCAGCGCAGCAAATCCTCTGGAGTACACCCCATCTCACGCCTTACCTCAAAAACAGCACTACCAGACAATGAGTTAACCGCCTGCTACTGGAGGGCAAATTGCGAGGGCATCGTTTTCCTTGAGAATATAAGAAAAACGCTGATCTGGATTTACATAAACCCCATTTACCATCACTAGGTGGGCAGATTTACTAGGTATTTTATAAAACTCAATCATGTCGCCAATAGTGCTTCCTTCGGGAACCACGATATCTGCCTCAATCCCATTCTTTTTGGAGGGCGGTAAATAACTTGCCAGACTGGCAAACAACTTCAAGGTAATTTGCATGGGTAAAGCTTAATTCATCCAGGCGGATTGTGCTTGCCCTTTTGCCAAGTAGGCCTCCATCGCTTGGGTCGGGTCACGTAATAAATGTGACTTCCATTCACCCAGTCGGGTTTTAGATTGAATGAGGCCCCGTAACACCCCTATGTGATCGGTGCTCCCCACACAAGTAGCGCCAATCAAGACATCATCCAAGAACTCTAAACGAAGATACTTAAAACGCTCTCGATCAACAATCTCAACGTGATCGCCATCTTTTGCACCAGCCCATAATCCAAATGAGGATGAAATTAACCCTAGCGTATCAAGTACGTTGATTTGTAGCGCTCCAAGACTTTGGGCGCCTCCGCCAGTCATTGCAATACCTGCGATTCGTGCTTGATCTGCTGCATTAGGTTGAATTGCATTCACAATTCGATTTCCGGTTGAAAAATCAATCCCCTCAGCAACATCACCTGCGGCATAAATATCTGGATGCGATGTTTGCATGTGCTCATTGACTAGAACGCCATTATGAATCTCGAGTCCTGAATTTTGAAGGCATTGAATATTTGGCTTTACTCCAGTTGCAGAAATTACAAGATCCACCTCAAGGACTTTGCCATTCGATAACTTAACACTCAGAGCGGCCCCAGATGAACTGATTTCCTCTACCCGGGTCTGCGTAAACACTTCAATACCTTTAGATTGAACCCACTCTTTAATCATGCCACCAGCAAGCTCTGTCATCATTCTGGGAACCATTCGGTCACCCATTTCTACTACTGTCAACCGAACATCTCGACTAGCTAAGGCCTCCAAAATAATGCAACCGATAAAACCTGCACCCATCTGTAGGACGCGGGTTCCTGGCTTAGCAATAGAGGCAATTGACCGAGCATCCTCCATGGTCCAACAGGAATGCACTCCCGGTAATTCAATGCCTGGAATAGGTGGCTGAACAGGGACGGAACCTGTTGCAATGAGCAGCTTGTCAAATGCAATTCGATCCCCTCCTTGCAGTAGCAGAGTTTTCGCTTTGCAATCCACGGCATCTACGCGACCATATAACTGTTCAATCTTTAATTTATCAAAGTGCTGAGGGTCTTTGCGCAAGTAAGTTCCTGACTCTTGGATATTTCCCATTAATAAATAGGGAATTGCCATCCGCGAATAGGGAGGCACATCCTCAGAACCAATCATGACAATTTGATCAGAGGGTGCGCGCTTGCGAATAGTCTCTGCGGCAATTACCCCCGCAGGACCATTACCTAAAATAAGGTGCTTCATCTAAAGCTTCTTAAAGACCAAGACGCTTGAGCGTTTCTGCACTTGGACGACCCTCAGGATCCCAGCCGCGAATCTTGTAGTACTCAGGCAGCATCTTATCCAAACCACTCACAGTGCCCTTGCCTGGGCCAGTTTTTGCAGCCTCCGTCATCAAGCGCTTCGGCAATTTATCATCCTTACTGGTGAAGCCCGCACGATTATTAAAATCACGCTCCATATTCCAGATACGCTCACCAATCGTAGTCAAGTTTTCTACCGTAAACTCGTCACCACATGCAGCTTGCAGTTGTGGCGCTACATCAGCGAGCGTCCAAGCAAAGCTCGTGAAAATACAAATCCCCGCTGAATCAAACGCAGCAGTTGCATCTTGGAATGCTTTCACTAGCTCTGGCTTGCCCTGCGTATCTGCTGGTTCAGTCTTCACCGGAATACCCAAAACTTCAGATGCAATCGTGTAGCCGCGTAAGTGACATGCGCCGCGGTTTGAGGTTGCATACGCCAAGCCAATGCCCTGAATCACGCGCCCATCATATGCGGGAAACTCTTGACCCTTAACGCTCATAGAGAGGTCGGGCTGCCCGTATTTTTTGGTCAAACGTGCAGAACCAAGTCCAAGCTCTTTTCCAAAGCCAACACCATTTGCAGTAATTTCTGCGAAGTAGCAGAGCGCTTTAGCAGAACCAAATGGAGCCTCAATACCAAGCTGCTCTTTCGTTAAAACACCCATCTCATACATTTCCATCACGGCACCCACGGTCGCGCCAAAAGAAATAGGGTCAAAGCCATCTTCATTGCACAACATGTTTGCAAACTGGAGAGCCTCTAAATCATTTACGCCATTTGCAGCTCCTAAGGCCCATGCAGCTTCATACTCCAAACCACCTGAGGCATTCATATACTGCGGTTTATTTTCAATTGAAAAATGCGTGTCATCAATTTTTGAGATACGACCACAGGCAATCGTGCATGCAAAACAGGCTTGATTGGTAACTAAATGAGCCTTTCCATCAGATGCACGTGGCGTCGCCATTGCTTCAGCAGAAATATCTTTAGCTCCATCAAACTGTACATCTTGGTGATTTCGGGTGGGTAACGCACCAACCTCATTAATCACATTCATCAATACTTGAGTGCCGTAAGTTGGCAAACCTTCTCCAGTTACACCATTGCCGGCCAATACTGCCTTACCAGCGCGGGTGGCTTCCATAAAGGCTTTAGGATTCTTAATATTGCCGACACCTTTTGTGCCTCGAACTGCAACTGCTTTTAAATTTTTACTTCCCATCACTGCGCCCACGCCAGAACGACCGGCTGCGCGATGCAAGTCATTCACAATTGCAGCGTAAAGCACTTCATTTTCGCCAGCACGCCCAATACAAGACACTCTAATTTGAGGATCTTGATGTTTAGTCTTAATTGAGGGCTCTGTTTCCCAGACTGTTTTGCCCCACAAATCAGAGGCATCGATCAACTCTGCCATTT
>ERZ1034363.1169-NODE-1169-length-15570-cov-2.933712_pt1 | contig 15570 bp, 12 predicted proteins | sample MGYA00520616_ERZ1034363 | MGnify/ENA primary metagenome ERZ1034363 (study PRJEB33736, sample SAMEA104284506) | Azolla filiculoides | biome: Urban; feature: Water surface; material: Ditch water | place: Netherlands | collected 2015-10-28 | depth 0-0.1 m ...
CTCGTTGCGGTTGCCCGAGGGATCGAAGAAGTAGATCGAGGTGATGAAGTCGTCGTGGTTGGTTGGTCCAACCACGCTCAGGCCCTTCGCCTCCAGATCGGCCTTGGCCTGCAGCACCGTCTGCACACTGTCCACTTCAAAGGCGAAGTGCTGGATCCAGTCCGGCGACTCCAGGTCCTTCATGTTGCCGGCGTCCTTCGGGCACTCGAAGAAGGCGATGGAGCTGCCGTCTTCCATCTCGAAAAAGATGTGGATGTGGGGGCTGTATTTCCCCGTGGACGGCACATGGTCTTCGCCCATGGCGTGGGAGAACTTGAGCCCGAGCACTTCGGTGTAGAACTTCACCGTCTCGGCGGCGTCCTTGCAACGGTAGGCGGCGTGATGGAGTTTTTTGCACAGCATGGTGATTTCCTCTGGTTTCTGGAAAAAGTGGGGGTGAACGTGGACGGACCTGTTCCGGCTCAGGCGGCCTGCCATTGCGGGGTGAAGAAAGGCGCCGGAAGCAGAATCCGGGATTCCTGGCTTTGCAGCAGCGGCATCATCTTGGCCACATAGGCCAGAAAGGCGGGATCGGCCATGAGCTGCGCGCGTCGCTCGGCGCGCTCGTTCATGTCCTCGTAGGCCCACATGTGCACGATCTGGTTCAGCGTGCCGCTGTCGCTGCTGTAGTAGCCCACGAGGCGGCCCAGGATGCGTTTCTGGATCTTCAGCCCCTCGGCCTCGTACAGGGCCAGATAGGCCCGCCATTTCCCGGGGTGGGTGGTGTAAGTGCGTTGTTCGACCAGCATGTGTTTCTCCTGTTCTGCAGCTGCGGGGCCTCAGACCACCGGCGGTGATGCCGGCGCCAGGACCCCTACGCAGCTGCCGAAGCCGATGGACACAAAGCCCTCGCGGACACAGCGTCCCGTCAGGCTCAGCGCGTCGCCGTCCTGCAAAAAGGTGCGCGCCTCGCCGGTGCTCTCGATTGGCAGGGGCTGCGTGCCGCCCACGGTGATCTCCAGCAGGCTGCCCAGGGCATCGGCCGTCTCGCCGGAAATGGTGCCGGACCCGAGCACGTCACCTGCGTCCAGCGAGCTGCCATTGCTGGTGTGGTGTGCCACCATCTGCGCAAACGTCCAGTACAGCGTGGCGGCGTTGGAGCGGGACAGCCGCTGGGCTGGCAGGCCGCGCTCGCGCATCCGGGCCGTGCTCAGATGGGCGTCCAGTGCAATCTGCAGATTGCCGCTGGCCTGGTCCGCAGCGTCCTGCAGATAGGGCAAGGCCTGCGGATCGCCATCGGCCCGCGCAACAGGCGCCACACGGAAAGGCGCCAGCGCCTCGGCCGTGACCACCCAGGGCGCCACTGTGGTGGCAAAACTCTTGGCCAGAAACGGCCCCAGGGGCTGGTATTCCCACGACTGGATGTCGCGCGCCGACCAGTCGTTGAGCAGCGAGAAGCCGAAGATGTGCTTCCATGCCTCGCCGACCTTCACGGGCACGCCCGGCGTGGACGGCGCCCCGATAAACAGGGCCAGTTCCACCTCATGGTCCAGACGCTGGCTGGGTGAAAACACCGGCCCGGCCTGGTCGGGCGCCTTGATCTGGCCCCACGGCCGCTGCAGGGGCGCACCGCTGACGCGAATGCTGTTGGAGCGGCCACTGTAGGCAATCGGCACGTGCTTGTAGTTGGGCAGCAGCGGCGCATCCGGGCGGAACAGGCGCCCGGCGTTGGTGGCATGGTGGATCGAGGCGAAGAAATCCGAGTAGCCGCCAATGCGCGCCGGCAGCAGCAACTCGACCGCGTCAATCGGCCACAGCGCCCGGGACAGCACCTCCCGGTGCACCAATTGCCCGTCGCTGAGCAGTGCGGACAGCCGGGCGCGCAGGGCCGACGCCGCCTCGGGCCCGAGGGCCATCAGGGGGTTGAGCACCGGGGCGCGGCACGCCTCGGCGGCGGTGGCCGCCAGCCCGTCAAACAGCGGCACACACTGGCCCACGTCGAGGATCTGGTTGCCGATGCCGACGCCGCAGCGCGCCGTACCGTCCGCTCCTTTTTCCCGGAACACGGCGAATGGCAGGTTCTGGATCGGGAACTCCGCGCCCTCGGCATTGGCCGATTCGACCCAGCTGCGCAGCTGGGGATCATGGGTGGCGTTGAGCGCGCTCACAGGCTGTGCCCTCCATCGATCACGATGCGCACACCGGTGGCCGTGCGCAGGTGCGTCACGCAGGCCAGCACGGCCTCGGCCACGTCTTCGGGGGTCACGATGCGCCCCAAGGGGGTCTTCGCCGCCTTGCGTTCCAGCTCCGCCCGGTCGCGCCCCGCGACAAAGTCGGTGTCCACCGACGCCGGCGACACACTGAGGAAGCGGACCTGGGGGCCGAAGGCGCGCGCCAGCGACTGGGTCATCGTGTCGAGCGCCGCCTTGGCCGCGCAATAGGCAATGTTGCTGCCCGAGCCCGTGAACGCCGACACCGAAGACACATTCACCACCACGGCGTCGCCACTGGCACGCAGCAAAGACAGCAGGGCACGTGTGATCGCATACGGGCCGCCCGCGTTGGCCGTGAGGATCTGGTTGAACAGGGCGCTGTCCAGCGTCTCCAGGTCGCTGTGGGCAATGCGCCGGGTGTACCCGGCGGAATTCACCAGCACGTCCACCTTGCCGAAAGTGGCCGCCAGGTCCTCGGCAGCGGCGGTATGGGCGGCAGCGTCCTCCAGCGGCAGCCGCAGCGTGCGATGCCCGTCCCCGGGCAAGGCGGCCCGCAGGGCTTCGGCACGGTCCTGCCCCTGGTGGTAGCCGATCACGACCACGGCGCCCTCGTTTGCCAGGGTCCTCACGGTCGCGGCGCCGATGCCGCTGCTGCCGCCGGTCACCACGGCCACCTTGCCGTCGAGCCTGCGGGTTCCACTGTGTTCAATCATTGTTGCCGTCCATGGTTGTTCCATGCCTTGTCCGATAAATGGAGTTCCGCTTGGGGTCTGTAGCGAATTGTTTTCTAATTGCGGCAGTTCAACCAGTCATTTGTCCGATAAACGAACATGAAAACAAACTCAGAGGCTGGCTCCCTCAAGAGGGGCGTGGTGCTTCTCAAGCTGCTGGCAACCGCCGGCCCGAGAGGGTGTCCATTAAGTGAACTTTCCGAGAAGTCGGAGATGCCACACCCGTCCGCGCACCGCATCCTGAAGCAGCTGATCGCGGAGCGGCTGGCCGAGCACAACCGCGAGACCCATCGCTACAAACTGGGACCGCTGGCCTTCGAGCTGGGCATTGCCGGCTCCACGATGCACGACATCCGCGACCTCTGCGAACCGGCCATGGCGCGCCTGGCGCGGGCCACGGAAGACACGGTCTACCTGGTGATCCGCAGCGGGTTCGAAGCCGTGTGCATGCACCGCCGGGAGGGCTCCTTTCCGATCCGCACGCTGGTCCTGGAAGTGGGCAGCCGCCGCCCGCTCGGGGTTGGCGCCGGCGGACTGGCGATTCTCGCGGCGATTCCCAAGGACGAGCAAAAGGAAATCATCGCCCGCGTGGCGCCGCACCTGCCGACGTTCGGCAAACTCACCGAAGCCGCGCTGGAGGAAGCCTGCGACCAGACCCGCGAGAGTGGCATTGCCGTGATCCAGAACCGGGTCAGCCTGGGCGTCACGGCCGTGGGGGTGCATTTCCGGGACACCATGGGCCAGGCCATCGGCGCCATCAGCGTGGCCGCCCTGACGCAGCGCATGGGTACCAGCCGCATCCGCAGCATCTCGGGGAGCCTGCGGCTGGCAGCAGAAGAGATCGAGCGCAGCCTGCGCCAGAAGAAACATCTTCCGCACCCCCTTCCCGCCTGACCATCCGGCCTCCTTTACCCGCCCCAGCCCGGCAACTGCCTGAACGTCCACAACAACGCGCTGATGGTGAAGAACGAGGCCACTGTCGCACCGAGCAGCGCGCCCGCCGCCAGACCATCGTGTCCGGTCTTCTGGGCCAGGATCGGATAGATGCCGAACATCGGCGAAGCGGCAGCCAGCACCACCCCGGTGCGCAGCGCCGGCTCCATGGGGACCATGCCCGCGGCCTCGCACAGCAGCAACACCGCCACCACAGCGGCGGGATGCAGCAGCAGCTTGCCCAGGGCGATCTGCACCACCGGGCCACGCAGGCCCGCGAGTTGCAGGCCGGCCAGCGAGCCCCCGATCACGAACAGCGACAGCGCCGCGCTGGACTGCGCGAACAGCGTGAGGGTGCGCTCCATCGGGGACGGCATCTTCCATTCCAGCAGCGACACGGCGAACCCGGCCAGCAGCCCCAGCACCATCGGATTGCGCACCAACGCGGCCAGCGCCTGCCGCAGCACCACAGGCCAGCGTCCGCCAGCCTCCCCGCTGATCTCGGCCAGGGCCAGCAACAAGGGGATCAGCAGCAGGTTTTCCACGATCATGTTCAGACCCAGCATGACGCTGGCGACGGGGCCGAGCACCAGCAAGGCGACGGGATAGCCGACAAAGCCGTTGTTGGAACAGGACATGCCCATGGCGTAGTACACGCTCGTGGTCGCATCCTGGCGCGCACCGCGGCGCGCCCACAGCAAGGCCAGCCCCAGCGTCACCAGCGAACCCAGCGCGTACACCAGCAGGTAGCGGCCGTTGAGGATGTCGCCCACCTTGCGCTGCGCCAGCGCGTTGAACAGCAGCGCCGGCAAGGCCAGGCGGATGACGAACTGGCCCAGCACGCGCATGTCGGCCCGCGCAAAAAGGCCCCTGCGGGTCAGCAGGTACCCCAGCGCGATGGTGATGTAGATGGGGCCGGTGATGGCCAGGATGTCGAGCATGGAGAGCGTCTGTATGCCGGGCACGCGGGCGGCCCGGCTGCGGATGGTTCAGGCGTTCAGGGCTTGCGCGCCGCCAGCAGCGCGTCGGCGTACGCCTGCCAGGCCGCGCCTTGGGCCACGTCGGCAAACACGCCCGCCTTCGCCTGGTCGGCGACCCCCTGCTGCTTGTCGGCAATCGCGCTGGCCATGAAGGGGGCAAAACCAGCCTCGCGCACGGTGTTGGCGGCCTCACGCATCTCCTCGGCGCGGCGCTGCCCGTGCTGCACCACGCGGCTGAAGAAGTAGGCACCCTGGGTGTGCCAGTCGATGCTGGGGAACGTCTCCTGCAGCGTGGGCAGCACATGGTCTTCCACGCCGTAGGCACGCGCCGTGCTGTAGCTTTCGATCACCAGCGCCTCCAGGCCCTTGATCATCACGCTGCGGCACATCTTGATGGCACTGGCCACGCCGAGCTGGTCACTGACCACTTTGGCGTCCATGCCCCAGCCCGTCAGCACAGGAACCAGCTCCGCCGCCGTGGTGCCACCGAGCAGCATCGGCACCCGGATGCCGTAGGGCGGCACCGAGGTCATGACGCCAGCCTCCACATAGTGACCGCCAGCCGCCTCGATCAGCGCCGCGCATTGCTGCTTGGTGCCGGGCGAGGCCGAGTTGAGGTCCAGAAAGACGGTGCCCGGACGCAGAAAGCCCGCCGCTTCCTGCGCCACCGCCAGCGTGTTTGACGCAGTGACGGCCGAGAGGATCAGTGTGCTGGCGGCACACAAGGCCTGCATGGATGGCTGCGCCACCACGCCGGCCCGGGCGGCATGGGCCTGCTCGGCCGCCTGCGTGGCCGGCCAGGCCAGCTTCACGTCCCAGACGGACATCGCAACGACGCCAGGCTGGCCGACCAACCCGGCACTGAAGATCTTGCCGACTTCACCGTAGCCAATCAGGCCGATGCGTTCGAATTTCATGGCGCAGTCCTGGAGAACACGGGGTTACTGGCGCGCAATCCTGGCGCGTGTGATCACGTCGCCCCAGCGCTTGATGTCGTTGTTCAGCAAGGCCGCAGCCTGCTCCGGCGTGCCGGGGTGCGGATCCAGATTCAGGTCCTCCAGGCGTTTCCTGACGGCCGGGTCGTTCAAAGCGGCGACGATCTCCTTGTTCAGCCGGGCCACCACCTCTTTGGGCGTGCCGGCCGGCACGGCCAGACCATTCCACGACGACGCAACAAAGCCGGCAACGCCGGACTCCTTCGCGGTCGGCACCTCGGGCAACACGCGCGAGCGCTTGTCGCCGGTGATCGCCAACGGATGCAGGGCACGGGCCTTGATCTGCGCCAGCAGCGGCCCCAGGATGTCCAGCCCCGCGTCAATCTGGCCGCCACGCAGCGCGTTGATCACGGCGGGCGTGCCGTTGAAGGGCACGATCTGCACGTCAAGTCCGGCGGCGGACTTGAACAGTTCGGCGGCCAGGTGCTGCGTCGTGCCGATGTTGGGCGTGCCGATGTTGAGCTTGCCGGGGTTGGCCCGGGCAAATGCCACCAGTTCAGCCAGCGTCTTGAACCGCCCCCCCTCCGCAGCCACGATCACGAGGTCGAAGGACGCCAGCGGCGCGACCGGCGTGAAATCCTTGACCGTGTCAAACGGCAAGGCCTTGAACAGCGACTGGCTCACCGCCGTGCCGCTGGAGATCAGCAGCAGCGTGTGGCCGTCCGGCGCGGCCCGGGCGACCATCTCGCCGGCCACCACACCGCCGGCGCTGGGCTTGTTGTCAATGACCACCGGCTGGCCCAGTGTTTCGCTGATTTTCTGGCCCACGGTCCGCGCGGTCAGGTCGGCGGCGCCACCGGCAGCGTTGGGCACCACCAGGCGGATCGGCTTGACTGGAAATGCGGCAGCAGCGCCCGTTTGCGCCGAGGCGAAGCCGGGCCACGCGGCACCGAGGGTCAGGGTGCAAGCCAGGGCAAGAAGCGTGCGTCTTTGTGTCATGGAAACATCCTTTGAATTCAGGGCGGCCACTGTGACATGGCCGCAGGTTTTACGCCAGTGCGTCACGCCACCGGGAGATGGAACAGTCTGGCATGGCCAGCACATGGCGATGGAGAAGGAGATGGGCTACCGGGTGCTCAACCCCAGTTCAGCGCGCGGGCTCCAGGGTGCCGGCGTGGCGCCTGCGGGCGCCTTGTCGTCGCCCACCCTGGGTGCGCCCAGGAAAAGACGCTCCAGCGGCAACTGGCGCGAGGCCAGATAGTCGCGCACGGCAACGCCACGCTGGGTGGCCAGCGCACGCATCGACTCCTCGTTGGCGGGCACATGGGCCAGCAGCAAGGCTTCCATTTCGGGCTGCGGAATGTCCTTGGTCATGCCCACGAGGTTGCGCGGCTTGGGCATGTCGGCGCGCCTGTAGACCGCCTTGAGCAATTCAGGGTATTCGGCCGGGCTGACCGTGATGGTCGCCGTGCCATTGGTGGTCCCGCCGAGCACCTCGATGCGGCGCTTCTCGGCCTGCACCAGCGACTGCAGGCGCTCGCGTTTGTAGGCTGCGCGCTCGGCGTCCAGCGAAGCCGTGCCAACCACCGTCATCTTCAGGGCCGGGCGCTCGGTCAGCGCCTTGGCCACCTTGTCCAGCCCCTGCGTGGCCTGCGCCGTCAATACGGCGCTGCCCGGGGCGAACGCCACCTGGCTCAACTCATCGCCACCGCCAAAGGCGCTGGCCAGCAGCGAGAACGGTGAGGTGATGGCCTTGACGATCAGGTTGACGATCACCTTGAAGATGACCGGCCCCAGCCGGAACTGCGGGTCGTTGATGGAGCCTGAGATCGGCAGGTTGATGTCGATCACGCCGTTGCGATCGGCCAGCAGGGCCACCGCCAGTTTCACCGGCAGGCTGGCCGGCGCGCCATCGACCTTGTCGCCAAAGGTCAGCTGGTTCAGGATGAGCTGGTTGCTGGCGGTCAGCTGGCCATCGGGCAGGACCAGGTAGCGCACGTCCACGCTGAGCTTGCCGCGCTCGATGCCGTGGCCGGCGTATTTGACTGAATACGGCGTCAGCGGGGCCAGCTCCAGATCCCGGACCTTGCCCTGGATGTCCAGCGCCAGCGGCTTGGCCAGCGGGTTGAGCTTGCCCAGGATCTCCAGCGAGGCCGTGCCCTCGGCGCGCCCACGGAGTTCCAGGTCCGCCAGTTGGGGGGAGCCATCCGGCGACACGCTGGAGAACGCGCTGAGCTGGCCAGTGAGCTCGGTGAGGTTGGCCGAGTAATTGGGCTTGATGAAACGGTCGGAGAAATACACCCGGCCGCCCAACAAGCTGACAGGGCCAAAACGGATCACCGGGGCAGCCGGATCGGCCTGCGCAACCGGGGCGACACCATTTTTCTGGTCTTTTTGGCCACTTCCCAGCGTCGCCGGGCCATTGTTTGCTCCATTTTTTGATTCAGCTGCTGCCGACGATGCCAGCGCGGCGGTGCCTGTGCCTGTGCCTGTGCCGTTGCCTGTGGCCGTGCCTGTGCCGGTGCCTGTGCCTGTGCCTGTGCCGCTCACCGTGGCCGGCGTGGATTTGACAAGATCCTGCAGGTTGATGCGGCCACTTTCGCGCACGACCACACGGGCAAAGAAGTCGCTGAGCGCCGTCTCTTTCACATCGACGGTGGTGGTGGTCCCCGGCGCCAGCGACACCTCAAGGCCACGCAAGCTCAGCGCCTTCCAGCTCAGCAACTCCTCGCCCAGCCCCAGGCCGCGCCGCCCGGCCGCAAGGGGGGCCGACGTGGCGGAGGGCTCGGACGCGGTAGCCGTGGGGGGCGCCGCTGTGCCGGTGCCGGCGATGGCACCGGAGCCTGCGGCCGTGCCGGGCACGCTGTTGGCCCGGAACTCCTCGATCGCCACATCGCCGGTGGCTCGCACACGCGGGCCGGCCGGCGTCGCCGCGTAATGCACCGCCCCCTTGAAGCTGGCGTCGGCGCGCAGCAACTCGATGTTGAGGGCGTCGCCGAAATAAGGCTCAAACGCATGCACGGGGAGATGCACCACGTCCAAGGCCCCCTGCGTCATCACAGGGCTGAGGCCGAGCGTGCCGCGGTAGCTGATTTTTCCGGGCTCGGTCCGGCCGGACGCCACGCGCGCGACCACCTGCAGCGCGGCAGGCTTCTTGCCCTCCAGCGTGAAATGCTGCAGCTGCAGCTGCAGCGCGGACACGTCGAACGCCACAGGACGCGGCGTCGCCAGGTCGCTCCAGCCAACGGTGCCGCCGCTGAGCAACAGGTCATTGATGGCCAGCTTCCAGGGGGTGCCGTCTTTCTTGGCCAGCGCAGGGGGCTGGGCCGCAACGGGCTTGGACCCCCTGTGGGCCGCCCCCTTTGCGGATGGCGTCGCCGCTGCACCGCTGGCGGCGTCTTTCAGCCAGGTCTCGGCCATCCAGCGCCCGTCCGCGTGGCGTTCGACCTTCACTTTCGGGTTCGTCACGGTCAGCTTGCCCAGCGTGGCCGACTGCGCGGCGGGGTCGATCAGCGCATCTTTCAATTCCAGCCCCTGCACCGAGGCCAGCGTTGTCTTGCCCTGCGTCAGCGCAAGCTTGTCCAGCGCCAGCCGGTCCAGCTTGACCAGCAGACTGTCGGCACCGCCCTTGCCCCCCGCGGCCTGCCAGGTCAACCCCAGCGCCGCATGCAACGTCCCGCCGAGTGCAGGCGCCAGAAACTGCGCCACGTAGGGCGCAGCCAGCTCCAGCGGCAACGCGCTGACGGTGGCGGTCACGCTGGCGGCCTGGGCCGACGCGGTGCCGCTGAACTGCAGCGCGGCGGACGGCGCCGTCACCTTGACAGCGGTCATTTTTGACGTTGGCCCTTGCGTGCCACCGCCCGGCTTCGGTGCCGTCAAGCCGGCCAGCAGTGCGGCAGAACCACGGAATGGAATCGGCGCGACACCGGTCCGGTCCAGTGGCACCGCAATGCCGGTCGCATCCATCTCCAACTCGCGCAGGCCCAGGCGTGCGGGGCTCCCCTTGTCCACGGCCGTGGTGTCATCGGTCCAGTCCACCCGGCCACCGCGCACCGCCACCTGCGCCACTTCGAGCTTCCAGCCACCCGCAGCAGCGGGTTTTGAGTCTTTTGAGGATGATCCCAGCGTAGTCTGGTCATTGTTTGCTATTGTTTTCGAACCCACGTTTCCAGTGGGCGCGACTGGCGCGGCCGGGGCTGCGGCTTTGGCCGTCGCCTGGGCCGGGTCGGCGGGCGCCGACACCAGATCCAGGTTCATCCGCCCGTCGCGTGCGCGGTGCACCGTCAACGTGGGCGCCGTCAACTCCACTGCGGAGAGCTTGATGGACTGTGCCAGCGGGCGCACGTCCGCCAAGCTGAGCTTGAGATGCTCAAACGCCAGCAACGCCTGCTGCTTCGCATCGTCGAGGCGGACACCGCTGGCCTGCACCACACCCGACAACCGCACGACCGGGGCCGGGTTCTGCTCAAAGGCGATCTTGAGATCGGCATCCAGCACCGCGCTCACCAGGCGCACGGGCGCGCTGGCCGGGAGGTACCCCAGATACGGGGACAGATCCAGCGCGGAGAGCTTGAGTGTGGCGTCGGTCTTGTGGGTCTGGGCAAACGGCGTGGTCTCGGCCACGCTGTCGAATGCACTGCCATTGAGCTTGAAGGCCAGGCGCGGGTCGGTGTGGATGTTGCGCTGCGCCTCCAGATTGCTCAGGAAAGGCACGTCCAGACGCAAGTTGCGCAGGGTATGGGTCTTGCCGACGGTGGTGTCGATGAAGTCGAGCGCCCCGCCCTGGAGCGCTAGGTTGTAGAGCGCAAATTTCAGGGGCGCACTGGCGGGCTGGTCGGCCGGTGGCGTGATCTTTTTCACGATGTCGTCAATGTCATAGCGGCCGCCGCCCAGGTGCGTGAGGCGCGCCACGGGCGTGTCGACCACCAGCGCATCCACCACCGGTGCCAGCCGCAGCAGGGACTGCATTTCACTGTCTATATAGATGCGCTTGATGCGCAACTGGTCCGCACGGCCATCCGCCGTGGCAATGGCCAGATCGGAGACCGTCAGCTCCAGGGTCCATGGCTTGAAATCGATACCGCCAATGCGAACCACGCGCCCGGTTTTTTCACTCGCGATCTTCTGGGCCTGGTGCTTGAGCAGCGGCGGCACGGCCAGCCAGCCCACCGCCCAAAGCGCCGCTACGCCACCGGCGACCCATGCGGCACGCCGCACCCATTTGTTGTTTCCCAATGATGGTGTTTCCATGCGTCGATTTTCCGCGGGGCAGCCAAAACGTCAATCGTGCCACAGCGTGCCTGAAGCAGGCGTGGCGGACGCCATGCGGAAAACGGAAGATGCACTGAAAGCCCGGCCGCCAGGCGCAAGGCCTGACGACCGGGCTTGACGGCGGACAGACGTCCCTGCCGTCGGGGCTCGCAACGGGGAAGCGTGCTGTTCCACGTTGCGCAGGAGGCAAGAGATTGCCTCCATGAAGGGCCGGTGCAAGACCCTCACCTGCCAGGTGGCAGAAAAGAAGCGCCTGTCGGCCCGATGCTCGATGTCACTCAAGCAGTTTCACTGTAGTTGCAGGGCACGCGCACTTCAAATGCGCCTTTTCAATAGCGCCATCAAAAACGATTGATTTGTCCATCTTGCAAGGATGACGAATTTGTGTCACCGGACCAATGCAGTGGGGACATTGGCACCTCAAAAAGGCATTTTATATATACAAAATAATCTAACAAACAATTTTTAAAGTATTGACTCGATATGAATAGCCCCCCTAGAATCCGCCTGTCCCGCCCACATAGGGACAACCCGAACCCGCTGCCGCCCCCAACGGCCAGGTCGATTCAGCGAAAACCAGTCACCTTGACGCCTCGCTGAATGGACTGCGTACCAATCCAAACGAGGTGCCTTTCGCATCGTGCTGCCCACAGCATGGTCCGTCCGAGTTCCGCGCGTAGAAAGGAAATGCTATGACAGCGTTTACAAAAACAGCCCAGGGCTTGCGCACTTTTGCAAGCGATATTGCTGAAGGCTTTTTCGAGATCACGCACAACAGTTTTGCCCTTCTGGGTCTGGCTGTGGTGTTTGCAGTCATTACCCTGACGGCTCGGCCTGATTTGCGTCAGACCGGTGAAGAGAGACTCATGGACTGGCTGCAGGCGCGCCAGGTGGCACTGCTGGGCATGGAGCCCGAGCCGGAAGCTGTGGAACGCGCCACGGCCACCAATCCGAAGGATCTTCCCAAGGAACAGGCCGCTGTAGCCTACTGGCTCAGCAAGAAGTACCGTGTGGCGCCCGAGCCACTCAGCGCACTGGTCGCAGAAGCCTACAACGTGGGCCGCAGCACCAAGCTCGATCCCACGCTGATTCTGGCCATCATGGCCGTGGAATCGAGCTTCAACCCGTTTGCCCAGAGTGCGGTGGGCGCGCAAGGCCTGATGCAGGTCATGACACAGGTGCATTCGGACAAATACGAAAACTTCGGTGGCAAGCTGGCTGCGTTTGACCCGCTGACCAACCTGCGGGTTGGCGTGAAGGTGCTGCAGGAATGCATTGCCCGCGCCGGGTCGCTGGAAGGCGGCCTCAAGTTTTACGTCGGCGCCGGCAATATGGAAGCTGACGGTGGTTATGCCGGCAAGGTGTTGAGCGAATACGCCCGGCTCTACCAGGTCGCCAAGGGACGCGCGCTGCCTGCCGCGCCGCGCCCACCGCAGGCACTGGGCGAGCCGGCCTTGCCGATTCCCGTGGTGGCCCCCGCGGCGGAAGTCCCCCGCGAAGCCAAAGTCGCCCTGCTGGGCAGCTGAAGCCCTGGCCGGACTGGCTGGCGCGGTCTCGGCTACACTCACACCCGTGCGCGACTGGCGATAGGCGCGGCCTCACCAACGGAGTTGCCGCGCTGACGTGGATTTCCGAGAGCCTTATTTCGGACCAACCACTGGGAAGCGTACCGCCCATTTTCAGGCCTGTCAGGCCGAACGGGTGTTCAGCCGTTCGCCTGGGCAGCCCTTGTCACCGCACAAGGATCACCCGTCTTGAAGGACTGCCATGTACGACCGCAACATTCTGATTGAACAAACCGATCCCGAGCTTTTCAACGCCATCCAGCTTGAGAACGCCCGCCAGGAACACCACATCGAGCTGATCGCCAGCGAGAACTACGCCTCGCCAGCCGTGATGGCCGCCCAGGGCACCCAGCTCACCAACAAATACGCCGAAGGCTACCCGGGCAAGCGCTACTACGGTGGCTGCGAATACGTGGACATCGCCGAGCAGCTGGCCATCGACCGCGTCAAGCAGATCTTCGGTGCTGATGCCGCCAACGTGCAGCCGCACTGTGGCGCCTCGGCCAATGAAGCGGTCTTCCTGGCGTTCCTGAAGCCAGGCGACACCATCATGGGCATGAGCCTGGCAGAAGGCGGCCACCTGACCCACGGCATGGCACTGAACATGAGTGGCAAATGGTTCAACGTCGTGTCTTACGGCCTGAACGAAAAGGAAGAGATCGACTACGAAGCCATGGAGCACAAGGCCCACGAGAGCAAGCCCAAACTGATCATTGCTGGCGCCTCGGCCTACAGCCTGCGCATCGACTTCGAGCGCTTTGCCAGGGTGGCCCGCGATGTGGGCGCCATCTTCATGGTGGACATGGCCCATTACGCCGGCCTGATCGCCGCCGGCGTCTACCCCAACCCGGTGCCGCACGCCGACGTGGTGACCTCCACCACGCACAAGAGCCTGCGCGGCCCGCGTGGCGGCATCATCCTGATGAAGGCCCAGCATGAAAAGGCCATCAACAGTGCCATTTTCCCCGGCCTGCAGGGCGGCCCGCTGATGCATGTGATCGCGGCCAAGGCCGTGGCTTTCAAGGAAGCACTTGCACCTGAATTCAAGATCTACCAGCAGCAAGTGGCCAGGAACGCGATCATCGTGGCTGAAACGCTGACGCAGCGCGGACTGCGCATTGTCAGCGGCCGGACCGAGTCTCACGTCATGCTGGTGGACCTGCGCGCCAAGGGCATTACCGGCAAGGAAGCAGAGGCCGTCTTGGGCAGTGCCCACATGACGATCAACAAGAACGCCATCCCCAACGACCCGGAAAAGCCGATGGTGACCAGCGGCGTGCGCATTGGCACCCCGGCCATGACCACGCGGGGCTTCAAGGACGAAGAGGCCCGCCTGACAGCCAACCTGATTGCCGACGTGCTGGACAACCCGCGTGACGCCGCCAATATCGAAGCCGTGCGCGCCAGGGTGAACGCGCTGACAGCGCGATTCCCGGTCTACCGGTAACCGGTCGCACGCAGCGTACAGCCTGTCGCCTGCAATGACAGTTGGTACGCCCTGTGATCCCAGCCTGTCATCCCGGACTTGATCCGGGATCCACATCACTCGAACTGGATTCCCGGCACAGCCCGGAATGACAACAAAACATGAAATGCCCCTTCTGCGGACATGCCGAGACCCAGGTCGTCGAGACCCGGATTTCCGAGGACGGGGATTTCATCCGACGTCGCCGGCAGTGCGGCGCGTGTGAAAAGCGGTTCACGACCTACGAGCGCCCGGATGTGAACTTCCCGTCCATCGTCAAGAAGGACGGCCGGCGCATTGAGTACGAGCGCGTCAAGCTGCTGGCGTCCTTCAACCTGGCGCTGCGCAAACGGCCGGTGAGTACCGATCAGATTGACAGTGCCATCGAGCGCATCGAAGAAAATCTGCTGAACCTGGGTGTGCGCGAGGTCCCTTCGAGCCGCATCGGGGAGCTGGTCATGCGCGAACTCAAAAAGCTCGACAAGGTGGCCTACATCCGGTTCGCCAGCGTGTACCGCAGCTTCGAGGATATCGACGAGTTCAAGACGCTGGTGGACGAAGTGCGGCGCTGAGCCGCAGCGCAGGGCCGGCAGCGCCTGCTGCACGCTCCGTCTGTCGCCCTGAGCTTTCCACTGGTCGCACGGCGCTGGAACTTGCCGCGCAACCATCGCACAGTGCGACCATGGTTTCCTTTCATTTTGCCGTTTCAGGCGCATCCAGTCGCAAGCATCAACGGGGCATGTCGCTGGTTGAGGTGCTGGTTGCGCTGGTCATCTTCGCGTTGGGCATGCTCGGCGCGGGTGGATTGATTCTGTCCAGCCTGCGCTCCAGCCAGTTTTCCACCTCCGCCTCGGTGGCCATTGGCCTGGCACGGGACTACGGCGACCTCATGCAGATGCTCCCGGCCACTGTGATTTCGACAACGGGCAGTGCAACCAACTCCTTCACGATCGATACAGCCGCCACGGCGACACAACCTTCAGAGCGATGTACAACCAATGCCTGCACGCCAACGCAGATGGTGGCGATGGGCACTTGGGAATGGGCCGAGCGGGTCAAGGCTTCGCTGCCTGGCGGACGGGCCCTGGTCTGCAAGGACACTGACCCCAAGGACAGCAACGGCCTGTACAAATGGGATTGCGATAACGAAGGCACGATGACCGTCGTGAAATTTGATTGGGTTGCCAAAACCGGAGCGGCGGGCACAGGGGATGACAACCTGAACGCCAAAGACGCCAACAACGTCGTTCGCCCCAAGATGGTGGTCACGCTTTTTGGCAACCAGACGGATTACATCGCGCCATGAAACAGGTCCTTTTCATTCGTCAGCGGGGCTTGACCCTGGTGGAGTTGATGGTCGCCATGGCGTTGATGCTCCTGGTGTCCATTGCGTCCGTCGCGCTCTTCAACATTTCCAGCAGCAGCTACAAGACGGTGGACGCCTCGCAGGAACTGCAAGACAACGCACGGTTTGCCATGGAAATCATTGGCCAGGCCG
>ERZ1034363.1170-NODE-1170-length-15533-cov-5.009770_pt1 | contig 15533 bp, 17 predicted proteins | sample MGYA00520616_ERZ1034363 | MGnify/ENA primary metagenome ERZ1034363 (study PRJEB33736, sample SAMEA104284506) | Azolla filiculoides | biome: Urban; feature: Water surface; material: Ditch water | place: Netherlands | collected 2015-10-28 | depth 0-0.1 m ...
TGCAGCAGATCTCATCGATTTTTGCTGAGTGGGAAAAGATGTTGCATCCCCAGGTTAAAACAACTGGGGGTGTGCGCTACTCTCTCGTTAACTCTTCGACGGGTAATGTGCACGGCTATGGCTCGAGCATGCAAAAAATGACAAACGAAACCGTAGACGCAGGCGTATTTAACAGTGCCAACACCTATAAGAATTTCAATGACGTCGATGTGGTTTTGACCACCGAATACAAACATAGCTCAAACCAAGATATGAGCCTTGGTCTGGCCCGTCAGGTACGTGCGCCGAGCCTGTATGAGCTGTATTCGTGGTCGACTTGGTCGATGGCAACAATCATGAACAACTTCGTGGGTGATGGTAACGGCTATTTCGGTAATGTTAACCTCTCGCCCGAAACCGCCTATACCGCATCGGCAGTTTGGGATGTTCACACGGATGAGCGTGACTATGCGGTCAAAGCATCACCTTTCTATTCCTATGTGAATAACTACATTGATGCGGTTCAATGGAGCTCGAACTGTGGCATGACGAAGACGAGTGTTTGTCCTTCTACGGGCTCCCCTGCCACAACCCTCAAAGGCGGGCAGTTCAATGTGTTGCAATACGTGAACCAGAATGCGAATCTTGCCGGTGTTGACCTTGATGGCCAGATGCCTATCGCGAAAACTGACTTTGGTCGCTTTAGTGCACAAGGTTTGTTTAACTGGACATACGGCAAGAACTTAGTCACCGGCTATGGCTTGTATAACGTGATGCCAGTAAACGGCAAAGTCAACTTCACGCATCAATATGGTGGTTGGGATAACCAGATTCAGTTGGTCGCCGTTGCTAACAAGAACAACTTTCTATCAGTTGAACGCAATGAAATTCCGACCCCAGGCTATTTCCTGACAAACCTGAAGGCTAGCTACTCATGGTCGAAGGCGCGTGTTGATGCTGGTATTAACAACGTATTCAATACGTTGTATTACCAACCCCTGGGTGGTGCATACCTGGGCCAGGGTGCAACTATGGGCATCAACAGCGTACCTTATGGTGTGCCTGTTCCGGGGATGGGCATCTCCTACTACACTGCGTTTAACTATAAGTTCTAATCGGTTAGCACATCAACATGAACTGCCAGTTCCACGCCAGTCAATCCAAACGCCAGCGGTTTAGCCGCTGGCTGTTGGTGCTGGTGTTGTGCTGGCAGGGTCTGATGCTCTACATGCCTGTGGCACAGGCCAAGACAGCGGCCGGTGAAGGCGGATGGGAAACCATCTGCACCATGAACGGCGCTGCCAAGGTCTGGATCGCAGCCGATGCGGATAGTGAAGGTGAGTCTCATGAGGCAACGGGCGGTGGTCACTGCCCATTATGTCTGATGAGTAGTGCCGGACTGGCGCCCCCGCCAGTTCATAACTCGGTTCTTGAGCCGGGGCTTGGTGCTGAAGCCATTCAGCTTGTATTTAATGCGTCATACCTCACTCGTGCCTGGTCTGAACAGGCGCGCGGGCCACCTGTAAACGTTTGATCGGTTAATGCCGCCCTTGGGGCGGTGATCAGACGCCGGTGATCCGGTAACCGGGTTTGCAACGGCAATCCCGAATTTGTGAGGAAATGAAAATGGCACGTACAAGTCGTCAATCGCACCTGAGCTCGGAAGAACTCAAATCCATGCGCAAGGAACTGGGCCGCAATCAACGTGACTTCTGGTCTATGTTTGGCGTATCGCAACCACTCGGTTCCCGTTTCGAGAAGGACATTACGCCTTCCGTACCAGTGGCCATGCTGGTCTGGTTGCGTGCGCAGCAGAAACTGAGCGATCAGGATCTGACTGAAGCGCTGTCGGCATTGGGTCTTTCTACACCCTATTTCGCCGCCAACGATCAATTAGCGGCATGAGTCAGGCGCACCTGGCGCCATCTTCTCAACCCTCTAAAGCAAAGTCCCCATGGCGCCTGTTGGCGCTGTGGGGTGGCTTGTCGCTCGGCTGGGAAATATTCCTGGCCTTGATGATCAAGTTGGCTTTGGTGATCGGCATCAAGATGGCGTTTTTTAGCGATCCGGTACCCAAAGCGGTTGTGGCGGGCGAGATTGCCAATGTGTTCAGCAATGCGCCGGTGGCGGGTGATGGGGCGCCGCAGACAAAGAATCAATCAATAACTAAGGAGTCGGAATGATTACCGAAAACCTGGTCGACTTATCGCGATTGCAGTTCGCGATAACGGCCTTCTACCATTTTTTATTCGTCCCATTAACGCTGGGGATGTCGTTCATCCTGGCGATTATGGAAACGGTTTACGTGATGACCGGCAAGGTAATCTACAAAGACATGACCCGCTTCTGGGGCAAGCTCTTCGGGATTAACTTTGCCTTGGGCGTGACCACCGGTCTGACCATGGAATTCCAGTTCGGTACGAACTGGGCCTACTACTCGCACTACGTGGGCGACATCTTCGGTGCGCCGCTGGCGATTGAAGGGCTGTTGGCCTTCTTCCTGGAATCGACGATGGTTGGTTTGTTCTTCTTTGGCTGGGATCGTTTGTCGAAAGTCGGCCACCTGACCGTGACCTACCTCACGGCCATTGGTTCGAACCTGTCGGCCGTGCTGATTCTGATTGCCAACGGCTGGATGCAGAACCCGATTGGCGCCGAGTTTAATCCGGTCACCATGCGCATGGAAATGACGAGCTTCTCGGATCTCATTTTTAACCCTGTGGCGCAAGATAAGTTTGTTCACACCATCAGCGCCGGCTATGTCACCGGTGCCGTATTTGTATTGGGTGTGAGTGCCTGGTATCTGCTCAAGGGCAAGAACATCGAATTTGCCCGCCGTTCATTCCGCATTGCGGCTTCGTTTGGTTTGGCCGCGGTGTTGTCGGTGATTGTGCTGGGTGATGAATCCGGTTACACCGCCGCTGAAGTGCAGCAGTCGAAGATGGCTGCCATGGAAGCCATGTGGGAAACTGAACCGGCACCCGCAGGCTTAACGCTGTTTGGTATTCCTGATCCGGAAAACGAGGTGACTAAGTACGAGGTCAAAATTCCTTACTTATTAGGACTGATCGGTACCCGCTCGACGGACAAAGTGGTTCCAGGGATTAAAGAGCTGAAGGCGGAAGCCGAGGTGCGCATCGCCAAGGGTGCACTAGCAGTTGCTGCTCTTGAAAAAATCCGCAAGGGTGATAAGAACGAGGCACTGGCCAAGCAGTTCAATGCCAATAAAGAACATCTGGGTTATGGCTTGCTGCTGAAGAAATACACGCAGGATGTGAGCCAGGCAACGCCAGAAATGATCAAGCAGGCCGCGGCCAGCACCATTCCTGCCGTGACACCGATGTTCTGGAGCTTCCGCATTATGGTTGGCTTGGGCTTCATGTTCCTGGCGCTGATGGTGGTGGCTTTCTACTACGCCGCCAAGAACCATTTCATGCAGAAGCCTTGGCTACTGAAGTGGGCGCTCTTTAGCATTCCATTGCCATGGATCGCCTGCGAAGTGGGTTGGTTTGTGGCCGAGTTTGGTCGCCAGCCTTGGACCATCTATGGCGTGCTGCCGACCCACCTCTCGACCTCGTCGCTGACCAGCGGTAGTTTGATCTTCTCGCTCTCCGGCTTTGTAATTTTCTACACGCTGTTGCTGATTGCCGAGCTCTACCTCATGTTCAAGTACGCCCGTCTGGGCCCGGCAAGCCTGGGTACCGGCCGTTATGAAGGAGAGCAACATGTTTGATTACGCCACACTTAAAATTATCTGGTGGCTGCTGGTCGGCGTTTTGCTGCTCGGCTTTGCCATCATGGACGGCCACGACATGGGCGTGGGCACTTTGTTGCCTTTTGTGGGTAAGAATGACGAAGAGCGCCGGGTGATCATCAATACCGTTGGCCCGCACTGGGACGGTAACCAGGTCTGGTTTATTACCGCCGGTGGTGCCGTATTTGCCGCCTGGCCGCTGGTGTATGCCACGGCCTTCTCCGGCTTTTACTTTGCCATGCTGGCGGTGCTCTGGGCTTTGTTCTTCCGCCCGGTCGGTTTTGATTACCGCTCCAAGGTCAACGACCCACGCTGGCGCAATACCTGGGACTGGGGCATCTTTGTCGGCTCAGCCGTGCCGGCCCTGGTTTTTGGTGTGGCTTTCGGCAATGTGATCCAGGGGGTGCCATTCCACTTTGATGACACGATGATGTCTTTCTATACCGGTAGCTTCTGGGAACTGTTCAATCCGTTCGCCCTGATCGCCGGTGTCGTGAGCCTCACCATGATCATTGCGCACGGTGCTAACTATCTGGCACTACGTACGGAAGGCGACATTCAGCTGCGTGCCCGCAAGGCATCGGTCTGGGCCAGCCTGGCCATGATGGCGGGCTTTGCTGCTGCCGGTTACATGGTGCTGCACATGAAGGGCTATGTCATCACCTCGCCGGTTAACCCGAACGAAGCCGCTAGCCCGCTGGGCAAGACGGTGGCTGTGGAAGCCGGTGCCTGGCTTAATAACTTCCGTGCGGTGCCACTGCTGATCGTTATTCCGGCACTGGGTTTCCTGGGTGGCGCTCTGAGCATTCTGCTGACGCTGGCCAAGCGTTCGGGTCTGGCCTTTATTGCCAGCTCGATCGCCGAGTTCGGCATCATCTTTACGGCGGGCGTATCGCTCTTCCCGTTTGTGATGCCATCTAGCTCGGATCCAACCAGCAGCCTGACCCTGTGGGACTGTGTTTCCAGTGCCAAGACCTTGGGCATCATGTTCTGGGTCGCACTGATCATGACACCGATCATTCTGGCTTACACCAGCTGGGCCTACCGCGTCATGCGCGGCAAGGTTACCGTGGCCTACATTAAGGCCAATGATCACTCGACTTACTGATTAAGGAGTTTGCTATGTGGTATTTCAGTTGGGCTTTAGGCACCGCTATGGCAGTGCTGTTTGCCGTCGTTAATGCAATGTGGCTTGAAGCGCAGGACGAACAGAAAGAGCAGAACAAGTAATCTGCTTGCGCAAAAGCAAAAGGGCTCCGGGTAAAACCGGAGCCCTTCTTATTGGCGAACCGAATTGCGTTCCACCGTTAGTGCAGCATTACCAGGTTAGTGTCTTGGTGTTGTCCTTAAACAGGGCATTGCCGGCCACTTCTGGGCTGCTTAGCTTGATGCCCGGTAGCAGGTCGTCTTCTTTCACGCCATGCTTCTTCATGCACATTGGGCAAACAATGACCGAGCCCCCTTTGGCCTGAATGGCGGCAATGAGTTCCTGCTCTTTAGAATATTTGGCAGCATTCGATTTGGCAGCAACGAGCACACCCTGATCATTTAGAAATACGGTGAGCGGGTGGCCGCGTTCCTGCTGCTTGGAACCAAAGGTTAGGCCCATCATTGCGCGGTGGCCTTCGCTCATCATGTTAATGAACAGCGGGTCGGTATCGCCCGCAAAAGCAACCGAAGCGCTGCCGATGGAAGCGACGATCAGGGTGGAAATAAGGGCTTTCTTGAACATCATGGTCTCCTTGTGTTTTAAAAATCAAAGGTAATTCTGAGCCCAGCGCACAATGTCGCTGCTGCCCATGGCGCCGGCTTGGCGGGCGATCTCTTTGCCGCTCTTGAATAAGGCCAGGGTTGGAATGCTGCGAATACCGTATTGAGCGCCCAGCGCCTGTTCTGCTTCGGTGTCCACTTTGGCAAGGCGTACGCGAGGTTCCAGCGTCTTGGCGGCAAGCTCAAACTGCGGTGCCATCATCTTGCAGGGGCCGCACCAGGGTGCCCAGAAATCCACCAGCACCGGAATATCGTTGCGGGTAATGGCTTTGGCAAAAGTCTGTTGCGTTAGCGCTACCGGGTGGGCATTAAAAAGAGGCTGGCCGCATTTACCACAGGCAGGGTTCTCCGCCAGACGCGCTTGAGGTAGACGGTTCACCGCATCGCAATGCGGGCAGACAATATGCAGCGGGGTGTCCATGAATACGCTCCGAAACTGAAACTTTATATTTCAGTATATTGAACCTGCTACATAAAAAATCAAGTTAACCACCCCAGAGTTTATTTGGTGCGATTGATGTCCAGATTGAGATGGATGTTCTTGCAGGCAGCAATCAGTTTGGCAAACTGCGCGCGGTCTGCATCAGTCAGTGGCTGTGTGTCTGCCCGAGATTGCAGCGCGTATTCCGAGTCTTCCAACTGGCGCACAAACTCGATGGCCTCTTGTGCCTTTTGTTGGCGCGTGCCCGGGATCAGGCTGTAGACCGTGAAGTACAGCGAGCCCAGGCTGCGGTTTTGCAGTTCGGGCGACAGCGGGAAGATGCTTTTAAACAGGCCGTTCAGTGCCTTCTTGGCATCGCCCACGGTTTGCGCACGGCGCAGCAGGTATTCCATATTGTCCAGACGGTTCTGGATCTCGAACAAATGCGTAACCAGCTGCTGGTGGTTCTGTTCGCTAATCTGATACTGGTGCTGCACCTGCTGAATGACTGCCGCCCCGCCGGTTAAGACGACGGAAGAGAGCAGCCACATGCCTACGGAGCTATTGAGAAACTCCATCGCCTTTTTGCCGAAGCCCGGTTCTTTGGGTGGCGTGGCTGGTGTGGCCGGTGCCATTTGCGCCGCATGGGCAGCATCGAGCTGTTTGCGGATCTCGTGGCGCAATTGTTCTTCTGCGTGGATACGTTTGATATCGTCGTCGTTCAGCATGGCAGGCCAGGGTGCAGGTAAAACATCATTGTAGGGGCTGCATAAGAAAAGGCCTCTGTTTTGCAGAGGCCTTCGTTGCTAGATCAGGAACTTAGTGACCCGAGTGGGCTGCTTTATCCTTAACCTTGGCGTTGAGCGTCACTTCGCCAGCTTTCTCGAACTTCACCTTGATAGGCAGTGTTTCGCCAGCTACCAGCGGACGATTCAGACCAATCAGCATGATGTGATAGCTGCCTGGCTTCAGTGTCAGCGAGCCGTCAGCAGGGATGTCCATTGCCGGTACCTGATACATCTTCATGGCACCATCAATCATCTTGACGTTGTGTAGTTCGGTCGACTTGGCGCAATCGCAGTTAGCCGAAACGATCTTGTCGGCAGCGCCCTTATTCTTTACCTCAAAGTACGCAGCCGAAACCTGACCGGGTTGGCCGGTGCGGGCCCAGACATCATCAATGCTCAGATTGCCAACTTTGGCGTCTGCTGCATAAAGTGAAGTCGCTGCACACAGGGCAACGGTTGCAAGAGTAAAACGACGCATAGTGTCTCCTTATAGAAAATACGGGCTGACCACAGTGGGTCATGATTTCATTCTACGACTATTGAATGTTAATAGTGCGTTTGCTGAAAAATATTCGCGCAGACTATTAATTAAGAATAATTTAACGGCGTTTTAACCGAACTTAAGCACTTTTGGCGCTTAACTGAAGGGTGCTTGCCGTGATGAGCCCACAAGCGGCCAGCGTCCATACAATGAGTGGCCCGGTGGGTAGGTCGAGTAGCGCCGAACCGGCAAGGCCGAGGGCGTAACCGATCGTAGCCAATCCGTAGGCAACTTGTAGGCGGCGTTTGTCATGGCGAATGCGCACCGTGCTCAACGCCGGAATAATCAGCGTGGCAAAGACCAGATACACGCCCACCATTTGCACAGATAGCGTTATGGCCACGGCAAATAATGCGTAGAACATGGCGTGGCTCTGCCGCGTGACCCAAAGTGTTACGAGCAACAATCCGGTAACTGCTGCACTGGTCACCAGCTGCTCGCTGGAAACCCAGAGAATCTGTCCCGATAATAAATCGGTCATGTGCTCACCGGCATGCGGATCACCGGCTAACACCAGAATGCCCGCCGTTGCCGCCAGCACAAAGAGCGTGCCGATCAACGGTTCCTGATAGCGCTGAGTGAGTTGCTCGCAACGCATTAACAATAAGGCCGCGGCCAGCGCCAGAACCATAGCACCCAGTTGCGTGACTAAAGGCGGGGCCTGCTCACCGACCAGCACGGTAATGAGCAGCGCCCCTAACCCAGCCACCTGGGCAATGGCCAGATCCATAAAGATAATGCCGCGCGACAGCACCTTGAAGCCAAGAGGTACATGGGTGCTAATTACCAGCAACCCGGCCACCAGGGCCGGGAGCAGGATATCGGCAAAGACCGCGAAGTTATTTACTGCGTCTGCATTCATGCTGAACAGTTTACTTCAGACCGCCGAGCAAACGTTGCACCGTATCGTCGTACAGCGCGGTCAGGTTCTTCACCTGCTCATTGCCGCCAACGGTAAAGGGCAGAACCACTTCCGGAATATTGGCTTTTTCAGCAAACCATTTGGAAGGGGCGTCGTTCATGTAGGCCGATGCAATCACCATGCGACCCTGCAGCGCTTGTTGGCGTTGCAGAATGTCTGCCAGCTGACGGCTGGAAGGTTCGACACCGGGGCGCGGTTCGAGCACGCCCACCTGGTTTAAGCCCAGCCACGCATTCATGTAGGGATAGCCATCGTGCTGATACCAGACTTTGACGCCGCGTAAAGGTGCAGCCTGCTTTTGCCAGCGTTGCAGATTGGCCTGCCAGCTCTGGTCAAACTGCATGAGCTGGGTCTGGTAGTAAGCCGTGTTTTCCGGGTCCAGTTGCACCATGCGCGCGCTAATAGCACGGGCGATAGGCAACAGATTGCGCGGATCCGTCTGGATATGCGGGTTACCCTCGGCATGCACATCACCCATCGTGCGATCGACCACAGCCGGTACCTCCAGCATGCGCACATAGCCGGCAACTTCCAGAAAGCCGGGTTGATTGGGCATGATGCCGGCGTTATTGGCCTCGCGTTGTACGGTAGGTAGCCAGCCCACTTCAAGCCCGGCACCCGTGGCAATGACCAGATTGGCTGTGCGTGCCTTGGCGATCAGTGAAGGGCGTGCCTGGATGCGGTGCGGATCCTGCATTGCCGTGGTGGCGGTATACACCTGCACCTTGTTGCCGCCTAAGGTTTCTGCCAGCGCACCCCATTCGGGGACAGTAGCGAAAATTTTCAGGTCGGCGTGGGCCAGGGAGCTTGTTAGCGACAGCATCAGGCTGGCGGCCAACAGAGAGAGCGTTTTAATTAGTTTCATTTTGTGACCTCATTAGTACTTATGGGAGCCGTGAGCACCCAGAGACATGATGTACTGCAGATAGATGGCGTTGTTATAAATACCCGGACCATAGGCGTTATCCCGCGCCAGTTGCAGACGGATCAGCGAGTATTCCGAGTTCGCCCAATCCATCATGATCGTATTGCGGTAGGGGTCCCAACCACTTTGAATCTGCGACCCGGCCAGCGCATCGGCAGGTAGACCATAGTTGTTGGTGCCGTTGAAGACGCGGTCATAGCGGTAACCGGCACGCCACTTCGGAATGAACTGGTAGATACCCTGGGTATAGAAGCCCTGCTGATTCTGCGCAAAGTTATTGCCCGAGCAACCCGTTGCTTCACCCATGTCATCGACGCAACCGCTAGAGCTCGTCATGCTACCGCTCTGTTTGTTCCAGAACATTTCACCCTGAATCTTCAGGTTTTGTGATCTCGGGTTACCAAACGGTGCCCAGCGATACACAAAGTCAGCAATCCACGTGGTGTTGCCACCAGTGAAGTTGACGTCATTGGCATTGCTGAGGGTATAGGTCGCCTGATTGGCAGATGCACCGCTGCCTGTGGTGGAGCGGACCCACGATACGCCACCCTGCCAGGAGTGCGAGTCACCAATGTCACCGCCTGTTTTGGCGAACAGCGTGCCGAGTCGCGGCTTGTTCTGGTTGAAATTACTGTTGAAGCTTTCGCCATAACCGTTCGAACCTTGCGCGATTTCGCCGCCCAGTTTGAACAGCATATTGTCGGTAGGCGCAATCCAGCTGAGCTGGGCACCGGTTTCGTTCAGCTGACCACCAAAGACCTGCTTGTAGACCAGCGGCAGATCAACGAAGTCCCACTCATGCGGGTGCTTGTCATTCAGGTAACCCACGGTCGACCAGTATTTACCGGCCTTAACCTTGGTGCCCCATGGCAGACCCAGGGTTTCGGCAAAGACTTCTTCGGTTTTAATAGCGGTGCTGTTGCCTTCCTGTTCCAGCACAAAGCGGGCTTCACCGCGGAATAGGTTATCCACCGCACCCTTGAACACCAGCTCGGTTTCGCCAATCGAGAAGCCACGGGGAACGCCTTCTGCCCCGTTCGGCAAGACGCCACTGTAGGGGTTTTCCGGATTCTGGCTTTGCGACGAGTATTTGGCATCGAGGAAGAGCTCGGCGCCTAGATCAATCGTCCGGTCTTTTCCGCCCAGGTTCGGGAACGGTGTTGGTGCAGCGGCAGCAGGTGGTGGTGCCACGGCGGTGATCTTGTCTTCGAGAGACTCAATCTTGGCAACGCGTTGTTGCGCCTTGCTTGGTGCTTTGGCGGGTGTGCTGTCGGCAGCTGTTGGCTTGCTGCCAGACATTGGCGGATAGGTTTCGAAGGTGGTGCGGGACTCTTCTGCCGGTGCCGCTGCCTGTGCTACAGCAGTGGCTGGAGCGCGGGATGCCGGGCTACCCTTGTAAGGTGTCGCTACCGGTGGCGTCACAGCCAGCTGTTTGAGTTGAGACTCGGTGCTGCGTGCCTGGCTGGCCAGTTGCGTGTTCTCCCGCTGCAGCTGATTCACTTGCGTCTCTAGTGTGGCAATCCGCTTTTCGTAGTCGGATTTGATCTGGTTCAGACTGGCTTGAATCTGGGTGATCTGGGTTTGTACGTCCGGGGCTTCCTGGGCGTAAAGCGGCATCGCAAATACGGCCGGGCTAATACAGAGTGCGTGAACAAGTGCGCGCACATGCGGGCGCGAAGGCTGATAGAGCATGACTTTCTTTCCTGAAAAAGACAAAGGCACACCACGGGCAAAGCCCGGGTGCAGCTAGTGCGTGGGTGCTTCAGGAAAGAACGGGTGGCGCGCGCTGACGGGCGCGCTCTGGCGCCAGATAGGGTGTATTGGGCGGTAGCGCCTGTGCCTGCATCGGGCTAACGCCATCAAGCAAGTTAAAACTCACGATGCTGATCGGGGCCGCACCATGGGCCTGGTGTTCCAGGCACACCAGACAGCCGGGGCCATCATGGGTAGTCGAATCGTTGGTGGTAGCTACGTTTTCGCTCATGCTCAACGTATTAGCGCTGTGCTCCACGACGTGATCGTTCAGCCGCCACTGCGTAATGAGCAGTGCGCACACCAGGGCCACCGCAAGCATGAGCCGGGTGAGTGGTGAGAGAGAAGTCTGGCGGATCAACGACATAGGGCGGTGATTCTACCCCAGAACCGGATCAGGTTTTTAAAAATCCTTCGGCATGGCCGAACCAGCGGTCCATGTGTGCGTCAGTAAGCGCTGGCGATTCTTTTAGCATCTGATCGGCAATCTTCTGCGCTGTCGGGATCAGATCGGCATCCCGTTCCAGATCGGCATAACGCAGCATCGGCACACCGCTTTGCCGTTTGCCGATGAGCTCGCCCGGGCCGCGTAATTGCAGATCCGCCTGGGCAATCTCAAAGCCATCGGTGTTTTCGTAAATAATGCGTAGCCGTTCTTTGGCCGTATTTGAAAGCGGCTTGCCATAGATGAGAATACAACTACTCTCGCGTTGGCCACGACCCACCCGGCCGCGCAGCTGATGTAGCTGTGCCAGGCCAAAGCGCTCGGCATGTTCAATCACCATCAGGCTGGCATTGGGCACATCGACACCCACTTCAATCACCGTCGTGGCGACCAAGAGATGTAAGCCGCCATCGGCAAAGGCGCGCATCGTGCTGATCTTTTCATCGGCTTTCAGGCGACCATGCACCAGACCCACCTGGTATTCCGGCAAAGCTTCGGTCAGCAGGGCGTGCGTATCAATGGCCGTCTGCAGTTCCAGCGTGTCCGATTCTTCAATCAGCGGACAGACCCAATAGCATTGCTCACCACCGGCAATCGCGCTGCGAATTGCAGCAATGACATCTTCACGTCGCGTGTCGGCAATCAATCGCGTGCGAATCGGCGTGCGACCCGGAGGTAGCTCATCAATCACCGAACAATCCAGATCGGCGAAATAACTCATCGCCAGCGTGCGCGGAATCGGCGTTGCCGACATCATCAGCTGATGCGGGTTGTTGCCCTTTTGTCGCAGTGCCAATCGTTGCGCCACGCCAAAGCGGTGTTGCTCATCAATGATCACCAGGCCCAGCTTGGAAAAGTCCACCGTGTCTTCAAACAGCGCATGCGTGCCCACCACCAGATGCGCATCCGAAGCGGCGGCGGATAGGTGTGCCTGCCGTTCGGATTTTTTCTGGCTACCGGATAACCAGGCAATCTTGATGCCCAGTGGCGCCAGCCAACTCAACAGCTTGTTGTAATGTTGTTCGGCCAGTAACTCGGTGGGCGCCATAAACGCCACCTGGTAACCCGCTTCAATCGCCTGGCAGGCGGCCAGCGCCGCCACAATGGTTTTGCCGCTCCCCACATCGCCTTGCAGCAAACGCTGCATGGGGTAACTCTGGTTCAGGTCTGCACAGATCTCGCCGTAGGCGTGTTCCTGTGCTTTCGTCAGCGCAAAGGGCAGCGCTTTAATCAAGGCATTGGTCAGTGAACCATTGCCGCGTAATACAGGCGCACCTTTTTGCCGACGCGCCAGACGTGCTTTGCGCAGAGACAGTTGCTGAGCCACCAGCTCTTCAATGCAGATGCGTTGCCAGGCCGGATGGTTGCGCGCATTGAGTGCGCCCACATCCACATCCGGTGGCGGCGCGTGTAGAAACTGTAACGAGGCTGTTAAGCCGGGTAGGTGGCGTGTATGGTCAGAGAGCGGTAGTGTTTCCGAAAGCGATAGATCTTTCAACGCCTTCGTAATACGGGTGCGCAATTGGCTTTGCGATACACCCGCCGTAGTCGGGTACTGCGGTGTCAGTGTTTCGCTGGGCGCGGCCGTTGCCGTTTCTTCCGGCGCCTTGCTAATCGTCGGATGCACCAGCTCCGGCCCCAGATAGCCCGGCTTCAGTTCGCCCCAGGCATGTAGCGTCATGCCCTCATCGCGGGCGCGTTCAAACTGCTTGGTCTGGCTACCGTAAAAATTAAGGAAGCGTAGATTAGCGCGGCCGCTGTCATCCTCTACCTGCACCAGCAACTGTCGCCGCGGGCGGAAGGCAACGGTAACAGCGCGTACTTTAATCGCAAAGAGTGCGGGTCCGGCAGCGGGCGCTTCCGACAACAAAGTAACGTGCGTCTGGTCTTCGTAACGCAGTGGCAGATGCAACGCAAAATCCAGCGGCCGTCGCAGGCCCAGTTTTTCCAGGCCGGCGGCGATGCCGGTTGCCGGTTTGGCTGGCGCAGCTTTCCCGGAAGCTTTGCCGGAAGCCGCTGCGCGCGCCATAGGTTATTGCAAATGTAGTGGCTTACAGCACCATCACTGCGTCGGCTTCTACCTGGGCGCCACGTGGTAGCGAGGCAACGCCCACGGCCGCACGGGCAGGGTATGGTTCGCTAAAGTACTTGGCCATCGTTTCATTCACTTTGGCAAAGTTACCCAGATCGGTCAGAAAGACATTCAGCTTAACGATGTGGGACAACGAACCACCAGCCGCTTCCGTTACCGCTTTGAGGTTTTCAAAAACCTGTGTGATTTGTGCATCAATGCCGTCCACCATATCGCCGGTCTTCGGGTCTAGGCCGATTTGACCAGACAGATACACCGTACCGTTAGCGTTGACTGCCTGCGAATAGGTGCCAATGGCAGCGGGTGCGTTCGGGGTGGCAATGATGGTGCGGGGGGTTTTGAAAGTTGTCATGGTTTGATTTTTTAAAAGGGATGCAAAAACTCTAGCTAGTATACTTGTCAGGTTAACAACATAAAATTTTTAACCCGCTGATAATTGAGAGCAATCGACCCAATGCTTGAGATATTTTCGCCAATTAGCCCAATTCTTGCGTTGGCTTGTTTGGCTGTGGCATTGATAACAGCATGGGTTATCGGCCGATTTTCCGGTCGGCCTCTGGAGCATGCCCGATTTCAGACTATAGATGGCCTTCGAGGCTATCTGGCTTTTTTTGTGTTTTTGCATCATGCATCAATATGGTTTTATTACCTAAGAGATGGTGGGTGGAAGGTGCCTCCGTCGAATCTCTACACGCACTTCGGACAAAGTGGCGTCGCGCTTTTCTTCATGATCACTGCTTTTTTGTTTGTCACAAAAATAATTGATTCAAGAGGTAAAGGGCTAGATTGGTCATATCTCTTTATATCCCGATTTTTTAGGCTTGGCCCTTTATATCTGGCTGCCATGGTTGTTTTGTGCCTGATTGTAGGGGGGCTTTCCCAGTGGCAACTGCATGAACCGGCTGCGCAAGTCATTTACGAAGTATTTAGGTGGGTGATGTTCACCATAGGGGGCGGGCCGAACATTAACGGCATCTCTGAGACCGCAATTGTCATGGCCGGCGTTACCTGGTCGTTGCCCTATGAATGGCTTTTTTATTTCAGTCTGCCCGTTATTGCTTTGCTACTGGGGGTAGTCCCCCCTTATGTTTATCTTGCACTTGGGGTGCTCTTGTCGAGCTTGATGGTATACAACTGGCATCCAGATATGGCGGTGATACGTTGTTTCTGGGGTGGTGTAATTGCTGCCTTTTTTGTGCGCTGGTCATGGCTTCTGCGGTTTGCCCAGTCTTTCTGGGGTTCTTTGGCGGCGGCGGCTGCTTTTCTGTATTCAGTGATTTCGTTCGACTCGGTTTATGTAAGCAAGGCACAGATTGTGCTCTCAATCGCATTTATCCTTATTTCGTCAGGTAGTACGCTTTTTGGCCTCTTGAAACTGCGAGTTTCTAAAATACTGGGCGAAATGGCCTACAGTATCTATTTGCTGCACGGGATTCTGTTATTTGTTTTGTTCCATCAGGTGCTTGGGCTTGAGCGCGCTAAAACATTAGAGCCAGAGTCTCATTGGCTGCTATTGATGATGGTTTCTGCGCTGCTCGTTGTGGTGTCGTTTATAACGTATTCGCTCATAGAGAAACCCTGTATGAACTTTGCTTTAAGATACCGCTCCAGCAGCCGTGGGCGCAGATTGTAATTTTGCTGATTAGGCTTAGAATCATTAGTAAGCAAGACTGTTGCTTAGTTGATCAATCGCCTCACGCAAAGCCCCGTAGTTGGCGGTGGCTCTCGGGTCCTGAATTAGCACCACCAGCGTGTGCCAGTGGCCGCGACTATCCTGCACGTAACCGGCAGCAGCGCGGGTGTTTTCCAGCGAGCCGGTTTTCAGGCGAATGCGCCCCACATCGCCGCCGTTGTTCTTGTTCTTCTTCAACGTACCATCCGTGCCGCCAATGGGTAATGAGCTCAGCAATTCCGGCATGCGCGGGTCATTCCAGATGACACGGAGTAACCCAGTCATTTCCTCGGCGGTGGTGGCTTCTTTGCGGGAGAGCCCCGAACCATTCTCGATCACCAAGTGTTTCATCGGCACGCCGCGGGCGGCTAATGTCTGGCGTAGGGCCTGCTCAGCACCAGCCTGGGTAGCGGGTGCATCGGCCAGCAATAGGAATAGCTGCCGTGCCATCACATTATTGGAGTACTTGTTA